>Ga0210102_1000163_pt1 | contig 19956 bp, 16 predicted proteins | sample RushOxbow_ThreeS_4_FD_185563 | JGI IMG/M metagenome (GOLD analysis project Ga0210102, IMG submission 185563) | Wetland microbial communities from San Francisco Bay, California, USA, that impact long-term carbon sequestration -... | ecosystem: Environmental > Aquatic > Marine > Wetlands ...
CAGGGTCCCTCCGGCCGGATCCGGGGACTCAGCCTTCGGCTCTATGACCCCCGGGCCCGGCAGTGGAGCCTCCACTTCGCCAATGCCAACGACGGCACGCTGGTCCAGCCAGCGATCGGCGAGTTCCGAGATGGACGGGGCGAGTTCCATTCCCGGGAGTCCTTCGATGGCCGTGCGGTCCTCGTCCGTTTCGTCATTCTGGTCATCACGCCCGACTCGTGCCGCTTCGAGCAGTCCTTCTCCCAGGACGGAGGGAAGACCTGGGAGGCGAACTGGATCGCCACCGATGTGCGAATGAAGGCTCCACCCGATTCGGCCCGCTCCCGTTAGCGCGAGCCGGGCACGGGATCCGGGAGCCGCAGACCCCTCCCTCGCTGGCGCCCCCTCCTCTCCCGGATATACTTACCTGACCGATTCGCCATCCCGCGCCAGGCCGCGGGCTCGTCGCACCCACCGGGCGTAGTTGGTCCGGCTGCCGGGAGGCCGCACTGAAACCCGACCTGCTCGCCCACCTCCAGACCGCCTTCGCGGGCCGCTACACCATCGAGCGCCACCTGGGCGCCGGCGGGATGGCCACCGTCTTCCTGGCGCGTGATCCCGCCGGCGCGCCGGTGGCGCTCAAGCTGCTCCACCCCGAGCTCGCCTCGACGGTGGGAGGCGACCGGTTCCGGCGCGAGATCCGGGTGGCCGCGCGGCTCACCCACCCGAACATCCTGAGCGTGCTCGACTCCGGCGCCGACTCCGTAACCGTCGCCGGCGGCAGCCTCGAGCTGCTCTGGTTCACCATGCCGTACATCGAGGGCGAGAATGCCTGGGACCGGCTGGAGCGCGCCGGACCACAGCCGGCCGCCGAGGTGATCCGCATCGGCCGGGCCGTGGCGGACGCGCTGGCCTACGCCCACGAGCAGGGGGTGGTCCACCGCGACATCAAGCCCGACAACATTCTCCTGGCCGGCGACCGGGTGCTGGTGGCCGACTTCGGCGTGGCGCGCGCGGTGAGCGAGGTGGCGGAGAAGCTCACCGCCACCGGCATGGTGGTGGGGACTCCGACCTACATGAGCCCGGAACAGGCCAGCGGCGAGCGTAACATCGACGGGCGGACCGACATCTTCGCGCTGGGCTGCGTGCTTTACGAGCTGGCCGCGGGGGAGGCGGCCTTCAAGGGGCCGACGCCGCAGGCCACCCTGATGCGCCGGTTCACCGGTCCGCCCCGGAAGCTCCGTCCGATGGTGAACGTACCGGAGTCGCTGGAGGCGGCGATCTTCCGCGCCGTCGCCCGGGATCCGACCGAGCGGTTCGCCAGCGCCGCCGAGTTCGCGGCGGCGCTGGCGGGTGACGCTCCCGCCGCTCCCCCCAAGCCACCCCCGGCGTTACCCTCCCCAGGCCCGGCCGCCGCCCCGGGCGGTACGGCGGTAGCGGCGGAACGGAAGGGGTGCTTCGGAATAGTCGTCCTCCTCCTCTCGGCGGGAGCGGTGGCGGGAGCGCTGTTGCTCACCTGACCAGGGGCAGTGCAGCGAACGGCATCATCATTGCCTTCCCCATCATGGCGGCCGATCCCTCCGGTTGATCGGCCGCCATCTTCTTGTCCCCCACAGGCTTGAACGCGTGTGCCCGTCCCCCGGGCTTGCAGAATGCCACGAGGCTTGGCGAGGGGCGGCAGCACGTGTTCCGGAGGCCCCATCTCGGATACCGGCGAACACCCGGGACGACGTTTCCTGCTGGGCCCGATCGCGCTGACCGCCGCGCTCTATGCGGTCGCGTACCTGGTCTGGGAGCGCAGCGACTGGGGCAGCCCCACGATGCGGGACCTGATCGGCAACGTCGCCTTCATGCCGCTCAACCTCGCGGTGGCGGGGCTCAACCTCGCGGCGTCGCGCTCGACCGTGCTCGATCCCGGCGTGCGCCGCGCGCTCCGCATCCTCGGTTTCGGCTCCGCACTGGTCTTCACCGGAAACGCGATTTCGGTCTGGTACCTGATGGGGCTGGGGGAAAACCCACCGGTTTCCTGGGCCGACCCGTTCTACCTGGGCGATTCCCTGCTCACCCTTCTGGCCCTGCTCTCCTTCCCGCTGGCGCGGCGGACCCGGCTGGAGCGATGGAAGTTCGTGCTCGACGGCGCGATGGTGCTGGTGGGCGGGGCGGTCGCCATCTGGTACTTCTCGGTCCGGCCGGCGGCCGTGGAGAACGAGGGCAGCCTCGTGATCACGCTGCTGGCCTACGCCTACCCGCTGGCCAGCATGCTGCTCCTGCTGGGCATCACCACCGTGCTGCTGCGGCGCCCGGTGGACGGCAACCGCCTGGCGTTCGGCCTGCTGGTGGCCGGCGTCACCATCAGCATCGTGGCGGATCTCACCTTCAACTGGATCATCCGGGAGACCGGCGGCCGGAGCGCGAGCTGGATCGACGCGGCCTACCTGCTGTGTTACCTGCTGCTCATCGGCAGCGCCGAGCTGTACTACCGGCACCCGCGGGCCCGCCAGGATGGCCCCTCGAGCCCGCGGCCGAGGTTCCAGCCGCTGAGCCCGCTCCCCTACCTGGCGGTCGCGGTGACCTACGGCCTGCTGCTCCTCACCGTGCTCAGCCCCTGGACCGACCCGGTCAGCGAGATCGCACTGGGTGCCCTGGTGGTCACCGCGCTGGTCGTGATCCGTCAGCTGCTGACCGTGCGGGAGAACGTGCGACTGCTGGCCGACACCGCGGCGCGGCAGAACGAGGCCCGCTTCCGCTCGCTGGTCCAGCACTCCTCCGACGTCATCATCGTCACCCGGCCCAACGGCACCATGCGGTTCGTGAGCCCGTCGGCCAGCCGGGTGTTCGGGTACGAGCCTTCGGCGCTGGTGGGCCGCTCGATCGACACCCTCCTCCACCCGGCCGACGGGGACCGGGCGACCTCGCTCTTCGCCGAGGTGATCGCCGGCCCGGGGGTGATCGGGCCGGTGGAGTGGCGCTTCCGCCAGCCCGACGGTGGCTGGCTGCACGCGGAGATCCTGGCGACCAACCTGCTCGGCGACCCCACGGTCCGGGGGATCGTGCTGAACACCCGCGACGTGAGCGAGCGCAAGCGGCTGGAGGAGCAGCTCACCCATCAGGCCTTCCACGATCCCCTCACCGGGCTCGCCAACCGGGCGCTGTTCCGCGACCGGGTGAGTCACGCGCTGGCCCTGGCCCAGCGCCAGGGGCATCCGATCACGGTCCTCTTTCTCGATCTCGACGACTTCAAGCGGGTGAACGACAGCCTGGGCCACGCCGAAGGCGACCGGCTGCTGATCGCCGCGGCGGAGCGATTTCTCTCCTGCGCCCGGGCGGCGGACACCGTCGCCCGGCTGGGCGGCGACGAGTTCGCCATCCTGATCGAGCACGTGGCCGGATCGGACGGACGGGCCGAGCTGCTGCAGCGGCTGGAGGAGGCGATGACCTATCCCTTCCCGCTGGGCGGGAACCAGCTTCAGGTGAGCGCCAGCATCGGCGTGGCGGTGGCGGCGCCGGGTGAGACCGCCGACGACCTGCTGCGCAACGCCGACGTGGCGATGTACGCGGCCAAGCGCCGGGGCAAGGGTCGGTCGGAGACCTACGAGCTCAGGATGTACGCCGACGTGCGGGAGCGGCTGGACATGGAGGCCGCGCTCCGGAACGCGTTGGACCGGGGCGAGCTGACGCTGCACTACCAGCCCATCGTGTCGCTCCGGACCGGCGCCCTCTACGGCGTCGAGGCGCTGGTGCGCTGGGAGCACCCGACGCTGGGGCCCCTGGCGCCGGGACAGTTCATCCCTCTGGCGGAGGACACCGGACTGATCGTCCCGCTGGGCACCTGGGTGCTGCACCAGGCCTGCCGCCAGGTCCAGGAATGGCGGTCGGCGTATCCGGAGACCCCGCTCTGCGTGTCGGTCAACATCTCGGGCCGGCAGCTCCAGGGCACCGGACTGATGGAGGCGATGGGCGAGGCGATCTCGGCCTCGGGCGTGAGCGCCTCCGGGATCGTGCTGGAGATCACCGAGAGCGTCCTGATGCAGCAGACCGAGTCGGTGCAGGAGCGGCTCTGGCAGCTCAAGGAGCTCGGCGTCCGGCTCGCGATCGACGACTTCGGCACCGGGTACTCGTCGCTCAGCTACCTCCAGCGGTTCCCGATCGACATCCTCAAGATCGCCAAGCCGTTCGTGGACGACGTGGGGGCGGGGACCGAGAAATCGGCGCTGGCGCGGGCGATCGTGGGGCTGGGCGAGACGCTCAAGCTCCGCACCATCGCCGAAGGCATCGAGCGGGGCGACCAGCGGGCCGCGCTGCTCGAGCTGGGCTGCGACCTCGGCCAGGGCCACTACTTCTCCCGGGCGCTGCCGGTGGACGGCATCGAGCGACTGCTCGCCGCGCGCCGGGCCGCGGCCGAGCGGCGGATGGCCGCGGCGCCGACCCAGTCACTTCCCGACCTGTACTAGCCGGACGGATCACCATGCCCACTCGCTCCGACCTCCTCCGCACCTTCCACCTCGTCGGCCTCGCCAGCGTGGTGCTGCTCACCGGCCTGGCGGCCCTGTTGCTGTACGCCGCCGGCGGCCCCGCTGCCGCCTGGCGCGGCGGCCTCGCCTTCGGGGCGCTGGCGCTGGCGCTGCAGCAGGTGCTGATGCACCTCCTGGCCCGCTACATCGTCCGGCCCACGGGAATGGCGGCCGCCGTGGCCGAACGGGTGGCCGAAGGCGACCTGGGCCTGCCTCAGGGGGGCGCCTCCCGGGCCAGCGATCCGCTTACCCGGGCGGTCGTGGCGATGCTGGCCCGGCTCCGCGAGCTGGTGGGGACGATCCGGCAGCACGCCCACGAGGCGGCGGCGATGTCGCAGCAGATCGCGGCCTCGACCCAGGAGATGAGCGCCTCCACCCACGAGGTGGCCAGCACCACCGGCGACCTCACCGAGCGGGCGGGCCAGCAGGCGCTGGTGGTGCGCGGCGCGGCGGAGGACGCGGGCAAGATCCTGGAGATCACCCACGAGCTGGCGGTCGGCGCCGGCCAGGCGGCGGAGCGGAACGCGGCCCTGGCCCGGCTGGCCCGGGGCCACCGGGAGCGCCTGGACCTCAGCAGCGCGGAGCTGGGCCGTCTGGCGGAGGAGGTGGACCAGGCCGCGCGCGAGGCCGATGCGCTGGCCGCGGCGTCCGAGGAAATCGAGAAGTTCGTCAGCCAGACCAAGGCGATCGCCAAGCAGACCCACATGCTGGCGCTCAACGCCTCGATCGAGGCCGCCCGTGCGGGCGAGGAGGGCAAGGGGTTCAGCGTGGTAGCGGAGGAGGTGCGGAAGCTGGCGGCCCAGGCGGCACGGGCCGCCACCTCGACCAGCGACACGGTGAGCACGGTGGTGGCCCAGGTGCAGACCGCCCGGGAGCGGCTACTGCTGCTGGGCCAGAGCGGGCTCGCGGCGCGGGAGGCGGCGCACGCGGCGGCGGAAGGGCTCCGCAACGTGGCCGCGGACGCGGAGGAGAACGATGCCTGGACCCGGCGGATCTCCGACTCGGCCAGCGAAGTGCGGGGCCTGGTGGAGGGAATCGCCGGACGGATGCGGGAGGTCTCCGCGGGCACGGAGGACTACGCCGCCGCGGCCCAGCAGATCGCCGCCGCGGCCCAGCAGCTCAGCGCGTCCACCGAAGAGATCTCCGCCTCGGCCAACCACCTGGCGGACGCCGCCGAGCAGCTGCTGGCCGCCACCGGGAGGTTCTCGCTCGACGCGGCGGACTCACCTTCTTCAGCCGCGGCCTGAGATCGCGGGCAGGCGATTGGGCGGGCGGGGAGAGCGCCTCCGGGGACTCTCCCCACCCGCACAATCGCCAGCGTAGCCCCGCTGCCCGGCTGTCGAGTAACTTCCCCGCGCCATGCTGGACCTCCTCCGCAACGCCGAGCTCTACGACCCCGAGCCCCGCGGGCGAGCCGACCTGCTGATCGCGGGCGAACGGGTCGCCTGGATCGGTCGGGACGCGCCGCCGATCCCCCGCCCATTCGAGGTGCGGGAGACCGATCTGGGCGGACGCCGGGTGATCCCGGGGCTGATCGACGGGCACGTCCACCTGACCGGCGGCGGCGGCGAGGCGGGGCCGCACACCCGGGTGCCCCCGCCGGCATTGACCCGGTTCACCCTCGGCGGCGTCACCACCGCCGTCGGCGTGCTGGGCACCGACGACGCGATCCGCACCCCGGCCGAGCTGGTGACGGTGGCCCGCGGCCTCGTCGCGGAGGGACTGAGCGCGTACTGCCACACCGGGGGATATCACCTGCCCCCGGTCACGGTGACCGGGAGCGTGCGGCGGGACCTGGCGCTGGTGGACCTGGTGCTGGGCGTGGGTGAGGTGGCGATCAGCGACCACCGCTCCAGCCAGCCGACGCTGGACGATCTGCTCCGGGTGGCGGCCGACGCCCACGTGGGCGGGTTGATGAGCGGCAAGGCAGGCATCCTCCACCTGCACGTCGGCGACGGGCCCCGCGGGTTGGAGCTGGTGCGCCGGGCGCTCGACCGATGCGAGATCCCTGCCCGGGTCTTCAACCCGACCCACGTGAACCGCCGCCGGGTGCTGTTCGACGAGGCCGAGGCCCTGGCCGAGCGTGGGGTCACGATCGATCTCAGCGCCTTTCCGCCATCGGGTGATCCCGACGAGCTGAGCGCCGCCGACGCGCTGGTCCATTACCTCGATGCCGGGCTCCCCGGGGAGCGGATCACGGTGAGCTCCGACGGGGGCGGCTGCCTGCCGGTGTTCGACGCCGAGGGCAGGGTGGTCCGGATGGAGGTGGGCCGGCCCAGCGCTCTGGCGGACGCCCTGGGCGAGCTGCTCGCGAGAGGCCAGGCACTGGAGCGGGTGCTTCCGGCCTTCACCAGCAACGTGGCCGCGCTGCTGCGGCTGCCGGCGAAAGGCCGGCTTGGCCCCGGCGCCGATGCCGACCTGGTGGTGCTCGATGGCGAGGGCCGACCGGCGGAAGTCATGGCCCGGGGCCGCTGGCACCTGCGGGACGCCCGCCCGGTGGTGCGGGGCACCTTCGAGCCGTAGTATCTTGCCGCCCATGATGAACCGAGGAGGGAGGCGATGACCCCGGCGCGCAGCCAGGGCACCCGGGGGTTCATCGTGCCGGTGGGCGGGGCGGAGGAGAAGATCGGCGACGTCGCGATTCTCCGGCGGTTCGCCGCCCTGTGCGGCGGCAGGGACGGCCGGATCGCGATCATCCCCACAGCATCCGAGCTGGCCGATACCGGGGCGCGCTACGAGGAGGTCTTCCGCGGCCTGGGCGTGGGCCGGGCCAGGGCGATCCCGATCGCGAGCCGGGCCGATTGCGAGCGCAAGGAGTGGCTCGATCTGCTGGACCAGGTGGACGGCGTGTTCCTCACCGGCGGGAACCAGCTTCGGCTCAGCACCATGATCGGCGGGACGGGCGTGGCCAAAGCGCTCCGCCGGCGCAATGCCGACGGGATGCACGTGGCCGGCACCTCGGCCGGCGCGGCGTTCCTCTGCGAGCACATGATCGCCTTCGGCAAGGAGGGGGCGTCCCCGCGGGCGAAGATCGTGACTCTGGCGGCCGGGCTCGGGCTCACCAACCGGATCATCATCGACCAGCACTTTCGCCAGCGCGACCGGCTCGGCCGGCTGCTCACCGCGCTGGCCTACAACCCGTTCGCCATCGGGATCGGGCTGGACGAGAACACGGCCGGGTTCATCGGTCCGGACGAGACCCTCGAGGTGGTGGGCGGCGGCGCGCTCACCATCGTGGACTCCTCGGAGCTGGAGTTCTCCTCCATGGCGCGGGTCCGGAAGAACGACCCGGTCTGCCTCATCGGCCTCAGGCTCCACATCCTGGACCACGGCTCGACCTTCAACCTGCACACCCGGGTGGCGGCCGCGGCGCCGGTGATCGCGAAGAGGGTGTGAGGGCCGCTATCCGCTATCCGCTATCCGCTATCCGCTATCCGTCCGCGGACCCGGAGGCTCGGTGCTTCAGGACGGATAGCGGATAGCGGATAGCGAATATAGGATCCCTCACATATGAAGATCCTCGAAAAGGCCGTCTACGTCGGCCCCAGCCTGTACGCCCATTTCCCGGTCATCCGGCTCGACGTCGACCTGGGCGAGCTGGAGGCGTGGCCCTCGGGTCGGCTCGGGGCGGCGTTCACCGAGCCGCTCATTGCGGCGCTCCCCGGGCTGCACGAGCACGGCTGCTCCTACGGTAAGCCGGGCGGGTTCATCCGCCGGCTCACCGAGGACGAAGGGACCTGGATGGGGCACATCCTGGAGCACGTCGCCATCGAGCTGCAGAACATCGCCGGCGAGACGGTCACCTTCGGCAAGACCCGGTCGCATGGCGCCCCGGGGCAGTACCACGTCATCTATCAGTACGAGCAGGAGGACGTCGGGCTCGAGGCCGGCCGGCTGGGGCTGATCCTGCTGCACTCGTTGCTGCCGCCGGAGCTCCGGCCGGAGGGGTCGGTCCCGGAGGGCTTCGACTTCGCAGCCGAGCGGGACGAATTCATCCGGTTCGCCCAGCGACGGGCGCTGGGGCCCAGCACCGTGGCGCTGGTCCGCGCGGCGGAGGAGCGGAGGATCCCCTGGATCCGGCTCAACGAGCAGAGCCTGATCCAGCTCGGCCACGGGCGCTACCAGCAGCGGGTCCAGGCCACCGTCACCAGCCGCACCCCCCACATCGCGGTCGAGCTGGCATCGGACAAGGAGGAGACCAACCGGATCCTGGCCAACCTCGGCCTGCCGGTGCCCCGGCAACGGCTGGTGCAGCGGGAGGACGACGCGGTCGCGGCGGGGGAGCGGGTCGGCTACCCGGTGGTGGTGAAGCCCTTCAATGCGAACCACGGCCGCGGGATCACGATCCATGTCACCACTGCCGAGGAGGTGCGCCGCGCCTTCCAGGTGGCGCGGGAGCACAGCCGCAGCGTCATCGTGGAGAGCTTCATCACCGGCGACGACCACCGGATGGTCGTGATCAACGGCGAGCTGGTGGCGGTGGCCCGGCGGGTACCGGGTCACGTGGTGGGCGATGGCGTGCGCACCGTCGAGCAGCTGGTGGAGGAGGTCAACCGGGATCCACGACGCGGCATCGGACACGAGAAGGTGCTCACCCGGCTGGTCTTCGACCACCAGGCGGGGAGCATGCTGGCGCGGAAGGGGTACACCCGTGAGACGGTGCCCCCGACGGGGGAGCGGGTCTTCCTCCGCTCGACCGGCAACCTCTCGACCGGGGGCACCGCCACCGACGTGACCGACCTGGTCCACCCGGACAACGCGGAGATGGCGGTGCGGGCGGTGAAGGCGATCGGGCTCGACGTGGGCGGGGTGGATTTCCTCACCACCGACATCAGCCAGTCCTACAAGGAGATCGGCGGCGCCATCTGCGAGATCAACGCGGCACCCGGCTTCCGCATGCACATGGCGCCGAGCGAGGGGCGGCCGCGGGACGTGGCCGGCCCGGTCATGGACATGCTCTTCCCCCCGGGCACGCCGAGCCGGATCCCGATCGCCGCGGTGACGGGCACCAACGGCAAGACCACAACGGCCCGGATGCTGGCGCACATTCACAAGCTGGCGGGGCATCACGTAGGACTCACCAGCACCGACGGCGTGTACATCGACGGGCAGCGCACCGTGGCCGGCGACATGACCGGTCCGGTGGCGACCCGGATGGTGCTGAGCGATCCGTCGGTGGACGTCGCGGTGCTGGAGATCGCCCGGGGCGGGCTGCTGCGCGCAGGGATGGGCGTCCGCCACTGCGACGTGGGCGCGGTGCTCAACGTGAAGGCGGACCACCTCGGCCTGCGCGGGATCGGCACCCTGGAGCAGCTGGCCCAGGTGAAGCGCATCGTGGTCGAGGTGGCCCGCGATGCCGCCGTGCTCAACGCCGACGACCCGCACTGCCTCAAGATGGCCGACTACACCGAAGCCAAACACCTGTGCTACGTGACCATGGACCCCACTCACGAGCTGGTCGGTGAGCACATCAAGGAAGGCGGGCGGGGCGTGGTGCTGGAGTCGGGAATCAAGGGGCAGATGATCACCATCTACGATCGCGGCGCCCACATCCCCCTCCTGTGGACCCACCTGATCCCCGCCACGCTGGAGGGACGCGCCCTGCACAACGTGCAGAACGCGATGTTCGCCGCCGCGATGGCCTTCAGCATGGGGCTCAAGCTGGAGGACATCCGGCACGGGCTCCGGACTTTCGATACGACGTTCTTCCAGGCCCCGGGCCGGATGAACATCTTCGACGAGCACCCTTTCAAGGTGGTCCTGGACTACGGCCACAACCCCCACGCCATCGAGGCGATGTGCGACCTGGTGGAGCGGCTGGAGGTGAGCGGCCGGCGGCTCTGCGTGCTGGCGGCGCCGGGCGACCGCCGGGACGAGGACATCCGCGACGTCGGCCGGATCGCGGCCGGACGGTTCGAGCGCTACATCCTGCGCCGGGATGACCAGCTCCGGGGCCGGGGCCCGGTCGAGGTACCACATCTGCTGCGCGACTCACTCCTGGAGCACGGCGTACCGGTAGAGCAGATCCTGGTGATCCCGGACGAGCAGGCCGCGATCGACCGGGCCCTCCGGGAGGCACTCCCGGGCGATCTGCTGCTGCTCTTCGCCGACGCGATTACCCGGAGCTGGAAGCAGGTGATCCAGTTCCGCCCCGAGGCACCCCCGCGGCCCCCCGCTCCCGAGCGGCGGAAGGCGCCCCGGCCCGAGCCGGTGGTCGCGGCGGCCACCGCGCCGCTGGTGGACGACGGGCGTCGGGAGTTCGTGCGAGACGTGCGCGGGGTGCGTCTGGCACGGCAGGCCGAACCGGACGACTAGACGAAAAGCGGGGCAGTGGGACAGCGCGGCGCGATGATGCACGTTCCTGCATTGCCCCGCCGCCCGGCTGCCCCACTGTCCCGCCGTCGCGTGGCATAGCGGTTGCCACGTGGCTGGGCTTCGGTGGGCCGAATCCCGGCCCACGGTTGCCCGCGGGGTGAAGTCACTCTGCCGCAACACAATCCGATCAAGGCAAACCCGTCGCGAGGCGGGGACGCAAAGCCAGGAGTCTCGCTTCCTGCGAGACCGTCCGGTTGCCGGAGTCAGCGGGAATCAATCCTGTCTCAGCCGCAGGCCGGTCTGATGGGATGGCCCCGATCCGGACACGGGCGGGAACACCCACAGTCGGGAGACACCCCATGCGGCGCATGCTTCTTCTCTCGTTGGCCCTTCCCCTCATGCTCGGTACCCGGGCGGCGGCGCAGACCTGCGTCGGCATGCCTTCGTTCTCGAGCGGACAGATGCAGGTTGCCGCCGGCGGCTCGTTCGCCGACGGGGCCAGCAGCTTCGGCGGCACGTTCGGGTACGGTGCGCCTCAGGGTCTCTACGGCAAGGCGGGAATCGGGTCCACCTCGTACGACGGGCTCGATGGCTCCTCGCTGGACCTCAACGTGGCCGGCGGGTATCAGATCCCGCTCAAGACCAGCCGGAAGGCCGAGCTGTGCCCGGTGGCGAGCCTGAGCATCGGGTCGGGGCCCAACGACATCTCCGGCACCGGGTTCGACATGTCGAGCCGGACCTTCGGGTTCGGGGCCTCGGCCGGCGTGCTGGTGGGTCGGAGCTCGCAGGTGCAGATCCTGCCCAACGCGAGCTTCCAGTTCGCCAACACCAGGGTCTCGCTGGATAACGGCACCACTTCCACCTCCGGCTCCGAGAGTTATGGCGTGCTCACGCTGGGCACCGGGTTCGTGTTCGACTCCCGCTTCAGCGTGAACCCCAGCCTCAGCTTCCCGATGGGGCTCGACGGGGGCAGCACCTCGTTCGGCCTGATGGGGGCGATCAACTTCGGTCGCTGAGCCCGACTGGGCGGGAAGGGCGGGGCGCAGCCGGACTCCCGGCGGCGCTCCGCCCTTCGTGCTTCCCGGCACCGAACGCTACCTCCCGAGGTGGCGTCATTCCTTCTGCTCGTCGTCGCTCTCTCGGTTCCCTTCTGGCTGCTCGGCGCGCTGACCGGACTGGAACTGGTCCTGCTCACGGTGCAGCGTCTTCGCGGCGAGCCTGTATCACGCGACTGACGATGTGAGCTGGCTGATGTTCCCAAACCTCGGCTCCCACTTCGATCCCCGGACGACGGGGCTCGTTACGGCGGCCGCGGCGGTCGTGGTGACGCTGGTCTGGGGCCCGCTCAGGTTGACCCGGGCGCGAGGGGAATGTCCTCCACGATCTCGAACTCGCAGCGGAAGCCGTCGCCGACCCGCTCGCGCAGGGCCCGCCGGATGGCCTCCTCACCCTCTGTGGTCCACTCCCCTTCGATCACCAGCAGGCGGAGCCCGCGGCCGCAGGCGCAGCTGCCCGGCAGCCGGGCGGCGATGTCCCCGGTGTGATGCGGAGCAGAGGCTGGGCGGTGCAGAGGAGCTGGGTGACCACCACGTTGCCGAGCTCTCCCTCCGGCAGCGGCAGGCCGGCATCCTCCACGACTTCGAGGATCTGGACGTCGTCGTTGAGGTGGAGAGCACCGGACACCGGGCACTCCCAGCCCACCGGTCCGGATTCGACCGTGGCGTACACGTCGAGCGGCGCCACGCCGAACGCCTCGCTGCAGAGGGTCCGGCACCGCTCGCTGATCACCATGGCTCCGCTCAGGACGATGCGGGGACGGATGTCCCGCACGCCGGCCGAGATCAGCGCCTCGGCCAGGAGCTGGAGCGCGACGGAGTAGCCGCTGATGACGTGAGGCCTGGCCTGCCGGAGGGCGGCGACGGGCCCTTCCCTGATCCGCGCCTGGCCCGAGCCGATGTTGACCTGCCGGTCGAGCGGCCGGCGTCCGTAGGCCCGCCAGAGACGCGCTCAGAGGGCGGAGACCTCGCCCTGGTCCCGGGCGCTGCGGAAGATGTGAAGCGGCTCCCCGGTGGAGCCCGAGGTCGCGAGGGCGCTCAACCTCGCCGCGGGGTGCGTCAGCATCGCGTCCGCTCCGCGCACGCGGGGCGTCGGCCGTTCCAGGAGCGGCAGCCGAAAGAGCGCCTCTTCGCTCGCGAAGTCCGCCGGAGCCACCCCGGCGCGGCGGAAGACCTCGGCCTACCACTGCTCGCTGGCGCGCCGCCGGGTCGCGGCGAACAGCGTGCAGACGGCGCCGGGCGAGATCATCGGCGGAGTGTATCCGTCGGAATATGGATGCACCAGGGTCCGTGGCGGCGTCGCGGTGACACGCGGGAGGGGCCGCGGTAGGTTTCCGCCCGATGAGGCTCCTCGATTCCCGCCGCCTCACCGGAGCCTCGGTGCTGCTCGACCGGCCCGGTGCCGTGTTGGACGTCGCCCTGGATCCCGCCGATCGCGACCGGGCGATCGCCGCCTGGCGCGATGCCGTGACCCGCATGCTCGCGGCGGTCGGTTGGGGCGGCGAGACCCTCGCGGCGCGGGCCTTCCAGGGCGGCGCCAGCCTCGGCTTCACCGCTCCCCCCGACGCGCTGTACGCGGCGACGGAGGTCAACGAGTGGGCCTGGTCGGCGGCGGAGGCCGCGCTCGCCGGTGCGGCGGAGCCGGATTTCGGCGAGGCGCGGGCCGGCCTCGCCGCGGCGATCGCGGAGGAGAGCAACCCGCGGCTGCTGACGATGCGGGCGGCGGCCCGGGATCACGCACTGATCTTCCTGGCGGGCGAGGAGGTGGTCTCGGTCGGCTCGGGAACCGGAGTCGTCGCCTGGCCTGAGCGCGCGATTCCTGAGCCGGTCACGGTGGACTGGGGCCGGGTGCACGACATTCCCATCGCCCTGGTCACCGGCTCCAACGGCAAGACCACGGTGGTGCGGCTGCTCGCGGCCATGGCCGCGGAGGCGGGACGGGTCTCGGGCAGCACCACCACCGATGGGGTCGCCGTCGCCGGACGGTTCGTCGCGGAGGGTGACTTCTCGGGCCCCAGCGGGGCCCGGATGCTGCTCCGACGGCAGGAAGTCGAGACCGCCGTTCTGGAGACCGCTCGCGGCGGGCTGCTGCGCCGGGGCCTCGCAGTGGAGCGGGCGGCGACCGCCGTGATCACCAACATCGCGGCCGATCACCTGGGAGAGTTCGGGGTGGAGGACCTGCCGGCGCTGGCGGAGACCAAGCTGCTGGTGGCTCGCGCGGTCGAGCGCGGCGGCCGGCTGGTCCTCAACGCGGACGATCGGGTCCTGGTCGAGGCCGCGGCGGGGGTGAGCGGGCCGGTCGCCTGGTTCTCGCTCCATCCGGCGAATCGGCTGATCGACCGGCACGTCCGCGAAGGCGGGGTGGCCGCCGTCCTGCGGGACGACGCGCTCGTGCTGCTCGAACCCAGCGGCGCCCGCGCCGTCGTGCCGGTGGCGGAGCTGCCGATCGCGCTCGGTGGCGGGGCCCGCTACAACCTGGCCAATGCACTGGCAGCGCTCGCCGCGGCGGGCGCGCTGGGCATTCCCGATTCGGCCGCGCGCGCCGCGCTGGTCCGGTTCGGTCGCGACCCGGGCGACAACCCCGGCCGGGCCAACCTGGTCGAGCTGGGCGGTGCACGGCTCTTCCTCGACTACGTCCACAACCCGCACGGGATGGCGGCGCTGGCCGAGGCCTTCGACGGCTTCGCCGGTGGACGCCGGCTGGTCATGCTGGGCCAGGCCGGCGACCGCGACGACGAGTCGATTCGTGCGCTGGCGCGGTCCGCCCTGGCGCTCCGGCCCGACCGGGTCGTGGTGAAGGAGATGGAGGCGTATCTGCGGGGCCGCGCGCGAGGAGAGGTTCCCGGGATCATTGCCGGCGAGCTGCGGCGCGCTGGTCTGGCGCCGGAGGCGGTGACGGTGGCGGCGTCCGAGCCGGCGGGAGTGCGGGCGGCTCTGGCCTGGGCCCGCCCGGGCGACCTGCTGGTGCTGGCGGTGCACCAGGACCGCCGGGCGGTGCTCGACCTGATGGACTCGCTCCGGCGCAGCGGGTGGCGGGCGGGGGACCCGGTCCCGCACCTCGATTAGCTTCCCCGGAGCCCGACCACAGAGGACGTTCCGGGTTGTCACAGCCGCTCACGCCACCCTCCACCCGCAACTGGCCTTCGCTCGCCGCGAGCGCGGCGATCCACGCCGCGGTGCTCCTGCTGGCGGTCGGGCTGTCGCGGAGCCGGCCGGAGGTGCCGGGCGAGCGGCGAGAGCCGGATCCCGCCGAGCAGGCGCGTCAGGTTGAGATGGTCTACCTCCCGCCGCCGCCGGCGCCCCCACCTCCTGTGGTCCAGCCACCTCCGCCGCCGCCACCGCAGTCGCCGCCAGCGCAGGCACCGCCTCCTCAGCCTCCACCCCCCGCGGCCGCGCCGCCGCCGGAGAAGGCCCAGCCGGTTCCCGAGGACAACGCGAACGCCCCGCCCGAAGCCACCCGGAGCAAGGGAGAGGAGAGCGACCAGCCCGAGGGCGGCGCCCCGGCCGAGACCGCCACGCCGGCCCCGGAGGCCGCGCCCACGCTCGAATCGGAGGCCCGCCGCATCTTCGGTCGCCAGCGGCTCGCGACCCGGCCGGGCGCGGGCCCCCGCGCCACCCGGCCGCTGGAGGCCTACATCCCCGACCGGGCGGAGAAGTGCGTGCCGAAACCAGTGGCACCGAGCGATTCGACCGTGCCCCAGTACGGTTCCGTGGTGGGACGCATCTTCCGGGGTGACGACGGCCGGCCGCTCGCCGGCGCGCACCTCCAGATGCTGGGCACGCCCTTCGTCGCATTCACCGGCCCCGACGGCGAGTACCAGTTCCACTTCGACCTGTCACTGGTGGACAACTGCCGTACCCAGTACGTGCGGGTGAGCGCCAGGGGCTACGCGTCCCGGCTGCTGGTCCTGGTGGTGGGCGAGAACGTGCGAAGCGAGGACGTGCGGCTGGAGAAGCGGAGGCGGTTCGGGCTGTAGCCTACGCCAGGGCGACGACCAGCGCCGCGGCCGCCAGGACCAGCGCCGCGATCGCCAGATAGAGCACGATGCCCCGCGCCGCCCCGGGAGCAGGGAGCCGCTGGAGCAGGCCCTGCTGGGCCTCGGCGAGCGCTCGTTGCCTGTTCTCCAGCTCCTCCAGCCGCTCCGCCACCAGCCCGAGCTCGGCGCGCAGCTGCTCCTGTCCCTCGGCCATCTGCTCCAGCACGCCACCGCTTGCCGCGCCGACTGCGGCGCCGTCGAAGAGCGACTGCCCCATGATCCCCACCGCCGCGATCACCTCCTCCATCCCCTGGATGAAGTGGCGCTGGTGGATCCGCTTGCTGGAGTCGGGCCCAGGCTCGGTGGTGGCGATCTGTGCCGCCTTGAGCACCGCGTTCTTGATGTCGCCCCCGCTCCGGGGAAACCGCTCCGCCAGGTCGCGGAAATCCACGTCGTCGGCCAGCGGGGTCTTGCGGGCATGGAGCTGTGCCCGCCAGATCCGCTCCCGTTCGGCGGGGTTGGGCATCTCGAAGAGGATGTGGGTACGGATCCGGCGCTCGAACGCGGGATCGATGTTGGCCGCGAGATTGGTGGCGAAGATGACCACGCCGGGGAACCGCTCCAGCTCCGAGAGGAGCACGCTCACGATGGCGTTGGCCTCCCGCTCGTAGGCCGCGCTCACCGCGGTGAAGCGGCGGCCCGCGATGGCGTCCGCCTCGTCGAAGAAGAGCACCGCGTCCTGCCGCTCGGCGGCCCGGAACACCGAGGCGATGTGCTTGGCCGTCTGGCCCACCCAGCGCGACTCCAGCTCGGCGTAGCGTACCACCAGCAGCCGCTTGCCCAGGGCGTAGGCCAGCGCTTCGGCGCAGATCGTCTTGCCGGTGCCCGGCGGGCCGGCGAAGTGGAAGGCCAGGCCGAGGCCGGTGGAATGGCGCTCGGCCAGGCCCCACTGGTGGAAGATGAGGTCGTGCTTCCGCACCAGTGCCAGCGCGTGGTTGAGGGCGCGGAGGGTCGCCGGCGGGAGCACCACGTCCTCGAACGTGCGCTTCGGCTCGACCGCCTCGACCAGCTCACGGGCAGGGGTGCCGAAGAAGAGATCACGGATGCTGTCGGCCATGGATGAAATCTAGGCGCGACGCCGTCCGATGACCCCGGGACGTTCGATTCCCAAGGCTCGTGAGATTCCCAAGGATTTGGGAATCTTGGTTGGGATTCCCTCCCATCCCACTCTCTGGGCCTTCTTATTCAACTCATTCCCATTCTGTCAGTTACAGCTCTTCACGGCGTTGGGGCAGTGAACGGCACGCCGCCTGCCTTGATGGTGGCCGTCACCGTCACCGTCGAGGAACTCGGAATGCTCCGACTCACCCGGTCCACCCACCGTCGCGGTCACGTCGTTCTTAAGGCGGAGGGAAGGATCGTGGGGGAATGGGTCCGGCTGCTGGAGGAGGAGTGCCGGGGACTCGCCCGGGAGCACGACGATCTGGTCCTCGACCTGGAAGCCGTCAGCTATCTGGACCAGAACGCCGTTCGCCTGCTCCGCAGTCTGGCCTCAGAAAGCGTCTCGCTGGTGAACTGTCCTCCGTTGCTCGAGGAGCTACTCGCCGAGGAGGAATCGTGATCGACGCTCACGCCAGTCCCGCCGACGCCACCGTGGGAACGACCCTCTCCGGGGCGGCTCGCACACGGCACACCTCCCTGGAGCAGACCCAGGCGGAGTTCGAGGCGTTGCTCGCGCCGATCTTCCAGATGGCCTACGGCACCGCGGTGCGGCTTACCCGCAGCCGGACCGAGGCCGAGGACCTGGTCCAGGACGCCGCCCTGCTGGCCTTTCGCGCGTTCCACTCCTTCCAGCAGGGAACCAACTTCAAGGCCTGGTTCTTCCGGATCCTGACCAACGCGTTCTACAGCCGGCACCGGAAGGACAAGCACGAGAAGGCCAACCTGAGCACCGAGGACGTGCCGGCGCTCTATCTCTACAGCAGGGTCGCCGAGTCGGGGCTGCCCGGACGGGAGGAGGACCCCGCCTCCGCGATCATGGACCGGATCGACAGCGAGCAGGTGGCCGAGGCGCTCGAGGCGCTCCCGACCGAGTACCGGGTGGTGGCGACGCTGTACTTCATCGAGGATTTCTCCTACCAGCAGATCGCCGACGTGGTGGGGTGCCCCGTGGGCACGGTCCGCTCCCGGCTGCATCGGGGCCGCCGGATGCTGCAGAAGGCGCTCTGGGAGATCGCCCGCGAGCGGGGGATCGGCGGGGAGCAGGGGGAAGACTAGTCCGGGTTTGCGCCCCCGGCGCGCCCGCGGCGATACTCCGGACGTGCCACCCCACTCTTCCCGCCGCTGATGGCGACCCTGCCTCCGCGGCTCCGCGCCCTCCGAACCATCTTCCGCACCGTCGGGCCGGTAGCGCCGGGTCTGGCGGCCCGGTGGGCGGAAACCATCTTCTGCACGCCTCCCCGGCACCACCCCCGCCCTGCCGATGACGAGTTCCTCGCCACCGGTATGCGGTCCGTCATTCCCTGGAGCGGAGGGGACCTGGCGGTATGGCACTGGGGCTCGCCCGCGAGGCCGGCGATCGTCCTCTCGCACGGCTGGGGGAGCCGGGCCGGACGGCTGAGCGCGCTGGCCGGCGCGCTGGCCGGCGCGGGGTTCCGGGTTCTGGCCTACGACGGGCCGGCCCATGGAGCCTCCAGCGGGCGCTTCGCTTCCCTGCCCGAGTTCGCCCGCGCGCTTCGCACGGTCGGCGAGGCGATGGGCCCGCTGTACGGGCTGGTGGGCCATTCGCTGGGCGGCGCGGCGGTGGCGATGGCGCTGCGCGACGGGCTCCGGGCCGAGCGCGTGGTGCTGATCGCCCCCCCGGCCGACGTCCGGATCTTCTCCGACATCTTCGCCGAGACACTCTCCCTGCCCCGCGCGGTCCAGGATCTGATGCACCGGAACCTCCGGGCGCGGCTCCGGGTGGACTGGGACGATCTCCACATACCGTCGCTGGTGACCGGGCTGCGCTCGGCGGCACTGGTGATCCACGATCGCGGCGACCTGGACGTGCCGTTCGAGCACGGCGAGCGGATCGTGCGCGCCTGGGCCGGCAGCCGGCTGGTGCCGACCACCGGGCTGGGTCACCGCGCCATTCTCCGGGACCCGGCCGTGGTGCGCGAGGTCGTCGAGTTCATGCAGGAGGGCGGCGCCGGGTGATCGTGATGGACCGGGAGAACCTCCACGCCCCTGGCTGGTCGCACGTGCTCTCCACCACCAACGATCTCGCCGAGCTGGATGCCTTCCGCCGGCTGGTGGGGGCCCCGCCGCAGGCGCTGGACCTGCGGCGGGGTCGCTGGCCGCATCTCGACCTGAAGCTGGAGCCGCGGGAGCGGGCGCTGGCCATCCCGGGCGTCCTGGTCTTCGAGCGGACGGCCGAGATGATGCGGTATCTCAGGGGCCTGCACGGCGGGCGGCCGCAACGGGGGTCGTGGGGACGCGGATAGCGCGGACGAGGCCGCAGATGGCTGCTCGACGAGATGCTCCCCGCCCGCTCTGCCGGTTTCTCTGATTGGTACTCAACCGCACACCGGTTGGGCCCGGCCGCGGGAAGCGGAGCTCCTCCGGCCGAGGAGCCATGTGCGCCGTTGTCTGGATTCATCTGCGTCCCCTTTGGGCCAGGGACAACGAGACTCGGCGGAAGATGGACGCAGGGGTGTGATCTACCGCTGGCGGGCGGCATCGCCCTTCCCCTGGGACTCACCCTGCGCTCCACGCTGCGTCGGCGGCGCCGGGCGGGCCGCTGGGCGTCGCGCTGGCGCTGGCCGGAAGCCTGGCGCTGCGCCATCTGACGACCGCGGACGGCTACCGCTCCGCCCGGCGGCACGAGGACACTTGGCGCCCTCGCGCCCTAGCGCCTCAGCGCCCCAGCGCCCCAGCGCTCACAGGATCTTCTTCCCGAAGGCCGACTGCACCAACTCGACCGCGAACGTCCCCGAGGCGTTGCGGTCGTCCAGGATCGGGTTCACCTCCACCATCTCGAGCGAGGTCATGACCCCGGAGTCGTGCAGGATCTCCATGATGAGGTGCGCCTCGCGGTAGTCGAGGCCGCCCTTGACCGGGGTGCCGACGCCGGGAGCC
>Ga0210102_1000164_pt1 | contig 19915 bp, 23 predicted proteins | sample RushOxbow_ThreeS_4_FD_185563 | JGI IMG/M metagenome (GOLD analysis project Ga0210102, IMG submission 185563) | Wetland microbial communities from San Francisco Bay, California, USA, that impact long-term carbon sequestration -... | ecosystem: Environmental > Aquatic > Marine > Wetlands ...
CCCGACGAAACCGCCAGCGCCGCAAGCCTGGCGGTTTTTTTATTTCCAGGACCTGCCATGACCACACCGACCGACAGCTACCTTTCCATCGTTCCGGCCGACAAGACCTCGCTGACCGACGACGAGCGCATCGAAAACATCGTTCCGCTGCCGCCGCCGGAGCACCTGATCCGCTTCTTCCCGATCCAGGGCACCCCGGTCGAGACCTTGATCGCTGATACTCGGCGCGGGGTGCGAGAGATTCTGCACGGCCAGTCGGATCGCATGCTGGTCGTGATCGGTCCCTGCTCGATCCACGACTCGGCCGCGGCGCTCGAGTACGCGGAACGCCTTGCCGAGGAGCGCCGCAAGCACGCCGCACAGCTCGAGGTGCTGATGCGCGTGTATTTCGAGAAGCCGCGCACCACAGTGGGCTGGAAGGGGCTCATAAACGATCCCTATCTGAACGGCAGCTTTCGCATCAACGAGGGTCTGCGCATTGCGCGCGATCTGCTCGTGCGCATCAACCAGCTGGGCGTGCCCGCGGGCTGCGAGTTCCTGGACGTGATCTCGCCTCAGTACGTCGGTGACCTGGTGTCCTGGGGCGCCATCGGCGCGCGCACCACCGAGTCTCAGGTGCACCGCGAGCTCGCCTCCGGACTGTCGGCCGCCGTGGGGTTCAAGAACGGCACCGACGGCGACGTGCGCATCGCCGTGGACGCGATCCTCGCCGCACGCCAGAAGCACCATTTCCTCTCGGTGCACAAGAGCGGTCAGGTGGCGATCGTCGAAACGCGCGGCAATGACGACTGCCACGTGATCCTGCGCGGCGGCGCCCAGCCGAACTACGATGCGGCGAATGTCGCGGCGGCCTGCAGCGAGCTCGCCAGCGCGGGCCTCGCGCAACGCCTGATGATCGACTGTTCGCACGCCAACAGCCGCAAGGACTACCGCCGCCAGCGCGAGGTCTGCGCCGACGTATGCGCCCAGGTGGCGCAGGGCGAGAACCGGGTGATCGGCGTGATGATCGAGTCGCACCTGGTCGAGGGACGGCAGGATCTCGTGCCTGGCAAGCCGCTCGGCTTCGGGCAGAGCATCACCGACGCCTGTCTCGGCTGGGACGACTCGCTGAAGCTGCTCGCCGCGCTGGCGCAGTCGGTGGCACGGCGCCGCGAAGTGCGCGCCGCGCGCGCGCCGGCGACGGCCTGAACGCGCGCGCCGACCTTTTTGCCGCGGCGCAGGTGCGGCGCCGGAGCCCTCGGTGAGCCTGACGCCGGAGACCATCGTCGTTGCGGCGGCCGTGGTCGCCGGCGCTTACCTGGTTTTCGGGCTTACCGGCTTCGGCTCCACGGTGATCGCGCTGCCGCTGCTCGCGCAGTTGCTGCCGCTCAAGCTCGCGGTCACCCTGCTCCTGCTCCTCGACTTCGCTGCCTTCCTGGGTTTCGGGCTGCGCGTGCGGCACGGCATCCGCTTCGACGAGATTCGCTGGCTCGTGCCAACGGCGCTGGTCGGCATGGGGATCGGCTTGACCCTCCTGATCTACGTCGCGGAGTTCTGGCTGCTCGGCCTGCTCGGCGTGTTCGTGCTGTGCTACGCCCTCTACGGGCTCTCGCGGCGCGGCGTGCCGGCGCGGCTGCCGCGCTGGGCCGGTGCGCCGATCGGACTTGCGGGGGGCGCGTTTTCGGCGCTTTTCGGAACCGGCGGGGTGCTGTTTGCGGTCTACAACGCCGGACGAATTCACGACAAGGGGGAGCTGCGCGCGAGCAATGCGGCGATGATCGCGCTGTCGTCGGTCACGCGGCTCGCGTTGTTCGGTGCGGCCGGGCTGCTGGGGCAGGAGGGCCTGTGGACGCTGGTCGGACTGCTGCTGCCGGCGCTCGCCGGCGGGGTGCTGCTTGGTCACCGTCTGCACGCGGTGGTGCCCGCGGCCCTCGTCGTCCGGACGGTGCACCTGCTGTTGCTTGCCGCCGGCGCATCGATTCTGCTGCGCAGCTGGAACGTCGCGTAGTGCGTCCCCGCGGGATTGGGCATAATGCGGCGCGGCATCCCGCTGCACAGCGCCATGTCTGATCGCCCCTCCGAGCTCGCCCATCTGATGCATGCCGGCGATGCGTCGCAGTACTCGGAGCAGCTGCGCGCGCTGATCCCGAAGTGCACGCTGCTCGAGAACTTTTCGCCGCCCGAGGTGCGCCTGCTGGCGCAATTCATGGACGTGTATCGCGCGCAGCCCGCGACCGACATCATTCGCGAGGGGGATGGCGGCGACTTCATGGTGATGATCCTCGAAGGCCGCGTCGAGGTGCGCAAACGCGACCGCTGGAACCACATGCAGTTCATCGCCGAAGTGGGGCCCGGACGCACGCTCGGCGAGATGTCGATGATCGATGGCGAACCGCGCTTTGCCACTTGCGTGGCGATGGAGCCGGTGCTCTTTGCGGTCATGCAGCGCGAAAGCCTGGCGCGCATCATCGTCGAGCAGCCGATGCTCGGTGCGAAGATCCTGATGGAGCTCGTGCTGATGCTCTCGCAGCGCCTGCGTGCGACCAGTGCGCGGCTGGTCAAGCTGCTCGATGCTCAGGCCCGGCGCGACGCCGGCCTGCAGGAAGACTGAACCTCGTCGGCCGGCAGCGTGTCCAAGGCTGGGTCCGGGTGTAATGCGCGGCTGCGCGCGGCGACCAAGGATCCGATTGCGGGAACAGCAAGGAGGACCCGGTGCACGCGACGCTTCCCCTGATGCGGCGGTACGGCTTTCCGGCGATCCGGCGGGCCCGCCTGGAAACGCTGCAGGTCAACCTTGGCTACCGCTGCAATCAGAGCTGCCTGCACTGCCATGTAAACGCAGGTCCGAACCGTACGGAGACGATGTCGCGCGAGACCGTCGCCGACGTGCTCGCCTTCATCGGCGTCGCGGGCGTGCGCAGGCTCGATCTGACCGGCGGCGCGCCGGAGCTGAATCCGCACTTCCGCGAGCTGGTGCTGCGCGCGCGCGAACTCGGAGCGCATGTCATCGACCGGTGCAATCTGACGATCCTGGAGGAGCCCGGGCAGGAGGGTCTGGCCGAGTTCCTCGCCGCACAGCAGGTCGAAGTGATCGCGTCGCTGCCGTGCTATCTGGAGGACAACGTCGATCGACAGCGCGGCAAGGGTGTGTTTGCACGCAGTCTGCGCGGCATCGCACGGCTGAACGCACTCGGCTACGGCCTCGAGCGCAGCGGCCTGGAGCTGAACCTGGTCTACAACCCGCAGGGGCCGAGCCTGCCGCCGGGGCAGGAAAAGCTCGAAGCGCAGTACAAGCGCATTCTCGCGGACCAATACGGCCTGCGCTTCAATCGGCTCTACACGCTGGCGAACATGCCGATTCAGCGCTTTGGCTCGACGCTGGTGTCCAAGGGCTGCTTCGACGAGTACATGGCGCTGCTGAAAGCTGCGCATCGCGAGGAGAATCTCGGCGGCGTGATGTGCCGCACGCTGATCTCGGTCGACTGGCAGGGTGCGGTCTACGACTGCGATTTCAACCAGATGCTCGGCCTGCCGCTGAGGGTCGAGGGAAAAGAGCGCGTGCAGCTCTCCGAACTGATCGGGCGCGACCTCGACGGCAATCCGATCGTGGTGCGCGACCACTGCTACGGCTGCACCGCAGGACAGGGATCGTCCTGCGGCGGAGCGCTCGGTGACTGATTTCGCCGACGCGTCCAGGCCGGGCCGCAGCTGCCCGCTCAGCTATCGCTACGGCGCCGCCGCGCTCGCCGCGCCGGCAAGTCTGCACACCGACACGCTCTGGGTGGTCGGCGGGCTCTACGGCAACAGCGTCGCGCTCGAGCGCGTGCTGGCGGACTTCGACCGCGAGAGGGGAGACAAGAGCCTGGTATTCAACGGCGACTTTCACTGGTTCGACGTCGACCGGGACGAGTTCGCCACGATCGAGCACGGCGTATCCGGACACCGCGCGATGCGCGGCAACGTGGAAGCCGAGCTTGCGCGACCCGCGAACGGCGCCGGCTGCGGCTGCGCCTATCCGGACTGGGTCGGAGACGCAACGGTCGAGCACTCGAACCGGATCATCGCGCGATTGCGCGCGACGGCGCAGGCCTTTCCGCTGGCGCGCGAGCGCTTGGCGAGGCTGCCGATGTTTTACATCGCCGAAGTCGGCGGCCTGCGTGTTGGCATCGTGCACGGCGACGCCGACTCGCTCGCCGGATGGGGTTTCTCCCAAGAGGCGCTCGCGACACCCGACGGTCTGCGTGCCGCAGAACGTGCCCTCGATTCCGCCGGCGTGCGCCTGTTCGCCTCCACTCACAGCTGCCTGCCGGTGCTGCAGGGCTTCGCCGGCGAACGTGCGCTGATCAACAACGGCTCCGCGGGAATGCCCAACTTCGCTGCGACGCGCTTCGGCGTGGCGACCCGCATCTCGCTCTCTCCGCGTGCGTCGGCCCTCTATCGCATGCGAATCGGTGCGCTGCACGTAGAGGCGATTCCGATCAACTTCGATGCGCGGGAGTGGACGCGCCGCTTTCTCGCGCAGTGGCCCGCGGGGTCGGATGCCCACGCGTCGTATTTTTCGCGCATCGCGAGTGGGCCGACCTACCGAACCGAGCAGGCGCTCAGACCGGCCGAGGATGACGCGCCCGTCGCGGCGTAACAGCGGAGCGCGCGACGCGACGAAGCGAGACCATGAGCCAGGCGCGCGATGCGCGCACGTCGGGGGCAGGCATGAACAGAAGCAAGATCGTCGTCGTTGCAGCGCTCGTCGCCCTGATCGGCGTCTTCTTCGCCCTTGGCGGGCACCGCTATCTCAGCTTCGACAATATCAAGGCGCAGCAGGCGTCGGTCCAGGCGCTGTTCGGCTCGCATCCCTGGACTACCGCGGCGCTGTTCTTCCTCGCCTACGTCGCTGTCACCGGGCTTTCGCTGCCCGGCGCGGCACTGATGACGCTCATCGCAGGCGCGATTTTCGGCTTGCTCTGGGGCACGCTGATCGTCTCGTTCGCCTCGAGTGCAGGTGCGACGCTCGCCTTCGTCGTCAGCCGCTTCCTGCTGCGGGACTGGGTACAGACGCGCTTCGGGCAGGCCTTGCGCGCGATCAACGACGGCGTCGCGCGCGAGGGCGGGTTCTACCTGTTCACGCTGCGCCTGATCCCGGCCGTGCCGTTCTTCGTGATCAACCTGGCGATGGGCCTGACGCCGATGCGCGCCCGCACTTTCTACTGGGTGAGCCAGCTCGGCATGCTTGCCGGCACCATCGTCTACGTGAACGCCGGCACCCAGCTCGCCGCGATCGAATCCCCGGCGGGAATCCTGTCGCCCGGGCTGATCGGCGCCTTCGTGCTGCTCGGCCTGTTCCCGCTCGTCGCCAAGCGTACGATCGAGTACGTCAAGGCGCGCCGCGTCTATGCGCGCTGGAGGCGCCCGGCACGGTTTGAACGCAATGTGGTGGTGATCGGCGCGGGCTCGGCAGGACTGGTGAGCGCGTACATCAGCGCCGCCGTGCGGGCCAAAGTGACGCTCGTGGAAAAGCACAGGATGGGCGGTGACTGCCTGAACACCGGCTGCGTGCCGTCCAAGGCGCTCATCAAGTCGGCGCGCGTGCTCGACCAGATCCGGCGCGCGCGCGACTACGGGCTGCAGCAGGCGAGCGCCACGTTTGATTTCGCCGAGGTCATGGCGCGCGTGCAGCGCGTGGTGCGGACCGTGGAGCCGCACGATTCCGTCGAGCGTTACACCGGGCTTGGGGTCGAGTGCCTGGAGGGCGCGGCAAACATCGTCACGCCCTGGGAGGTGGACGTTGCGCTGAGCGACGGCAGCACGCGGCGCCTGTCAACGCGCGCGATCGTGATCGCAGCGGGCGCGCGGCCGTTGGTACCGCCGATCCCGGGCATCGAGGACGTCGGCGTGCTCACTTCGGACACTGTGTGGGGACTGCGCACGCTGCCTAAGCGCCTTGTCGTGCTCGGGGGCGGGCCGATCGGATCCGAGCTCACCCAGGCGTTTGCCCGGTTCGGCGCCAAGGTCACGCAGATCGAGATGCTGCCGCGGATCCTGATCCGCGAGGACCCCGAGGTCTCGCAGATGGTGATGCAGCGGTTCGCGTCCGAGGGCATCGACGTGCGCGTGAACCACAAGGCCAAGCGGTTCGTGATCGAGAACGGCCAGAAGCTGCTGGTCGCCGAGCACGAGGGCGGCGAGGTGCGCATCGAATTCGACCAGCTGCTGTGCGCGGTCGGGCGTGTACCGAACACCGAGGGCTACGGCCTGGAAACTCTCGGCATCCCGACCACCCGCGCGCGCACGGTGGAAACCAACGAATACCTGCAGACGCTTTACCCGAACATCTACGCCTGCGGCGACGTCGCAGGGCCTTACCAGTTCACGCATGTCGGCGCGCACCAGGCCTGGTATGCCTCCGTGAACGCGCTGTTCGGCAGCTTCAAGAGGTTTCGCGCCGATTACTCAGTGATTCCCTGGGCGACGTTCGTCGATCCCGAGGTCGCGCGCGTCGGTCTGAACGAGACTGAGGCGAAGGAGCGGAATATCGCCCACGAGATCACCGTTTACGGCCTGGATGATCTCGATCGCGCGATCGCGGACGGCGAGGCGCACGGCATGGTGAAGGTACTGACCGTGCCGGGCAAGGACCGCATACTCGGCGTGACGATCGTCGGCGAGCACGCGGGCGACCTGATCGCGGAGTTCGTCGCGGCGATGCGCCACGGGCTCGGCCTGAACAAGATCCTCGGCACGATCCACATCTACCCGACCCTCGCGGAGGCGAACAAGTACGCCGCAGGGGCGTGGAAGAAGGCGCATGCGCCGGAAGGCGTGCTGCGCCTGCTCGCGCGCTACCATGGCTGGATGCGAGGTGGTGCATGAGGAGACTGGCCGCGGTGCTGCTCGCCCTGTGCGCGGCGAGCGCCTCGGCGCAAGGCTTCGATCACTCCCACGCCGCCTGGACGGCACTGCTGAAGAAGCATGTCGTTCTGATTTCGGGAGGGAAGGCTTCGCAGCTCGATTACGCGGGCATGGCGCAGGACCGTCCGGCGCTCAAGGCCTACGGGGAGCAGCTGTCCGGCGTGGGTGAGCCCGAGTTCCAGGGCTGGTCGAAAGCGCAGCGAATGGCGTTCCTCATCAACGCGTACAACGCGTTCGCGGTCGAGAAGATCCTGACGCGCTATCCCGACATCGGCTCGATCTGGGACTTCGGCAAAATTTTCGGCAACCCGTTCAAGGACGAGTTCTTCAAGCTGTTCGGGCGCGCGTTCTCGCTCGATGCGATCGAGCATGAAGCCCTGCGCAAACCCGGCGCCTACGACGAGCCGCGCGTGCATTTCGCGGTGAATTGCGCCTCGATCGGCTGCCCGATGCTGCGCGAAGAGGCCTACGTTGCGCCACGGCTCGCTGCTCAGCTCGAGGAGCAGGCGGTACGATTTCTCTCGGATCGTTCGCGCAACCGCTACGACGCGGCCGAAGGGCGGCTCGAAGTGTCCAAGATCTTCGACTGGTTCAAGCAGGACTGGCAGAGCGGCTACCGCGGCTTCGAAGGCAAGACGCCGCCGATCACTTCGCGCGAGGCCTATTTCGCGCGCTACGCCAAGCTGCTCGCCGACGCCCCCGAGGCGCGCGCGCGGACCGCCGAAGGCAGGCTGCCGATCACGTTTCTCGAGTACGACTGGTCACTGAACGGCGTGAAGCGCTGACGGATTGCGCGATGAGGCTGAGCTTTATCGTTCCTGCCCTGGACGAGGCCGCCGGCATCGAGCCCTGCCTTTCGCGCCTGCAGGCCGCACGCGCGCGCGGCCACGAGGTACTCGTCGTCGACGGCGCCAGCCGCGATGCGACGGCGGCGATCGCGCGGCCGCTGGCCGACCGGGTGCTCGTCGCACCGCGCGGCCGGGCATCGCAGATGAACGCGGGTGCCGCGGCTGCGCGCGGCGAGGGCCTCGTTTTCGTTCATGCGGATACGCTGCTGGCGGAATCGGCCTATCGCGAGATCGCCGCGGCGCTGGCGCTCGATCCCTGGGGGCGCTTCGATGTGCGGATCGCCGGCCGCCATCGGCTGTTGCGCGTGGTTGCGGCGATGATGAATCTGCGCTCGCGCCTGAGCGGCATCGCCACCGGTGACCAGGCGATCTTCGTGCGCCGCCCGGTGTTCGAGGCGCTGGGTGGATATGCGGCGATTCCGCTCATGGAAGACGTCGAGCTTTCGCGCAGGTTGCGTCGCGTCGCCTGGCCGCGCTGCCTGCGGCAGCGGGTCGACACTTCCGGGCGGCGCTGGGAGTCCCGCGGCGTGCTTCGCACCATCGCGTTGATGTGGCGCCTGCGCCTGGCCTACCGCCTCGGCGCCGATCCTGCGCGGCTTGCCGAACGCTACCGCTGATGCGCGCGCCGCTGCGGATCGTGGTGCTCGCGCGCGCCCCGATCCCGGGCCAGACCAAGTCGCGCCTGGTGCCGCAGCTGGGGCTGTTCGGCGCCGCGCGCCTGCAGGCGCGGCTGATCGAGCGCACGCTGCGAACCGCACGCGCGGCCCGCATCGGAGGCATCGAGCTGCACGGCGCACCGCGCGCACGCCAGCCGTTCTTCCTGCGCCTGGCGCGCCGCTTCGGCGCTGCGCTGCATGCGCAGCGCGGGCGCGATCTGGGCGAGCGCATGCAGCACGCGCTGGCGCAGACGCTGCGGCGGGGCCGGACCGCGTTGCTGATCGGCACCGACTGTCCGGCGCTCTCGGCGCGCGACCTGCGCCGCGCCGCGCGCGCCCTGCTCGGCGGCGCTGAGGTCGTGCTCGCACCGGCGGAGGACGGCGGTTACGCGCTGATCGGCGTGCGTCGCGCCGATCCGCGCGCCTTCGAGGGCATCGCCTGGGGCACGGCGGGCGTATACGCGGCGACGCGCGCGCGTGCCGATGCGCTCGGCTGGCGGGTGCGCGTGCAGCGCACCGTGTGGGATCTGGATCGGCCCGAGGATCTCGCGCGGCGCATCGCGCTGCGTGCACGCGTGCACGGCGGCGCGCCCTGAATCGCACATGAACCCGCGCCGGCGTCTCGTGCTTGCCGCGGCTGCGACCTGGCCATTCGCCCATAGCTGGGCGGCGGACGGTCCCGCGAGCCTCGTGGCGTTGCCGATCTCGACGCTCTCGCCCGGTGAAGCGCTTCCCACCTGGCTTGAACCCTTTGCTTTCGACGATCGGCCCCGGCGCACCGAGTTTGCACTGGTGCGCGATGCCGGACGCACGGCACTGCGCGCACGCGCGCGGGCATCCACTTCGGGTCTGGTGCGCCGGCTGTCGGTCGATCCCAATGCGCTTTCCCTGCTCGAGTGGGACTGGAAGGTCATGAACCTGCTCGCCCGCAGCGATCCCGCCACGCGCGCGGGGGATGACTATCCCGCCCGACTGTATGTCACCTTCGATGTGCCGCTCGAGCAGTTCAACCCGGTGCAGAGGGTGTTCCTCGCAATCGCGCGCGCACTCTGGGGCGAGAGCCTGCCGCTCGCGGCGCTGTGCTACGTCTGGGATACGCGCACGCCCGCGGGCAGCATGCTGCCGAACCCCTACACCGAGAGGGTGCGCATGGTGATTGCCGAAAGCGGGCCTGCGCAGCTCGGTCGCTGGCTGCGCATGCAGCGCAACGTGGCCGACGACTACCGGCGTGCATTCGCAGACGACGCGCCCGAGATCGCTCGCCAGCCGGTTCCGCAGATCACTTCGATCATCCTGTCGAGCGATACCGACAACACGGGCGAAGAGGCCGAGGCGTTTTTCGGTGACGTGACGTTCCGCGCACCGCCCGCGGGGCGCTGAGCGCAGCACGAACGGCTCGCCTGCGCTAGAGCGCGCCGGCGTCGCGCAGCAGGGCGGCGACGCGCTCGGCGATCAGGCGATAGCCCTGTGCATTGGGGTGAATCGGATCGGACTTGAGCGCGCTGTCGCGCAGCACCTGTCCGAGCACTTTGCCCTCGTAGGGAATGCGGAACGCAGCGGCGATTTCCGCGTAGAAGCCCGGCGGCGTCAGCGTGATGCCCTTCTGCGGCGTGCCGATCAGCACGACGTCGACGCCGCGCTCGCGCGCCAGCCGCACCATCTCGCGCACATTGCGCTCGGCGCTCGAGAGGCTCAGGTTGCGCAGGAAGTCATTGCCGCCGATGCACAGAATCAGAAGTTTCGGCGCGTGCGTCTCGAGTGCGCCGGGCAGCCGCGCGAGCGCTGCGGCGCTGACCTCGCCCGGCACGCCTTCGTTCACCACGCGACGGCCGATCAGGCTCTCGAGCTGGGCGGGATAGCTTTCCGCCGTACTGGCGCCGGTGCCAGTGGTCAGGCTGTCGCCAAAGGCGAGCACGACCGCATCGGGCGCAAGCGGCGCGAGTTGCGGCGACTTTCCGCAGCCCGCCGGCGCGACGAGCAGCGCCAGCGCAACTACGAGCCGCAGAATCGGGCCCGGCATGCCGCGCGGCATCACTCTAGAGCGCGGCGACGGTCTGCACCTCGACCAGGAAAGGTTCCTGCACCAGCCGGTCGACGACGAGCAGCGTGTTGGGCGGATACTTCCCGTCGGCAAACATGCGCGGAAATTCGCGCAAGCGCCAGGCCATGAAAGGCGCGATGTCCTGCGAGTGCACGAGGTAGGTGGTGAATTGCACCACGTTGCCCCAGCCCGCACCGGCCGAGGCGAGCGCGGCGGCGATGTTGGCGAAGACCTGCGTGCACTGCGCGTCGAAGTCTGCGGCGCCCGCGATCTTGCCGTCGCGGTCGGCGGCCAGCATGCCGGCGATGAACAGGAACTCGCCCGCCTTGACCCGCGTCATGTGGGAATACTGGCCGAGCGGCTTGCCGAGGCTGTCAGGGTTGAGGATGCGCAGTTCGGCCATGGTGCCCACCTTTCCTCGATGAATGCGCGGACTCAGCCGCGCGCACGCGCCAGCTTTGCGGCGAGCGCATTGAAGTCGCGCGCGTTGATGTCGAACTCCTTCTCCGGACGCCGGTCGACGCGCACGCCGGGGCCGTGCTCCAGCGGCCGTGCGACGAAGCCGGTGCGAAGGCCGCAGGCGGCCGCCGCACGCAGATCATCCTTGTGTGCCGCCACCATCATCACCTCCCCTGGCGCGCAACCGAGCAGCCGCGTCGCACCGAGGTAGGTCTCGGGATCCGGCTTGTAGTGCTGAAACAGCTCGGCCGACAGGATGCAGTCCCAGGGCAGACCCGCATGCTTGGCCATGTTGGTGAGCAGCGCGACGTTGCCATTCGACAGCGTTGCGACGACATGGTCGCGCTTCAGGCGGCGCAGCCCGGCGCGCGCGTCCGGCCAGGGCTTGAGCCGGTGCCAGACGCGGTTCAGGTGATCGATCTCCGCCTCCGAGAGACCCTTGAGCGCGAACCGAACGAGCAGTTCGTCCAGGATCATGCGGTGCAGCGCGTCGATCGACGTCCAACCGAGCGCGCCCGATCGCACGCGCGCCATCGCCGGGCGGTAGCCCGCGCGCCAGGCATCGGCGAATGCCGCCCAGTCGACCTCGAGGCGCTTCGCACGCCCCAGGCGCTGTCCTTCGGCAATCAGCGAACCGCGCCAGTCGACGACCGTGCCGAACACGTCGAATACGAGCGCTTTGACGGCGCGCAAGGCCTGCGTCATGCAGGCTTCCTTTCATGCTGCCACAGCACGTCACCTCGACCGTCATGGCGATTGAGCGCACGGCCCGCGACGAAAAGCAGGTCCGAGAGCCGGTTCAGGTACTGTCGGGTGTGCTCGCTCACGCCCTGCGCGCGCCCGAGCGCGACCACGCTGCGTTCGGCGCGCCGGCAGACTGCGCGCGCGAGATGCGCCGCTGCCGCCGCGCGCGAACCGCCGGGCAGTATGAACTCCTTGAGCGGCGCGAGCGCGGAGTTCCAGGTTTCGAGCTGCGCATCCAGCCGCGCGACCTGCGCCGCGCTCACCATGCGGTGTTCCGGGATGCTCAGCTCGCCGCCCACGTCGAACAGATCCTGCTGCACCGCCAGCAGCGCGGCGCGCATCGCCTCGGGCAGCGCCTCGGCGAGCAGCACGCCGATCGCCGAATTCAACTCATCTACGTCGCCCAGCGCCTGTACGCGCGGCGAATCCTTGCCGACGCGCGCACCGTCACCGAGCCCGGTTTCGCCCGCGTCTCCGGTTCGCGTCGTGATCTTCGTCAGCCGGTGTCCCATGGTGCGCCTGATGTCGGCCCGCGAGGGCGGTTTGGCCGCGTATCTTACGTCGCTTGGATCGCGTTAGCATTAGGGCTCCCGCGCTGTGCGGGAACCTGACGGAGGAGGGGAGTATGGCCACACGCGTACGCAAGGCGGAGTACTACTCCATGAAGGTGCCGAATCGACCTGGCGCCGGCGCAAGGATGCTCGAGACTCTGAAGGCGGAGGGCGTCGGCCTTCACGCGTTTACCGGTTTTCCTGTGCGTGGCGGCGTACAGGTCGATTTCATTCCACTCAATGGCGTTGCGTTTCGCCGCGCGGCGAAGCGCGCCGGATGGAAAGTCTCCGAGCGCAAGGCGGTCTTCCTCCTGCAGGGCGACGACCGCGTCGGCGCGCTGACCGGCGTGCTCGGCAAGCTGGCCTCGGCGCGCATCAGCCTGACGGCCCTGGATGCGGTGGTGGCCGGCGGCGCGCGCTACGGCGCGATGTTCTGGGTCAAGAAGAGGGATGTCGCGCGCGTGGCTCGCCTGCTGAAGGCCCGCTGAGCCCGCGCGGGCGTCAGCGCCTGCGCTTGACTTCGCTCTCGAGTGCGCCGCGCGCAAGCGTGGTGTGCAGCCGCTCGCCTTCGGCGACGCGTGCCGCGTCGCGCAGCACCTCGCCGGCGGCGTTGCGCGTAATGCTGTAGCCGCGCGCGAGCACCGCCTGCGGATCGAGCACGCCGAGCCGGGCGCGCAGCTCGGCGACCCGGGCGGCGGCGATCTCGCGCCGGCGCGCATCGGCCGCGGCAAGGCGCGGCGCGAGCGCGCCGAGGCGGAAGCGCGCCGCGTCAAGGCGCCGCGCGAGCGACGCGGCGAGACGTGCGGCGAGCTGGGCGAGCAGCGCGCGTGCATTGCGCAGCCGCGCGGCGGGATGCACCAGACGCCGCGCGAGCGCATCGACCGATTGCGCGACCGTTTCGATGCGACGGCGCGTCTCGCGGCCAGCGCGCCGCGTCAGCTGCGTGACCCGTGCAACGAGTTCGGCCCGCTGCGGTACCGCGAGCTCGGCCGCCGCGGTGGGCGTCGCAGCGCGGCAGTCGGCCGCGAAATCGGCGATTGTCACATCGGTCTCGTGCCCGACGCCGACCACGACCGGAATCGCCGAGGCGCGAATCGCGTGCGCCACGACGGCCTCGTTGAACTGCCACAGATCCTCGATCGAGCCGCCGCCGCGCACGAGGAGCAGCAGATCGCACTCGGCGCGCTCGCTCGCCTGCGCCAACCTCTTGGCAATGCGCTGCGCAGCCCCGGCGCCCTGCACCGGAACGGGGTAGACGACGACCGCGACCGACGGGTTGCGGCGCGCGAGGGTGGTCAGGACATCGCGCAGCGCCGCGGCGGCGAGCGAGGTTACGACGCCGACCGTACGCGGGTAGGCGGGCAGCGCGCGCTTGCGCGCGGGATCGAAAAGCCCTTCGCGTTCAAGCGCCTGCTTGAGCTTAAGGAAACGCTCATAAAGCGGCCCGAGACCTGCCTCGCGCATCGTTTCGACGCGCAGCTGGAAGCGGCCGCGCGGCTCATACAGCGTGACCAGCGCGCGCACTTCGACACGCATGCCCTCGCGCGGCGCCCAGTCGAGCAGCGCCGCCCGGGCCTGGAACATCACGCAGTCGACCTGCGCGGAGTCGTCCTTGAGCGTGAAATAGCAGTGTCCGGAAGCCGCGCGCGTGAAATTGGAGATTTCGCCGCGCACCCAGGCGAGCGGAAAGCGTCGCTCCAGGACGTCACGTACGCTGCGAAGCAGCGCGGAGACGCTCAGCACGCCTGCGCGCTCGGCTTCTGGATCGGTCGCGGGCTCGTACGGCATGTGCGGATGCAGCGGCGCGACTCTACACCAATCCACATGCCGGGCCGACGCGGCCTGGAAACTGCCGGGATCGTTCGCGGACCCCGATTCTTTTCCGTAAGCTGCTGTAAACGCTTCGGAAAAAACTGCTCAAATTTTGATCGAGGCCGATTCGGCGCGCAGATTAAGAGGGCAAAAGAAAACTGCTCAACAAGAATCCACAAACTTATCCACAACTTTTGTGGATAACGCGATCGCGTTCCTTGCGCATTGTCAAAGAGGCACCCGCAGCCCGCCGGACATGCGCCTTGCCGCAGGCAGGGGCTTTGGCTAAAGTGCGCGCACCCCGCACCGCGCGCCCGTCTGCCACGCGCGGGCGCGGGCGGCGGGTCAGGCCACAGCGCTGGCCGGCGTGTCGAGTGTGAATTAAGTCACGCTTTTCATCAGGTGCCCGCAGCCCAAACCGCCAGGAAAACCGTACGTGTTCGCGATTATCCAAGCCGCCGGGTGGCCGATCTGGCCGCTGCTTGCCGCCTCCGTGATTGCGGTGGCGCTGATCATCGAGCGCAGCATCTCCCTGCGCCATGACAGGATCGTGCCGCCTACGCTGCTCGAGCAGGTGGTCACCGTCTACCAGCGCCATGGCGTCTCGGAAGAGGTTCTCGAGCGGCTGTCCAAGGATTCCCCGCTCGGCGTGGTGCTTGCCGCGGGGCTGCGCAACCACGGCAGTTCGCGGTATGTCATGCGCGAGGCCATCGAGGAGGCCGGGCGCGCCGTCTCGCACGACCTCGAGCGCTTCCTGACCACGCTCGGCACGATCGCGACCGCTTCGCCGCTGCTCGGCCTGTTCGGCACGGTCATCGGCATGATCGAAATCTTCGCTTCGCAGTCGCCGACCGGCACGAACCCGCAGCAGCTCGCGCACGGCATCTCGGTCGCGCTCTACAACACGGCGTTCGGGATCGGCATCGCGATTCCGTCGCTCATCTTCTACCGCCATTTCAAGAGCCGCGTCGACGGCTACGTGGTCGACATGGAGCAGGCGGCAGCGCGCCTGGTCGACACGGTGCACGGCGAACGCGGCGACGTGCCGGTGGTCGGCGGGCGCGGACGCGGCGGGGCATGAACTTCCAGCGCGGTCAGGAGAAGGAACCGCTCGAGATCAATCTCGTGCCGATGATCGACGTCATGCTGGTGATCCTGATCTTTCTCATGATCACCACGACGTATTCCAAGTACACCGAGCTGCAGATCAATCTGCCCACGGCCGATGTCGAAAAGCAGCCTGAGCGTGCGAGCGAGATTGCGGTGCTGGTCGACGCGCAGGGTCACTATGTCGTCAACAGCGCGCGGGTCGCGTTTTCGACCGTCGAGCAGTTTTCCGCAGAGCTGAAGCGCGCGGCGGGAGAGGCGAAGGAGCCGGTCATCGTGATCAGCGCGGACGCCAAGGCGTCGCACGAGTCCGTGGTGCGCGTGATGTGGGCGGCGCAGATGGCCGGCCTCGGCAAGATCACCTTCACCACGGAGTCGGCGTCGAAATGAGCGGCGTCGATCGGCGCGACGCCCGCCGGCGCCGCCGGGCGGACGCGTCATTGCCGCGCAGGCCCTAGTTCGCGCCTGGTACCGTGGCGGCGCGCTGGCCTGGCTGCTATGGCCGGCAAGCGTGGTTTTTCGCTGCGTCGTCGCGCTGCGCCGGCTGCTCTACCGGCTGCGGCTGCTCGGCAGTGCGCCGGCCGGCGTTCCGGTGATCGTGATCGGCAATCTGGTCGTCGGCGGCAGCGGAAAGACGCCGCTGGCGCTGTGGGTCGCCGAGCATCTGACGCGCTCGGGCTGGTCGCCGGCGATCGTCTCGCGCGGCTATGGCGGCCGGTCTGAAGCGCCGCGCGAGGTGAGCCTCGCCGCGGAGGCGGCCGAGGTGGGAGACGAGCCGATCCTGCTGGCGCGACGCAGCGGCTGCCCGGTCTGGGTCGGGCCCGATCGCGTGCGCGTCATCGCAGCGCTGCGTGCCAAGCATCCCGAGGTGAACGTGATCGTGCTGGACGATGGCCTGCAGCATTATCGGCTGCGGCGCGACGTCGAGATCGCCGTGGTCGATGCGCGCGAGTTCGGCAATGGCCTGCTGCTGCCCGCGGGGCCGCTGCGCGAACCCCCCGCGCGGCTGCGCTCGGTCGACGCGGTGGTGGCGCACGGCGCGGACCGCATGCGCCTTGCAGCGCTCGCACGCGGCGTGCCGGTGTTCGACATGCGGCTCGAAGGCGAGACGCTGCACCGCATGGCCGACGCGCGCGAGCGCCAGTCGCTCACGGCGCTCGCCGGAAAGAGCCTGCACGCGGTGGCCGCGATCGGCGACCCGAGCCGCTTTTTTGCCGCGCTTGCCGCGGCAGGCGCGAAGATCGTGCCGCACCCGTTTCCGGATCACCATCCCTTGCGCGCCGACGAACTTTCCTTCGGCGATGCCCTGCCGGTCGTGATGACCGAGAAGGACGCGGTAAAATTGCGCCGGGTTGCGCAGCCGAACTGGTGGGTTTTGCCCGTGCATGCCGTGCCCGAGCCCGGTTTCGGCGAGTGGCTGCTCGCCAGGCTCGACGAGACGAAACACAGATGAGCGCTCTCGATCCGCGATTGCTCGAAATCTTGGTCTGCCCCCTGTGCAAGGGTCCGCTGGTCTATCGCAAGGCCGAGGGCGAGCTGGTCTGCAAGGCTGATCGCCTGGGCTTTCCGATCAAGGACGACATTCCGGTGATGCTCGAGGAGGAAGCGCGCAAGCTTCCGCCGGAAGAAGAGGTCACGTGATCCGCGTGGCCGCGCGGGCGGCGTGAACTTCGCGGTCGTCATCCCGGCGCGCTACGCCTCGACGCGCTTTCCGGGAAAGCCGCTGGTCGATCTCGGCGGCAAGCCGATGGTGGTGCGGGTCTGCGAACGCGCCGCGGCGAGCGGCGCAGCGAGCGTGCATGTTGCGACCGACGACGAGCGCATCGCACATGCGGTTCGAGCGCACGGCTACCGCACGCTGATGACGCGCGCCGACCACGTCTCGGGCACCGACCGCATCGCCGAAGCCGCAGCGCAGCTCGGTCTCGCGGACGAGGCGATCGTGGTAAACGTGCAGGGCGACGAGCCGTTGATCGCCGCGGCGCTCATCGGGCAGGTGGCGGCGGTGCTCGCGCAGCATCCGCGCGCGGCGGTATCGACGGCCTGCCATCCGATCCACGACGCGGATTCCGCGTTCAACCCGAACGTGGTCAAGGTCGTGCTCGACGCCCAGGGCGAGGCGCTGTACTTCAGCCGGGCCCCGATTCCCTGGGCGCGCGACGCCTATGCCGGCGGCGCACGCAGGCCGCCCGCGGGACTGCCGCTGTACCGGCATGCCGGGATCTACGGCTACCGCGTGGCCTTTCTCAGGCGCTACGCTGCGCTCACGCCGTCGCCGCTCGAGGCCTTCGAGGCGCTCGAGCAGCTGCGCGTGCTGTGGCACGGGGAGCGCATCGCCGTCGCGGTGAGCAGCGAGGAGATTCCGCCGGGAGTCGATACGCCGGCCGACCTGGAGCTCGTGCGCGCGCGGTTTGACCGTGCCTCGGAAACGGGCTAGAAGCTATCCGCGCGATCCTGTGCTAACCCGGGTCCGCCAGGCTCGACGGCTGCGAGGATTGGTACGACGTTTCGAATTCAGGCGTACACGCCATGCGCATCATTCTGTTGGGGCCGCCGGGCGCCGGCAAAGGGACCCAGGCCGCGTTTCTGTGCGAGCGCTACGGGGTGCCGCAGATTTCGACGGGCGACATGCTGCGCGCCGCCATCAAGGCCGGCACGCCGCTCGGCGTGGCGGCGAAGGTGGTGATGGACAAGGGCCAGCTCGTCTCGGACGACATCGTGGTCGAGCTGGTCAAGCAGCGGCTGCGCCGGCCCGATTGCGCCAAGGGCTATCTGTTCGACGGTTTTCCGCGCACCCTTGCGCAGGCAGAAGCCATGCGCGCGTCGAATCTGCGCGTGGAGTACGTGCTCGAGATCGACGTGCCGGACGAGGAAATCATTGCGCGCATGGCCGGTCGCCGCGTGCACATCGCATCCGGGCGCAGCTACCACGTGAAGTTCAATCCTCCGAAAACGCCGAATCGAGACGACCACACCGGAGAGCTGTTGATCCAGCGCGAAGACGACCGCGAGGACACCGTGCGCAAGCGCCTGCAGGTCTATCATGCGCAGACGCGGCCGCTGATCGAGTACTACGAGACCTGGGCCGCGACGGGCGACGCGCATGCGCCCAGGCACCTGCGCATTTTGGGCAGCGGCGGAGTCGAGCAAATTCGCGACCGGGCGTTCGCCGCGCTGGACGCGGCGCGTTAGGCAGACGATGAGGCGTACAGATCGCGGGAATCGCGGGCGCCGCGCGCCGCGCAACGCGCTCTACGCCCAATCCGGGGGGGCGACTGCGGTGTTCAACGCGACCGCCTGCGGTGTGATCGAGGCTGCACGCGCGGCGCGCGGCCGGATCGGCCGCCTGTACGCGGCGCGCGACGGCATCCTCGGCGTGCTGCACGAGGAGCTGATCGATACCACGGGAGAATCGGCCGCCGCCATTCGCGCCCTGCGCGAGACGCCCGGGGCCGCGTTCGGTTCCTGCCGCTACAAGCTGAAAGGGCTCGAGGAAGACCGCGCCAAGTACGCGCGCCTGGTGGACGTTCTGCGCGCGCACGACATCGGCTGGTTCTTCTACAACGGCGGCAATGATTCTGCCGACACCGCGCTCAAGCTGTCACGCATCAGCGCTGACATGGGCTATCCGCTGTGCACGATCGGAGTGCCGAAAACGATCGACAACGATCTGGTCGGCACGGACTGCTGCCCCGGCTTCGGCTCGGCGGCGAAGTACGTCGCGACGTCGATCCGCGAGGCGGCGCTCGACGTGGCGTCGATGGCGAGCACGTCGACGCGCGTGTTCGTGCTCGAGGTGATGGGACGCCACGCCGGCTGGCTGACCGCGGCCTGCGGGCTGGCGGCGACGCGGCCGGGCGAAGCGCCGCATGTGCTGCTGTTTCCGGAACTGCTGTTCGACGAGGCGCGCTTTCTCGCCAAGGTGAAGCGCACGGTCGAGCGCGTCGGCTTTTGCGTGGTCGCGATCTCCGAGGGGCTGCGCGACGCGCAGGGACGCTACCTCGCCGAGCAGGGCTCGGTAGACGCCTTCGGCCATCGCCAGCTCGGTGGCGTCGCGCCGCTGATCGCGCACCTCGTACAGGCGCGCCTTGGCTACAAGCAGCACTGGGCGGTGGCCGACTACCTGCAACGTGCGGCGCGGCACGTCGCGGCGAAGACCGACCTCGAGCAGGCCTACGCGCTCGGGCGGGCTGCGGTGCGTCTCGGGCTGCAGGGGCACAACGCCGTGATGCCGGTGATCGAGCGCGTCTCGTCGCAGCCTTACCGCTGGCGCATCGGCCAGGTTGCGCTCGAGGTGGTCGCGAACCGCGAGCGCAAGCTGCCGCGCAGCTTCATCAGCGCGGACGGCTTCAGCATCACGCCGGCCTGCCGGCGCTACCTGGCGCCGCTCATCGAGGGCGAGGCGCCACCGCCGTTCAGACACGGCCTGCCGTCGTACGCGCGTCTGCGCAACCGAGCCGTGCGCCGCCGGCTGCGCGTGAGGTTTCGCGGCTGAGCGGCGCGTCGCGCGCGAACTTTGCTAGAATCCGCGGCTTTCCTGCGGGCCTTCCCGCCCGCACAATAAGAGACAGGGAGTAGCGCCATGACCGGATTGTGGTTCGCGATCGCCTGCGCGTTGTTCGCGATCATCTACGGCATCGTCCAGGCCAGATGGATCGTCTCGCTGCCGGCCGGCAACGAGCGCATGCAGGAAATTTCGGGCGCGGTGCGCGAAGGCGCCGTGGCCTACCTCAAGCGCCAGTACACGACGATCGCGATCGTCGGCGTGGTGCTGTTCCTGGTCATCGGCTTCATCCCGCAGCTCGGCTGGGC
>Ga0210102_1000165_pt1 | contig 19893 bp, 17 predicted proteins | sample RushOxbow_ThreeS_4_FD_185563 | JGI IMG/M metagenome (GOLD analysis project Ga0210102, IMG submission 185563) | Wetland microbial communities from San Francisco Bay, California, USA, that impact long-term carbon sequestration -... | ecosystem: Environmental > Aquatic > Marine > Wetlands ...
GGGCAGACCGAGGTCCTTGAGGTTCTCCTCGGTCAGATGAGGCAGTGCGTCCAGGTCGAGCTGCTCGCGCTCAAAGGCGTCGGCGTGCTGTCCCAGGCCACGCGCCTGCAGCCATTGGCGAATGTCGTGCATGGCGTAATTTACCGGGCCAGTGTACGCCTGCCGCGGCCGCGCAGGAACGCGCTACCCTACGCGCCGCGGCAGAATCGCCGGAGGTGGCATGCTGAACGGAGAACGACTGACACTGGGTGTCGAAACCGACGGCATTGCGCTTTTGCGCTTCCACAACCCGCCGCAGGGATTCATGGACGGGACGATGGAGACCGAGCTGGAAGCGGCGCTCGATAAAATCGACGCCAGCGACGATCTCCGCGTCGTCGTCCTGACCGGCGCGCACGCTGGCGTCTTCATTCGCCACTACGACGTCGGCGTGCTCGAAGACCGCGCCCGCAGGATGCAGGCGCGCGGACTTGCGTTCTCGACCGATCGTCCGGTGCCCGAATCCCCGATCCACCTTTGCCTGCGGCGCATCGAGGCGAGCCCCCGCATCTTCATCGCCGCGCTAAACGGCACGGCGATGGGCGGCGGCTACGAGCTCGCGTTGGCCTGCGACCTGCGCATCGCCCAGGCGGGCGACTACCGCATCGGCCTGCCCGAATCGAACATCGGGCTGCTGCCGGGCGCGGGTGGCACGCAGCGTCTCGCCGTTCTCATCGGGCGCGCTCGGGCGCTTGAGTATCTCCTGCTCGGTCGCACTTTCATGCCTGAGGAAGCCGCTGCCGCAGGTCTGGTCAACGAATGCTGCCCGGGCGCTGCCGTCGCGCGCGCACTCGAAATCGCGCGCAAGCTTGCTGCGAAACAGCCGCGTGCACTCGCCCATATCAAACGGCTTGTCCGTCGCGCTGACCTGGCCGGATTCGCCGAAGAGCGCACACTGTTCTGCGACCTGATGGTGGATCCGCGTTCGATCGACTTGATGGCGCAGATGAACGCAGGCGAGCGCGCGATTGACGGGGACGCTAGAGGATCTAACTAGTTGTATATAGACCCAACCTCACGCGTCGAGACGCGCTGATCCCGTTACATTCCCCATATCTTTTCTTTATTTTTGAGCGTCCGCTTTCGAGAAAGGCGAGCGGCTCCTATCGACCCCTAGCGGTCCTCTCTGCCGGTTGTTGCGCCGTCATCTGGTTTCAATCCTTGGCCGTGCGCCTGCTGATCTCGCTTGACGCGAGCGGCAGATCACGGCAGAGTGAATTCGCGCCGATTTGATATTCAGCTTGCGGGCGCGGACGAGAGTCCAATAAATACGGCTAAAGCGGGTGAGCGCATTGGAAAAAGCCCGTTCGAGCACAAGCTGAACGGGCTTTTTTATTGCGCGAATGCAGGAGGGAATCATGGGTGGGCGCGGATTTACCACAGCCATACTTCATTCCGATCGCTCCAAGCCGATCGAGCACGGATCGTTGCACAAACCGATTCACAATTCCGTCGCTTTCGGATATGCCGACGCGCGTGACCTCGCCCGCGTGTTTCAAGGCGAGTCGCCCGGCCATACCTACGGGCGCCAGGGCACACCGACTACGAGCGCGCTGGAGGACAAGATCACAACGATGGAAGGGGGGATAGAGACAGTCTCGTTCAGCACCGGTATGGGAGCAATCTCGTCCAGCATCATGGCGCTGCTCCGCGCGGGCGATCACCTCGTATCCAGCCGCTATTTATTCGGCAATACCAACAGTTTGTTCGGCACGTTCGAGCAGATGGGAATCTCTGTCAGTCTCGTCGATGCCACCGATGCCGTCGCTGTAGCGCGGGCGTCCAGGCCTGAAACGCGGATGGTATTTGTTGAAACCATCGCGAACCCCCGCACCCAGGTGGCAGATCTTGCGGGGATCGGCGAATTGTGTAGGACGCGAGGCATCGTCTATGTCGTCGACAATACGATGACATCACCCTATTTGTTCTCCCCCAAGGAAGTCCATTCGAGTCTCATCATCAACGCGCTGACGAAATGCATCGGCGGCCACGGCAACGCGCTGGGCGGTGCCGTAACGGATACCGGGCTGTACGATTGGTCGCGATACGCGAATATCTACGACAGCTACAGGAAAGGTGACGCATCGCGATGGGGCATCTTGCAGATCCGCAAGAAGGGGCTACGCGATATCGGCGCCACGCTCGCTCCGGAAGCGGCGCACCATTTAGCGGTGGGCGCGGAGACGCTCGCGCTACGCATGGACAGGATCTGCGCCAACGCTCTACGGCTAGCGCGCTACCTGGAAGCGCACCCGAGAGTCAAGCGTATTTACTACCCAGGACTGCACAGTCACCCGCAGCACGAGCGCGCCAAGGCACTTTTCCGTGGCATGGGTGGCCTTCTGTCATTCGAAGTGGCGGATGGTATTGACTGCTTTGACATTCTCAATAGATTCCAGGTCGTCGTGTCTTCCAGCAATCTCGCCGACAACCGTACGCTTGCCATCCCGGTCGCGCACACGATCTATTTCGAAATGGGCGCGGAGCGACGATCCAACATGGGGATCGCCGATTCGCTGATTCGCGTCTCCGTTGGCATCGAGGATTGCGAAGACTTGATTGCGGACTTCCGCCAGGCGCTGGACTGATGCGCGTCCGACGTTTCCAAAATCTGCTCTTGGCCGCCAGGCGCTGGTCCCGAAGGAGCGTTGCCGACTCTTGGTTGTCGTTCATGCCTCCGGCGGCGTGCGCTGCAGGCTCTCGACAGGCAGTCACTTTGCCGGAATCGACTTAGGCTTACCTGAGGAGGCGCTATGACGAAACCGATTGTTCCTCGCCCAAACGTCATCAACGGGCTGAGATATGCCGCTGATTCAGCTTTCGCGATGATGGCGGGCATGCAGCTTGACTTGTTCACTCCATTGAAGAACGGCCCGATGACGCCGGAAGAGATCGCTGAGGCGATCGGCGTAAAGTCCACGCGCTTGCATCTGCTGCTGTACGTCTTGGTCGTCGCCGGCCTGCTCACCGAGCACAAGGGGAAATTCGCCAATACGGCCGAGGCAGATCAATTTTTGGTCAGAGGCGCTCCTTCGTACCTAGGCAATAGGCACCCGTCGTGGGCCATGCGTTGGAATGCTTATTTCAAAACCACTGAATCGATTCGCACCGGAGCGCCGCAGGCAAAGCTGGACTTTGCGAGCGCCGAGCCAGAAAACGTCGAGTCGTTCCTCCGCAATATCAATGCGAGCACCATTCCGGCAGCCCGCGCTCTACTAGAGATCGATGACTTTAGGTCGGTTGACACGCTGGTGGATGTCGGCAGCGGCGTCGGAGGAGTGGCCATCACCATAGCGAAGGCTTGTCCCCATATTCGGGCGACCGCGATCGATTTACCTCAGGTGACACCGATTGCGGAAAAGGTTGTGGCAGAGGAGGGCGCCGCAGACAGGGTAAGCGTTGCCGCAGTGGACGTCGTAAACGAGCCGCTGCCCGGTCGCTACGACGTTGCCATTCTGCGAGCATTTGTCCAAGTCCTGTCCGAAGACGAGGCGCGCGCGGCTTTGAAGCACGTCGGCGCTGCAATAACCCCCGGCGGAAAGATGTACATCATTGGTCAAATTCTTGACGATTCGTACAAGTCTCCTCTTGAAGCAGTGGGGTTCAATCTGACGTTCTTGAATTTGTTCGAGGCCGGTGAGTCTTATAGCGAGCAAAAATACAGAGAATGGCTGACGGACGCAGGTTTCACGGATATCGAACGTTCGAGCGTCTTGTTGGCTGAAGGCAGTGGTCTCATAACCGCTCGAAAAAGCAGCAATGCCTGACAAGGGCATGGAGCGAGCGCAAAACAGGCGTCGCTAGTTCCGAACAATGCTAGAACGTCTGCACCTGGCCGGTAGCCGCCGGCCACGAGCGGTTCGGACGGGCCTCTATGGCGTTCGTGCGTTCCGCCCACGCCGAAGCCGGAATTACCGGATCAGTTCGAGCACCGCTACTTCATCCCTTCGCAGAACGGCCCGCGGGTTCTTGCGCTCGTGCTTCTTCTCCGACAGTGGCGCCTTGATAACCCGGCCCGCACGATATTTCTTCAGTACCCGCGGGTGCACGTAATAGTGCAAGCAGACGGCTCGTGTATTGCCAAGATGCTCGGCCACCTGGTCGAGCGCGCGGCGGATGTTGCGTTCCGCCTCGCGTTTTGACTTGGCCACCCCGATGTCTCGAAGCGCGGCCGCGGCGAGCACGGTTCCGGCCCAGGTACGAACGTCCTTGGCAGTGAAATCACCGCCCGTAATCTCGGCCAAGTACGCGTTGATGTCGCCGGAATCTATCGACTGGAGCGTGCCGTCGTCATCCTCGTATTGGAAGAGTTGCTCGCCGGGCAGCTCCTGACACTGCTGGATGATGCGCGCCAATCGGCGATCGGAAAACGAGATGGCATGGTCCACGCCGCTCTTGCCCGGGAACTCGAAGGTGATGCGACCACCCTCGACTGCGGCGTGATGATCCTGCAGCGTCGTCAGACCGTAGGATTCGTTGTCGCGGGCGTATTCCTCGTTGCCCACGCGGATGAGGGTGGTTTCGAGCAAATAGACGACGACCGCGAACATCTTGCGCCGATCGACGCCCGGGCGCCGGAGGTCGCGCTCGACACGCCTGCGGAGCCTGGGAAAGACTTTGCTGAACTCGAGGATGCGCTCGAACTTGGTTTCGTCCCGGACCGCGCGGTATTTCGGGTGATAGCGATACTGTTTTCTGCCCTTCGCATCGCTGCCGGTGGCCTGAATGTGTCCCCGTGGGCTGGGACAGATCCAGACGTCGGTCCAGGCGGGCGGAATGACGATCTGTCTGATCCGGTCGATCGTTTTGCGATCGGAGATGCGGCGCCCCTGCGGGTCGAGATAGAAGAACCCTTTGCCGGCACCCCGCCGCAGAATCCCGGGCGACGCGTCGTTCACGTAGCGAAGTCCGGCGGCCCGGGCCGAGGCGATGAATTCGGTGTCGTCGTTCGGCAAGGCGATGAGCAGTTCTATCCGCGGCGATGGCCGGCTTTTCCGGGGCAGACGGGGAGCTCGAGTGCCGCGGAATCTACCCCGCTGCCTGCGCCCAGGCAATCGGTTCTCCAGGAATTGTCGCGCGCCGCGCCATCGGGTAGCCTGATTTGCATGCCGCGCTCACGCCGCAAATGGGGCCGCCGCTATGCCTGGGCGCGACTCGACCAGCGCGAGCTGCTCGATCTGCGGATCCGCGATCTCGGGCTGCGCATCGAGCACACCTGGCTGCAGACCTGCATCGAGCGCGTGCTCGGCGAGCTCGAGCGCAAGCGCCTGCGCTTCAAGCCGCATTTCTGGCTCTCGGACGAGTGGTTTTCGCCGGCCGACGTCCCGGGCGTGGCGCTGCCGTTCTATCTTGCGCATCCGCGGCTGATCAGGCTCGAGCGCTCACGCATGCTGTTCGTGGAAGGCGCGACGGTAGAGACCTGCATGCAGTACCTGCGCCACGAGATCGGTCACGCGATCCTGCACGCCTACCGGCTCAACCGCCGCCGCCGCTGGCAACGCACTTTCGGCAGCTCGTCCAAGCCCTATCCGCACGCCTACCAGCCCAACCCCGCGAGCCGGCGCTACGTGCACCATCTGCCAGGCTGGTACGCGCAGAGCCACCCCGAGGAGGACTTCGCCGAGACCTTCGCGGTGTGGCTGCGCCCCAACTCCGGCTGGCGCAGGCGCTACCGCGGCTGGCCTGCGCTGCGCAAGCTCGAATACGTGGACGCACTCATGAAGGAGCTCACCGGGCGCGTGCGCAAGGAGCGCAGCAGCCGCGCGAAGCCCTACAACCTGCCGAGCCTGCGCATCACGCTGCGCGAGTACTACGAGAAGAAACGCGCCTACTACCAGCCGCACTTCACGGGCGCCTACGACCGCGACCTGCGCCGCCTGTTCGACGGCGAGGACGCCCTGGGCGAACCGCTGACGCGCAGCCGCCCGCCCTCGATCGGCCTCACTGCGGCCCAGTTCCTGCGCCGCAACCGGCGCGAGATCCGGCGCCTGGTCGCGCGCTGGAGCGGCGGCTACGCGTTCACCATCGACGCGGTGCTCAACCAGATGATCGGGCGCTGCAGCGAACTCAAGCTCATGGCGCGCGGCTCCGAGCGCCAGCTCAAGCTCGACTTCGCCGTGCTCCTGACAGTGCACGGCATGACCTATCTCTATCGCAAGCGCGAATCGCACGCGATGTAGCGCCCCCGTCAACCTTCCACGCTCCGTATGGCCGCCAAGAAGAAAACCCTGCGCAAGCACCGCATTCTCGTGCTGATGCACACCGATCTCATTCCGCCGGACGACGTCAAGTCGCTGGACGAGCCGGAATTCCTCGAGCTGAAGACCGAATACGACGTGCTGCAGGGCCTGCGCAGGCTGGGCCACGAGGCGCGTCCGCTCGGGCTGGTAGACGACCTCGCGCCGCTGAGGAGCGCGATCACCGAATTCAAGCCGCACATCGTGTTCAACCTGCTCGAGGAATTCCACGGCTCGGTGCTGCTCGACCAGAACGTGGTGAGCTACCTGGAGCTGGTTCAGGCGCCCTACACCGGCTGCAACCCGCGCGGCCTGATGATCGCGCGCGACAAGGCGCTGTCGAAGAAGATCCTGCACTACCACCGCATTCCGGTGCCGCGCTTCCAGGTGGTGCCGAAGGGCCGCACGCTCAAGCGCAAGCCCGCCGCGCTCGAGTATCCGCTGATCGTCAAGAGCCTGTACGAGGAAGCTTCGCTCGGCATCGCCGAAGCCTCGGTGGTGTACAACGACGAAAAGCTCGTGGAGCGCGTCGCGTTCATGCACGACAAGATCGGCTCGGACGCAATCCTCGAGCAGTACATCGACGGCCGCGAGCTGTACGTCGGCGTGCTCGGCAACCACCGCCTGCGCGTGCTGCCGGCGCTCGAGCTGAACATCGGCAAGCTGCGCCCGGACGCGCCGCGCATCGCCACGCGCAGAGCCAAATGGGATCCCGCCTACCAGGAGCGGCGCGACGTCAAGCTCGCGCCCGCCAGGGATCTCGCGCCCGAAATCGCGCGCAGCCTGCTGCAGATCACCCGTCGCGCCTACCGGCTGCTCGGGCTGAGCGGCTATGCGCGCATGGACTTCCGGCTCGGGCCCGACAACCGGCCGTATTTCCTCGAAGCCAACCCTAATCCGGACATCGCACGCGAAGCCGAGCTCGCCGAGGCGGCCGAGCTCGACGGCCTCGACTACAGGGCGCTGCTCGACAGGGTGCTGCGCATCGGCCTCGCGTCGCGCTGACGCGCGCCCTCAAGCCACACGCAAGGTCAATGCAGGTGGGGCTTCCACAGCAGGTCGGCGCGGTCGATCGAGCGCACGCTCAGATGCATGCCCTTGCCTTCGCGCACGACGGTAAGCGGCACCTCTACGCCAGCGACGCCCAGGCGCCAGATCTTGCGGAACAGGTCGGCAAGGCCGGCCACGCGCGTGCCCTCCACTTCGAGCAGGATGTCGCCGGTCTGCAGGCCCGCGCGCTCGGCAGGACCGCCGTCGGCCACGCCGGCCACCACGACATGGCCGCTCAGCTCGGTGGTATAGATCCCGACCCAGGGCCGCGGCGGACGGCCCGAGCGACCGGCCGCGAGCAGGTCGTCCAGGATCGGATCGAGCAGGTCGATCGGCACCATCATGTTGCCCTGCTCGGCCTCCTCGGTGATTTTTTCCTGCACCAGCAGCGATCCGATGCCGAGCAGCCGGCCGTCGCGACCGATCAGCGCCGAGCCGCCCCACTGCGGATGCGCCGGCGCCGTGAACAGCGCCTCGTCCAGCAGGTATTCCCAGTAGCCGGCGAATTCACGCTTGGCGAGCAGCTTCGCCTTGAGCGCGTGCGCGCGTCCGCCGTGCCCCGCGACGAGGACATCGTCGCCGACGGCACAGCGCTTGCTCGAGCCGCGCTCGAGCACCGTCGCATCCAGCTTTCCGAGAGGCTGCACCAGTCCGAAGCCCGTGGGCTGGTCGTAGGCGAGCGGCGTTCCGGCCACGGCCGCGCCGCTCTGCGTAGTCAGCCAGATGCTGGAAGCCTCGGTGATCAGGTAGCCGATCGTCAGCACGAGGCCGTCATCGCGGATGACGACACCGTTACCCAGCCGCTCGGTGCCGAGTATCCCCGCGGTGAAGGCCTGCTCGGGAACCTCCGCGCGAATCAGCACCACGGCGCCGAGCGCGCGCTCCAGATCGAAGCCGAAGTCTTCCGGCCTCGGCTGCAGTTCGTCGGGGAATGCCCAGTTCTGCGATTCCATCAATCCGATCTCGTGCCTCGTGTCCGCATTTTCGCACGCCGGGCGACGTGCTTCAGCGGAATTGCTCGCGCAGCTTGACCTTCCAGAATTTGCCCGTCGAGGTGCGCGGGATCGCCTCGAGAAACTCGATGCGCTCCGGCAGCTGCCACTTCGCGAAACTGCCGGCGAGGTGCTCGCGCAGCGCATCGGGCGTGGCCGACTGCCCCGGCTTGAGAACGACGCAGGCAAGCGGCCGTTCGCCCCATTTTTCGTCCGCCACCGCGATCACCGCCGCTTCCTGCACTGCGGGATGACCCATCAGCAGGTTCTCCATGTCGACCGAGCTGATCCACTCGCCGCCCGACTTGACCAGGTCCTTGGTCCGGTCGGTGATGCGCAGGTAGCCGTGCGCGTCGATCGAGGCCACGTCGCCGGTGCGCAGCCAGCCGTCGGGCGTGAACTTCTCGCGGTCGTCCGGAACCTCGTGGTAATGACCGGCGATGAACGGACCGCGCACCTGGACTTCGCCCACCTGCTTGCCGTCCCAGGGCTGCTCGGAACCATCCTCGCCGACGATGCGGATGTCCATGATGGGCACCGGCACCCCGGCGGTGGCGTAGCGCGCGAAACGCGCCTCCTCCGGCAGATGCTGCAGCTCGGGCTTGATGTAGGAGACGGTGCCGAGCGGGCTCATTTCGGTCATGCCCCAGCCATGCGTGATCCGCGCGCCGTGGCGCGAATAGGCGCGGATCATCGATTCGGGCACCGCGGCCCCGCCGACCAGCATGCGCACGCCCCGCGGCAGCCGGTACCGCTCCGGCTGCGCATCGAGCAGTTGCAGCATCGTCAGCCAGATCGTGGGCACGCCGAGCACGAAGCTCGGCTGCTCGGCGGCCATCAGGCCGAGCAGATCCTCGGGATGCAGGTGGGGGCCGGGCAGGATCATCTTGATCCCGAGCATCACGCAGACATAGGGCACGCCCCAGCAGTTGGCATGGAACATCGGCGTCGCGGGGAGAACGCGGTCGGCGGCCGACAGGCCCCAGAGGTCGGGCTGATTGCCGAGCAGCGAGTGAATCACGGTCGAGCGATGCGAATACACCACGCCCTTCGGCCGCCCCGTGGTGCCCGAGGTGTAGCACATCGAAACCGGGTCGTCTTCTTCGTGCGGCGCGTATTCGAAACCTTCCCGCGCGCTGGAAAGAAAGGTCTCATAGTCGATGAATCCGGCGGCCACGGGCGCACCGCTGAACGGGAACACGATCACCTTCTCGAACGGCGCCTGCGCGCGGAACTGCTCGAGCAGCGGCAGCAGGATGTCGTCCACGACGAGGAAGCGGTCCCTGGCATGGTTCGCGATCCAGCCTATTTCGTCGGGCGCGAGGCGCAGGTTGAGCGTGTGCATGACGCCGCCGGCTGCCGGGATGCCGAAATAGCACTCGAGGTGCGCATGGTGATTCCAGCACAGCGTCGCTACCCGGTCGCCCTTGTTCAGTCCCGCAGCCTGCAACGCCGCGGCGAGCTGGCGTGCGCGGCGGTAAAAATCCGCGAAACGGTGGCGCACGAGCGACTTGTCGGGCAGCCGGCTGACGATCTCCGATTCGGGGAAGAGCTTGCCGGCGCGCTCGAGCAGGTGGTTTAGCGACAGCGGCACCCGCTGCATGGTGGTGCGAATCATCCCGGCGGCTCCAAACGAGGCAGCAAAACTCTACCGCCGCTGTGCTCGAAGACAAAGCCCGCGTGCGAAAATGCGCGCACCTCCCATGGCATGAGCGCGACGGCATGAAAGTCTTCCAGATCCAGGACGACTGGAGCATGGCCAACCTGCGGATCGCGACGCGGCCCGACCCGAAGCCGGGGCCCGGCGAGGTGCTGCTGCGCATGAAGGCGGCGTCGCTAAACTATCGCGACCTGCTGGTGCCGCTGCGCGGCTACGGACCGCACACCGGGACGCTGCCTCTGATTCCGGTTTCCGACGGCGTGGGCGAGGTCATCGAATCGGGCACCGGGGTCGCGCGCGTGCGAGTAGGCGACCGCGTTTGCCCCTGCTTCAGGCAGGGGTGGATCGACGGCCCGCCCGATCCGGCGTACGTGAACCTGGGCGGACCGCTCGACGGCACGATGGCCGAGCTGATGTGCGTTCCGGCCGCGGGCGTGGTGAAGGTGCCGGCTTACCTGAGCGACGAGCAGGCGGCGACGCTGCCTTGCGCCGCGCTCACTGCGTGGAGCGCGCTCGCCATGGACGACCGGCTATCGCCCGGCGCACGCGTGCTGGTCCAGGGCACGGGCGGCGTTGCGCTGTTTGCGCTTCAGTTCGCCAAGCTGATGGGTGCCGAGGTCACCGTCATCTCGTCGAGCGACGAGAAAATCGCGCGTGCGCGCGCCCTCGGCGCCGACGCGGCGATCAACTACCGTACGACGCCGGAGTGGGCGAAGGCCACGCGCGACATCACCGGCGGCCAGGGCTACGACCATATCCTCGAATTGGGCGGCGAGAAGACGCTGCCGCAGTCGCTGCTGTGCGTGCGCACCGGCGGGACGATCTCGATCATCGGGGTTCTGTCCGGCGGCACGATGACCGCGGAGGTCGGACGCATCGTGATGCGTCAGGCGCGCATGCACGGCATCGGCGTCGGTCACCGCAACGGCTTCGAAGCGATGGTGCGCGCGCTCGAACTGCATCGCGTCGTGCCGGTGGTGGACCGAGTGTTCGATTTCGACGCCTTGCACGACGCGCTCGCCACCCTGAAGAACGGCGCGCATTTCGGCAAGATCTGCATCCGGCATTGACGATGCGGGGCGCTGCCGCAAAGCCGGCGCATGCCGGCGGGACCCTCCGGCTCGGTGACATGGAGGTCCACCGCATGGGCTTCGGCGCGATGCGCGTCACCGGCGCAGGCGTGTGGGGCGACCCGCCCGATCGCGCCGCGGCGAGGGCGCTCCTGCGCCGCGCGCTCGAGCTCGGCATCACCTTCCTCGACACCGCGGACAGCTACGGTCCCGAGGTGTCGGAAAATGTCATCGCAGAGGCGTTGCATCCCTATCCCGCGGCGCTGGTGATCGGGACCAAGGGCGGCCTGAAGCGTCCGAACCGCAGCTGGCGCCCGGATGGACGTCCCGAGCATCTGCGCGCGGCGCTCGACGGCAGTCTCGCGCGCCTGCGCCTCGAGCGCATCGACCTGTATCAGTTGCACGCGCCCGATCCGCGCGTGCCCTTCGCCGATTCGGTCGGCGCCCTCGCGGATGCGCAGCGCGCGGGCAAGATCCGCCATGTCGGGCTGTCGAACGTGAGCGTGCGCCAGCTCGAGCAGGCCGAGCGCATCGTCAAGGTCGTGTCGGTGCAGAACGAATACAACCTGGGCGACCGCTCGAGCGAGGACGTTCTCGCCGCCTGCGCGCAGCGCGCAATCGCATTCATGCCCTGGTACCCGCTCGGCGCGGGTTCGGTGCTGCGCTCGGCGAAGGTCAAGCGCGTGGCGGCGCGCCGCGGCGCGACGCCGGCGCAGGTCGCGCTCGCCTGGTTGTTGGCCCATTCTTCCGCGATGCTGCCGATTCCGGGCACCGCATCGGTCGCGCATCTGGAGGAAAACGTGGCCGCGGCGGCATTGCGCCTGTCCGCCGAGGACCTCGCTTCGCTCGACTAGCCGAGCGACAGCCTTTAGGGCATCTGGATCTTGCCGCCCCCCGGCATGCCGCCGGGCATCCCCCCGGGCGGCAGACCGCCCTGCGGGATGACGAGCGAGGAGGCCGCCTGCCGGCGCATCTCCTGCAGCTCTTTAACCGTGCGCTCGATCGCTTCCTTCGCCAGGGCGCCGAATTTCTTCGCCGCCTCGTCCAACGAAGCGGCGTCGATCTCGAACGCGATCGGCAAAGCGCCGACCGGCGTGACGACCTGCGTTTCTCCGGTGTAGGTCACGGGCTTCGAGCGGTCGGGCTCGCCCTTCGCGTTTACCGGCGTCAGACGCCGGATCGTTCCTACGCGCCGGTCGGTGAAGATCTCTTCGAGGTGGAGTCCCGCGGGATCCATGCTCAGATCCGCGCTGCGTGCATCCTGTCCCAGTGCCATGGCGAATTCCGTCCCTTAACTGCGCAGCTTGAAGCGCTGGATCTTACCGGTCGCGGTCTTCGGCAGTTCGCCGACGAACTCGATCCAGCGCGGGTACTTGTAGGGCGCCAGCTTGTCCTTGACGTGTCGCTTGAGCGCGTCAGCCAGTGCGTCACCGGCTGCCTGCCCCTCTTTTAGCACGATAAAGGCCTTGGGTTTGACGAGCCTGCTCTCGTCCTCGGCGCCGACCACCGCCGCCTCGAGCACCGCGTCGTGCGAGATCAGCGCGCTCTCGACCTCTGCCGGCGACACCCAGATGCCCGACACCTTCAGCATGTCGTCCGCGCGCCCGCCGTAGACGTAATAGCCGTCGGCATCCTGCTGATACTTGTCGCCGCTGCGCGTCCACGCGCCTTCGAAGGTCGATCGGCTCTTGGCGCGGTTGTTCCAGTAGTAGGCCGCGCTGGTCGGCCCGGAGATCAGCAGCTCACCGAGTTCACCTTTCGCCACCGCGTTGCCCTGCTCGTCCACGAGCTTCAGCGCATAGCCCGGAACCGCCTTGCCGGTGGTGCCATAGCGCAGTGCATCGGGCCGGTTCGACAGGAAAATGTGCAGCATCTCGGTCGAACCGATGCCGTCGAGAATGTCGACGCCCGTCTTCTCCTTCCAGCGCTTGCCGATCTCTACCGGCAGCGCCTCGCCCGCCGAGGTGCAGATGCGCAGGTTGAGCGCTTCGCGCTTCGGGAAGTCGGAGCTCGCCAGCAGCGCCGCAAACAGCGTCGGCACGCCGTAGAAGATCGTCGGCTTGCGTTCGGTAAGACGCTTGAACACGGCCTGCGGGGTCGGCCGTTCGGCCATCAGCACCGTGGTCGCGCCGACCGCGAGCGGAAACCACAGCGCATTGCCCAGGCCATAGGCGAAAAACAGTTTCGCCGCCGAGAACACGACGTCGTCCTCGCGGATGCCGAGCACCGGCCGCGCGTACAGCTCCGCAGTCAGGATCGGGCTCGAATGCACGTGCACGGTGCCTTTCGGCGTGCCCGTAGAGCCCGACGAATACAGCCAGAAACAGGCGTCGTCGGACAGCGTGGCCGCCGCGCCGAAGCTCGGCCGGCCGCGCGCGAGCAGATCCGTGAACGCGAGGTGACCGTGCGCGATGGCGCCCGAGACCACCACATGCCGCAGCCAGGGCAGCCGCTTTGCGCGCTCCTCGAGCAGCGGCGCGAATTGCGGCAGCAGCGCCTCGGAGACGAACAGCACCCGCGCCCGGCTGTCGTTCAGCATGAACTCGTAGTCCGGCGTGGTGAGCAGGGTGTTCGCCGCGATCGGGATGATCCCCGCCTTGATCGCGCCGAGAAACGCGGTCGGCCAGTCGATGCTGTCGAGCATCGCAATCATGACGCGATGCTCCTGCTCCAGGCCGAGCGAGCCCAGCGAGGACGCAAACCGGTTCACGCGTTCGGCGAGGGCCGCGTAGCTCGCAGAGCCCGCATCGTCGATGTACGCCACTTTGTCGCCGCGTCCGGCGGCAAGGTGACGCTCGATCAGATCGGCCGCGGCGTTGTAGGCGCGCGGGATCTCCACCCGCGGCGGGCTGGACGAATGGTCGGCCCTCGAAACCGTCATGGCTCCCTCCATTGGTGCAGAGGGGAATTATGCCGCCTGCGCTGTGGCCGCGCGCGCCTGCGCGAGCCAGTCGGCGCCCCACTCGGCCGCGGTTTCCTCGGGCAGCACGCCCGAGGAAGCGTCGTGCTGCACGCGCTCGCCGATGCGCTGCGCGCCGAGCTCGCCGAGCAGGTCGTCGAAGCGCTTGCCGCCGAAATTGAAAGTCTCGGCGTAGGTCCGGTCACCCAGGCCGAACACGCCGTAGCGCAGCTCGGACAGATCCGGGCGCTTCGCGCGCAGGTCCTCGTAGAGCTTCTTCGCATTGTCCGGCACGTCGCCCTGTCCATAGGTCGAGGTGCAGATCAGGAATACCCCCTCGCGATCGAAGACGCTTGCGTCGAGATCGTCCATCAGCAGCGTCTCGACCTGCGTCTCGCCGTCGTCCCAGGTCAGCTCGAGCTCCTGCGCGACCAGCTGTGCGGTGCCCGTCATCGTGCCTACCAGCACGTTGATCTTGATCGCCATGCGTCGATCCGGTTTTTCGGTTGACACAAACTATATTGCATACTAGAATCCGCGTCAAGCACTATATTGCATTATCCGAGATCAACTCCGGGATCCGTTCAACCGTTCAACAATGGGCAGCATCCTGCCGCACGTCGTGCGCGACGAAGCCGCCGAGGCCGCGTACCTCGTTCGCCTCGGCACGCGCGTGCGCAGCTGGCGCCAGGAGCGCGGGCTGGCGCGCAAGGCGCTCGCGCTCGCCTCCGGAGTATCCGAGCGCTACCTCGCGCAGCTCGAATCCGGACACGGCAACGTCTCGGTGCTGCTGCTGCGAAAGCTCGCGCACGCGATGAACGTCCCGGTCGAGCAGCTGGTGCGCGAGAACGGAGACCCGCCCGCCACGCTCGCTGCGCTGACGCAGTTTCTCGGCACCCTGTCGGAGGACCGCATCGAGGCTGCCTACCGGCTGCTGCTGACGCAGTTCGGCACCCCGCGGCGGCATCGCGTCGCCCTGCTCGGCCTGCGCGGCGCGGGCAAATCGACGCTGGGGGCGAAGCTCGCGCAGGCGCTCGATGTGAGCTTCATCGAGCTCGATCGCGAAGTGGAGCGCGAAGCCGGCGCCGAGCTCGGCGACGTGTTCTCGATCTACGGCCAGGACGCCTTCCGCCGCTTCGAGCGGCGCGCGCTCGAGCGCGTGCTGCGCCACCACGACCGGGCGGTCATCGCCACCGGCGGGAGCATCGTCTCCGAGCCGGAGACCTATCAGCTGCTGCGCGAGCGCTGCTACTGCGTGTGGCTCAAGGCCTCGCCCGACGAGCACATGGCGCGCGTGATCGCGCAGGGCGACATGCGTCCGTTCCGCGGACGCGCCGAAGCGCTCGAGGAGATTCGCCGCCTGCTGGCCGATCGCGACCGGCTCTACGCCCGCGCCGACGCCACCATCGACACCTCTGGCCAGAGCGTGAAGCACAGCATGTCCAGGTTGCGCGCCCTCGTCGGCACCGATTAGTCGCAACAGAACTCAGGAGACTGCCATGGTTCCTTCGGAACGCAGAACGATCGTCTTTGACACCAGCCCCGAACGCTACAACCACTGGAAGCTGGCGGTGGACGGACCGATCGCCACGCTGACGCTGGATGTCGCCGAGGACAAGGGGCTGATGCCCGGCTACAAGCTGAAGCTCAACTCCTACGACCTCGGCGTCGACATCGAGCTGCACGACGCGATGAACCGCATCCGCTTCGAGCATCCGGAAGTGAAGTGCGTCGTGATCACCAGCGGCAAGAGCCGCATGTTCTGCTCGGGGGCGAACATCTACATGCTCGGCACCAGCTCGCATGCCTGGAAAGTGAACTTCTGCAAGTTCACCAACGAGACGCGCAACGGACTCGAGGACTCGAGCCGCACCTCGGGTCTGAAGACGCTCGCCGCGCTGAACGGCACGACCGCGGGCGGCGGCTACGAGCTCGCGCTCGCCTGCGACGAGATCGCGATGGTAGACGACCGCTCGAGCACGGTGAGCCTGCCGGAGGTGCCCCTGCTCGGCGTGCTGCCGGGCACCGGCGGACTGACCCGGCTGGTCGACAAACGGCACGTGCGGCGCGACCTGGCCGACATCTTCTGCACCACCGCCGAAGGCGTGCGCGCCGACCGCGCGCGCGAATGGCGCCTCGTCGACCACGTTGCCAAGCCGCAGCAGTTCGCCGAGCTGGTGAAGGCGCGCGCGCTCGAGCTCGCCAAGCAGTCGGCCCGCCACGGCGGCGTTTCGCACGGCGTCAAGCTGACCCCGCTCAAGCGCCGCGAAGACGCTTCCGGTTATCACTACGAGCTGGTCGACGTCGTCGTCGATCGCGCCGCGCGCACCGCAACGCTGACCGTGCAGGGCCCGCGCGACCCGCTGGCGCAGACGCCGGATGAGATTCTCAAGCAGGGCGTCGAATGGTGGCCGCTCAAGCTCGCGCGCGAGCTGGACGACGCGATCCTGATGTTGCGTACCAACGAGCTCGAGCTGGGGCTGTGGCTGCTCAAGACGCGCGGGGATCCGACCGCGCTGCTCGAGGCTGACAAGACGCTCGAGGCAAACTCCGGGCATTGGCTCGTGCACGAGACGCTCGGCATGCTGCGCCGCACGCTGGCGCGGCTCGACGTGTCGAGCCGTTCGATGTTCGCGATCATCGACCAGGAATCCTGCTTCGCCGGGACGCTGCTCGAGCTCGCGCTGGCGGCCGACCGCAGCTACATGCTGCAGCTGCCGGACGATCCGCAGGACGCGCCGCGCATTGCGCTGTCGACGCAGAACTTCGGCGCCTATCCCATGGCGAACGGCATCTCGCGCATCGAGGCGCGCTTCTGCGGCGAGCACGAACCGATCAGCGCGGCGAAGAAGGAAATCGGCGTGCAGCTAGACGGCGAGCAGGCCCTCGCGCTCGGGCTGGTGACCGTGACGCCCGACGATCTCGACTGGGACGACGAGGTGCGCATCGCGCTCGAGGAACGCGCGAGCCTGTCGCCCGACGCGCTCACCGGCATGGAGGCGAGCCTGCGCTTCACCGGGCCTGAGAACATGGCGACGCGGGTCTTCGGACGCCTGTCGGCATGGCAGAACTGGATCTTCAACCGGCCGAACGCGGTCGGCGAGCAAGGCGCGCTCAAGGTCTACGGCTCCGGTGCCAAGGCCAAATTCAACTGGGAAAGGGTCTGAACCATGCAGGGCATCAACTATTCCGAGCGCATCCCCAACAACGTCGATCTGGCGTCGAACAAGTCGCTGCAGCGCGCGCTGGAGCGCTGGCAGCCGGCCTATCTCGACTGGTGGGGCGAGATGGGCCCCGACCAGTCGCAGACGCTGGATGTTTACCTGCGCACCGCGGTGAGCGTCGACCCGAAGGGCTGGGCGCATTACGACTACGTCAGGATGCCGGACTATCGCTGGGGCATCTTCCTCGCGCCGGCACAGAGCGAGCGCAAGGTGAACTTCGGCGCACACAAGGGAGACGCGGCCTGGCAGGAGGTCCCGGGCGAGTACCGCTCGACCCTGCGCCGCATCATCGTCACGCAGGGCGACACCGAGCCCGCTTCGGTCGAGCAGCAGCGCCATCTCGGCCTCACCTGCCCGTCTCTGTACGACCTGAGGAATCTCTTCCAGGTAAACGTCGAGGAGGGCCGCCACCTGTGGGCCATGGTGTATCTGCTGCATGCCCACTTCGGCCGCGACGGACGCGAGGAAGGCGAGGCGCTGCTCGAGCGACGCTCGGGCGACAGCGACAATCCGCGCATCCTGACCGCGTTCAACGAAAAGACGCCGGACTGGCTGTCGTTCTTCATGTTCACTTTCCTCACCGATCGCGACGGCAAGTTCCAGCTCGCGGCGCTCGCCGAGTCGGCCTTCGACCCGCTCTCGCGCACCTGCCGCTTCATGCTGACAGAGGAGGCGCACCACCTTTTCGTCGGCGAGACCGGCATCAGCCGCATCATTCAGCGCACCTGCGAGGTGATGAACGAGCACAAGACCGATGATCCGGCCAGGCTGCGCGGTCTCGGCGTGATCGACCTGCCAACGCTGCAGAAGTACCTCAACTTCCATTACAGCGTGACCAGCGACCTCTACGGATCGGAGGTCTCGTCGAATGCGGCGTCGTTCTACACCGAGGGGCTGAAGGGCCGCTTCGACGAAACCAGGATCGACGACGACCACCGGCTGCAGAGCACGGAGTACGAGGTGCCGGACGTCGCCGCGGACAGGATCGTCAGCCGGCACGTGCCCGCGCTGACCGCACTGAACGAGCGGCTGCGCGACGACTGGATCGTCGACGTGCAAAAGGGCATCGACCGCTGGAACAGGGTGCCCGAGAAGGCGGGCATCCCGTTCCGCTTCTCGCTGCCGCACAAGGGCTTTCACCGCCGCATCGGCCTGTTCACCGACCTGCACCTGAGCCCGGACGGGAAGATCATTTCCGAAGCCGAGTGGACGCAGCAGCACGCGCGCTGGCTGCCGACCGACGAGGACCGCGCGTTCGTGCACTCGCTCATGGGCCGCGTCGCCGAGCCAGGCAAGTTTGCGAACTGGATCGCTCCGCCCCACCAGGGCATCAACAAGCAGCCGGTGGATTTTGAATACGTACGGTTTAGTTAGGCGCGACGAGGGGGTCAGACCGCTAAGGGGTCAGACCCCCTTTTAGTTAACTAAAGGCCTTCGATCATCTAGAAAGGGGTCTGACCCCGACGATGACCCCAACGATGCCAACGACAGAGCTACTTCGCCAGCACCTGATCGACCCGGAGATCTGCATCCGCTGCAACACCTGCGAGGAGACCTGCCCGCGGGATGCGATCACGCACGACGCGAACAACTACGTCGTGAAGCCGGGGATGTGCGAGAACTGCAACGACTGCATCTCGCCCTGCCCGACTGGCGCGATCGATTCCTGGCGGCAGGTCGCTACGCCATTCACCATCGCGGAGCAATTCGGCTGGGACGCGCTGCCGATCGAGGAAACGCCGGGCGACGAGGCGGTGCATGCGGCCGACATCCCGGAAGAGGTGGCGCGGCTCAGCGCACTCGCCTCCCAGGGGCAGGGCGGCCAGGCGCCGCCGCCCTGGTCGGCGGCGCATCCCTACGTCGGGCTGTACACGCTCGCGCGGCCTGCGCTCGCCACGTGCAGCGGAAACCTGCGCCTCACCGCGCAGGATGCCGAGAGCGACATTCGGCATATCGTGCTCGATTTCGGCCAGACCGCATTTCCGGTGCTCGAGGGGCAATCGCTCGCAGTGATCGTTCCAACCGGCGCCGGCAGGCCGCCGCACGTGCGCATGTACTCGATCGCGAGCCCGCGCAACGGCGAGCGCCCCGGGTACAACAATGTCGCGCTCACCGTGAAGCGCGTCACCGAGGATCGCGGCGGAAAACCGGTGCGCGGCATCGCGTCGAACTTCCTCTGCGACCTGAAGAAAGGCGATCAGCTGTCTGTCGCCGGCCCGTTCGGGACGAGCTTTCTGATGCCTAACCATCCCGGCTCGAGCCTGCTCATGATCTGCACGGGCACCGGATCGGCGCCGATGCGCGCGATGACCGAGCGCCGCCGAAGGAGGCTCGGGCTCAAGGAAGGCGGCGAGCTGCTGCTGTTCTTCGGCGCGCGCAATCCGCAGGAGCTGCCCTACTTCGGGCCGCTGCAGAAGCTGCCGCGCTCGCTGATCGACGTCCAGCTTGCGTTCTCGCGTCTGGCCGACAAACCGAAGGCGTACGTGCAGGACCGCATGCTGGCCTGCGGCGAAAAGCTCGCGCGGCTGCTGGCCGACGAGAACAGCTATGTCTACATCTGCGGCCACAAGCAGATGGAGGACGGCGTCGAAAAAGCGTTCGCGCGGATCGGTAAAGCGCACGGGCTCGACTGGGAGGTGCTGCGCGATAGGTTGCGCGCGAGCGGGCGATATCATGTCGAAACATACTAAGGCGCGATCATGGCGATCATGGGGTCAGACCCC
>Ga0210102_1000166_pt1 | contig 19800 bp, 29 predicted proteins | sample RushOxbow_ThreeS_4_FD_185563 | JGI IMG/M metagenome (GOLD analysis project Ga0210102, IMG submission 185563) | Wetland microbial communities from San Francisco Bay, California, USA, that impact long-term carbon sequestration -... | ecosystem: Environmental > Aquatic > Marine > Wetlands ...
GCCGTCAGGCGCTCATGACGAAGCGCTTCCGTCCCCCCGCGCCCGCCGCGCAGTCTCCCCATACCCCATGAACGCCTCGAACGCCTTCACCCGCTCCCGATACCCGCTCACCCGGTTCGCATCGCGCCCGGCGCGGAACTCGGCGAGCGCCCGATCGAGCGCGGAGTACGCGACGAGCGCCGAGAGGCCGTAGTACAAAACCACGGCGGCGCCGCAGCGCTCCTCGTCGGCGACGCTCGCGCCCGGGATGTCGACGATCATGACGGGCTTGCCGACGCGGCGGCGCACCTCCGCCACCTGTTCGGCGGAAACCAGGGTCGGAAACACGAGGTCCGCCCCGGCCGCGGCGTAGGCCGAGAGCCGGCGCACGGTGTCCTCGAAGTCGCCGTTCACCCAGCAGGCGTCCGAGCGCGCGACGATGAGGAAGTCCGGATCGCTGCGCGCCGCGACCGCGGCGCGGATGCGCGCGGCCATTTCCTCCGCGGGGCGCAGCGACTGGGGCAGGTCGGTGTGCTTGCCGGGGCCCGCATGGTCCTCGATGTGGATCGCGCACGCGCCCGCCTGCTCGAAGGCGCGCACGCTGCGCCAGATGTTGGCCGCGTCGTGAAAGCCGCCCTCGGCGTCGGCGATCACGGGAATCGACACCGCGTCGGCGATGGTCTTCGCCTGCGCCGCCAGCTCGTCGAGCGACAGCAGCCCCGTGTCGGGCAGCCCGAAGCGGCTCGCGGCGGTGGCGTAGCTGCCGATGTACACGGCCTCGAAGCCGTGCGCTTCGATCAGCTTCGCCGAGATCGCGTCGGTGGCGCCGGGCACGGCGAGCGTGCGCCCGGCGGCAATCAGCGCGCGCAGGCGCGCGCGGCGGGAGGATTCCGGTTTCACGGCGGGCTCCGAACGAGGCTCAATCCATGTTAAGGCCCGTTTCGCTTTCTCTCCACGGGAGCCCGTGTCGAGGCTTGCCCGCGGCGCGGGGCGGTCAACCGCGGCCGGGGCCCGGGCGTTGAAGGCGCATGGGAGAGGATGCCGCGGACGGTGCTAAAATCTGGCCAGTCTGGCTAGATTCTAGGACGCCCGCCATGGCCCGCTGGCAGCTGCAGGAAGCGAAGAACCGGCTCTCGGAGCTCGTGCGCAGGGCGCGCGACGAGGGCCCCCAGGTGATCACGCTGCACGGCCGCGATGCGGCGGTCGTGGTGTCGGCGCGCGACTATGCGCGCACGGCAAGGCGCAAGGAAAGCCTCGCCGAGTTTGTGCGCCGTTCGCCGCTCGCCGGCGTTCGTCTCGAGGTCGGCCGCAGCCGCGATACGGGGCGGCCGGTGAAGCTGTGAGCGGCGCCTGCCTCCTCGACACCTGCGTGCTCTCCGAGCTCGCCCGGCCCCGGCCGGACGGCGGCGTGCTCGCGTGGCTCGACGCGGCGGACGAGTCCGCGCTCTATCTGAGCGTGGTGACGCTCGGCGAGCTGGAGAAGGGCATCGCGCGGCTTCCCGCATCAGCGCGGCGCCGGAAGATCGAGCGATGGCTGAGACAGGATCTCGCGGCGCGCTTCGAGGGGCGTCTGCTCGACGTGGACCGCGCGGTCGCCGAGCGCTGGGGCGCGATCTCGGGCGAATCGGAAGCGCGCGGTGCGCCGCTTCCGGTCATCGACGCGCTCATTGCGGCCACTGCGCTGACGCACGGTCTCGAGGTCGTCACCCGCAATACTTCGGACCTGGAGCGCTGCGGCGCGCGCTGCATCAATCCCTGGCGCTGAGCGCAGGATCCTCGTCGTGCCGCGCGCGGACGCGAGGGCCTGGCTCGAACCGTGCAGCCGTTCCGGCTAGAACAGCCGCGACTTTTCCTGCAGGCTCTCCCGCCGCCCCTCGTCGAGCGCCGCGCGCCCCGCGATCACCGCAAGGAGCGAAGACTTCCCCGTGCCGTTGCGGCCGATCAGGCCGATCCGCTCGCCACCTTCCATGGAGAACGCGGCGCGATCGAGCAGCGGCAGCTCTCCGTAGGCGAGCTGGGCGTCGAGCAGGGTGAGCAAGGCCATTGGGGGGCGCAGTCTACGTGAGGCGAAGGGCGTCAACCGCAGGTGGAAGCGGCGCGTTGAAGCCCATGACGCCCCGCTCCCGGGCGTAGAATGGCCGCATACGAGGAGGCTGCAATGGCAGGCTCGACATTGGAGAAGGTCCGTTCCGAGGCGCTGCGCCTGTCCGAGGCGGAACGCGCTGAGCTCGCCCATAGCCTCGTCGAAAGCCTCGACGGCCCCGCCGACCCGGACGCCGAGTCCGCGTGGGACGCGGAGATCGTTCGGCGGCTGGCCGAGATCGACGGCGGGACGGCGGAGCTCATCGATCGGGAGGAAATGCGCCGGCGCATGCGGGCGCGCATGAACCGCGCCTGATGCGCCGAGCGGGCTGGCGGAGGCAGGCCCGACCGGCAGGGCGCGAATCAGCTCCGCGCCGCTTCCCCCACGTCCCCGAAGTTCGAGATCCTGACCTCCCCGTCGGGAAACCGCGCCACGATCTCCAGCTCGCCGCCCATCGCGCGGATGTGCGAGCGCAGGGTGCTGATGTACATGTCCGTGCGCCGCTCGAGCTTGGAGATGCTCGCCTGGCGCACCTTGAGCGTCGCGGCGAGCGCTTCCTGGGAAAGGCCGCGCGCAAGGCGCAGCTCCTGCAGCGGCATCTCGGCGAGCATGGCGCGAGCGCGCGCCTCGGAGCGCGCGCGCGCAGCCGGCGACATCTTCGCCTGCAATTCGCTGAATTTCCTAGCCATCGCCGATCAACCCTTCCTTTCGCAGCACTGCAATGTGCTCGTCGTAGAGTCTGTCCGCCAGCGGCACGAATTCCTCGTACCAGCGATCGTTCCCTGTCTTGTCCCCGCCGATCAGCAGGATCGCGGTTCGGCGCGGATCGAACGCGTAGAGCACGCGATACGGATGGCCGCGGTGCTGCACGCGCAGCTCGCGCATGTGCGCGTGCTTCGAGCGCGAGATGCCCGAGCTGTACGGATGTCCGAGCTGCGGTCCGCGCTCCTCGAGGAGCCGCACGTAGGCCCTGACCGATTCTTGCTCAGCTTCCCTCAGCGCGTTCCACCATTCGCCAAATTCGTCCGTGTACTCGACGTCCCACTGCGGCATGGACTATAGCTTCTGAGGAATATGCCGTCAAGGGAATGTGCGGCATGGGCCCTTCCACGCAATTCAACGCATCAGGAACGTGGCGGATGACCGGCGGAAGACTCCAGCCCCTGCCAGCGCTCGAGCTTCTCCATGGGGAGCGCCTCGATCTCGCGGGCTCGCGTTTTGTCGCGCTCCGGCAGGCGGGCCCGGTCAACGGCGCGGGCGGACCGTGCGTTGCCTCCGCTTGGAGGCGGGCAATGCGCGCTATATCGGTTTTGAGATAAACTCGTGAAGCCCGTCGTCTGGTTCGGCGACAGCCGGCTGCGCATTCAGCAGTTCCCGGAAGACGCGCGGCGCGTGGCGGGTCACGAGCTCGCGCTGGTGCAGGCGGGCCGCGAGCCCTCGAGCTGGCGGCCCATGCCCTCCGTAGGCCTCGGCGTGAATGAATTGCGCGTGCGTACCGGGGATGCGTTCAGGGTGCTGTACGTGGCGAAGTTCGCGGAGGCAGTGTACGTGCTGCACGCCTTCCAGAAGAAGTCGCGCAAGACCGCGAAATCAGACATCGAGCTGGCGAGGCGAAGGGTCCGGGCCATGATCGAGGAGAGAAGGAAACGATGAGCGGGAAAATCAAGGTCGAGCGCGGCAGCGGCAACGTGTTTCTCGATCTCGGCTTCGGCAAGGCCGAGGCCGAGAACCTGAAGCTGCGCTCCCAGCTCATGATGCGGATCGCCGACTACTGCAAGGCGAGCGGCCGGACGCAGGCCGATGTCGCGAAGGCGCTCGGGTTGACGCAGCCCCGCCTAAACGCCCTGCTCAAGAGCCGGATCGACCAGTTCAGCCTGGACGCGCTCGTCAACGTCGCCAGCCGCGCGGGCATGAGCGTGCGCCTGGTCGTGAAGAAGGCCGCCTGAGCAAGGCGCTTGCCTGGACTACGCCGCGAGCGGCCGCGCCATCGCCTTGACCTCCAGGTTCTTCGCGAGCGCGCGAATCAGCACCGCTCCGTCCCTCCGCCACGCGCTGCCATGCATGCACGCGAGCACTTGCGGCTTCTCGCGCCTGCTTCCGGGATGGCCGAAGCCGAGATCCTGAAGGCCTGCCCGGATCTCACGGGCGCCGAAATCCGGGAAGCCTTGAAATACGCCGCCGAAGCCGTGCGCGAACGCGCGCTGCCGCCAGCTGCGCAGTGACGTTTCTCGTGGACACTGCTCTTTCGCCGTTCGTGGCGGAAGGGCTGCGGCGCGCCGGCCACGATGCCGTTCATGTCGGCGACTACGGCCCGCAGCGAGCGCCGGACCCGAGATCTTCGCGCGCGCCGACGCCGAGGACCGGGTGATCGTGTCGGCGGATGCCGATTTCGGCTCGCTGCTCGCCTGCGTGCGCTTGGCGATCGATAGCCAATCGCGCCGCCCGCATGACATTCAAGCTAGCCCGTATGGGCGATGCCGCGCAGCGACGCTCTGGCCTAGAGTCCACGCGAACCAGAGCCTCTTTTCGCCGACACCTGTTCGCTCTGGAGGGAGGAGCGACGAAGCGTGGGTACCTCGGCGACATCGCCGTGGAAGTGATTCGGCAGACCGAACGCGTACGCGATGCGACAGCGATGAGAGCGGCGATCAGCGTGCAGAGCTCGGCGGCGCATCTGTCTACTTGCGCCGCTGCGCCTATCGCTGCATTCGTCGTGCTTCACTTTCTGAGCGCAGCTGCCTTTGCGCAGTCCTGCTCGCCGCCCGAGCCGAGGAGCGACTCGGGCGCGGGGTTTACGCCCTTTGGGGAAAGAGAACAGCTGCTCGCCCGCGGCGGCAACAAGGGTCGGGCCTGGGAATGGGCCCTTGGCACCGATACGGGAACCGGACAGAAGGTGCACGGCAACCTCGACTGGGTCTCGGGCAGGGTGTATAGCTGGAGGCTCATCAACACCGGAGCGGGCAGCGAAGTGCTCGAGATCCGCGACGCAGAGCGTGTTCGTCTGAGGCTCGCGTACCCCTCGGGGATGGATGCCGGCAACGCGCTCGAGCTACGGGTGAGCACCCATGCAGGAGTCGGTGCGAAGACATCGATCGAGGCGAGCCTGACGAGCCTGAACGGACACAGCGTCTCGAGCTCGCTGTCACAGCCGGGAACGCGCTCGCGGTCGGAGCAGGCGCTGTACTATTACTTCCCGCCGATGGCGCAGGGCTTCAGGGCCGAGGGAACGGTCAGCCTGACTTATCCCAAGAAGCTGCGAAGCGGCTCTCGGGTGCAGTTCACGCTGCGCGCCGGAACGATTCCGTGCAGCTCAGCCGGTAGCGCCCCGACGGTGTCGATCACCGATCCGGCCGCAGGCGGCGTCTTCAGCGCTCCAACCACCGTCACTGTGACAGCCGACGCTCAGGATTCCGACGGCAAAGTGGCCCAGGTGGACTTCTTCGCCAATGGCGCTCCGATCGGCGCGGACACCGAAAGCCCCTTCACGATCGAGTGGGCGAACGTGCAGGCCGGGGCCTATAGCCTCACGGCGATGGCGACCGACAATGAGGGCTTACGGACGACGAGCGCTGCGGTGCCGATCACGGTCAACGCGGCAACGGCACTCTACTTCATCCACGTCGATCATCTGAACACCCCGCGCCTGATTGCCGACAGCACGCAGAAGACCGTCTGGAGGTGGGATCAGCAGGAGCCCTTCGGAACGAACCCGCCCGACGAAGACCCCGACGGCGACGCCATCGCCTTCAGCTTCCCGCAGAGATTCCCCGGGCAGTACTACGATGCCGAGACCTTGCTGCACTACAACTACTTCCGAGACTACGACGCAAGTGTCGGAGCTTATGTTACGAGTGATCCGATTGGGTTGCGTGCCGGGCTAAATACCTACGCCTACGTGCTGTCACAGCCAGTCCGTTGGGCAGATCCAAAAGGCCTGGCGGTCTGGGTCTGCAACCGAGCGGTTGTGGGATTCCCCTTCTACGGCAATCACGCCTATCTTTGGGACGACCGCATCAGTCACGCATGCAGTATGCGCGGATCAGCTGGCGTTGGATTCCGCGATCAAGTCGAACTTGGGCCGGGCGGCGACTCCTGCACGATGATTGTCGGAAGCATCGGCAAAGAGAACGAGATGATGTTCTGCTGCCAACGCTCAAAGAACTCGGGGATATGGTTTCCGGGAGTAATGGATTGCCATAATGCCGCGGACCGCTGCATACGTGCAGCCGGGCTCGAGAATCCTGGCGCACCAGGTGGTCGGCTCGGATCATGCGACAGCTGCTTCCGGTCGAACGATGATCAAGCAGCTCCACTGCCTTCGCTCGTGCCATGATGAGAAACCTGTCCACCTGGAAGAGAAATGTCATAGTGACGGGCATGCTGCTAGTAGCGTGGATCGTACTCGTGACTGTTGAAGTCAAGGCAGGAATCATCGGACCCCTGAAGCTCGTCTATCTTGCGTCGATCCCTCTCGCGCTTGGCGGATTCGTATGGGCCTGGTTGCCGGCCAGGTGGTCAAGAAAGTCGACTGGCAAACGATCGATGCTTCGTGTGGCTGCCTTAGCACTCATGGCTACAGCAATAGCAGTAGCGATAGCCATCGTCGTGGGCGTGAACTACAAGATCGCGATTGGCGGCTCGTTCTGACGTTCGCTGTTCGCATCGACCACCTCAACACGCCACGCTGCGGCTAATCGCCGATGCCGGGCAGAGGACCGCTTACCACCCCTTCCCGACCCGGGCAGGCCCTCTTTATCACCAGTATGTCTGCGTCGGCACGGCCAGCGGCGGCTTTACCTGTGGAGGTCTTGTGCCGTCGGGGAGCATGTTCGACAGCCCCGGAGTCATTGAGCCCGACCCGTTCCGGCAGAAAAGCTGCCAAATCGTTCAGGACGACAATGACTGTGTCGAGAAGTGCATCGAAGACACGTTTGGCAAACCTCCGCCCAACTACAGCGTAGACCTGAGTCGCGGCGAGAACTGCCAAACCTACGCGAACACAGCAGTGATCGACTGCGTGGCTCGCTGCAAGGTGAAAAGCAAGTGAGTCGCGCTGGCGTAGCGATCCGTGCGGGGTGGGTCGGCTTGGCCCTTCTGTTTGCTTACGCGTCCACGTTGGGGGGTGATACGAGCATCCTATTTGGTTGGGTCTTTCTGACCTGGACCGCACCGTTCTCAATCCTGTGGTGGTTCTACTTGTACGACTTCGCGCGCCAGTACATGTCGGCGGCTGCCGCGCAGCCGATCGGGCTGATCTCTGTGATCGTGTTGGCGTACCTCTTCTGGTTCGTGCTGGTTCCCTACGTTTGGACCAGGGCGCGCCGCAGGGGCAACCTGGCGACGCCCAGCGAGGCAGACACTGGGCGAGGGCGATCACGGAATTCGTCGTAGGCCAGGGCGGCGTCCCAAGTGGCGTTCACGATGCGCCGGGGATTTCCGCGCCCGCGCCATCTGCGACGGTACCCGCAAAATGAGCGATCCCGTGCGGCCTCAGTCCATCCCCAGGTAATCCGTCAGCCGGACGATGCGCACGCCGGCGTGCTGCCCGAGCGCGAGCAGCGCCGCGTCGCCGGTGACGATCAGGTCGGCGTGCGCCGCGGCCGCGCACTCGAGGATCCGGTTGTCGGGATCGTCGCGCAGCACCCGCACGCGCCGCGCGGGCTTCACCAGGGTGGACACCTCCGCCAGGAACACCGCCACGCGCGAGAGCGCCTCGGCGTCGCGCGCGAACTTGCACGCGAGCACGCCGAGCAGCTCGTCGAGGATCGCGCGGGACAGGAAAAGCGCGTCGCGCTCCTCGAGGACGCGCTGCAGCGCTTCCTCGCCCCGCCCGCCGGGGAAGACCAGCGCCGCGACGAGGACGTTGGTGTCGAAGACGACTTTCAACCGCGCAGGTAGCGCTCGAGGTCCCGCTCGGTGAGCAGGCCGCGCTCGCGCGCCTTGCGGCTCCAGTAGCCCTGAATGCCGCGCAGCTCCTGCTGGCGCCGGCCGATGCGCGCCTGGCGCAGCGCCTCCTGGATCACCCCGCTCAGCGTCTTGCCCTCGGCGCGCGCGAGCGCCTCGGCCTCTTTCGCAAGGTCCGCGGGAAGCGAGATGGTCTTCTTGACGGCGGCGCTCATGGGGTGCTCCGAGTCTGGTATGACGAAATCATACCAGCGCACGCTTCGCTTTGCCCACCCGAGAGCCTGTGTTCCCGGGTTCAACCCTTACGCGGCAACCGCGAGCTCCCGTTCTTTCAGGCACTTCGCCAGCGCCCGCAGCAGCCCCGCCCCATCCCCCTTCCACGCACTGCCGTGCATGCAGGCGAGCAGCTGCGGCTTCTCACCCGCCAGCTTCTCCAGCACCGCAGCGGTGTGCGGCGCGTGGGCGTAGTAGTCCATCTGCGCACGAAACGCTTCGCTCGGGCCGAGGACGTCGGACTCGGTCAGCGCCTTCTCGCCGCTCCCGCCCTGGCAAAACAGATCCCCGCACAGGAGCGTGCGCGTCGACATTTCCATCATGAGGCCGTTCTCCCAGCCGTGCGGCACGTGGGGCGCATCGATCCAGCGCAGCGAATGCTTGCCGAGCGAGAGCACCTCCCCGTCGGCCATCGCCCGCGCCTCGCGGTCGGCGAGGTCGTTCACGGACACCATGGCGGCGATCTGGCTGCACACGGGCACCGCCTGCGGGGCGGCGGCGAGGAACTGGTTCAGCGCGCCCATCTCGTCGGCCTCGACATGGGCGAAGGCGACGTAGCGCAGGGTATCCAGAGGCAGGACCTTCGCGATCGCCTCGGCGACCAGCGGGAACAGGCCGCGCGGCCCGGTGTGAAAGACGAGCGGCGCCTCGTCCGCGATCAGGTACTGGTTGAAGTTGAACTTGCTGCCGGGAATGTCCACCGGCGTGTTGATGCGGTAGATGCCCGGGGCGATCTCGTGCAGGTTGGTCCCGCTGGCGCTGTTGGTGATCATGGGAAAGCTCCTTTGACCTGAGGTTGGAGACACCCTGGTGGTGTAACGAAACGCCCCGACGTTACACATCCTTGAAGACGCTATGCTCCGCACGTGCAACATCTCGAGGACGCCGAGCTCGCGCGGCGCATCGCCGCCGCCGGCGAACGCGCCGATACGGCCGCCGAAACGGAGCTTTACCGCCGCCTCGCGCCGCGCGTGCGCCTCTACGGCCTCAGGCACCTGCGCGATGCGCATGCGGCGCACGACCTCATGCAGCAGGTGCTCCTCATGACGCTCGAGCGTTTGCGGGGCGGGATGCTGCGCGAGCCGGATAAGCTCGCCTCCTTCGTCCTCGGCATGTGCCGCATGACGGTGCTCGAAATCCGGCGCGGATCCTTGCGCAGGGAAAAGCTGCTCGAGGCTTACGGCCAGACGGAAGCCTTTGATGCGCCCGAGCCGCTCGTCCTGAACCAGGAACGCCTCGTGAAGTGCCTCGAAGCCCTCGCCGAGCGCGAGCGCACGGTGGTCGCGCTCAGCTTCTTTGCCGACAAGGACGGCGACGCCGTGGCCAGGGACCTCGGCATCACCGCGGGCAACGTGCGCGTGATGCGCCACCGGGCGCTCGGGCGCCTGCGCGAGTGCATGGGGAAGGCGCCATGACGCCCTGCACGCAGCCGATCGACTACGAGGCGCTGATCGCGTACTGGCTGGGCGAGCTGGCCGACGAAGCCGCGACAGAGGAGCACCTCATGGCCTGCGCGCACTGCGCGCATCGCCTGCAAGTGCTCGCCGCCACCGCGCAGGGCATCCGCGCCGCGGTGAAGAGCGGCGCATTGGGCCTCTCGCTCACGCCGCGCTTCCTCGAGTACATGAAAGGCCAGGGCATGCGCATCCGCGAATACCCCGCGGCGCCGGGCGAGACCATGAACTGCACGATCCGCGCCGAGGACGACGCGGTGGTGAGCCGCCTCAAGGCCCCGCTCGCGGGCGTGAAGCGCCTGGACGCGCTGCACAGCGTGGGGATCGAGGGCCGGATCGAGCACTGGCGCAACGAGGACCTCCCCTTCGACCCCGAGGCGGGAGAAGTGCTGCTCCTGCCGGCGGCCGCAGAGCTGAGGAAGATGCCCGCCCACACCTGGCACATGCGGCTCGTCGCGGTGGACGAATCGGGCGAGCGGCAGCTCGCCGAGTACACCTTCGCGCACACGCCGAGCTGAGCGGACCTGCCCCCATTCCTTGGACCCTCGAACGCTTTCCACCCGCGATGGCGCATTTGCCCGAGCGCGTGCGCGAGAAGGCGATCGAGATCGCCAACGCGCTGCTCGCCGAAGGCATGGAGGAGGGCAAGGCGATCCGCATCGCGATCGCGAAGGCGAGGCAGTGGGCGGAGAGGCATCCGCGATGACGAAGACGATCTCGATCAACCGCGCTCCAGTATTGACGCTGTGGGCGGCAGTGGTCGCCGAGCGCCTCGGCTTCGATCGCGAAGAGGCGCTCACGCTCGGGCGCGCGGTGGCGGGGCTGAACGCGTACTCGAAAGGCGTCTCGCTCGGACTTTTCACGCCGGCGCCGGCCGAGGTGCGCGAGAAGCGCAGGAAACTTCGCCCGAAGGAGACGATCACGGTGGATCTCCTTCACCGCGCGGTCCCGGCGGTGCATACGAAAGACGGATTGCGCGCGCTCGCCAAGGACAAGGCGGACGACCCCAAGTCGGTCGAGCGCTATCTCGCGTCGAAGTTCGGCGACGCGCTCGATGACGTGCGAGACGCGATGAAGCTTCTCGCCAAGTCGCGCCCGCCCGCGAAGCTCGCGGGCGAGGCCTACCATCTCTACGAGAAATTCCGACCCGAAGTCCCCGCCGGAACGCGCGGCTGGGGCGCGAAGGGCACGCTCGACCTGGCAGCGATCCGCAAGCTGGCCGGTTGAGCGTCCGCGTCGGTCAACCGGCGGCTCCGCCGGCGCGTTGCAGCCTCCAGGGGCATTGCGTGCAGCTCGACACAACTAAGCCATTGGATTAGTATGACCGCGCCGGTCACGGTCGCGGAGACGCCCGAGTACGTCCGCTGCGCGGAACGCCTGCTGTCGTCGGCGGAGCGCATTGACGTGGTGGTGTTCCTCGCTGCGAATCCGCGGGCCGGCGACCTGATCCAGGGCACCGGCGGCGTGCGCAAGCTGCGTTGGCGCCGCGGCGGACGGGGAAAGAGCGGCGGCGTGCGGGTGATCTACTACTTTCACAGCGTAGCGATGCCGCTGTATCTGCTGGCGGTGTTCGGCAAGAACGAGAGGGCGAACCTGAGCAAGGCGGAGCGCAACGACCTGGCGGGGCTGGTCCACCTGCTCAAGCAGGCTACGAAGGACAGACAATGAACAGGACTTACGCAAGCATCAAGCGTGGCCTCGAACAGGCGATCCGGCACCAGAAGGGCAAGCGCTCCGCGCGCCTCAAGCTGCACGTGCCGCCGCAAGTCGACGTGAAGGCGGTGCGCGAGCGGACCGGCCTCACCCAGGAGCAGTTCGCCGCGACCTTTGCAATCAGCCTGGGCGCGCTGAGGCACTGGGAGCGCGGCGACCGCAAGCCGCGCGGGACTGCGCTGGTGCTCCTCAACGTGATCGCGAAAGACCCGCAGGCGGTCCTGCGCGCCGTCGAGAAGGCCTGAGCTGTCAGGCCGAACCCGCTGCGGCGGGCGCGATCTGCGCCACTGATCGTGAATCCGGCGCGCCGCTTACTTCACGCTTTCGTCGATCTCCGATTCGACGATCCTCATCCCCACCCCGGTCTCCTTGCCGCGCGGCTCCACGCGCACGATCTCGCCCTGGCACTTGGGCTTGATCTTGCGCCCGGAGCGGACGACCTCGAGCGTGATGGTGACGCGATCGCCGACCTCGAACGCCGGGGCGCTGTCGGTCCAGAAGAACATGCCGGAGGCCGACAGGTTGCGCGTGACGCCCTTGCCGTCCTCGAAGGCGAGCGGGAGCTCGATGACGGTGCGCTCTTCTTTTCTTTTTTCCTCGGTTGGCATGGGCCCCCTCGAGTGATTTTTTATAGGCGGTGCACCAGCAGGACGCAGATTACCCCGCGCGGGCGCGCGGTTCAATAGCTCCCTTTCAAGGGGATCACGTGCCGCACTCCGCCCTTGGGATTCGGCGTGTCGCCCTTGAACCGGGGAATGACGTGGATGTGCGCGTGCCACACCGACTGCCCGGCAGCCTCGCCGCAGTTCACCCCTACATTGAACCCGTCGGGCTTGAACCGTTCTTCCAGCACCGGCTTCAGCTCGCGCACGAGCGCGTAGCAGGCCGCGTACTCGGCATCCGACAAATCCCACACGGTCACCACGTGCCGCCGCGGCAGGATGAGCGAATGCCCGGGCGATACCGGGTAGGTATCGAACACCGCGATCGCGTGCGCGTTCGAAGCCAGGATCTCGCGCTGGGGCCTGCAGAAGATGCACTCGTTGCCGGTCATCGCGCGAGTTTACCGGCTCAGTACCAAAGCCCGCTCCAGTGCCAGCGCGGCGCGCGCTCGACGCGCGGCCGGCCGAAGAACGGATCCTCGCGCCAGTCGGAAACTTCCACCGTCCGCTCGCCTTCGAGCGCGAGCAGCCGCCGGATGCGCTCGTCGGTATGCGGGTGGGTGCGCAGCCACTTCGGCACGCGCGCCATGAACATGCGCTCCATCCAGCCGCCCTGCAGCTGCTCCAGCGTGTTGAGCGCGGAGGCGAGGCCGCGCGGATCGCCGGTCAGCTCGACCGCGGCGAGGTCGGCGTCGTACTCGCGCGTCCTCGAAAGCGCAAGCTGCAGCATCGCGGACAGCGTGGGCGCGAAGATCATCACCAGGATCGGCAGCAGCGGCATCCCGCCGCCGGAGAAGAGCGACACCGGCACCCAGAAGAAAAGCAGCGCCATGCCGACGAACGACAGCGTGCCGGTGATGCGTCCCACCAGGTCGGCGAGCGTCATCACCCAGACGTCGTTCGAGCGCACGTGCGCGAGCTCGTGCGCGAGCACGCCGGCGATCTCGCGCGGATCCATCCGGCGCAGGAGCCCATCGGTGACGGTGATCGCGGCATCGCCCCGATGGCCCACGGCGAAGGCATTCAGCACCCGCGTAGGCAGGTAGTACAGCCGCGGCACGGCTTCGAGCCCGGCGCGCTGCGAGAGCGTGTGCAACAGCCGATGGAGCCCGGGCGCCTGCCCGGGGCGTAGCTCGGAAGCACCCTGCATCCGCAGCACCATGCGCGGCGAGACGCGCGGGGCGAGCGCAAAGAACAGCACCGCACCGATCGCAGCCGCTACCAGCCCGTCTGTGCCGAGCAGCGCCCAGCCGAGATAGCCCGCGAGCAGCGCCATCGCGCCGAGCAGGAGCGCGGTCTGCAGCGCATTGGAAATGCGCCAGCCGATGACCTTGGCGGGGGACATGCAGCACAGATTGGGGCCGAAGCGCGCAGTTCAAACCCCGCCGGCCGATGCCCGCGTTGCCCGCGGGCCTATGCTGCGAGCGCTACACCGCCTCGCGCCAGGTCACCGCGTCGATGCAGTGGCGCGCGTTGCCGCGGCGCGAATTGAGCCGCACGACGACATCCGCCTCGCCCAGCTCGATCAGCCCCCAGTTGCGCCGCTCGGCGATGCCGAAAGGCAGTCCCAGCCTGTTGACCGCCGCGCCCGAGGAGGTGAGCTCGTACAGGATCGAGGGCCCGTTGTGGCACTTGAAGCGGTTCTGGTGGAAGTCGCCCGACAGGAACAGCACGTGCTGGCGCAGCGTGAGCAGCGCGCGCAGGCGCTCGAGCTCCACGGGGTACTCCGACCAGTTCTGCTCGCCCTGGTCGAGCGTCATGCCGGAACAGACGATGGTGTAGGCGCGATCGTGGCGCAGCGCCTTCTCGAGGAAGCGCCACTGCGCCTCGCCGAGCAGGTCGGCGTCCGCCGCCGGCTCGGCAGCGTAATAGCGCGTGTCGAGAAGGATGATGCGCGCGAGCGGGAAGTCTACGTAGCGGTAGATCTCGGCGTCGACTTCGCGGCCGTAGACCCAGCGATTGAACAGCTTGCGCGAGACCTGGCGCGTCTCGCCCGGAACCGAGCGCCCGCGCGCGCCGTCCCAGGCGAAGTCGTGGTCGCCCCAGGTGGCGAACAGGCCGTGCCTGGCGCGCATCGCCTCGACCAGCTCGCGGAAGCTGGGCTCCTCCCACTGCGCGCGGTACTTCGCCTCCATGATCTGGCGGAACTTCACCGGGCTGTATTCGCGCGGCGTGCCGGGAGGCTCGGGCGAGAGGATCGGCAGCCCGTAGTCCATGTGGATCAGGTTGCCGAGCAGCAGCAGGCAGTCCGGATCCGCGGCGAGCACCTCGCGCCACACCGTCTGCTGCGCGATGGTCTCCCGCCGCATGCAGGCGGCGAACGCGATCTTCATCCCCTGGGACATTGCGATAACCCTGCACCTTCGAAGCGTCGCCAATAGGCGGCGGTAGGGAGGGAGACTCTAGACTTGTTGCAGGCGCGGGTATTTCGCCCAAACGGGTGAGGGATCACCCGAACGGGTGAGGGCGACAGGCCGGCGGCTCAGCCGACCATGGTCTTGCGCCGCACCGCGGCCTCTACGTATTCGACCGCGGCTTCTACCGAGGCGAGGACTTTTTTCACCTTCTTCACGTCGGCCTTGGGCGAGCGGATGACGTACATGCGCTTGAGCGCGGGGCGCGTCTGGCCGGGAAACATCTGGTCGGCCTTGAGCCCCTCGTCGGCGAGCGCGCCGAGCGCGCGCGCGACCGTTTTCCGGCTCGCGCGCGGCGCGAGCTTGAACTTGACCGACATGAAAAATTATAGGAGCGCTTGCGCGACGCTCACAAGGCCGTGGCCGTAGGCGGCGCTGAACTTCGTGCCGCGCATGGCGGGCAGGCGCCGCGCGCTCTTCTGCAGGCGCTTGCCGATCCAGGTGCCGCTCCTCTTCGGGTCGCGCGCCTTGACCAGCGCGGCGACCCCCGCGACGTGCGGCGCGGCCATCGAGGTGCCGTCCCAGGCGTCGTATTCGGTTGCGCGGTCGGCGAAGGCATACCGGGGCAGGGTCGACAGGATGTGCTCGCCGGGCGCGACCAGGTTGATGTGCCGCCCGGTGCAGGAGAACGCCGCGCGCCTGCGCGCTTCGCCGATCGCGCCCACCGCGAGCACGTTCGCGTACGCCGCAGGGTATTCGACCGGGTTGCCTTCCTCGTACTCGTTGCCCATCGCCGCGACCACCAGCACCCCTTCGGCGACGAGCGCTCCGATCAGCTCGCGCTCGGTGCGCGACGAGGCGGTGCCGCCCAGGCTCAGGTTGACGATGCGCGCGGGCGAATCGAGCACCGCGCCGAGCGCGCGGTTGTAGGCCTCGTCGTCGAACTCCTCGAACGAGCGCGGCCCGGCGGGGTCGCTGAACACCTTCCAGACGTGCAGCCGGCAGTCGGCTACGCCCGCGATGCCGACGCCGTTGTTGGCGAGCGCGGCGATGATTCCGGCGACATGCGTGCCGTGGCCGGGCAGGTCCTGCGCCGAATGCGCGCCGCGGTGGTAGGCCTCGATCGCGCCTTTCAGGTCCGGGTGCTTCTCGTCTACGCCGGTGTCGAGCAGCGCGACGTGCACCCGCGCCGCGCTCGGGCGCTTGCCCGCCGCGAACCAGTCGATCGCGCGCAGGCCCCACTGCAGGTTGAGCGAGGGATCGGCGTGCCGCGTCCTGCGTTTCGCCGAGACCCAGCGGTTCGGCACGCGCTCGGCGAACCGCACCGCGCGCGAGGCCTGGATCCGCTCGAGCATGTCGGCGGAGATCTCGGCCGATTCGAGCTCGACCACGTTGTAGCCGGCGAGCTGCTCGCGCGGCGGGCACTCGACCGAGGCGGCGAGGCTGAGCACGCTTCGCGTCATGCGCGTGAGCTCGGGTGCGCGCGGCGGCGGGGCGAGCAGCGGATCGATGCGCTTCACGCCGCAGTGGCGCTTGAGCATCTCGAGCGGGCCGCTCACCTGCTCGGGCAGCGCCGCGGCGAGGTTGCGCACGGTGCTCACCGCGCGCCCTGCGTGGATGGCGCGCGCGAGCATCGCGCGCGCAGGCTGCAGGGCGTCCTCGCGAAAGCGCACGATCAGCTTGTGCGGGACGTATTGCGGCGTGTGAGTCTCGCGCCCCTGTCGGCTGCGGGTGACGCCTTCTTTCCTCTTCGCCATGGCGGTGCCTCCGGGTTCAGTGCGCGAGCTGGCGGCGAAGCGCGCTCGACGCACCGGAGAACCTTGGACGCCTGAGCGCGCCGCGCGTTCCCCTGGCGCCGGGAAGGCGCGCGGCGATCGCTGCGCGCAGCCGGGGATCGGTGGCGACGTGGAAGGCGATCTCCTCGAGCAGCGGCTCGAGGCGGCGCGCAGCGCGCCGTGCGTCCGGCGCGAAGGCGGCGAGGAGCGCGCCGTGCACCGCGGGTGCTTCCGCCTGCGGAAAGAACGACGCGATCCGCGTCCAGGCATCGGGCGCCGTGGCGCGGCTCGCGGCGCGCGCGCCGAGTGCGGGGGCGCGCGCGGGCGTGCGCTCGGCGAGCAGGGCGCCGGCATCGAGGATGCCCGCGCCGTAGTTCTGCGCGTCCCAGCGCGCGGGCTTTCTCGAGCTTGCCTGCAGCGATTCCCGGCAGACACCGGCGACGCCGCTCGCGCCGTAGCGGTTGCGCAGGATGGCCCAGCCGCCTCGATGCGCGAGCCACAGCGCGCAGCTCGCCGCTACATGCGCAGTGGCATACGATGATCCCGAGCTTCGCTCTACCGTGTAGGAACCGTCGCGGCGCGCGAGCGCGCGCCAGACCGATTCGCCCGGCGCGCTGATGTCGACCTCGATCCCGCCGCTCGAGCCCGACCATGGCCTTTGCTCGGCGTTGCAGGCCGCTACCGCGATCACTTCGGGATAGCAGGCCGGGTAGACGACGCTCGGCCAGTGGTTGCCCGCGGCAGAGACGAGGATCAGGCCGCGCTCGGCGGCGTAGCGCACCGCCGCCTGCAGCGCGCCGAAACCGCCCCAGGGCCCGCCGAGACTCATCGAGGCGACGCGGCACTCGCGCGCTACCGCCCAGTACAGAGCCTCGCACAGCCGGCGCCAGGAGAAGTGCACCACGCTGTCGGAGACGCGCAGCGGCACGAGCGCTGCCTGCGGCGCAAAACCTACGACGTTGGCGTCGTCCGCGCTCACGATCACGCTGCCGGTCGCGGTGCCGTGCCCGGGGCTGAGGCCGCCGAGCGGATCGACCGGGTCCGGATCGTTGTCGAGGAAGTCGTAGCCGAGATCGGGACGCAGCGCGTGCGCATCGAGCTCGGGATGCCCGGTGTAGCCGGTGTCCGGGTGCGCGATGCGAACGCCGCGCCCGGGCAGCATGCCCGCGAGCTGCCAGGCGCGGCGCAGGTCGCACATCCTCGCGGCCCAATCGTGCGGTGCAGAGGCGGCGAGATGGCGCTCGCCGGCGAGGCTTGCGCGAGGGATGCGCTTGGCTCGCGCGGCAACGGGTTGCGCGTCCACGCCGATCGTCTCGAACGCCGGCTCTGCGCGCGCGAGATCGCGGTCGGCGCGCAGCGCGTAGGCGAGCTGCCAGGCGGTGGCTGCGCCTACGCGCGCGCCCGAGGGCGGCGCGGCGAAGAGGTCGGCCGCGCCGGGGCCGAGCGGGCGCACCATCCACTTCAGCCCGGCGCGTGCGAGGGCGCGGCGCGCGCGCCCGAGATCGGCCTTGCTTCCCGTGGAAAGTACGAATCCCTCGAAGCGGCGATGTGCCTGCAGCCCTTCGTTGGTCGGCTTCGGCATGCGGCCTCCTGGACGGCGCGGTAAATGCGTGCGCCGCGCTCACGCGATCTTTACCGCGCGCGGGCCGATAAACGCAATACGCCGGGTGGGTGAATGCGCCGGCAGCCGTGCGGGCGCGCCTCAGCCAAGGAACGCGAGCAGATTCTCCGCCACCTCGGCCGGGGCTTCCTCGGCGAGGTAGTGGCCGCTCGGCACCGGGCCTCCGCTGACCTCGCTTGCGCAGTAGCCGCGCCAGATCGCGAGCGCGTTATACCAGGCTTCGATCCTTCCTTTCGCGCCCCACAGCACGAGCAGCGGGCAGCGGATCTTCTCGCTCTTCGCGCGGCTCGCGCGGTCGTGCTCGAGGTCGATCGTAGCCGCGGCGCGATAGTCCTCGCACATGCCGCGGATCGTTTCCGGGTCGCGCGCGTAGTGCAGGTAGTCCGCGAGCGCCTCGGGCGCGAAGAAGCCGGGCGGCTTCGGCTCGCGCGAGGTGTGCGCGCGGAACCAGGCTTCGGGCGCAGCGTTGATCACTTCCTCCGGAAACGGATGCGGCTGGGCGAACCAGAACCAGTGGTAGTAGCCCATCGCGAAGGCCATGTCGGTGCGCTCGAAATGCTCGAGCGTGGGAATGATGTCCATCAGCGCGAGCTTTTGCACGCACGCAGGGTGATCGAGGGCGAGGCGGTGCGCCACGCGCGCGCCGCGGTCGTGCGCGGCGATGCGAAATTCCGCGTGGCCGAAGTGCGCCATCAGCTCGACCATGTCGCGCGCCATCTCGCGCTTCGCGTAAGGCGCGTGGTCCGGCGTCGCCGGCGGCTTGAAGGAACCGCCGTAGCCGCGCAGGTCCGGACAGTAGAGCGTGTAGCGCTCGGAAAGCGCGGGCGCCACGAGATGCCACATGGCGTGGGTCTGCGGATTGCCGTGCAGGAGCAGCAGCGGCGGGCCGGAGCCGCCGCGGCGCAGGCGCAGCGTCCCATCGCGTACAGGGACCTGCTCGAGCGTGAAGCCTTCGAAGAACATGGCGGCGCTGCCTTCGTCCGGAGCGCTGAATTCTAGGCCTAGAATGCTCCGGTGCTCCTGAGCGACGAGCAACTGCAGATACAGGACGCCGCGCGCGCCTTCGCGCGCAGGGAGATCGTTCCGCACGCGGCCGAGTGGGACCGCAACTGCACGGTGCCGCTCGAGGTGCTGCGCAGGATGGGGCCGCTCGGCCTGATGGGCATGTGCGTCGATCCGCGCTGGGGCGGTGCGGGCGCGCAGTTCGTGTCCTACGCGCTTGCGGTAGAGGAAATCGCGGCGGGCGATTGCGGCCTCGCCAACATGATGTGCGTGAACAACTCGCCCAACTGCGCGGCGCTGCAAGATCACGGCAGCGAGGCGCAGAAGGAAAGATTTCTTCGTCCGCTCGCCTCGGGCGCGCAATCGAGCGCGTTCCTGCTCACCGAGCCGCAGGCGGGGTCGGACGCCGCGGCGCTGACGACGCGCGCGGTGAAAAAGGGCGAGCGCTACGTGCTGAACGGCGTGAAGCAGTTCATCACTGCGGGAAGGAGCGCCGATGCAGCCTTCATCGTCGCCGTGACCGACCCGGCGGCGGGCAGGCGCGGGATGTCGTTGTTCGTCACGCCGACCAAGGCGGCGGGCTATCGCGTCGCGCGCGAAGAGGTGAAGCTCGGTCACCGCGCGGCCGACACCTGCCAGATCGCGCTCGAGGATCTGGAGATCCCCGAGGAGAACCTGGTCGGCGCGCCGGGCGCGGGCTACCGCATCGCGCTCGCCTACCTCGAGAACGGGAGGATCGGCGTCGCCGCGCAGGCGCTGGGCGTGGCGCGCGCCGCGTTCGAGGCGGCGCGGCGCTACGCGCTCGAGCGCGAAGCCTTCGGCAAGCCGATCATCGGCCACCAGGCCGTAGAGTTCCGGCTCGCCGACATGGCGACCTCGATCGAAGCCGCGCGCCAGCTGACGCTGCACGCCGCGGCGCTGAAGGACGCCGGGCGCCCCTGCCTGCAGGAGGCGTCGATGGCCAAGCTGTTCGCTTCCGA
>Ga0210102_1000167_pt1 | contig 19723 bp, 18 predicted proteins | sample RushOxbow_ThreeS_4_FD_185563 | JGI IMG/M metagenome (GOLD analysis project Ga0210102, IMG submission 185563) | Wetland microbial communities from San Francisco Bay, California, USA, that impact long-term carbon sequestration -... | ecosystem: Environmental > Aquatic > Marine > Wetlands ...
CCCCGGCTCCAGCCCGCCGGAAAAGTACATGCGCGCCACGGCCTTGTCGCCGGTCATCGGAACCCAGTATGCCACGCCGGGCGCGGCCGCCCGCCCGCACGGAAACCGGACTAAAATCGCGCTTTTCCGAAAGGACCCCGTGAGAATCGTCATACTGGGCGCCGGCCAGGTGGGCTCGACGGTCGCCGAAAGCCTGGTTTCCGAGGCGAACGACATCACAGTGGTGGATGTCGAGCCGACGCGCCTCGCGAAGCTTCAGGAGCGGCTCGATTTGAGGACCGTCGTTGGCAACGCCGCGCATCCCGCCGTGCTCGAAGTGGCGGGCGCGCGCGACGCCGACCTGCTGGTGGCGGTCACGCAGAGCGACGAGACCAATCTGGTGGCCTGCAAGCTCGCCGCCACTCTCTTCAACATTCCGACGCGGGTCGCCCGCATCCGCGCGGCCGATTACCTGTCGCACCCCGAGATCTTCGCGGATGGAAACTTCGCCGTCGATCACTCGATCTGCCCGGAACAGATCCTGTGCGATTACATCGTGAAGCTGCTCGAGTTTCCGGAAGCGCTGCAGGTGCTCGAGTTCGCCGGCGGAAGCGTGAGCCTCGTTGCCGTGCGCGCGTTCCCCGGCGGGCCGCTCGTCGGGCGCGAGATCCAGGACTTGCGCCAGCACCTGCCCGACGTGGACATGCGGGTCGCCGCGATCTTCCGGCACGACAGCCCGATCGCGCCCGAAGCGAGAACGGTGGTCGAGTCCGAGGACGAGGTGTTCATCATCGCCGCCACCGCGAATATCCGCGAAGTTCTGCGCGAGCTGCGGCGCATGGACCAGCCGGTCAAGCGCGTGATGATCGGCGGCGGGGGCAACATCGGGCGGCGCCTCGCGCGCGCGATCGAGGACCGCTACGAGGTCAAGATCATCGAGTACAGCAAGCCCGGCGCCGAGCGCCTCGCGGCCGAGCTCGGCCATACGCTGGTGCTCGCGGGCGACGTCACCGATGAGCAGCTGCTCGAGTCGGAGAACGCGGGCGAGATGGATGTCTACTGCGCGCTCACCAACGACGACGAGACCAATATCATGTCGGCGCTCCTCGCCAAGCGCCGCGGCGCGCGCAAGGTGATCGCGCTCATCAACCGCGGCTCCTATGTCAACCTGCTGCAGGCGGGCCAGATCGACATCGCCGTCTCGCCGGCGCAAACCACCATCGGCACGTTGCTCGCCCACGTGCGCCGGGGCGATTGCGTGGCGGTGCACTCGCTGCGCCGCGGGGCGGCGGAGGCACTCGAGCTGATTGCTCACGGCGACCTGAAGTCCTCCCGGGTCATCGGCCGCCGCATCGAGCAGCTCGATCTGCCCAAGGGCGTGACCATCGGCGCCATCGTGCGCGGCCGGGACGAGCATCACGAGGTCCTCATCGCCCACCACGACACGCTGATCGAGGCCGGAGACCACGTCGTCGTGTTCGTCGTGAGCAAGGACCTGGTGCCCCGGGTCGAGAAGCTGTTCCAGGTGGACGTGAGCTACCTGTAGCCGGGGCAGCTACCTGCCATGACCTGGCTGCTCGCAGTATGCCCCGCGCTCGGGATCATCGCGATGGCGATGAGCCTGTCGCACCTGCTGCCCATTGCGATCTCGCTCATCGCCTGGGACGGCATGAGCGAGCTGTTTGCCGTTTCGATGGCGCTCAATTTCACCCTGGGGTTTGCCCTGTGGCTCCTCACCCGCCGCCACCGCCGCGAGCTTCAGATCCGCGAGGGGATACTGCTCATCACGCTGGTGTGGATCGGCGGGGCGCTGTTTGCGTGCATTCCGCTGCTGGCAGGGATCGGCCTGTCGTTCACCGATGCCTATTTCGAGTCGATGTCGGCGTTGACCGCGACCGGCGCGACGCTCCTCGACGGGCTCGATCAAATGGCGCCGTCGCTCAACGTCTGGCGCGCGCAGCTGCAGTGGGTCGGCGGCATGGGTGTCATCGTGCTGGTGGTCGCCGTACTGCCCATGGTCGGCGTCGGCGGCCGCCAGATCTCGAAGGCGGAAATCCCGGGGCCGATGAAGGACGAGCAGCTGACCCCGCGCATCACGCAGACCGCCAAGGGGCTGTGGATCATCTACTTCGCGCTGACGTTCGCCTGCTTCGCAGCGTATCGCGTCGCAGGCATGTCCTGGCTCGATGCCCTGATTCACAGCTTTACGACGGTTGCGCTCGGCGGGTTCTCTTCGCATAACGCGAGCTTCGGCTATTTCGATTCCGTCGGCATCGAGCTGGTCGCGATCGTCTTCATGATCCTCGCCTGCATCAACTTCGGCAGCCATTTCCGGGCGTGGCAGGAGCGAAGCGTCCGCGTCTACCGCCAGGACTCGGAGTTGCCCTACTTCGTGGTCGTGCTGGCGGCGAGCGTCGTCGGCGTCACGGTGTTCCTGTGGGTGAACGGCGTCTATCCCGATCTCGCCACCACGCTGCGTTACGCGGCGTTCAACACGATCTCCGTCGCCACCAATACCGGCTACGCGACGACCGACTACGCGCTATGGCCGGTGTTCGCACCGCTGTGGCTGATATTCCTCGGCACGTTCGTCGCCTGCTCGGGCTCGGCGGGAGGCGGCATCAAGATGATCCGGGCGATGATCCTCTACCGCCAGGTCTATCGTGAATTCACCAAGCTCGCCCATCCCAGCGCCGTCACGCCCCTGAAGATCGGCGACCGTGTCGTGCCCGACCAGGTGGTGTTCTCGGTGCTGGCGTTCTTCTTCGCCTGGCTTGCGACCCTGGTCAGCATGACACTGCTGCTCACCCTTTCCGGGCTGGACGCCATCACCGCCTTTTCCGCAATCGTGGCCTCTTTGAACAACATCGGCCCCGGCCTGCACGAGGTCGGCCCTGGCGCCAACTTTTCGGTGCTGACCGATTTCCAGACCTGGGTATGCAGCGCAACCATGCTGCTCGGGCGCCTCGAGCTGCTGACCGTGCTTGTCATCCTCACGCCCGCGTTCTGGCACAAGTAAGCGCTCGGGCGGATGGGAGAGAACCACCGCGCGCATGTCCCCTCGCTTCGCGTTCCCGGGCCGGGTCGGGAGCCAATCGCGAATTCCGATGTCGAAGCCTGAAGCGCCGGGCATTCGGCGATTGTGGAGGGTGGCCAAGGGTATCTACAATACCGTTGCGCACCAGCATGCAGAACATGAACCTGACGCAGCATTTCCTGATCGCCATGCCCGCCATGGCCGATCCCCATTTCACGCGCACGCTCACCTTCATCTGCGAGCACAACGACCGCGGGGCGCTCGGCATCGTCATCAACCGGCCGACCGAGATGACCCTGCAGACGCTGCTCGAGCAGGTGAGCATCCCGCCCGCGGGCGACGGCTTCAAATCGGTGCCGGTGCATTTCGGCGGCCCGGTCCAGGTCGACCGCGGGTTCGTCCTGCACGCGCCCCTTGGCCAATGGCAGTCCACGCTCGCCGTGAGCTCGGAGATCGGGCTCACCACGTCCAAGGACATCCTGCAGGCGGTGGCGCGCGGAGAGGGCCCCGGAAAGCTGCTGGTGACGCTGGGCTACGCCGGCTGGGCGCCGGGACAGCTCGAGCACGAGCTCTCACAAAACGCATGGCTCACGGTGCAGGCGAAACCCGAGGTGATCTTCGACCTCAAGGCGGAAGAGCGGCTGCCGGCCGCCATGGGACTGCTGGGCATCGATTTCGCCAGCCTCTCCGAGCAGGCCGGCCACGCCTGAGCACCGTGACCGGTGAGCAGTGACCAGTGAACGGGAAAAAACCCCGCGCCGCGTTGTCTCGTTCACTCCACGAACCATCCGTTCACCGGTCACCGGTCACTGGTCACCCGAGTAGCGGCACCGTCCTCGCATTCGACTTCGGGACAAAGCGCATCGGCGTCGCGGTCGGCGACTTCGAGACGCGCCTCGCGCACCCCCTCGCCGCCATCGCCGCCGTCGAGAACCGCGCGCGGTTTGCCGCGATCGGGCAGCTCGTCGCCGAGTGGCGGCCGGCGCAGCTGGTGGTCGGGATCCCGGTGCACGCCGACGGCACCGAGCACCCGGTCGGCCGGCTCGCCCGCCGCTTCGCGCAGCGCCTCCACGGCCGCTTCGGCCTGCGCGCGGAGCTCGTTGACGAGCGGCTCACCTCGCGCGAAGCCGAGGGGCTCCTGCGCGCGTCGGGAGCGCGTGGAGCGCGCCTGAAGGCCGGGCTCGATTCCGTCGCCGCGCAGCGCATCCTTGAATCCTATTTTGCGGGCGTGCAATAGCCGGTTCGCCGTTCACCTGCGGGCAGAGAGTTGTGATACAGTAGCGCCCCGCGAAAACCACAAAACATGCCCGGCAACCCGTTACCTGATGCCGAGCAGCTGCTGACAGCGCTGATCGAGCAGATGCGGCCCGCAGTAGGGCCGGATACGGGTTTAATAGGCATCCACACCGGCGGCGTCTGGGTCGCGGAGCGCCTGCACCAGGCGCTCAAGTTGAAGACCCCCGCCGCCGCCCTCGACGTTTCCTTCTACCGCGACGATTACGCGGCGCGCGGGCTGCGGCGCGACGTCAAGCGCTCCGAGATCCCGTTCGAGGTCGAGGACCGTAACCTCATCCTGGTCGACGACGTGCTCTACACCGGGCGCACCATCCGCGCCGCGTTGAACGAGGTGTTTGACTACGGCCGTCCCGCAAATGTGAAGCTCGCCGCGCTGGTGGACCGCGGCGGCCGCCAGTTGCCGATCGCCCCCCAGTTCGTCGGCGCGACGCTCGCCCTGAAACCCGGCCAGAGCCTCGCGTTGAAGCGCGATGCCAGCGGCAGGCTGAGCCTCGAGCTGCGCGAGGAGAAGCGCTGATGTGGCTCAATCCCTCCAACCCGCAGCTCGACAAGAAGGGGCGGCTGCACCACCTGCTCACGCTGGAGGGGCTGCCGGCCGAGATCCTGTGGCAGATCCTCGACACGGCGAAGACCTTCGTCGGCACCAGGGTGAAGAAGGTGCCGCTCCTGCGCGGCATGTCCGTGTTCAACGTGTTCTTCGAGCCCTCCACGCGCACCCGCACCACCTTCGAGATCGCCGCCAAGCGGCTCTCCGCCGACGTCATCAACCTCAACGTGTCGGTGTCCTCCCAGAGCAAGGGCGAGAGCCTGCTCGACACGGTCGACAACCTCTCGGCGATGCACGCGGACATGTTCGTGGTACGCCACAGCGAGAGCGGCGCGCCGCACTTCATCGCACGCCACGTGGCGCCCGACATCCACGTCATCAACGCCGGTGACGGGCGGCATTCGCATCCCACGCAGGGCCTGCTCGACATGTACACCATCCGCCACTACAAGAAGGACTTCTCGAGCCTGCGGGTGGCGATCGTCGGCGACGTCCTGCATTCGCGCGTGGCACGCTCGCAGATCCACGCCTTCGCCACGCTGGGCTGCCCCGAGATCCGCGTCATCGGCCCCAAGACGCTGCTGCCCGCACAGGTCGAGAGCCTCGGCGTGCACGTCTATCACGACATGCGCCAGGGGCTGAAGGACGTGGACGTGGTGACGATGCTGCGGCTGCAGAACGAGCGCATGCAGGGGGCGCTCCTGCCCTCGGCGCAGGAGTTCTACAAGTATTACGGGCTCACCCAGGACAAGCTGGCGGCCGCCAAGCCGGACGCCATCGTGCTCCATCCGGGCCCGATGAACCGCGGCGTGGAGATCGACTCGAGCGTGGCCGACGGCAAGCAATCGGTGATCCTGCCCCAGGTCACCTTCGGCATCGCCATCCGCATGGCGGTGATGAGCATCATGGCCGGCAACAAATGAAGATCCACATCAAGGGCGGCCGGCTGATCGACCCGAAGAGCGGCGTGGACGCGAAGAAGGACGTCTACATCGCCGCTGGCAAGATCGTCGCGGTCGGCAGTCCGCCCAATGGCTTCACTGCCAACCGCGTGATCGATGCCGCGGGCCTCGTCGTCTGTCCCGGCCTGGTGGACCTCGCGGCGCGCCTGCGCGAGCCCGGCTTCGAGTACCTGGCGACGCTGGAATCCGAGATGGAGGCGGCCATTGCCGGGGGCGTGACGAGCCTTGCCTGCCCGCCCGACACCGATCCGCCGCTCGACGAACCGGGGCTCGTGGAGATGCTCAAGTACCGCGCGCAGAACCTGAACCAGGCGCGGGTCTACCCCGTGGGCGCGCTCACGCAGGGACTGAAAGGGGAGCGGCTGACCGAGATGGCTGAGCTGGTGGACGCGGGCTGCGTCGCGTTCTCGCAGGCCGACGCCCCGTTCGCCGACAGCCAGGTCTTCTACCACGCGCTGCAGTACGCCGCGACCTTCGGCTTTCCGGTCTGGCTGCGCCCGCAGGACTCCGCGCTCGCGCGCCACGGCGTCGCCCACGACGGGCCGGTGGCAACCCGCTGCGGGCTGCAGGGCATCCCGGTGTGCGCGGAGACCGTGGCGCTCTCGACCATGCTGATCCTCGCGCGCGAGACCGGGGCGCGCGTGCACTTCGCGCGCCTCTCCAGCGCGGAAGGTGTCGAAATGGTGCGCAAGGCGAAACGCGAGGGCCTGCCTGTCACGTGCGACATCGCCATTCACCACGCGCACTTGACCGAGATGGACATCGGCTATTTTGATTCCAACTGCCGCCTCGATCCCCCGCTGCGGAGCCAGCGCGACCGCGACGCGCTGCGCGCCGCGCTCGCCGACGGCACGCTCGATGCCGCGTGCTCGGACCACACGCCGGTAGACGACGACGTGAAGCAGCTGCCGTTTGCCGAGGCCGAGCCTGGCGCGACCGGGCTCGAGCTGCTGCTGCCGCTCACGCTCAAATGGGCGGAGGAGTCGGGGACTGCGCTCGCCGTGGCGCTTGCCCGGATCACTTCGCATCCGGCGCGGGTGCTCAACATCGACGCCGGGCACCTGACGCCGGGGCACGCCGCCGATGTCTGCATCTTCGACCCCGAGCGCCACTGGAGAGTCGCGCCGGAATCGCTGAAGAGCCAGGGCAAGAACACGCCCTACATCGGGCTCGAGGTCAAGGGCAAGGTCCGCTGCACCCTGGTCGATGGCCAGGTCGTCTACGAAGTAAAGTGAATCCCCTCCTCGATTTTTCCGGACTGCCGCGCTTCGCCGATTTCACGCCGGCCCTCGTCACGCCGGCCGTGGAGGGGCTGCTAACAGAGAACCGCGCATTGATCGAGCGCATCTCGGCCCCGGCCGTGCCGGCCACGTGGCGTGATTTCGTGCAGCCGCTCGAGGAAGCCAACGAGCGGTTGCATCGGGCGTGGGGGGTCGTCGGGCACTTGAACGCCGTGATGAACAGCCCCGAGCTGCGCGAGGCCTACAACGCCAACCTGCCCAAGGTCACGCAGTACTACACCGAACTCGGCCAGCACCCAAGGCTGTACGCCCAGTTCAAGGCGCTCAAGGCCGGCCCCGAGTTCCGGGGCCTCACGCCCGCGCAGAAAAAGATCGTCGAGAACGAGCTGCGCGATTTCCGGCTCGGCGGCGCGGAGCTGACGCCGGAGAAGAAAGCGCGCTTCAAGGAAATCAGCGAGCGGCTGTCGCAGCTTTCGTCGCGCTTCTCCGACAACCTGCTCGACGCAACCAACGCGTTCTCGCATCACATCACCGAGCCGGCCCTGACGGCGGGGGTGCCCGAGGACGTACTCGCCGCGGCGCGCGAGGCCGCGCAGGCCGAGGGAAAACCGGGCTGGAAGTTCACGCTGCACGCGCCGTCCTACCTGCCGGTGATGCAGCACGCCGAGAACCGGGCCTTCCGCGAGCTGATGTACCGCGCCTACGTGACCCGCGCCTCCGAGCTTGGCACGCCGGAGTGGGACAATACCGCCCTCATCAGCGAGATCGTGAAGCTGCGCCGGGAGCAGGCGCGGCTGCTCGATTTCGCCAATTTCGCCGAGTACTCGCTCGAGCCCAAGATGGCGGAATCCCCGCGGCAGGTGCTCGACTTCCTGAGCGAACTCGCGGCGCGGGCGAAGCCCTATGCCGAGCGCGACCTGCGCGAGTTGACTGAGTTCGCGCGCGCCGAACTCCGCCTGCAGAGGCTCGAAGCGTGGGACCTGGCGTTTGCCTCGGAGAAGCTCCGCGCCAAGCGCTACGCGTTCTCCGACCTGGAGGTCAAGCAGTATTTCCCGGAAACAAAGGTGCTGCCCGGGATGTTCCGGCTGGTGGAGACGCTCTACGGCTTGAGGATCGAGCCCGCGACGGCGCCCGTATGGCACCCGGACGTGCGCTTCTATTCGATTCGCGACCGCGCCGGCAATCCCGTGGGACAGTTCTACACGGATCTCTACGCGCGCCCCTCCAAGCGCGGCGGCGCGTGGATGGACGACGCCATCACGCGGCGGCTGAAGAACGGGGCCGTGCAGGCGCCGGTCGCCTACCTCAACTGCAACTTTTCCGCGCCGGTCGGGGGAAAGCCCGCCCTGTTCACGCACGACGAGGTCACCACGCTGTTTCACGAATTCGGCCACGGGCTGCACCACCTCCTCACGCGCATGGATGACCTCGGCGTATCCGGCATCAACGGCGTGGAGTGGGACGCAGTGGAGCTCCCGTCCCAGTTCATGGAGAACTTCTGCTGGGAGTTCGAGGTGCTGGAGCCGATGACATCTCACGCAGACACCGGCCAGCCGCTGCCGCGGGCGCTCTTCGACAAGATGCTCGCAGCAAAGAACTTCCAGAGCGGGATGCAGACCGTGCGCCAGCTCGAGTTCGCGCTGTTCGATTTGCACCTCCACTCCGACTTCGATCCCGCCGGATCGAAAACCGTGCTCGAGCTGCTGAGCGAGGTGCGGGCGCGCGTCGCGGTGGTCCTCCCGCCCGCCTACAACCGGTTCCCGCACAATTTCTCTCATGTCTTCGCCGGCGGCTACGCTGCGGGCTACTACAGCTACAAGTGGGCCGAGGTGCTCTCCGCCGACGCCTACAGCCTGTTCGAGGAGAACGGCGTCCTGGATCCGCGGACCGGGCAGCGCTTCTGGAGCGAGGTCCTGGCGGTGGGCGGCAGCCGGCCCGCCCTCGAGTCGTTCGTCGCCTTCCGCGGTCGCGAGCCCAAAATTGACGCCCTCTTGAAACACAACGGGATGGCGGAGACGTTGTGACCGATGCCTTTGCCGTGGTGGTTTCGTAGTGCTAAATTGTGACGCATCAACCTCTGGCAGAGGTGGCGTTATGAGGCGGATCGTTCTGGGCATGGTGCTGTTGGCGGCAAGCGGCGCCGTGCTCGCCGCTCAGCTCTACCGCTGGGTGGACGAGAAGGGCAACGTCGAATACCGGGACACGCCGCCGCCCGCCTCCGCAAAGAAGGTGGAGACCCGTAGCGTCGGCCGTGGCCCGACTGAGGAGGCTTCCGCGCTGCCCTTCAGCGTGCAACAGGCGGTCCTGAATTTCCCGGTGACCTTGTGGAATTCCGATTGTGGCGCGCCGTGCGACCAGGCACGAGCGCACCTCACGCGCCGCGGCGTTCCCCACACCGTGAAGGACCCGCAGGGCGATATCGAGGCGTTCAAGAAGTTGACCGGCGGCCTCGATGTGCCGGTGCTCTACGTCGGTGCCAACCGCATCAAGGGTTACCTCGAGGTCGAGTGGGACTCCGCGCTCGACATCGCCGGATATCCCAGGACCCCGCCGCCGGGCTACAAGCCGGCGGCGAAACCGGTGGCTGCGGCAAAGGCCATGCCGCCGGTCAGGCTCTACACCCATCCCCAATGCGGGCCGCCGTGCGACGAGGCGCGCAGCCTCCTCGCCGGCCGGGGCGTCAAGTACGAGGACATCGCCGCCCAGGAACAGGCCGAGATCGACGAGCTGCAGAGAGTATCCGGCGACACGAAGGTGCCCGTGCTCATCGTGGGCCAGGTCGTCACGCGCGGATTCTCCGCGCCCGACTACAACCTGGTGCTCGACGCGGCGGGCTTCCCGCGCAGCGAGCAGGCCGCCAAACAGTAGCCAGGGCGGGCGCCGCGCTCGCGGGATGAAGCTCGCCACCTGGAACGTCAACTCCCTCAAGGTGCGTCTTTCGCAGGTGCTCGATTGGGCCGGCAGGCACCGGCCCGACGTGCTGTGCCTTCAGGAAACCAAGCTCCAGAACGACCGGTTTCCGGCGATGGAACTCCGCGCCGCGGGTTACGAGCCGCTCGCCAACGGCCAGAAGACCTACAACGGGGTGGCGATCCTCGCGCGCGCAGCGGCGCGCGATGCGGCGACCGCCATTCCCGGATTCACCGACGAGCAGAAGCGCGTGCTCGCGGCGACCATCGGCGGGGTGCGCGTGATCTGCGCCTACGTGCCCAACGGCGAAAGCATCGCGTCCGAGAAATACCAGTACAAACTCGGCTGGCTCGAGGCATTCCGCGGCTGGCTCGGGCAGGAGCTCTCCCGGCATCCGCGGCTCGCCGTGCTGGGTGATTTCAATGTCGCGCCGGAGGATCGCGACGTTCACGATCCCAAGGCGTGGGAAGGCCAGGTGCTGTTCAGCGAGCCGGAACGCGCGGCGTTTCGCAAACTGACGGGAATCGGGCTGAGCGATGCCTTCCGGCTGTTTCCGCAGCCGGAACAGTCCTTCACGTGGTGGGACTACCGCATGAACGCGTTCCGCCGCAAGATGGGCCTGCGGATCGATCACATCCTGCTGTCGGAAGAACTGGCAAAGCGCTGCACGGCGTGCACGATCGACGTCGAGCCGCGGAAAGCCGAGCGCCCCTCCGACCACGCGCCGGTCATCGCCGAGCTAAATCTGAATTAACCGCCAAGACGCCAAAAGGCATTCAAAAGCGATTTAAACGAGAAAAATCTTGGATTGAGCGCTCTTGAGTGCGGTTTGGCGGCTTGGCGGTTAATTACGGCTCGACTTTCACGCCCCGCCAGAATGCGATGTAGCCCGCAATGTTCGCCGCCGCCGGTTTGGGGTCGGGGTAATACCAGGCGGCATCCTTGTTGATCGCGCCGTCCACCACGATGTCGTAGTAGGAGGCGACGCCCTTCCATCCGCAGGTCGTGTGCGTGGCGCTTTCTTTGAGCAGTTCGCGCCGCACCGCGTCGGGCGGAAAATAGTGGTTTCCCTCGACCGTTTCGCAGCGCGTGCTCTCGGCGACCACGCGCCCGTTCCAGATCGCCTTTGCCATACCCTGCTTGTTATCGCTCGTCACCCGTCATTCGCTATTCTTGTCGGAATCGATTCCGAGCTCCTGGATCTTGCGGGTGAGCGTGTTGCGGCCAAGCCCGAGCAGCTGGGAGGCCTCGATGCGGCGCCCGCCGGTGTGGGCAAGGGCCCTGGTGATGAGCGCCTTCTCGAAGCGGCGCGCGAGCGCCTCCAGCACGCCGGTCTCGCCGCGGCTGAGCAGCGCTTCCACCTCCTTCGCCAGGGCGGCTTCCCAGCTCGTGGCAGCAGGCGCCGCCCCGGCGCGCAGCTCCGCCGGCAGGTCGCCTGCTTCGATGGTGAGCGAGGGCGCCATCACCGTGAGCCAATGGCAGAGATTTTCGAGCTGGCGCACGTTTCCCGGAAAATCCTGCGCGGCGAGCTGCTTCAACGCCGCCTCCGAGAGCCGCTTCGCTTCGACGCCGAGCTCGCGCGCGCTTTTCGCAAGAAAGTGCCGCGCGAGCGGCGCTATGTCCTCGCGACGCTCGCGCAGCGGCGGCAGTCGCAGGCGGATGACGTTCAACCGGTGAAAGAGGTCTTCCCGGAACCGCGCTTGCGCGACGCGCGCCTCGAGGTCGTGGTTGGTGGCGGCGATGACGCGCACGTTGGCCTTCATGGACTGATGGCCGCCCACGCGGTAGAAGTGCCCGTCGGACAGCACCCGCAGGAGCCGCGTCTGCAGCTCGGGCGGCATGTCGCCGATCTCGTCGAGAAAGAGCGTCCCTCCTTCGGCCTGCTCGAAGCGTCCGCGCCGCTGCGCCTGCGCGCCAGTAAACGCGCCGCGCTCGTGGCCGAACAGTTCCGACTCGAGCAGCTCGCGCGGAATGGCCGCAGTGTTGATGGCGACGAAGGGCCCGGACGCGCGCGGACTGTGGCGATGCAGCGCGCGCGCCACCAGCTCCTTGCCGGTGCCGGACTCGCCGGTGATGAGGACCGTGGCGTGCGACTGGGCGAGCCGGCCGATCGCGCGGAATACCTCCTGCATGGCCGGCGCCTGGCCGAGGATTTCGGGGCTGATCTGCGCCTCGTCGCCGGTGCTCTCCTGCCGCACGCCCTCTCCCATCGCGCGCCGGATGAGCTCGACCGCGTGGTCGACGTCGAACGGCTTGGGCAGGTACTCGTAGGCGCCCCCCTGGAAGGCGCCGACCGCGCTCTCGAGGTCGGAGTAGGCGGTCATGATGATGACCGGCAGGTTGGAATGCAGCGCTCTTGCCCGCTGTAATAGCTCGAGGCCCGACTCTCCCGGCATGCGGATGTCGCTCACTACCACCTGCGGCGTCTCGCTATCGAGCGCGGCGAGCGCCTCCTGCGCCGACGCGAAGGTCTTGAACGCGATTCTCTCGCGCGCGAGCGCCTTCTCGAATACCCAGCGTATCGAGCGGTCGTCGTCGATGATCCAGACCGGTTTCATGATTCGTGGCGGGTGGATAGTGGATGGTGGATGGTCAGAAGTTTCCCTTCCCGATTCATGATCAGCTCGCGGCTTCGTCCACGGGAAGCAGGATGGTGAAGGTCGTGCTCCCCGGTGCGCTCTCGAACGAGACGATGCCGTGGTGCTGCATGATGAACGCCTGCGCCAGCGTCAGGCCGAGGCCGCTGCCTCCCGCGCGCCCCGAGACCAACGGATGAAAGACGCGCTCATGCAGCTCGGCGGGAATGCCGGGGCCGTCATCGGTGATCTCGAGCTGCACCGCGTGGCGATGACGGCGGCGGGCAAGCGTCACCTGCCGCGTCACGCGGGTGCGGAGCAGAATCTCCCCGCCGCGCCCGCTCCCGGCGATGGCCTGGGCCGCATTGCGCGCGATGTTGAGCACCGCCTGTATCAGCTGCTCCTTGTCGCCCCGGATGCGCGGCACGCTCACATCGTAGTCGCGGCGAATGGAGACGCCTTGCGGAAACTCCGCGTGAATGAGGCTGCGCACCCGTTCCAGCACCTCGTGCGGGTTCAATGGGGCCGGCTGCGGCAGGCGATGCGGGGTCAGCAGCCGGTCCATCAGCGACTGCAGGCGGTCGGCCTCGTTCATGATCACCTGCGTGTACTCGTGAAGGCCGGGGCGCTCCAGCTCCCGGTCGAGCAGCTGCGCCGCGCCGCGGATTCCGCCCAGCGGGTTCTTGATCTCGTGGGCGAGATTGCGGATCAGCTCGCGGGTCGCCTGGCCCTCGTCGAGCAGGCGCTCCTCGCGCGCGATCTTCAACTGCTTGTCGATATGGCGGAACTCGAGCAGCATCTCGCCGCTGCCCGCGGCGCCGGAGTTGAGCTCGATCGGGGTGGCCGTACACGAGAGATGCAGCCGCAGGCGCTCGCTCACCTCGAGCTCGATGTCGTGCTCGGTATAGCTCGCGGTGGTCGCGCGCGCCTGCCCGATCGCCGTCATCAGCACCGCGGTGTCCGCGAACAACTCGCCGAGCGGCCGGCCCGCGATGTTCCTGCTGCTCGACTCGAACAGGTTCTCGGCTGCCGGGTTCATGTAGCGCACGATCAGCTCCGCATCCACCAGCACCACCGCCGTCGCCAGCAGGTCCAGACCAGGGAGCGCCGGGGTTTTCATTTCTCGGGTTCCGGTGGTGCTCGACTGGAGCAAGAACCGCGCCATGGGGAGCGCGGCAAGGGAGAAGAGCGCGCCGGGCCGCAGGCTCACCGGCTGCCGGCCAGCTCGCGCCGCAGGTTGGCGATGTTGTCCTCGTGCAGCTTGACTTTCTTCTTGTACGGCTCGAGGCGGTCCAGCACGCGCTGGTAATTGCGCTCGCTGCCGAGCCGCATCGAATCTTGCACCGCCAGCTCGTTGCGCGCCTGCTCCAGGAGCTTCTGCTCGTTGGCGAGCTCCTGCTCGAGTATCCTGCGCCGGTCGACGTCCCGCTGCCGCTGCGTCTCGCCGTCCACCCTGGGGAAGCCGGGCGGCGCGTTTCGAACCTGCTGCGGCTTCGTGGCCGGGACCGTGTTGGGCGGGGTGACGTTGAGCAACCTGCAGCCCGCGGCCTCGGACCTGATGTTGGTGAAACGCTTGTTCCCGCTCTCGTCCACGCACTCCCAGATGTCCGCGCGCGCCGTCACGGCGAACAGCGCGAGAGTCCCCGCCAGGGCCAGGTAGCAGTGCGTCATCGATCGGAGGCCTTTCATGCTTGGAACGAACGCGCCGCCGCTCCAACGGTTGACCGGCGGATGCCGCGGTTCATGCGTAACTCTATGTCATTACGAGGAAAAAAGCAACGCACCTAAATGGTGCGCTAGGCTGTTCTAAGAAAAAGGGCGGGGGAAACCCGCCCTTTCTGCGGCACGCGGCGATCTGTTACAGGCTGTAGTAGAGCTGGAACTCGAGCGGATGGGTCTGCATGCGGAACGCGGTGAGCTCCTCCTCCTTCAACGCGATGTAGGCCTGGAGCATGTCCTTCGAGAACACGCCGCCGCGCGTCAGGAACTCGTGATCCTTCTCGATTTCTTCCAGCGCCTGCTCAAGCGAGTGGCACACCTTGGGCACGCGCAGGGCGATCTCCGGCGGCAGGTCGTAGAGGTTCTTGTCGATCGGGTCGCCCGGCTTGATCTTGTTCTGGATACCGTCGAGCCCCGCCATCATCATCGCGGTGAAGGCAAGATACGGGTTGGTCGTGGGGTCCGGGAAGCGCACCTCGATGCGGCGTGCCTTCGGGTTCGCGACGAGCGGCACCCGCACCGCGGCCGAGCGGTTGCGCGACGAATACGCAAGATTGATCGGCGCCTCGAATCCCGGCACCAGGCGCTTGTAGGAATTCGTGCCCGGGTTGGTGATTGCATTGAGCGCCTTGGCGTGTTTCAGTATGCCCCCGATGTAGTGCAGCGCGAGCTCTGAGAGCCCCGCGTAGCCATTGCCGGTGAACAGGTTCTGCCCGCCCTTGGCGAGCGACTGGTGCACGTGCATGCCGGAGCCGTTGTCGCCCACCACGGGCTTGGGCATGAAGGTCGCGGTCTTGCCGTAGGAGTGGGCAACGTTGTGCACTGCGTACTTGAGGATCATCATCCAGTCGGCGCGCTTCACGAGACTGTTGAACTTGGTGCCGATCTCGCATTGGCCCATGGCGCCCACTTCGTGGTGATGCACCTCGCACTCGACGCCCATTTCCTGCATCGCGAGCACCATTGCCGAGCGGATGTCCTGCAGCGAATCGACCGGCGGCACCGGGAAGTAGCCGCCCTTGATCGGCGCGCGGTGGCCCATGTTGCCGCCCTCGAACTCCTCTCCGGAGGACCACGGTGCCTCCTCGGACTTGATCCTGTAGAACGCCTGGCCCATCTCGATTTTCCAGGTGACCGAATCGAAGATGAAGAACTCGGGCTCGGGACCGAAAAAGGCGGTGTCGGCAATGCCGGTGGACTTGAGATAGGCCTCGCCGCGCTTGGCGATGGAGCGTGGATCGCGGTCGTAGCCCTTGCCGTCGGAGGGCTCGATCACGTCGCAGGTCAGGAGCAGGGTGGGCTCATCTGTGAAGGGGTCCATTCGCGCCGTATCGGGATCCGGCATGAGCACCATGTCGGAAGCCTCGATGCTTTTCCAGCCGGCAATGGAAGAGCCGTCGAAGTAGTGGCCGTCGCTGAACTTATGCTCGCCGAACGCCGATATCGGAACCGAAACGTGCTGCTCCTTGCCGCGCGTGTCGGTGAAGCGCAGGTCGACGAACTTCACCTCGTTGTCTTTGACCATTTTCAATACGTCCGCGACGGTTCCCATCGAGCTCTCCTGAGTTGATTGTTATAGCGAAATTCCGGCAATCCGGGCCTTCCTGTTGAGCAGGAATTATGCCAAGCGTTTTTGTACGAAACGCATTGTGCCACAAGGGGTTTGTTTCCCCCACCGGCTCTCCCCCGCACCAGATTCGTGCCAGGGCGAGCATTGTGCACCATAACGGTGCGGCGAGGCTATACTCCCGGGTCGTTTAGAATAATCGTTACTTTCCAGTCGCATAGGCTCGCCTAAGTGAGCGCCCGCTGCGACACTCTCATGAGCGAGGTTTGCGAGATGACCGCCACCGAAATCCTTCAAAAAGCCGCCGAGCGTGGCCGTGAACTCGGCCTGCCGTACAGCGGGGCGCTCACGCCGGCCGAAGCCTACGAGGTGTGGCGCAACGTGCCGGGCGCGAAAGTCATCGACGTGCGCACGCGCGCCGAGTGGGATTACGTGGGGCGCATACCGGGCGCCGTCCAGATCGAGCTGTTGAGCTACCCGGGCAACCGGCCGAACGGGGAGTTCATGGCCGAGCTTGCGGACCACGCGGACAAGTCGGCGCCGGTGATGTTTATCTGCCGCAGCGGCGGGCGCTCGCACAACGCCGCCATGCTCGCTCATCAGGCCGGCTACGCTGCGAGCTACAACGTGCTGGAGGGCTTCGAAGGTGACCGCGACGCCCAGGGTCACCGCAATTCCATCGGCGGCTGGCGGGTCGCAGGACTGCCGTGGACGCAGTCCTAATCCGGGCTCCAGTCGACGACCCCTGCGTAGCCGGTCGCAAGGACGACGGCTCCGAAGACAATGCGGTACCAGGCGAAGGCGCTGAAATCGTGGGTAGCGATATAGCGCAGCAGCCAGCGCACGCACAGGAAGGCCGCGACAAAGGACACGATGAAGCCCGTTGAGAAAAGGCCCAGGTCGCCGGCATCGAACAGCGCACGGTTCTTGTAGAAGTCGTAGCCGCCCGCGGCAATCAGCGTCGGCACCGCAAGGAAAAACGAGAATTCGGTCGCGGCGCGGCGCGACAGGCCGAACAACATGCCGCCGATGATCGTCGCGCCCGCCCGCGAGGTGCCGGGGATCAACGCGAAGGACTGGGCCACGCCTATCTTGAGCGCGTCCCGCCACGTCATGTCGTCGACCTCAGCCACCGTCGTCCGCCGCGCCGAACGCTCCACCCAGAGAATGATCAAACCGCCGAGAATGAAGGCAACGGCGACGGGGACCGCGTGGAAGAGGTGCTGCTTGATGGCGTCCCCGAAAGCGAGCCCGAGCAGGGCCGCCGGCAGGAACGCCACCACGAGATTGATTGCGAAACGCTGGGCCGCGGAATCACGATGCAGGCCCACGAGCACGCGCCCGAAGCGGGCGCGGTATTCCCAGATGATCGCGAGCATCGCCCCGCTCTGGATCACGATCTCGAAGACCTTGGCTTTTTCGCCGGTGTAACCGAGGAGCTGCCCGGCAATGATGAGGTGCCCGGTGCTGGAGATCGGAAGAAATTCGGTGAGACCTTCGACGACGCCCAGGATGACGGCTTTGAGATAGAGCGCGAGGTCCATTCGCGCCGTATTCTACGCGAGCGCGGCAATCACTCGTAGCGCAGCGCCTCGATCGGCAGCAGGCGCGAAGCCTTGCGCGCCGGATAGAAACCGAAGAACACGCCGACCGCCCCGGCAAAGCCCGCGGCAAGAACGATCGCCTGCGCATTCAACTCGGTCCGCCACTCGGCCAGGTGTCCGATCGCGTACGAACCGCCGACCCCGAGCATGATGCCGAGCAGTCCGCCGATCAGCGCGAGCGTGACCGCCTCGACCAGGAATTGCGTCAGGATGTCGCGGCCGCGCGCGCCGACCGCCATCCGCAGCCCGATCTCCCGCGTGCGCTCCGTGACGGACACCAGCATGATGTTCATGATCCCGATGCCGCCCACGAGCAGCGAGACGGACGCGATCGCCGCGAGCAGCAGCGTCATGATGCGGCTCGATTCCTCGCGCGCCTGGAGCACTTCCGACAGGTTGCGCAGCATGAAATCGTCGTCCGCCCCCGGCTGCAGGCGGTGGCGCTGGCGCAGCAGGCTCCGGACCTCTTCGATCACCTCGGACATGTCCTCGCCGTCGCGCACCTTGATCGAGACCGAGCCTACCGTGCGCTGCCGGGCGGTGCCCCCGCCGAGGACGCGGTTGCGGGCGGTGGAGATCGGCATGAGGATGACGTCGTCCTGGTCCTGGCCGAGGAGGTTCTGTCCCTTGCGCTCGAGCGTGCCGATCACGGTGAAGGGCACCTTGCGGATGCGGATCACCTGGCCGACCGGGTCGAGGTCGCCGAAGAGGCTGCGCGCGACCGTCTCGCCGAGCAGCGCGACCTTGCCCGAGCCGGAGATATCGGCGGCGTCGAAAATCTTGCCGGTGGCGAGCACCCAGTTCCGCGCCTCGAAATATTCCGGCGTCACCCCGTAGAACACCGTGGACCAGTTGTTGTTGCCGGCAACCACCTGGCCGGTGCCGCGCAGCGTGGGGGCGGCGGCCTGGACTCCCCGAATTTCGCGCTGGATCGCGTAGGAATCGTCCTCCGTGAGGGTGGAGCGCGAGCCCGCGCCCATGCGCACGCCCCCGCTCGTCACCGAGCCCGGGAACAGGATGACGAGATTGGTGCCGAGCCCCCGGATCTGGTCCTCGACGCGCGCCTGCGCGCCGGCGCCCACGGCGATCATGGTGATCACCGCGGCCACCCCGATGATGATCCCCAGCATGGTCAGCGTGCTGCGCAGCTTGTTCACGCGCAGTGCCCGCAGTGCGATGCGGATGCTCGAGGCGAGGTTCATGCCGCCGCCACCTCCGACACGTTCATGGTCATACTTGCGCCATTGTGTCGGTGGCTCTGCGCCCTTCGCGGGTCGCATCCCCGGAAACCGGGGCGCGTCGAGGGGCGGAAGCGGGACCCTCTGGGATCTGACCCCCGGCGGCGCGCATGGATCGGCGGAGCGACGCGCTCATGATCGGCTACACGGTCGCATCCCCGTAAACGGGGCCCCTGCTCCGCGATCCGCCGATCCCTGCTCCGCCGCTCATGTCGCCCTTCTCAAGTTCGCGCAGCATGGCGTGCGCGTCGGCGGGCTGCGCCACCCGCTGGTCGTCGAGCACGTGGCCATCGCGGAAGTGGATGATGCGCGAGGCGAACGCGGCGATGTCGCGCTCGTGCGTGACGAGCACCACCGTCATCCCTTCGCGGTTCAACTGCTGCAGCGCGCCCATCAGCTCGAAGCTCGTGTGCGTATCGAGCGCACCGGTGGGCTCGTCGGCGAGGATCAGCACCGGATTATTGACCAGCGCGCGCGCGATCGCGACCCGCTGCTGCTGGCCGCCGGAGAGCTGCTGGGGATGGTGCCCGGCGCGATCGGCGAGGCCCACCTGGGCGAGGCGCGCCAGCGCGCGCTGCCGGCGCTCCTCCCTCGGGCAGTGGCTGTAGAGCAGTGGCAGCTCGACGTTCTCGAGCGCCGTCGTGCGCGGCAGCAGGTTGAAGTTCTGGAACACGAAGCCGATGCTGCGGTTGCGAATCGCCGCCAGCGCGTCGCCCGCCAGGCCGGACAGGCGTTCGCCGGCGAGGAAATACTCCCCGCTCGTCGGCGAGTCGAGGCAGCCGAGCAGATTCATGAAGGTGGACTTGCCGGAGCCGGAAGGCCCCATCACGGCGACGAACTCCCCCGCCTGGATCTCGAGCGATACCCCGCGCAGCGCCTGCACGGTGAGGCTCTCCATCCGGTAGTCCTTGGTGATGTCCCGCGTGACGATGAGCGGCTGATTCATCGGAGCCTATCTCAACAATAGGCGCGTGATGCGTTGTGGCCAGGACGGGATGGATGCGAGGCGCACGGCGCAGGCCATATGTCGATATGGTCAAGCCGGGC
>Ga0210102_1000168_pt1 | contig 19697 bp, 18 predicted proteins | sample RushOxbow_ThreeS_4_FD_185563 | JGI IMG/M metagenome (GOLD analysis project Ga0210102, IMG submission 185563) | Wetland microbial communities from San Francisco Bay, California, USA, that impact long-term carbon sequestration -... | ecosystem: Environmental > Aquatic > Marine > Wetlands ...
CGCTACGCTAGGGCCGGCCGGTGCCGAAGTCAAGCATCTGTCTTGCCCTCGACCCCGCGACCGGGTTACTCCTTAGCGCAATCCCCGGAGCACCCACCGTCCGATTCATCCATTTCGCTATGGCGAGCAATCCCTCGTTCGACATCTCGACCGGCGCCGACCTCCAGGAGGTCGACAACGCCGTGAACCAGGCCTTGAAGGAGATCGCCCAGCGGTACGACTTCAAGGGGACCCACTGCACCATCGAGTTCGACCGCGGCAAGGCTGAGATCCGCCTCGCCGCGGACGACGAGTTCCGGATGGAGGCGCTGACCGACGTGCTGCAGGGTCGCATGATCAAGCGCGGCGTGCCGGTGAAGAATCTCGACCTCGGGGCGCTGGAGCCGGCGACCGGCCAGTCGGTCCGCCGGACGGTGAAGCTGACCCAGGGCATTCCGCCGGAGGCTGCCAGGAAGATCGTGAAGGCGATCAAGGACGGCGGCTTCAAGAAGGTGCAGGCCTCGATACAGGGCGACGAGGTCCGCGTGAGTGGCCCCTCCCGGGACGAGCTCCAGGCGGTGATCGCCCATCTCCGCGGCCAGGATTTTGGGATCGAGCTCAAGTTTGGCAACTATCGCGGCTGAGCGCCGCGCCTTCGCCTTCCTCCTGGCGGCGGCAGTCGCCGCGTTCGCCGCCGTGGGAAGCTGTGCGCCCGCGGCCGAACCCGGCGGCCTTCCCGTGCCGGTGCCCACCCCCGAGAGGCCGGTGGGGTCCCCCGAGCCCGAGATCCGGGTCGGGCTCGCCGTCGGGGCGGCCGAAGCCACGCTCGGCGGCGGCTACCCGCTGCAAGTGACCGACCCGTCCGGTGCGCTGGTCGCCGTGATCGGCGCCGGCGAGATCTGGCGGATCACTACCCCCGAATCCGGGATACGTCTGAGCGGCCGGGGTGGCAGCGTCGGCGGGTCGGAGGCACTCACCGTTCTGCCCGGGGAGGCGGGCCGCCCGGTCCGGGTGAACGGGCGGAACTTTCGCGGCAGGGTGGAGCTGGTGCGCGACCGGACCGGGCTCACGGTGGTCAACCGCCTCGACCTGGAGTCGTACGTTCTGGGCGTGGTATCGGCCGAGATGGGTCGGCGGGGGCTGAGCGACCTGGAGGCGCTCCGCGCCCAGGCCGTCGTGTCACGGACCTACGCGATGCGGAATCTGCGGCGTTGGGACGCGCAGGGTTTCGATCTCTATGCGACGGTGGCGGACCAGGTGTACGGCGGAATGGGCTCGGAAACGCCGGAGGGGGAGGATGCCGTTCGTGCCACCCGTGGCGTGGTCCTGACCTTCGCGGGCGCGCCGATCAACGCCTTCTTCTATTCGACCTGCGGGGGCACCACCGCGGAAGGGACCGAGGTCTTTCGCGGCGCCGACCGGCCCTACCTGCGCTCGGTCTCCGACCTGGCCGGGGACGGCACCGCCTACTGCAGCCTCTCGCCCCGGTTCTACTGGCGGGAGGAGTGGAGCGGGGAGTCGCTCCGGGCCACGCTGCGGCGCACGCTCCCGACGGCGGCGGGCGTCCCGGCCAGCGGCATCCGCGAGGTGCGCGACGTGCGGGTGGCGCGCCGCACTGGTTCGGGGCGCGTGGGGGAGCTGGTTATCGCGCTGGGCACGGAGGAGGTGAAGGTGGACGGCCCGGCGGTGCGGGCCGTGCTGCGCCCGTCGTCGGGCGACCTGCTTCGGAGCAGTGCCTTCTCGCTCACGGCCACCGGCGCCGGCCGCCGAATCACCCGGCTGGTGGCCGAGGGTGGTGGAGCGGGGCACGGCGTGGGGTTCTGTCAGTGGGGAGCCGTCGGCCGGTCGCGGGCCGGCCAGGACTATCAGCGCATCGTGAGCGCCTATTATCCCGGCGCGCAGCTCGCACGCCTCTATTGACGAGGAGGAGCGCATGACCACCAGCCGGACGGCGGAGCGGCTGCGGGTGGGCATCGTCGGAGGCGGAGCGATCACCCAGGTCGCCCATCTCCCGGTCCTCAAGAAGCTGAAGAGCATCGAGGTCGCCGCCATCTGCGACATCGACCTGCCCAAGGCCCGTGCCCTGGCCGACCGTTTCGGGGTCAAGGACGCCTTCGACGACATCGAGGAGCTGCTCCGCTACGAGGCGCTCGACGCGGTCGTGATCTGCTCGCCCAACCACCTGCACGAATCCCACATCCTCGCGGCGCTCTCGGCCGATCTCCACGTGCTGGCGGAGAAGCCGCTCACCATGTCGGCGGCCAGCGCGCAGCGGATCATCCGGGGCACCGAGAAGCGGAATCGGGTGGTAATGGTCGGCTTGAATCACCGTTATCGGCCCGACGTCCAGATCGTGCGCAGCTTCGTCCAGAGCGGCGAGCTGGGGAAGGTGGAGAGCGTGCGCGGCAGCTGGCACGTCTTCCGGCCGGGACGAGCCCAGCTGGGTTGGCGCCAGCGCCGGGATCAGGCCGGCGGTGGGGCGATGCTCGACCTCGGCCTCTCCATCCTCGATCTGGGGTTCTGGCTGGGCGGCAATCCGGTCCCTTCACGGGTGAGCGCCTGCCTCGACGAGAGCGGGCGGGAGCGCGCCGTGGAGCAATCGGGCAGCGCCTTCGTCGTCTGCGAGGGGCCAATGTCGGTGTTCGTGGACGTGACCTGGCACCATCTCGGGGAGGGGGAGCGCTTCGGGGTGGGAATCCGGGGCAGCCGGGGGACCGCCGCCATCAACCCCCTCATGGTGTGGAAGGAGATGCACGGGGTGCCCATGGACGTCTCGCCCACCGGCTCCGGCAGCCGGGAGAACGCCTTCACCGCCTCCTACCGGGCGGAGTGGGCCCACTTCGAGGCGGCGATCAAGGGTGAGGCGAAGATCCCCTCGCTCCAGGAGCACCTCACGCTGCACCGGATCATGGACGCGATCTACCGCTCGGCCCAGGACGGGCGAGATGTAGAGCTATGAGGCGGGGCGGCGGTATCGGCATGCTGCTGCTCGCCCTGCTGGGCCAGGCAGCTCCGGCCCAGCAGGCCGCCCCGCCGCCCCCCGGCCCCGCGGCCCCACCCGGTTCCGAGCTGACCGTCTATCTCATGACCATGGGTCCCGGCAAGTACGTCTGGGAGCGTTTCGGTCACAACGCGATCTGGATCCACGACCCGGCGGCGCCGCCCGACCAGGCCTACAATTATGGGCTGTTCGACTTCCACCAGCAGAACTTCCTGCTCCGGTTCATCAAGGGGCAGATGTGGTACTGGATGGACGGGTTCCCGGCGGAGCCATACGTCCAGACCTACGTCCGGGCCAACCGCTCCGTGTGGCTGCAGGAGCTCAACCTGCCGCCCGCCGCCAGGCTCGAGCTGCGGCAGTACCTGCAATGGAACGGCCGGCCGGAAAACCGCTTCTACCACTACGACTACTACCGGGACAACTGCTCCACCCGGGTGCGTGATGCCATCGACCGGGTGATCGGAGGCGCGATCCGGGCCCAGACCGAGTCGCTTCCCACCGGCACCACCTACCGGTTCCACACCCTCCGCCTCACCGCCAACGATCCGGTGATCTTCACTGGTCTGCTCCTGGGACTGGGCCAGGGTGTGGACCGCCCCATTTCGGCCTGGGAGGAGATGTTCCTGCCGATGGCGATGCGGGAACACCTGCGCGGCGTGACCGTGCCCGGGCCGGACGGAAAGCCGGTGCCCCTGGTCGCGTCGGAGCGCACCCTGTTCACGTCAACCGCATCGCCTCCACCCGACATCCCGCCTCGTTGGCTCGCCCGCTACCTGCTGCTCGGGATCCTGGTCGGGAGTGCCGCTGCCTGGCTGGGTGGGGTCGCGCGGCGGGAGAGCGCGGCGAGGGTCGCCTTCGGACTGGTGGCCGGCGGCTGGGAGTTGATGGCCGGTCTTGGAGGGGTCGTGCTCGCCGGCCTCTGGGCCTTCACCGACCACGTCATGGCTTACCGCAACGAGAACCTGTTCCAACTGAACCCGCTGGCGCTGCTGCTGGCGGTGGCGCTCCCCTTCGCGCTGCGGGGGTCCACCCGGTGGGCCCGCGCGGCGCAACCGCTGGCGCTCGTGCTCGCCGGGCTCTCCGCGCTGGGGTTGCTGCTCAAGGTGCTGCCCGGGTTCGACCAGGCCAATATCCAGGCGGTCGCCTTGGCGTTGCCGATCCACCTCGGCGTCGCCACCGGCGTCCGGCGGGCCACCTAGCGGCCGACCCGCTCCAGGCCGGCCCTCGCCTCGTCGAAGCCCGGGAACGCGTCGATGGCCCGGCGGTAGAGGGCCGCGGCGCCCGGCCGATCTCCCTTGGCCTCGTGCAGCAGCCCCCGGCTGAACAAGGTGATCGCGTCGGTGGGCACCGGCGGGATCGCGCCGGACGTGGGCCGATCGGGGAGTCCGGCCGCGGCGGCGAGCTTGTCGGCCACCGCCTCCACGATCGCGCCCAGCTGGGCGCGGTCCTGGAGCTTGGGGTCGTTGTTGGAGACGACCGCCAGAATCTGCCCGTTCCGGGTGTCCACCAGTCGCGCGTTCACCCGGAACTTGCCGTAGAAGTCGGCGAAGGTGCCGGTCACCGCCCAGCGTGCGCCCACCGCCTTCCCCACCTCCGCCGCCGTGGCCGCATCCACCCGCCGCGCGGGCGTCTGGCCCTGGGCCCGGAGCGCCTCGGCCACCCGCTCCTGCGGGACCGCGCTGGTTCCCGGGTGACGGTCGAGTGCCCGGGCGAGCATGGCCGGCACCCCCACCTCCAGGGCCTCGAACACCTCCTTGTCCTGGCCATAGGAACCGCCGTTCTCGAACGGCAGGATGGCGAACTGCGCGGCGCCGCCCTGGGCCGCCGCCGGCCCGGCTGCCAGTGCCATGAGCGCCCAGATCTTCCGCATGGTCGGATGCATCGCCCCTCCCCTCAGAGGTCGAACTCCATGCCCTCGGCCGCGGCGTCCACGCTCAGCGCGTAGCCGGCCCGGGCGGCATAGTCCCTGGTCTCGGCGAGCAACCGGTCCAGCGCGTCGTCGTCGTGCTCCGGCTCGTGGTGGAACAGCAGCACGCGCCGACAGCCTGCCTCGGCCGCCAGGTCCACCGCTTCGCGGGGGGTCGAATGTCCCCAGCCCCGACGGGCCTCGATGATCTGCTCCCCGTACATCGCGTCGTGGATCAAGGCGTCCGCCCCGGCCAGGAACCGGGTCAGCCGCGACCGCCAGTCGGGTGCTACAGGATATGTGCCACCGGGGCCCAGTTCGTTGTCGGTGACGTAGGCGATGTCCCGGCCCCCTGCGGAAGGCCTGAGCCGGTAACCGAGCGTGGTGCCGGAGTGCCGCAGCCGGAACGCGCTGACCCGGAAATCGGCCAGCGGGAGCTCCCCTTCCGCGATCTCGACTACCTGGATGCGGGCGGCGAGCGCCTTGAGAGGGATGGGAAAGACCATGGGATCCATCTGCCGGCGCAGGATCTCCTCCAGACTCACTCCCTCTTGGGCTGCACCGAAGATGCAGAAGGAATTACCGGGGGCGCTCAGCGGCTTGAAGAAGGGGAGCCCCTGAATGTGGTCCCAGTGGGTATGGGAAACGAGGATGTCGGCCGACAGGCCTTCGCGCCGGGACGCCATCAACTCGTGGCCGAGAGCACGGAGGCCGCTGCCGGCATCGAGGATCAGGAGCCGGTCGCCCGGGCCGCTGACGCTGATGCACGGGGTGTTGCCGCCGTACCGGACGGTCTGCGGTCCCGGTGTCGGGATAGAGCCCCGGGTGCCCCAGAACCTGACACGGCAGCTCATACCCGGCCGGCGAAGGGAGGCATGCCCGAACCTCTCCCGACCCGCGCCACAGCAGCAGTGGCAGTGGTCACGGAAGGGTCGTGACTAGGCTCACGCCCGCCGGGCGGCCAGCATGAGCGAGCGGCGGTCCTGGAGGGTGATATCCTTGCGGGTCACCTGGATGATGCCGCGCTCGACCAGATTGCGCATCGTGCGGGAGACGGTCTCACGACTGGAGCCGATCATCTGCGCGATGGTGTGGTGGGTGAGCTTCCGGGTGATCCGGTCCCCGCCCTCGTCGTCGGCCATCCGCAGGAGCAGGTGGGCAACCCGGCCGTTCACGTCGAGCAGCACCAGGCTGCCGATCTTCTCGTCGGCCCGCCTCAGCCGGCGGGAGATCTCCCGCAGCAGCGAGATCGCCACCTCCGGAGAACTGCGGAGCCGGGCATGGAAGTCCTCCCGGCGGAGCACCAGGAGACTGGAGTCCTCCATGGCGATCACATGGGCCGAGCGGGGCTCTTCGTCGATCACCGCCATCTCGCCGAAGAAGCTCCCTTCGCCCAGCACCGACAGGATCACCTCCCGACCATCCTCTGCGATGAGCACCACCTTCACCTGGCCGGCCGCGACCAGGAAGAGCGCGTCCCCGGGGTCGTCCTCGAAGACGATGACGCTGCCCTTGGGATAGCTGCGCTCGCGGGTGAGCTCGGCGAAGGCAGCCAGATCGGCTTCGCTCAGACCCGAGAAGAGGGGGACCTTGCGCAAGACCTCTATGGGCGACAGGGGCACGGGCGCCTCTTGGAATCGGAAGTGGTTGCGAGTAGCATACTTGCGGCTATTGTGGCTGTCAATGAAGTGGAGTGCTACCATCGGCCCGGCTTCGGCTCTATCTTTCATGGCTTACTCGGAACCCGGAGCATTCGTGAAGCCCGACCTGCATCCCCAATACCGCAAGCTGACCGCCGTGTGCGCCTGCGGCAACTCGTTCGAGACCCGTTCCACGGCCAGCTCGATCCACGTCGAGGTGTGCGCCCAGTGCCACCCGTACTTCACGGGCAAGCAGCGCCTGGTGGACACCGCGGGCCGGGTGGACCGGTTCCGCAGGAAGTACCAGACCGAGGCGGCTGCCGCGGCCCCCAAGGCCTGAGCCGTGGAGGCCCGCCTCCGCCAGGCGCTGGACCGGGCGGAGCAGGTGGAGCGGGCGCTCGTCGACCCGGCCACCGCCAGGGATCCCGCCCAGTTGCAGGCGCTGGGCCGCGAGCACGCACGGGTGGCGCCGATCGTCCGCCTCGCCGAACGGCTCCACAAGCTGCAGAAGGAGCTGGCTCAGGCCCAGGAGCTGGTCGGCGAGCCCGAGCCCGAGCTTGCCGCCATGGCCCGGTCCGACGTCGCCCGGCTCACCCCCGAAATCTCGGCCCTCACTGAAGAGCTGCACCAGCTCCTGCTCCCGCGGGACCCGCTGGACGACCGTGACGCCATCATGGAGTTCCGCGCCGGCACCGGCGGGGACGAGGCGGCACTGTTCGCCGCTGACCTCTACCGCATGTACCAGCGCTATTGCGAGCGGCATGGCCTCAAGTGGGAGCCCATCTCGTTCAGCGACGGGACGCTCGGCGGACTCAAGGAGGCGATCGTCGCGGTCCGCGGCCCCGATGCCTACGGGCTGCTCCGGCGGGAATCCGGCGTCCACCGGGTGCAGCGCGTCCCGGCGACCGAGACCCAGGGGCGGATCCACACCTCGGCGGCCACCGTGGCCGTCCTCCCCGAGGCCGAGGAGGTGGACGTCCGGATCGAGCCGGGTGATCTCAAGATCGACGTGTTCCGTTCCTCGGGGCCTGGGGGGCAGAGCGTGAACACGACCGACAGCGCGGTGCGGATCACCCATCTCCCGACCGGGCTGGTGGTCAGCCAGCAGGACCAGAAGTCGCAACTCCAGAACAAGATCAAGGCGATGGAGGTGCTCCGCGCCCGGCTGCTGGACCGGATGATCGCCGAGCAGGAGAGCGTCCGGGCCCGCGATCGCCGAGCGATGGTGGGCACCGGAGACCGCTCGGCCAAGATCCGGACCTACAACTTTCCCCAGAGCCGGATCACCGACCACCGGATCAATCTCTCGGTCTTCAACCTGGGCGACGTGCTCGACGGCGATCTCGACGAGCTGGTGGACGCGCTCCGGATGGCCAGCCGGCAGGAGCAGGAAAGTGCCTGAAGCGGCCGTGACCTCGCGGCGGGCCGTCCTGGCCGAGGCCGCCTCGGTGCTGGCCGGTGCCGGGATCAGCGAACCCCGTCGGGAAGCGTTCCGGCTCTGGGCCGAGCTCGACGGGCATGGGATCGGCGACTGGCTCACGCCGGATGGGCCGGTCGAGGACCGCGACCTGCGGTCGTATCGGGCGAAGATCCGCCGCCGGGCGGCAGGGGAGCCCTTCGCGCACGTTACCGGGTGGGCCGGCTTCCGAACCCTGATGCTCCGGAGCGACCGGCGCGCGCTCATTCCTCGTCCGGAGACCGAGGGACTGGTAGACCTCCTGCTGGCCCGGGTGCGCACCGGCCGGGTGGCCGACGTGGGAACGGGAAGCGGTTGTCTCGCCCTGAGCCTGGCGAGAGAGGGAAGCTTCGACCGGGTCATCGGCACCGACCTCTCGGCCGACGCGCTGGCGCTGGCGGCCGAGAATCGCGACCTGGTGGGCCGGCCGATGGACCTGGTGCGGGGGGATCTGTGCGGGCCGCTCGCCGGTGCGAGCCTGGACGCACTGGTCTCCAATCCCCCCTATCTTACGGCAGCGGAATACGGGGCGTTGGACCCGTCGGTCCGGGACTGGGAGCCGCCGGCGGCGCTCGAGAGCGGCCCGGACGGGCTCGCCGCCATCCGGCGACTCCTCGACGAGGGGCGCCGGGTGGTGCGGCCGGGTGGGTGGATCGCCCTGGAGATGGATTGTACCCGGGCGGCGTGCTGCGCGGTGTTGGCGGTCGGACTGGGGTGGGACGACGTCCAGGTGGAGAACGACCTATTCGGGCGCGAGCGCTACCTGCTCGCGCGGAGGAGCGCGACATCGTGATCTGGGACAAGGCGCAGGACCTCGGCCGGCTCATCGGCCAGTCGGCGGAGTATCAGGCGTTGCGGCGGGCGGAGACCACGCTCCGGGAGGACAAGGAGACCGTCGCGAAGCTGGAGCAGATCCAGACCCTCGCGCGGCAGGTGGACCAGGTCGTCTCCCAGGGTCAGATGCCCGACCAGGCCACCGCGGAAGCGTACGAGAACGCGGTGCGCGAGCTGGAGACGAGCACGGTGGGCCAGTCGTATGTTGCGGCGCGCGCCAATTTCGAGAAACTGATGGCGAAGGTCAATCAGCAGATCAGCGAGGGGATGGAGAAGGGAGCGACCAGCAGCATCATCACGCTGGGATGAGCTGCCGGGGCCTCTTCATCGTGCTGGAGGGTCCCGAGGGCTCCGGGAAGTCCACCCTCATGAGCCCGCTGATCGAGCGGATGCGCCAGGCCGGCGTAGATCCGGTGGTCGTGCGGGAGCCCGGCGGTACCCGGGCGGCGGAGATGGCGCGAGAGGCGCTACTCGACCCCGATCATCAGCTCGGGCCGATGTCCGAGCTCTTCTTCTATCTCGCCGCCAGATCGGATCTGGTCCACAGCATCATTCGGCCTGCGCTCGAAGCGGGACGGGTCGTGGTATCCGACCGGTTCGCGCTGTCCACCGAGGCCTATCAGATGGTCGGCCGCGGGCTGCCTCCCGAGGTCGTCCTCCCGGCCAACCGCGCGGCCGCCGACGGGCTGGTGCCCGACCTGACCCTGATTCTCGATCTGCCCCCGGAGGTCGGTCTGGCTCGGCAGGTGGCGGCGGGCAAGCAGCTCGACCGGCTCGATCGGGAGGCGCCCGAGTTCCACCGCCGGGTCATCGCCCATTACCTGGCGACCCTGGGCCCCGGCGTGCGACATTTGGACGGGTGTCTCCCGCCGGACCGTCTCTTGCAGGCGGCCTGGCGCGAGTTGGTTGCGCTTGCCCCCGAAAGATTTGCGGCGGCAACCGGTTAACTTGAAGGCAGAGGTGCCGGTCGGCTGCCGGCACCGGTCATTCTGCGGGAGCGGAGGCGGGTATGAGGCAACGTTGGGGTGTGGTCGCCCTGGTGTCGGTCATTTCCTTCCTGAGCGGCGGCTGGTTGTTGCAGCGGGGCGCGGGGGGAGGCAACGTCTACCAGCAGGCCCGCCTGTTCGACGATGTCCTGGGACATGTCAGCGCCTATTACGTGGATTCACTGGGCGAGACGGACCTCTACCAGAAGGCCACCCGGGGCATGCTGGAGCAGCTCAAGGATCCCTATTCGGTCCTGCTGACCGGCGACGACTACAAGGCCCTCACCGAGCAGACCTCCGGCAACTACGCCGGGCTTGGCATCCAGATCGACGTGCGCGACGGCTGGATCACCGTGGTCGCCCCGCTCCCGGAGACGCCGGCGGAGCGCGCCGGGGTGCAGACCGGGGACCAGATCATCGAGGTGGACGGCAGGTCCACCGAGGGGTGGAAGAACGAGGAGGCGGTGAAGGCACTCCGGGGTGATGCGGGCAGCAAGATCACCATCACGGTTCGCCGCTCGGGGATTCCCGAGGGGATCAAGTTCACCCTGACCCGGGCCCAGATCCACATCCGCAGCGTCCCGCCGGGCACGATGTTCGACGGGGGTATCGGCTACATCTCCCTCAACCCGGTGAGCGAGACCTCCGCCGCCGAGCTGCGGCAGGAGATCACGTCGCTGAAGGCGAAGGGGATGAAGTCCTTGATCCTCGATCTTCGGCTCAACCCCGGCGGCCTGCTCGATCAGGGGGTCGAGGTCGCCGACCTGTTCCTCGATCCCAAGCAGGAGATCGTCTCCACCCGGGGCCGGGCGCGGGGCTCCACCAAGGAGTTCTACGACGATGCCCGTCAGGCCTGGCCCGACCTCCCCATCGTGGTGCTGGTGAACGACGGGACCGCCAGCGCGGCGGAGATCATCGCCGGCGCCCTCCAGGACCATGACCGTGCCGTGGTGGTGGGGACTCCGACGTTCGGCAAGGGGCTGGTGCAGACGCTCTTCCCGCTCGGCGACGGCGTCGCGCTCAAGCTCACCACGGCCCGCTGGTACACCCCGAGCGGGCGCACCATCCAGCGGATGGCGAAAGACGAGGAAGACCAGGCCGAGCAGGCGGCGGCCGAGGCGACCGATACGCTGCCTCGGGAAATGGCGCCGGAGTCGTCCGACTCTGCGATCCGGTCCCGGCCGATCTACCGGACCGATGCCGGGCGGGTGGTGCGGGGCGGGGGCGGGATCGTTCCGGACATCGTGGTCCGGTCCGATACGCTGACCGATGGCGAGCGGGAGTTCGCCCGGGACCTGGGCACCGGGCTGCCCGCGTACCGGGACGTGCTCACGACCCTGGCGCTGGAGTACAAGAGCAATCACGCCGTCGGCTCCCAGAACTTCAGCGTGACGCCGCAGATGCGGCAGCAGGTGTACGAGGGCCTCACGGCCAAGGGCATCAAGATGTCGCAGGCGGTGTTCAACGGGGCCGGCCGGCTGGTGGATGACCAGCTCGGGTACGAGATCGCCCGGTACGTGTTCGGCCGTCCCGCCGAGTTCCGCCGCCGCGCGGCGGACCAGAAGGACATGCAGACCGCGCTGCAACTGCTCCGCAAGGCGCAGAACCCGAAGGATCTGCTTGGCCTGGCTATGGCCACCCACACTCCTTCGTCCCGGAACTGAGCGAGGCCCGCTCGGGAGGCCGGGTGCCCCACCCGAGCATCACGATTTTAGGAGCTGGCCGGATGGGCCAGGGACTCGCCCTGGCACTCTCCGGCCATGTCGTCTCGCTGGTGGCCCGGACGACTCACCCGGTCACACCCCCGCTTCGGCTGCACCAGGGTGCCCGGGGCGAGGCGGTGCGCGGCGCGGACATCGTTCTCCTCGCCGTCCCCGACGACGCGGTCATCCCGCTGGCGGGCGAGCTGGCCGACGAGGGCTCGATCACTCCGGGTCACGTCGTTCTTCACCTCTCGGGCCTGCTCGACCGGGAGGCTCTGGCCCCGCTCCGGGGCACCGGTGCCGCGCTTGGCTCCTTCCATCCGCTGCAAACGATTGCAGATCCGACCACCGCGCCGGAGCGGCTGGCGGGCGCCTATGCCGGCATCGAGGGGGACGACCGGGCGGCGGCTGCCGGGGAAGGCCTCGCCGCCGCGCTGGGAATGCATCCGGTGCGGGTGTCGGCCATGGGGAAGCCGGCCTATCATGCCGGCGCCGTCTTCGCCGCCAACTTCACGACCGCGCTGGCGGCGGTGGCCGAGCGCCTCGCTCGATCCGCCGGTATAGCCCCGGACGTCGCCCGGGCGTTGTATCTCCCGCTCTTCCAGGGCGCCGTGGTCAACCTCGCGGATGGCCCGGTGGCCGCCCTGACCGGACCGGTCCGCCGGGGGGATATCCGCACGATTGAGGCTCACCTCGCCGTTTTGGGGCCGGAAGAAGCCCGATTGTACCGTCCGCTGGCGCGGGAAGCGCTGGCTCTCGCCCGGCAGGCCGGGCTCCCAGCCGAGGCCGCTGCCCGGGTGGCGGAGGCGCTGCGCGAGCCGGTCTAGCCGAAACTTTCCGGGCGCCGCATCCTTACGGGGAGTAATCTCACCGAGGACTCCCCATGCATCGTCGCTGGATCGTTCCCGGGGCCGTCGCAATGGTGGCGTGCCTGACCGGTGGCTGGCTCCTGCAGCGGCCTCTCGCCCTGAGCGGCGACACCTACCAGCAGGCCCGCCTCTTCGAGACCGTCCTCACCCACATACGCGACTACCATGTGGACTCGCTCCCCGAGGACGAGCTGTACCGCCGGGCGACCGAGGGACTGCTCGCGCAGCTGCACGATCCGTACGCGGCCCTCCTCGCGGGCAAGGACTGGCAGCGTCATCTGGAGCGCACCACGGGCGACTACGCCGGGGTCGGGCTCCTGGTGGACGCCCGGAACGGCTGGGTGACCGTGGTGGCGCCGATCCAGGGCAGCCCGGCCGACCGTGCGGGAGTCCGGACCGGGGACCAGCTCCTCGAAGTGAACGGGCGGTCCTCGGCGGACTGGACTCTGGACCAGGCGGTGGACGCGATGCGGGGAGCGATCGGCACGCCGATCGACCTCGCCGTGCGTCGCGAGGGTGCGTCCGAGCCGCTTCGTTTTCAGCTCACCCGGGAGAGGATTCACCAGCGGGCCGTTCCGGCCGGGGTCATGCTTTCCGACGGGGTGGGCTATCTCAGCATGAGCATGGTCCGGGAGAACGCGGCAGAGGAGCTGGAGCAGGAAGTCAGCCGGCTGGTGGTGCAGGGAATGCGGACCCTGGTGCTGGACCTCCGGTCCAATCCCGGCGGGCTCAGGGATGAAGCGGTCCGCATCGCGGACCTGTTCCTCGATCCCAGCGACGACATCCTGGTGAGCCGCGGTCGCGCGCCGGGAGACAATCACCGGTGGACCGACGCCTGGCCCCAGCGGTGGCGCAACCTGCCGATCGCGGTGCTGGTAAACGGTGGCACCGCCAGTGCCGCGGAGATCATCGCCGGAGCGCTGCAGGACCACGACCGCGCGCTGCTGGTGGGCGACACGACCTATGGGAAGGGGATCGTGCAGACCGTCTTTCCCCTAGGGCCCCAGCTCGCCCTCCGGATGACGACCGCGCGATGGTACACGCCCAGCGGCCGCTCGATCCAGGGGGCGCAACTCGACTCCGCGATGGGGGCCTTGCCGGCTCCGCCCCGGCACGCCACCTACCACTCCAGCGCCGGCCGCCTGCTGCCGGCCGGCGGTGGCATCGTGCCCGACGTGGTGCTCGGCAACGATACGCTGAGCGCGGAGGAGTCGCTCTTCGCCCGGGCGCTGGACGGGCACGTGTCGGAGTTCCGCGATGTGCTTACCGGGTATGCGCTCGACCTGCGGAAGTCGGGCTCGGTGACCAGCGAATCTTTCACCGTCACGCCGGAGATGCGGGGGGAGGTCCGGCGCCGGCTGGCGGCGCTGGGCGTGGCGCTGGGTGACAGTGTCCATGCCGGGGGCGTGCGGCTGGTGGACCAGCAGCTCGGCTACGAGATCGCCCGCTACGTGTTCGGGCCGGCGGCGGAGCGCCGGCGCCGGGTGCTCAGCGATGACCAGCTGCAGCAGGCGTTGGCGTTACTCCGGGGCACCACCTCGCCTCAGGCGCTGCTGGGGCTGGGGGCGACGGAGGCCGACCGGCCTCACTGATCCACGACGCGTACCCCGGGCGGCACCTGGAAGACGAAGGTGCTGTCCGGCACCCTCTGGTTGGCCCGGACCTTCGACAGCGTCAGCGTCCGCAGCGCTCCTCCGTGCTCGGTGACCTCGAGCCGGCGGGGCAGGGCGTCATCCCGATCGAGCCAGACCACGGCACGCTCGAAGGGGAGATCCGGCACGGCCGGCACCAGCTCGATCACATCCACCTCCCGCCCGCCCACCCGGTCACGGCGCAGGTACTTCGGTGTGTAGCGCTCGGCCGGCTTGTCCAGCAGCCAGGCGATGATGTTGTAGCCGTAGACCGGCCCGCCGCTCGGCAGCCCCATCCGCAGCACCTGGCCCGGCACCGTGCTCGGGGTGTAGACCCAGACGTGCTCGCCGTCGATGATGACCGCCTCGCCGGGTGGGTCGGTGAACCGCATGGCGAGCTTGGACGGGCCCGCCTGGACCAGGGTGCCCCGGCTCTCCGCGCTGTCGATCATCGGATTATCGATCACTTGGACGAAGTCGGCGCGCATGCTCGCCAGCGAGCGATAGACCCGGGAGGAGCGACCCACGATCGCCGCGGCGTCCTGGGCCGGGAGGGCCGGCGGGTGGAGAACGGAGAGCGATAGCAGCGCGAGAGCGAGGACTGCAAGTCTCACGCGCGCGCTCCCGCGGGCTCGGCCAGCCGCCGGCCGATCGCCTCCACGATGATCCGGGTCTCCCGCATCAGGCGCTCGAACTGCTCGGGGTAGAGGCTCTGAGCTCCATCGGAGAGGGCCCGCTCCGGGTTGGGATGGACCTCGACCAGGAGCCCGTCGGCGCCGGCGGCCACCGCCGCACGCGCCATGGGGATGACCATGTCGCGGTGGCCGGTTCCGTGGCTCGGGTCGGCGAGGATGGGCAGGTGGGAGAGCCCGTGCACCACGGGAATGGCGCTCAGGTCGAACAGATTGCGCGTGGTGGTATCGAAGCCCCGTACGCCGCGCTCGCAGAGGATCACCTGACGGTTTCCTTCGGCCAGGAGGTATTCGGCGGAGAGGAGAAGCTCCTGGATGGTGGCGGAGAGCCCGCGCTTGAGCAGCACCGGCTTTCCGACCTTCCCGGCGTGCTTGAGCAGAGAGTAGTTCTGCATGTTCCGGGCGCCGATCTGCACGATGTCCGCGACCTCGATCACCTGCTCCAGCCCCTCGGCATCCATCGCCTCGGTGACGATCAAGAGCCCGGTCTCCTCCCGGGCCTTGGCCAGGAACCGGAGCCCGGCGCGGCCCAGGCCCTGGAAGGAGTAGGGCGAGCTTCGCGGCTTGAAGGCGCCGGCGCGGAGCACCGTGGCGCCGGCCTCGCGCACCGCCCGGGCGGCCTCGATGATCTGGCGCTCGCTTTCCACCGAGCAGGGCCCGGCCATGACCACGACGTCTTCGCCGCCCACCGAGAGGCCGCCCGGCAGGCGGACGACGGTGGACTCGGGCTGCCATTCGCGGGATACCTGCTTGTAGGGCTTGGTGACGTGGATGACTTCTTGAACCCCGGACAGCGCCTCCAGCCTGGAGCTGTCCACCCGACCGTCGTTGCCGACCAGGCCGACCGTGGTGCGCTGCCGCCCTGGCATCGGGCGGGCCTGGTAGCCCATCTCCTCGATGACCGCGACGACCCGATCGATGTCTTCCTGCGGCGCGCCGTGGCGCATGACGATGAGCATGGAGGCTCCGGTGTAGTCGCTATCGGCTATCCGCTATCCGCTGTTCGGTGCTCCATCGGCACGCGGTATGCAACTCCCCGTACGGCCCTCGTCGGATAGCGGATAGCCGATAGCGGATGGCGCCACCGTCACACGTGCTCCTTCTCGCCCAGCCGCACCCCCACGATGGTCGAAACCCCGGGCTCCTGCATGGTCACGCCGTAGACGGCGTCGGCCGACTGCATGGTCCTGGGATTGTGGGTGATGACCAGAAATTGGGTTCCGTCCTTGAACTCGTCCAGCAGCCGGGTGAACCGGCCCACGTTGGCGTCGTCCAGCGGCGCGTCCACCTCGTCCATGAGGCAGAAGGGGCTCGGCTTGGTGAGATAGATGCTGAAGAGCAGCGACACCGCGACCAGAGTCCGCTCGCCCGAGGAAAGCAGGTGGATACGCTGGGTTCGCTTTCCTCGCGGAGCGGCGTGGATATCGATCTCGCTCTCCAGCGGATCGTCCGGAGTGGCCAGGCGAAGCTCGCATTCGCCGCCGCCGAACAGGGTGGTGAAGACCCGGGTGAAGTTGGCCTGCACCGCGGTGAAGGTCTCCAGGAACATCGCCCGAGCGGTGCCGTCGATCTCTCGGATCGCCTGCATGAGCGCCTGGCGCGCGGCCACCAGGTCGTCCCGCTGGGAGGTCAGGAACTGGAGCCGCTTGACCTCCTCGGCGTGCTCCTCGACCGCCAGCGGGTTCACCGGCCCGATGGCCTCCAGCGCGGCCATGATGCGGGCCGCCTCGGACTCCAGGGTGTCCAGCTCGAGGTCCAGGAGGGGCGCGCTCTCCACCAGCTGCTCGAAGGGCCGGTGCCACTCGGCCTCGACCCGCTCCACGATGCTGCGCCGGGAGCCCGCCGCCTCGGTGAGCCGGACCTGGAGCTGATGGCTCTCTTCACTGGCCGCCTCCAGTCCGGCCCGCTCCTCTACGACCTCCCGCTCGATCTCACCGAGGGTGCGCTCAGCGACGGCGAGCGCGGCCTCCGCCTCGGCGCTCGCGGACTCCAGCTCCTGGAGCGCCACCTGGCGCTCCGCCAGCGCCTCGCTCCACTCGGCCTGCTGCCGGGTGAGCGCGGCAGCATCGGCGTCCAGCCGGGCCAGTTCCTCGCCCAGCGCCAGCCCCGCGGCCTCGGCCTCACCCCGCACCCGGGCCGCCCGCTCCAGGCGCTCCTCGGCCGACCGGAACCCGCCGGCGACATGGGCCTCCTGGACCTGCCAGTGCACCCGCTGTTCCCGGGCGGATTCCTGCTCCATCTCCAGTTCGGCCAGACGGGCGCGTGCGGCCCCCAGCTCCTCGTCCAGCCGGCCGCGGGCGAGGTCGCGCTCGACCAGTTCGGCGTCGATCTCGGTCAGCCGGCGCTCCGACCGCCCCAACCGCTCCGCCAGCCGGGCGAGCTGTGCCTCCGAGTCGGCCGCCTCCCGGGCCAGGTTCCCGGCCCGTCGGGCGGCGTCCTCCCGGGCGGCGGCGGCCTGGCGCTCCGCCTCGCGGGCCCGGTCCGCCGCGGCCACGGCCTCCGTAAGCGCCTGCTCCAGGCCGCCCAGCCGGGCCATGGTGGCGTCGAGCGCAGCCTCGGCCTGGGCCAGCGCGCGGGTGGCGCGCTCGGACTCCGCGCCAAGCTCGGACAGCTCGGCGCGGCGACGGAGCGGCCCGCTGGGCGTGCCCGCGCCGCTCAGGAAGATGGCGCCGCTGGCTCGTCGGAGGACCCGCCCCGAGGCGTCGAGCACCTCCGATCCCGCCAGCGCGGCCCGCACCCAGCCTGCTGCTGGACCCTCCGCCTGAAGCCGGTGCTCCAGCGGCCGGGCCTCGCCGCCGATGGCGGGCCCGGGGTCCAGGGGGAGCAGCACCAGCGCGCCGGGCTGATGCTCCGCGTGCCAGTCCTGCACCGCGTGAACGGTCGCCGAGTCGCGCACCAGGACGGCGTGCATCCAGTCGCCCAGAAGGCGCTCGGCCAGCTCGGCGTCCTGGCGTCCGGTGTTGACGAAATCGCTGAGCGGCCCGAGCACGCCGCCGTCGAAGCGGTCCCGGGCGGCCAGCAGCGCGGCCGCCGCCGGCGCCAGGCCCACGCGGTCACGCTCCAGCTCCTCCAGCGCGTGACGCCGGGCCCCGAGCTGGGCGACCGACTCCTCCGCCTGCCGCCGGTCGGCCCGGTTCATGGCCTCGTGCTCGCGCGCCTCGGCCACGGCATGCCGGGCGTGGTCCGCGGCCGCGGCGGCCCGCCTGGCCTCCTGACCCAGGAAGCCCGCGCGCTCGATCGCGCTGTCCCGACGGCGCTCGGCGTCGGCCAGCTCGCCGAGGAGCGTCCCCCGGTGAGCGGTGGCCTGAGTGACGCGCTCGCGGAGCGAGCCCAACTCGCCATCCAGCGCGGCCCGCTCGCCCTCGAGCGAGCGCTGCGCCTGGGCCTCGTGCTGGAGCGCCTCCTCCTGCTGCCGCACCTGCTGCCGCTGCTCGCCCAATCGACGGCGGACCTCCTCCTCCGCCTCGGCGCGGCTGGCGAGCTCCGTCCGGATCCGCTCGTGCTCGACCGCGGCCGCATCCCGGTCGGCCGTGGCTGCCTCCTGTTCCAGCGCGGCGCCCTGGCCCCGCAGCCCCATCTGGGCCCTTTCCTCGCCCGCTCGCTGCCGGCGTGCCGCGGTATTGGCCAGCCGCTCCGCCGCCAGCGCCAGGTCGCCCTCGAGCCGGCCGAGCTCCACCTGCACCGCCGTAAGCCGGCGCGCCAGCTCGGCGCGCTGTCCCTCCGCCGCTGAGCGGTCCCGGGCCGCCTCTTCGCGCCGGTGTTCGGCCAGAGTCACCCGCTCCCGCAACGACGGCAGCAGCGCGGTCAGCTCGGTGAACCGAGCCTGCATTCCCGCCACCTCCTCGCTCAGCCGATCGAGCAGCCGCCGGGCGAGGGTCACCTGAACCGCAAATTTCTCCTCGCTGAGCTTCACGTGCCGCTCGGCCTTGCCACGCTGGCGGGCCAGGCTGCGGATCTGCGACTGCACCTCCGCGATCAGGTCCTCCACCCGCTGGAGGTCGATCGCGGTCTCCTCCAGGCGCCGCTCGGTGCTGTGCTTCCGGTCGCGGTAAAGCCCGATCCCGGCGGCCTCCTCGAACAGTGAGCGCCGCTCGTCCGCCCGGTCGGAGAGCAGCAGGTCGATCATCTTGGCCTCGATCACGACGCCGGCGTCGCTGCCCAGACCGGTGCCGCGGAGCAGGTCCTGGATGTCGCGAAGGCGCACCGGGGAGCCGTTCAGGAGATAGTCACTCTGTCCCGACCGGGAGAGCCGCCGGGTGATCACCACCTCGCGGTAGGCGATGGGCAGATCGCCGTCGCTGTTGTCGAGGTACAGGGAGACCTCGGTGACGTTGACCGGCCGCCGCGCGGCGGAGCCCTGAAAGATCACGTCCTCCATCTTGCCGCCCCGGAGCAGGCGAGCCGACTGCTCGCCCAGGACCCAGCGGACCGCGTCGGACACGTTGGACTTGCCGCAGCCGTTGGGGCCGACGATGGCCGTCACCCCCTCCTCGAAGGTGAGGGCCACCGTGTCGGCGAAGGACTTGAACCCGGACAGCTCGAGCTTCGTCAGCTTCATCGAGGTCCTCTCAGCGTTCCGGCTGATCCTGCGTGGTGACCACGAACGAGGGCATGCCGATCCGGCGGCCCGCTTCCTCTGCCTGCTCGCGGGTAGCGTACGGGCCCAGGACTACGCGGTGGGGCTCCTCGCTCCGCTTGGGGCGGATCACGGAGGCGGGAAGCCCCGCCGCCCGCAGGCGCTGGGCGAACTCGTCGGCCCAGGCGGGATTCTGCGAGCTGCTGACCTGGAGGTAGACCGTGGCAGCGGCGGCCGAATCGGTGGCAGCAGCGAGCGCGGCCGAGTCGGACTCGGCCGGCGCTGGCTCCTCCTGCGCCGGGTGCCAGGCCAGGGGCAGCACCAGGTCACCGGCGGCCTCCACCGCGCCGCGACGGGGGAAGCCCTGGCTGCCGAGATCGAGGGCGACGAGGCTGTCGCCCCGGCGGGTGAGCAGGGTGTTGGG
>Ga0210102_1000169_pt1 | contig 19589 bp, 19 predicted proteins | sample RushOxbow_ThreeS_4_FD_185563 | JGI IMG/M metagenome (GOLD analysis project Ga0210102, IMG submission 185563) | Wetland microbial communities from San Francisco Bay, California, USA, that impact long-term carbon sequestration -... | ecosystem: Environmental > Aquatic > Marine > Wetlands ...
ACGTCGTGCTGGCGCGCGATGTACAGATTCGTCAGGTGATGCACGGCCACGAAGTAGAGCACCGCGGCGGCGAACACGCCGAGGAGCTTCCTCAGCCGATCCACCACCGCGTCGCCGAGCGCGCGGCCGGTCCAGCGGCAGGCCGCCATCAGCACCAGCACGAAGATCGCCAGGCCGAAGGAGAACGACATGACGATGAACAGTGGCGCGAGCAGCGCGCTCGCGTAGGGCTCGCGCGCCACGAGGAAGCCGAAGATCGAGCCGGTGCCGGTGGTGAGCACCAGGCGCCAGACGAACGCGACCAGGCCCGCGGGCTTCGTGTGGCGGTTCATGCGCCGCTCGAACATCGTCCACAGATAGAGCGCGACGATGGCGAAGAAGCCGGTGTAGAGGAAGATGTTCCAGGCGAAGATCGACTTGAAGTTGTAATGCGTCATCGCCACGATCAGCCGATCGGCCCGCCCGAGATCGAGCACCAGCACCGCGAGGCCTCCGGCGAGCAGCGTCAGGGCGAGCAGGCCGGAGAGCCGTGCGAGCGGCTTGTAGAGCGCCCGGCCGAAGACCGAGGCGATCGAAGCGACATTGAGCACGCCCGAGGCGGCGACGATCAGGAACACCGCAAACACATGCGGCGTCCCCCACACGATGCGATTGCTCATCCCCGTGATGTAGTGGCCCTGGTGCTCCATGGTCCAGGCGGCGGCGAGGCCCCCGAGGATCAGGGCGCCGAGCGCGGCGAGCAGCAGGGTGAAACCGCCGCTGCGACCGTCGATTTCACGGTACTCGATGCTCGCCACGTCTACAGGCCCTGGTAACGCACGCCGGTGTTCAGCGCGAGGTCGGCGCGCACCTGGCGCGAGGGCTCGCTGCGCATGCGGCGGTGGATTTCGCTCGAGCGGTCGTTCAGATCGCCGAACAGCATTGCCGCGCCGCCATCGCGGTTGCAGGCCACTACGCAGGCCGGCGTCTCGCCGCGATCCACGCGGTGCACGCACAAGGTGCAGGCCTCCACCGTGCCCTTGCCGCGCGGCACGTCCGCCTTCTGCCCGCTCACCGCCTCGTGAACGAAGGAGCGCGCGCCGTAGGGGCAGGCCATGACGCAGTAGCGGCAGCCGATGCAGATGTGCTTGTCGACCAGCACGATGCCGTCGTCGCGCTTGAACGAGGCGCCGGTCGGGCACACGTCCACGCAGGGCGGCTCGGCGCAGTGCTGGCACATCAGCGGCAGCGTCTGCGCGTAGCCGGTGCGCTTGTCGCGAAGGCTCACCTTGCGGATCCAGTGCGCATCGGTCGCGGGTCGGCCGTGGCCGGTCACGCCGTTTTCCTCGTGGCAGGCGCTCACGCAGGCTTCGCAGTCGGTGCACTGGGCGATGTCGATCAGCAGGCCCCAGCGCTGCAGCGAGGAGACGGCCTCCTGCGGCGAGCGCGCCTGCGCGAGCTCCACCAGACGCAGGCTCGGAATCAGCGCCGCGCCGGCGGCGGCGGTGCTCCAGGCGAGAAACTGGCGGCGGTCCAGGCTCATTGCGTCTTACCTGGCTTGCCGGTCATGCCCGCGCTCTCACGCTGCCGCAGCGGAGTATGGCATTCGAAGCAGTCGATCTTGACCGCCGCGTAGGCGTGGCAGCTCGCGCAAAAGCCCTTCTCACCGAGCACGCTGCCGCTCGCTCGGTCGGCGTGGCAGTCGACGCACTCCTTCAGGCTGAAACGCGGCTCACGCAGGCCCTGGTGCACTGTTCGATCGCGCTGGTGCAGGAGAAATTTCATGTGGTCGCGGCGCATTTCCCCGGTCGGCGCGACGCAGGCCTCGCCCTTCTCGATCGTGATCCTGGGCATGGCCACCCGGCCCGCGCTGGCCTGTTGCCCGTCGGCCAGCGCGGCGACACTCGAGACGGCGACCAGCAAGGCGACGGCAACGCGCAGCATCGTTCGATCCCCCGCGCTCAGTGATCGCCCATGCCCATCTTGATGTAGCCGGTGGGGCAGACGTCGGCGCAGATATGGCAGCCGATGCACAGGTCGTAATCGGTGTATACGTAGCGACCCATCGTTGCCTCGGATTTCGGCGTGCGCTTGACCGCGGTCTGCGGGCAGTAGATGACGCAGTTGTCGCACTCGAAGCACATGCCGCAGCTCATGCAGCGCTTGGCCTCTTCGACGGCCTGCTTGTCGTCCAGGCCCACCATGCGCTCGGCGAAGTGGCCCAGCACCTCCTCGGCCGAGGGGCCGATTTCGCTGCGCTTGATCCGCTCCTGGTAGGGGAAGTGGCCGAGGAACAGCTCCTCGGACTTGCAGACTTCGGCCGCGCCGCGGTCCTCGTAATTGTGGACCGCGAAACCGCCGACCGCCTTGCCGGCGAGCGAGGTCCCGCGCAGGCCGCGGTCGATCTCGCGCAGCGTGCTCTCCTCGAGCGCCTTGAAGGCCTTCGGCTCGAGGTTCACCTCGCGCAGCTTGTCGAGCAGGTTGAAATGGTGCACGTCGACCTTCGGGCGCCTGGCCATCTCCTTGTTGTTCAGGTAGCGGTCGATGCTGTCGGCGACGATCGAGCCCTGGCCGATGACCGTGGTGAGCAGGTGCGGGCGGATGATGTCGCCGCAGGCGAACAGGCCCTGGTGGTTCGGCAGCTGGTAGAACTTGTCGGCCGCGATCAGGCCCCTGCCGTTGTCCAGCTCTTCCATGCCGCGCAGATCGCCGGCCTGGCCGATCGCCGAGACGATCAGATCGGCCTCGAGATCGATCTCCGTGCCCGGCTTCTCGACCGGCTTGCCCTTCACCCAGTCGACCTCGATGGCCCGCAGCGCCTTCGCGCGCCCGCTGCGCTCGTCGATCAGCACTTTCTTCGCCAGCAGGCCGCCGCGGATCTTCACGCCCTCGCGCTGCGCATCCTCGATCTCGTGCTTGGCCGCGTTCATCTGCTCGATCGGCTGCATCGAAATCAGCATGACGTCGGCGCCGCTGCGCGCCGCCATCGTGGAAACGTCGTGTGCGGCGTGCCCCAGCACGACCATTTCCGGGCGCTCGGTCTCGTGCATGTCCTCTACATAGCCGAGCCGGCGCGCGACCGAGACCACGTCTACCGAGGTGTCGCCGCCGCCGACCACCACCACGCGGCCGGCGACCGATTTCAGCCGGCCCTGGTTGAAGGCCTCGAGAAACGCCACCCCGCTGATGCAGTTGGGGGCGTCCGCCCCGGGTACCGGCAGCGGCAGCCCGGCCTTGCAACCGAGCGCGAGCAGCACCGCGTCGAAGTCCGCCTGGAGGTCCTTCAGCTGAACGTCTACGCCGATGCGCGTGTTGAGCCGCAGCGCGACACCCATCGCGATGATGCGGTTGATCTCGCCATCCAGGTGCGAGCGCGGCAGGCGGTAGCCCGGCACGCCGTACTTCGCCATGCCGCCGAGCTCGGCGTGATCGTCGAACAGGGTGACGCCATGCCCTTTGCGGCGCAATTGATAGGCGGCCGACAGTCCCGCCGGGCCGCCGCCTACGATCGCGACGCGCTTGCCGGTCTGCGCGCCGGCCTGGAAGCTGTAGCCTTGCGCGAGCGCGTAGTCGCCGATGTACTGCTCGACCGCGTTGATGCCTACGGTGTCTTCCACCTTGTTGCGATTGCAGCCGGTCTGGCAGGGCGCCGGGCAGACGCGTCCCATCATCGAGGGAAACGGATTGGCGTCGGTCGAGCGGCGGAACGCGTACTCCTGCATGCTCGCGTCCTTGGGAGGCTTTTCCACGCCGCGCACGATGTTCAGCCAGCCGCGGATGTCCTCGCCCGACGGGCAGCTCGCCTGGCAGGGCGGGGTCTTGTGCACGTAGACCGGGCACTTGTCGGATTCGTCGCCGGAGAAGATCTTCTCCTGCGCCGAGCGCCATTCGTGCTCGCCGTCCTTGAATCTGCGGAAGGTGTGTCCGCTCTTCGCCTCGGTCTTTTTCGCGGGTGCCGACATCAAACTCTCCGGTTGTTCTGCTCGCCTACTTCGGTCCGAGCTGGATCGCCTTGCTCACCAGGCCGTGCACGCTGCCGATCATGTCCATCGGGTGCTTGTAGTAGGGCAGCACCTTGGTGAACTGGCTCTTGCAGATGGCGCAGATCGCGGCCAGGTAGTTGACGCCATGCTCATCGACCACCTGCTGCAGGGCCTGCATGCGCGGCAGCGCCCCCTTGACGCGCAGCTCGACCAGGTCGTCGGTGAGCAGGCCGCCGCCGCCGCCGCAACAGAAGGTGGCCTCGGCGATGGTCTCGGGCGCCATGTCGACGAACTTGTTGACGCAGGCGCGGATGATCGCGCGCGGGATGGTGAACTGGCCGCCGGGCGCATCGCCCATGCGCGAGCCGCGCGAGACGTTGCAGGAATCGTGGAAGGTGACGACCTTGTCGTCGTTCGCGCTCCTGTCCAGGCGCAGGGCGCCGCGCTGGATCAGGTCGTAGGTGACCTCGCAGATGTGCTGCGGCACCGGATAGCGCGCGTCGAGGAACTCGAACGGACCGATGAGCGTGTTCCAGAAGCTGTAGGCGACGCGCCAGGCGTGGCCGCACTCGCCCACCACGATGCGCTTTGCGCCCAGGTCGATCGCGGCCTCGCGGATGCGCTCGGCCACCTTCTGCAGGTTGTCGTGGTTGCCGATGAAAAGCGAGAAGTTCGCCGCCTCCGAGGCGTACGACGACAGCGTCCAGGACACGCCCGCGGCGTGGAACACCTTGGCGTAGCCGATCAGCCCGTCGATGTGCGGCTCGGCGAAGAAATCGGCGCTCGGCGTGATCAGCAGCACTTCCGCCCCTTTCTCGTCGAGCGGGAAGCGGACGTCCACGCCGCTCTCGTCCTTGACGTCCTCTTCGAGGCCGTCGAGCGTGTCGCGCAATGCCGGACCGGGCAGGCCGAGGTTGTTGCCGATCTTGTGCACCTTGCCGATGATCTCGTTGGAGTACTTCTGGCCCAGCCCGACGCTGTCCATGATGTCGCGCGCGGCCATCGTGACCTCGGCGGTGTCGATGCCATAGGGGCAGAACACCGAGCAGCGCCGGCATTCCGAGCACTGGTGGAAGTAGCTGTACCAGTCGTCCAGCACCTCCTTGGTCATGTCGCGCGCGCCCACCAGCTTCGGGAAGTGCCTGCCGGCGAAGGTGTAGTAGCGCCGGTACACCGAGCGCAGCAGGTCCTGGCGCGCCACCGGCATGTTCTTCGGGTCGGAGGTGCCGAGGTAGTAGTGGCACTTGTCGGTGCAGGCGCCGCATTTGACGCAGCTGTCGAGGAACACCTGCAGCGCGCGCGAGCCGGAGACCAGCTCGCCGAGCTTGGCGACTGCGACCTTCTCCCAATCCGGCAGCAGCTCGCCGGGAAAGCCGAGCGGCTTCTGCAGATCGGGCTTGGCGACGTAGGGCTTGCTGTGCGCCATGACGCCCTCGCGCAGCAGCGGGATCACCGGATATTCGCCCAGCGCAGGCGTCTCGAAATCCGCCATTCAGCCTCCGCGCGCAGGGTGATGGATGCGCGCCGACCAGCCCGCGGCATGGCGCTGCTCGCGCGCATCGTCTACCTGGTTCAGGCTCGGGCTGAAGAACACGCCCGGCGCGTGCAGCAGCTTGCTTGCCGGAAAGACGATCATCAGCGTCGCCACCAGCGCAAGGTGAACAAGCAGCAGCGGGTCGGCGGGCAGCGGCTGCCACTGAAAGGCCATCAGGCCGAGGAAAAACGCCTTGAGCGCGACGATGTCCGTGTGCGCGACGTATTTCATGGCGAGCCCGCTTGCCGCGATCGCCGCGAGCAGCGCGAGCATCAGGTGATCCGACGGGCTGCTGATATAGCGCACCCGATCGACCAGAACGCGCCGCGCCCAGAGCGCGAGCAGCCCGGCGAGCAGGGCGAAGCCGGCGTACAGGCCGAATGGCTGGATCAGCGCCACCCAGGCCCAGACCGGTTCGGTGAAGTAACGCAGGTGGCGCAGCAGCACCGCCAGCAGCGCGACGTGGAACATCCAGCCGAACAGCCAGATCCACTTGTTGGAGCGGAACAGCGTCCTGAACAGCGTGACCTCGAGCAGCATGCGCAGCACAACGCCCCGGCGCGTCGTCGGCGCCGGCGGGGTCGGGATCTTCAGCGGCTGCGGCGTGCGCGCATACACCCAGCACTTGGCGGCCACGCCGATGACGAGGATGCCCGTCGCCGCGTAGAACAGCAGCGCGTAGAGAACGGTCAGCGCGGACATCGGTCGTTGGGGTCAGACCCCATTTTCGCGAATTCCGCTACGCCGCTGCCCGGAAGAAAAAGGGGTCTGACCCCATTAAACGCAGCCCGTCGGCTTCGGCAGCCCCGCGTACTTGCAGGCCTGCTTGGCCGGACCGTAGGGATACAGCTCGTACAGGTACTTGCTGTTGCCCTTGTCGGCGCCGAGCTTCTTGCCGATCGCCTTGGTGAGCACGCGCACCGCGGGCGCGATCTGGTACTCGTCGTAGTACTCGCGCAGGAAGTTGATCACCTCCCAGTGCGCGTCGGTCAGGTCGCAGTCGTCGATGCGCGCCATCTCTTTCGCCACGTCCTCGCTCCAGTCGGAGCGGTTCGCGAGATAGCCTTCCTCGTCGGTTTCTATGGTTTGTCCGTTCACTTCGATCGTCATGTCGTTTCCGTCCTTTGAAATCAGAGCCAGGATTGCACGGCGTTGTGCTCCACCACGAGATCCACGAAGCCCCCGTAGTCCACCAGGCGAACGCCGTCGATCACCCGGGTTTGCATGCCCCGTGCCTCGAGATCGGGCTTGAGCGCGTAGATCGACACGCTCTTCAGGGCTTCCTGCACCTGCTTCGAGACGGCCGTGTCCCTGGCCGCCGCGTACACGCCATCCTCGATCAGCAGCACCGCGCTGCCCTGCCGCACGTAGCGCAGGCAGCATTCGAGGGCGCGGTGTTCGAAGGGCGACTTGTTTACGGTATGCAGCATGCTCAGAATCCTCAGAAGCTCAGCACCACGTCCTGCTCTTCCATGATCTCGGCCATGCGCTCGGCGCTGACGACCTCGACCGGGATCACCAGGTCGGCCTCGCTCAGGCCGCGCACCCGCAGCGCCTCGTCGTCCACGTAGATCTTGGTGACGTCGTAGTCCTCGAGCGCGCGATAGGTCGGCGAGAAATTCTTCACTTCCAGCGCCTTGGTGTCCTCGCCCTTGACCAGCTGGTACACCCCGTCGCCGAGGAACGCGAGGCTCACGTCCTGCTCGAATGCCGCTCCGATCAGCACCACTTCGAGCGACTCGAGCGCGTAGATCGTGCCGTAGGGCGCCTTGCGGTTCACGTAGAGGAACTTCTTGACGCTGCCGCTTTCGTTCGCTTCCGCCATCGGCCCGTCCCTTCAGTCGCCGAAGACCACCAGGCGCTCGGCCTGGATGCCCGCTTCGATGAGCTGGCCCAGGCCCGAGATGCGGAACCCGGGCGCGATATTGTCGGTGTCCTTGCCGTGGCGCTTCGATTCGCTCTTGTCCATCAGGCCGCGGCGCTGCGCGGCGGCAACGCAGACCACGAGGTCGAGCTTGTGCTCGGCCGCAAGCTCGCTCCAGCGCTTGACGATGTTGCGCTCGTCCTGGGGCGGTACCGTGAGGCGCGTGCCGTTGTTCACGCCGTCGTGATAGAAGAACACGCGATAGATCTCGTGTCCCTTGGCGAGCGCGGCCTTGACGAACTGGTAGGCCGTGTCCGAAGCCTGGTGGGTGTAGGGCCCTTCGTTGACCACGACGCCGAGTTTCATGGGCGCCCGCCCTCAGAAGCGGATGTGGGCGGAGGCGTTCAGGCTGTTGCGCGCCCCGCGCCAGTTGTCGATGTGGAACTTGGTGAACGGCAGCCCGGTCAGCTCGAAGAAGCGCGGCCAGCCGATGCGCTCCACCCAGTCGCCGACGCGCTCCCAGTCGCGCGCGTCCTTCTTGTAGGTACTGAGGATATTCTTCACCACTGCGGCGACTTCGGGCCAGCGCGGCGGGTTGTTCGGCAGACCCGCGGCCACCAGCTTCTGGAACATCGGCTTGGAGCGCGCGTTCGAGTTCTTGCCGCCGACCCAGATGGCGAGCTTGGAGTGCTCGGGGTCGTTGATCTGCATCGGCGGGCAGGGCGGATAGCAGGCGCCGCAGCAGATGCATTTCTTCTCGTCCACTTCGAGCGAGGGCTTGCCGTTGACGATCGCCGGACGGATCGCCGCCACCGGGCAGCGCGCCACCACCGAGGGACGCTCGCAGACGTTGGCCACCAGGTCGTGGTTGATCTTCGGCGGCTTGGTGTGCTGCACGTTGATCGCGATGTCGCCCTGGCCGCCGCAGTTGATCTGGCAGCAGGAGGTGGTGATGTGCACGCGGTTGGGCATCTCCTCCTTGACGAACTCCTCGTAGAGCTCGTCCATCAGCGACTTCACCACGCCCGAGGCGTCGGTGCCCGGGATGTCGCAGTGCAGCCAGCCCTGCGTGTGCGAGATCATGGTCACCGAATTGCCGGTGCCGCCGACCGGGTAGCCCGCGTCGTTGAAGGCCTGGATCAGCGGCCCGACCTTTTCCCACTGGGAGACCATGACCTCCATGTTCGAGCGGATGGTGAAGCGAACGTAGCCTTCGCCATACCGGTCGATGATGTCGCACAGCAGGTTGATCTCGTAGGGCCCGAGCTGGCGCTGGGTGCCGACGCGCACCGTCCAGATCTCGTCGCCCGAGTGGGCGACGTGATGCAGCACGCCCGGCCGGGGCCGGTCGTGGTACTTCCAGTTGCCGAAGTTCTTGAGCATCAGCGGATGCATGTACTGCATGCCGTCGGGGCAGCCGCTTTCGATCGGTGCGCGCATCTGCTTCTTTTCCACTGCCTGTGCTTGTGCCACTGGCATATCCTCCGTTCGAACCTACGCGGACGCCTGCTGCTTGCGCTCGATCCACTTCTGCGCTTCCTGGTCCCAGTCGTCCAGCCGCACGTAGGAGCTGGTGCGCGGGTGGGTGATCATGTTCGGATCGACCTCGACGCCGATGCCTTCGAGGAAGCTCGCCAGGCCGATCCGCTCGATCATCTCGCCGCAGCGCTCGTGCTCCAGGCCGTTCTCGGCCCAGAAATCGATCACCGTCGCGGCCAGCTCGCGCAGCTTTTCGTAGTCCTCGTCGGTTTCCATCTTCATGAACGGCACGATCACCGTGCCCATCGTGTCGCCGATCTTGAGCGTGCGCTTGCCGCCGATGAGCAGCGTGATGCCGCGGTCCGTTCCGGGCTTGAGCGCCTTGGTCATGACGTTGATGCAGTGCATGCAGCGCACGCAGCTCTTGTTGTCGACTTCCAGCGTGTCGTCGTCGTTCAGCGAGAGCGCCCGGGTCGGGCAGCGCGCGATCACGTTGTCGATCGTGTACTTGCGGCCATGGCTCTCGACGTATTCCTTGACGCCCTTCTGGTCGACCTGCATGTCGTTGCGCCAGGTGCCGATCACGGCGAAGTCGGCGCGCTGGATCGAGTTCATGCAGTCGTTCGGGCAGCCCGAGACCTTGAACTTGAACTTGTAGGGCAGCGCCGGGCGGTGCATGTCATCGATGAAATTGTTGACCAGAGTGCGGTGGATGCGGTGCTCGTTGGTGCAGGACTGCTCGCAGCGCGCGGCGCCGACGCAGGACATGGCGGTGCGCACGCAGGGGCCCGCGCCGCCCAGATCAAAGCCGTAGGCGTTGATCTCGTCGAAGAAATGCTGGGTGTTCTCGCTCGTGGCGCCTATGAACATGATGTTGCCGGTCTGGCCGTGGAACGCGATCAGGCCGGAACCCCATTTGCTCCAGGAATTGGAGAGCTGGCGCAGCAAGTCGGTGGTGTAGTGGTTGCCGGCCGGCGGCTGCACGCGCAGGGTGTGGAACTCCTTCGACTCGGGGAACATGCTCGCGACTTCGGAAAAGCGCGGGATGATCCCCCCGCCATAGCCGAACACCGAAACCGTGCCGCCTTTCCAGTAGCCCAGGCGCGTCTTGTAGGAATGCTCCAGCTGGCCGAGCAGGTCGACCATCATGTTGTTCTCGTGCGCGAGGCGCTTGAGCCCGGTGACGAAGCTCGGCCACGGACCGCTTTCGAGCTGATCGAGCATGGGCGTCGGATGGAACAGCTTGGAGGACTTGCGTTCCTTCGGCATGTAGGTGCTATGCCGCGCGGGATCCTTGATCGGCTTCGGCGTCTTTTGCGGATCGGCCATCGATTCCTCCTCCACAGGCTACGAACTCGGGCACCACAGTCTATCGAAGCCCGTTTGCGGGGCCGCAGCGCTCATTGGGGGTACGCGCGCTCGCGCGGACCCCTCACTTTGGGGATAGACGAGGCGCCCGAAAGTCCGGAAAACAAATCCATATCAGATGCTTGCGCTGATGCTGCGGCCGGGGCTCGCGTTTATCGATGCAGCAAGCCAATCTATGTGCGGCGTTTTACCGGCGCCGGCGTTGCGGTACGTTGTGCTCCCCGGTTTCCGGTTTTTCGAATTCGGCCCCCGCGCTTTGAGTGCCATCCTGACACACGCTGCCGAAAATCCGTTTGCGCTCGATCAGACGCAGGCGTATCTGCGCTGGCGCGAGCGCAAGCTCGCGCGCGCTCCGCGCCGCGTAGAGGACCTGATCGTAGAGGTGCGCGACCCGCGCACCCTGCGCGACGCCGAGGTGGCGGAAATCCGGCGCGTCTGCGGCGCTGCGAACATGGCGGTGTACGCGAGCCCGCTCGCCGGCGTCGCGGACAAGGATCTTGCGCGCCGTCTGGGCGCGCGCCTCGGCCTCGCCCGCCTGCAGGGCAACCCGCTCGCGGACGACGACGGCATCAGCTCGCTCGAAGTGGCGGTGGAAAAGTCGGCGCGCGGCTACATCCCGTACTCCAGCCGGCGGCTGCTCTGGCACACCGACGGTTACTACAACCCGCCTGCGCGCCGCATCCGCGCTTTCATCCTGCACTGCGTGCGCCCCGCCGCGGCGGGCGGCGAGAACCGCCTGCTCGATCCGGAGATCGCCTACATCCTGCTGCGTGACGCCGATCCCCGCTACGCAGAGGCGCTCTCGGCTGCGGACGCGATGACCGTTCCCGCCAACGAGGAGGATCCGGCCGCGCAGCGTGCGGCACAGTCGGGTCCGGTCTTTTCTGCGGACGACGGCGCGCTGCACATGCGCTACACCGCGCGCACTCGCAGCATCGGGTGGCGAGCGGATGAGGTCACGCAGGCGGCGGTGCAGCGCCTGCGCGAGCTTCTCGAGTCCGACTCGCCCCATGTCTTCAGGCTGCGTCTCGCGGGAGGGCAGGGCCTGGTGTGCAACAACGCGCTGCACGACCGCAGTGAATTCACCGACGCGCCGGGCGCGGGTCGCCTGGTCTACCGCGCGCGCTACGCCGATCGGATCGGTCCGGCATGAAGTACGTCCCTCTCAAGTACATCAAGGAAGATCCCGGCGTCGGCAACGCCGACGACAGCAGCGACGCAACCGAAGCGACCGGGATGCTGAAGCGGCTGGTCGCTCACCTGCGCGAAGAACTCGACGCGCTCTCGCCGGGCGCCGAGGCGCTGCGGCGTGCGGACCTCCTGCTGCAGCTCGGCCGCGCGCTGGTGCGGCTCGAGCAGGGTTCTGACGCCTGGACCGCCGCGCGCGAAGCCTTCGATCTCTACATGGCCGAGCAGGCCCGGGAGGGTGCGACGCAGGCCTGCGACATCCTGTTCCTCGCCGACCAGCCGCAGTCGCTCGCCGCGCTCGGCCAGGGGATCTGGCTCGCGGTGACCTACCCGGTTGATCCCGAGCTTAGCGTCGCGCTGCTGCAGCACGTGGTGGACGAGACGCCGCCCGACGCCGACGGCGCCGCAGTTGCCGCCGTGACGGCGCACTACCTCGTCGACCTGCGCGCGCGCGACCCGCAGCGGGACCACCTGCTGCTCTACACCAACCAGCTGCTCGCGACGGTGGCGCGCCGGCATAGCGGCGTGGACGGCCAGGATGCGTTCAACCGCTGGATCGAGGACATGGAGCTGAACGATCCGGCGCGGTTTCTGCCGCGGCTGCGCAACGTCGTCGACGTGCTGGTGCAGGACGACTGGTGGTTCGATCGCGATGCCTTGCAGGCGGCGCTGCCCACGGACTGAAGGTGATGGAAGAGATCGTGGACGCGGTGTTCGAGATCGAGTGCCGCAGCCTGCCGGTCGACCACGCCTACGCGCTCTCCGCGGCGATCCAGGCCGCGCTGCCCTGGTTCGCGGACGAGCCGCAGGCCGGGCTGCACACGGTGCACGGCGCGGCCTCGGGCAGCGGGTGGATGCGGCCCGAGGGCGGGGATGCGCGGCTGCAGCTTTCCCGGCGCGCGAAGCTCGTGCTGCGGCTCCCCGGGCGGCGCATGACGGATGCGGCGACGCTCACCGGGCAGACCCTGGATGTCGCCGGCTCGCCGATGCGCGTGGGGCGGCTGTCTGCGCGCCCGCTCGCGCGCATGGCGTCGCTCTTCTCGCGCAGCGTGATGTTCGAGGGCGTGGCCGACGAAGCGCAGTTCCTCGCCGCCGCCGCCGCGGCTTTACGCGCGCTCGCCGTAGAGGCATCGACGATGCTCTGCGGGCGCGACGTGACGCTCGCCACGCCGCAGTGCAGCTACCGGACGCGCAGCCTGATGCTGAGCGTCGCGACGCCCGCGCAATCGCTCGCGCTCCAGAGCCACGGGCTGGGCGAGGCGCGCAAGCTCGGCTGCGGCGTGTTCATCCCCCACAAGGACGTGGGCGACCTGCGCGGCGAGGCGCGCGCGCGCCAGGACTGGGACTAGTCTTGGCCTTCGGGCGCGCCCTGCCACAGCATGTCGTAGCCGAGCTCCTTCGTCTCGGAGCACATCTTCGCCAGCGCCTCGAACTTGTTGCTGAACGTGGCGTCGGCGTGCGATTTTTCGTGCTCGTCGAACGAGCGCCAGTACGTGACGATGACGTAGTGCTCGTCCGCGTCGCGCGTGGCATTGAGCGAGCCCTGTTCGGACACGAAGCCGGAGAACCTGAAGACCTGGCCGGCGATGAAGCCGCCCTTGTCGCCGCCGTAGGTTTCCTTCACGACGTTGCACATCTCGCCCACGGCGAGCTCCACGTCCTCGAACTTGACGCCGGGCTTGAGCTTCACGGTGTTGAACAGCATCTTGGCGCCGAAGGGCAGGGTGATCGGATCGAACATCGGCTTTCTCCGCGAAAAGTCTTTCGACAATCCCCATTTTGCCAAGATTTCAGGAGACCGCACCATGACGTACGAAGTGAACGGCAGGACCCTCGAGACGACCGACAACGGCTACCTGGTGAACCCGGACGACTGGGACAGGGACGTCGCGCAGGCGATTGCAGCGGCGGAGGGCATCGAGCTGACCCAGGATCACTGGGACGTGATCGAGTATCTGCGCGACGCCTACCTCAACAACAACGGCGAGCAGCCGAACAACCGCGCGATCCTGAAGACAATGCAGTCCAAGTGGTCCGACCGCAAGGTGGACAACAAGACCCTGTTCGACCTCTATCCCGGCAATCCGTCCAAGCAGGCCGGCAAGATCGCCGGGCTTCCCGAGAGCATGCGCAAGGGCGGGTACTGATGGCGGCCAGGGTCTGGCGCCGAGGGGGCGTTCTCCATATCAGGCGGTTGCGTCGGCTGGCGAGCTGGCGGCCCATGGTGCCACGCGGATATCAGGAATCGACCTATGGTGTTGAAAAACTCCTCGGCCCGAACTTTCGAGCGATTTCAGAGGGTCGTCGACGCCTTAGCTTGTTCGCTAGCGTCGCTTGCAGCGCATCCTGAGCGGTCGACTTTTTGATGAGGTATGCAACCGGGCAGGAGAATCGAGTTTTTCAACAGAATAGATCCACGGCGGTCGTTGAGTCGCTGGCCGTCCGGGTCTTGTGGCCTCTCCTTACGCGGCATTAAGGTACTGGTGTTGGTACGGCTAAGGTCGGTTTGGTCGAACATGAAACTGCGACCTAGGGATGTGCAGCATAAGGCGAAACCCTGAAAAACCGGACGCAGCGATACTTTTTCGACGCCTGTTTTGTCAACTAACAAGTCAACTAATACTAGTTAGACGGCACACTAATGCCTAGCCGCATCACCGAGCGATCCGATGAGAGTGCTGCTCACAGTTGTTACTTATCTCGGAACCCTCGTGGTCGTAGGTGTCGTGGCGTTCTTTCTCGTCATCCTGCTTGCCGGCCCACATGCTGGGCTGCTACCTCACGCCCTGGAGGTCCTTGTTTTGGTCGCAGGTTGGCTCGCTGTTATCGGCGTTCCGCTTTGGGCGGCCTGGGCGGTATGGCGTCGCAGGAGACCAACCTTGCCGTCTAACAGCACGCCCCACGCGGACGCGCGCGATGTGTCGCCGCCGGCAAGTGGCAGTGGTGCGCGCGCCGGTGGGCGTGAACGTTAGATGCCACGCGCTGACGGGTGGATGTCGAAGCTCTCGCGGACGCTGTTGCTACTTGGTGTCTGGCTTTTGGGTGGAGCGGCTATCGGATGGATCGCCGCTGCGATCATTCATGAGCACGGCTCTGTCATCTTTTTTTTCGTCGGCATTTTCATTGGTCTCATCGGCGGTCTTTGCAATGCGCTTTATTTCCTAGTTCGGCGGCGCAAGTCTCAAATGGTGGAGAACAATGGCATCTAACCACCGGTTCGTGGCCGACGCGCCGGACGCTCTGCGTCTCGGCGGTCGGTCTGTGGATTGGTGCGCGGCACAACCGGAACGTTAGGCGTCACGGAGGAGGGACCGAGTGGCTCTGCGCGCTAGTTGTCTGTGTCAAGGTGTCGCGCTCGAGATTGATGGCCCCGTTCGCGACATGCTCTTCTGCCACTGCAGCATGTGCCGCAAGGCCCACGGCACAGCTTTTCGAGCACGGGGGCGCGTGAACACTAAAGACCTCCGGTGGGTGCGAGGTGAAGGCCTGGTACGCTACTACGAGTCTTCGCCCGGTGAGTACCGTGGCTTCTGTTCCGTCTGCGGTTCAAACATCTTCACCAAGTTTGCTGCTCGACCTCAAGAAGTCGGACTGGCGCTTGGAATCCTCGACGACGACCCTGGCGGTCGTCCGACATGCCACGTGTTTGTTGGGTCTAAGGCTCCTTGGTACGACATCGCTGACTCCTTACCTCAACATGACGCCTTTCCTCCTGGCTGGAAGGCTGCGGAGCCAAAGAAGTGACGCCTAACAGCACGCGGCACCGGACGCGCGCGCGAGCGCTCTGGTTTATCAGACGCCGGGCTGCGCGCGCCGGTGAGCGTGGACGTTAAGCTGCGTCGCGGGATCGCCGCTGTCGTTGGAGGGACAGGTGTCGATATGAAGATTCATCGGCTAGACCATATTCATATCTACTGTGGGCACCCCGAAGACAGTGTGCGGTTCTACACCGACGTTTTCGGTGCAGAAGCAATCGGGAAGGCGAGGACTAGCCGAGGAGGTACCATGTACTTTGTGCGCCTCGGCGGGTTGGCCTTGGTCCTTGCACCCTATCCGCCTGGGTTGGAGCCCGGTACTCCCCCGGCGTATGGCGACGGCACCTACCAACGTGGCTTCGGTGTAGCTCACTTCGGTCTCCACGTTGACCAGTTGGCGGACGCTGTAGAGTCGGTTCGCCGACTCGGAGGGAAGGTTCTATCAGAACCGAAAGAGCACGCCGGCCTCCGGTTTGCGTACGTTGGCGGGCCTGACGGCGTGATCATCGAACTGCTGGAGTACAACGGCGAATGGGCTTCGTTACTTGGTGCTCCCCGAGCAGCGTAGTCGCGGGATCTGGGCGCTCAATGTGCAGCCAGCAGCCTAACCCCGCGCTCGAGCCGACCGCCGCCAGCGGGCTTCGCCGGCTGGCGGTGCCCTCGGCGCGTTGCGCCTCGGCGGCGGCTCAGCGCGAGCGTTCGGCGGCACGACGGCGGCCATGAGAGAACCGATGGACAAATTCGAGCAGGTGCGTTTCCTAGTCATTGCGATCGCGCTGTTCGCCGTGTCGGGCGTGTCAGTGGCACAGGGCGGCGCGAAGTTGCACCGCGTGGGAATCCTCGAGCCAGGGCCTCGAAATTCGCCCGCAGTCTGTCCCGTAGGCTTCCAGCAGGGATTGCGGGAACTTGGCTACGTGGAGGGACAGAACATCGCCCTCGAGTTCCGATATGCCAATGGACAGCCCGAGCAGCTTCAGCCGCTCGCGGCCGAGCTTGTCGGTCTGAACCCCGCGGTCATCTGGACGCACGGACTGAATATCGATCGGGCGAAACAGGCTACGAGCAAGATTCCCATCGTCTTCGGTGCCAGCGCGGACGTGGTTGATAGGGGAATCGTTACTAGCCTCGCGAGGCCTGGCGGAAATATTACCGGCATTGAACTTCGAAACTCGGAGCTTGCACACAAGCGGCTGGAGATCCTCAAGGCCGTGGTTCCCACGGCAGTACGTGTTGCGTTTCTAGCGACGGAGTTCGAGAGCGCGCCGGACACAGCGGCAGACGCATTAGGCGTACAGGTGCTGCGCGTCAAGGCGAACCACGCGGGCGAATTCGAAGCCGCGTTCGCCAGCATGAAGCAGAGCCGGGCAGATGCGCTGCTTATATCCGATGGGGCGATCTTTGCCACAAACCGGCGGCAACTGCTCGACCTCGCACTCATGCAAGGGTTGCCAACGATGTCCGGCGGGCCGCACTACGCGGAAGCTGGGAGCCTGCTGTCCTACGGGCCAGATGTGCGTGAAGCGTGCCGGCGCTCCGCCGTCTTGGTCGACAAGATCCTCAAGGGTGCCAACCCGGCCACCCTCCCCGTAGAGCGGGTGCAAAGGTTTCAGCTCGTTGTAAACCTGGGGACTGCAAAGAAACTGGGGCTTTCGATCCCGAATTCAGTCCTACTGCGCGCCGACCGGGTGATCGAATAATTGCCTCGGGATCGCCGTGCCGAACCCGTTTGGAACCCTCGCGACAGTGCAGTTCAAGTGCACCTGCCGCCGAACCGCGGCTTGCAGGGCGACGCGCCGCAGGCGGCGCACGCCTGAAGCCGCACGTTGGGCGGCGTGACCGCGAGCGATCCTGGACCGATCCACAACTCAGGAAAACCTGAAGGAAAAACAAATGAACCTACCCAAACGAATGCTTTTCATCGGCGCGCTATGCGGCGGCATCGCCGTAGTACCACTGGCGGGCTGCGACAAGAAATCCGACCCCGTCGCCGCAGCCGCCAAGGCCGACAAAAAGGCGGGCATCGCCGCGCCGAGCATCGCCGAGACGAAGGCCATCGCCGAGGAGGCGTTCATCTACGGCCTGCCGATCGTGATGAATTACGCGGTGATGAATGAGTTCGTCATCGACAAGAACTCGGGGCAATACAAGGCACCGTTCAACATCATGTTCAATGAAGCCCGCGTGTTCACTTATAAAGACACAGCGGTCGTGACGCCGAACAGTGACACGCCGTATTCGATGCTCTGGCTCGATTTGCGCGCGGAGCCGATGGTGATCTCGGTGCCGGCGGTGGCAAAGGAGCGCTACTACTCGGTGCAATTAATCGACGGCAATACCTACAACTATGGTTACATTGGCAGCCGTGCGACCGGCATCGAAGCCGGCGACTATCTCGTGGCCGGCCCCGATTGGAAAGGTGAGACGCCGGCGGGGATCAAGAAGGTCTTTCAATCAACGACGCCCTTCGCGCTGACTGTTTTTCGCACCCAGCTGTTCAACGCCGACGACATGCCAAACGTGGTGAAGGTGCAGGCGGGATACAAAGGGCAGCCGCTATCCGCGTTCCTGAAACAGCCCCCACCGCCTGCCGCGCCGAAGATCGATTTCATCCCGGCCACGACGGCGGGGATCAAGGAGAACTTCTACGAGTATCTCGACGCCGCCCTGCAGTTCGTCCCGGAGACGCCCGAAGACAAGGCGATCCGCGCCAAGTTGGCGAGCATCGGTATCGGCCCGGGCAAGACTTTTGCGTTCAAGGATCTCTCGCTTGAACACAAGGCTGCCGTCTTGCTGGCGATGAAGGAGGGCGACGACAAGGTGGACAAGTACCTGGCGAGTGGAATGAAAAATATCAACGGCTGGAAGGTCGGATCGGTGTTTGGCGACCGCGCTTTCTACAACGGCGATTGGCTCATGCGCGCTGCCGCCGCCAAGGGGGGCATCTACGGGAACGATGCGGTCGAGGCCATGTATCCGATGACCCGCACGGACGCGACAGGTGAAACGCTCGACTGCAGCAAGCACAACTACACGCTCACTTTCGCCGCCGGGCAGCTCCCGCCCGTCAACGCCTTCTGGTCGGTAACGATGTATGACGGAAAGACGCAGCTTCTGGTCGAGAACCCGATCGGACGCTACCTGATCAACTCGCCGATGTTGCCGGGGATGAAGATGAACCCGGACGGTTCGCTGACGCTGTACATTCAGAAGGACTCGCCGGGGAAGGCGAAGGAAGCCAATTGGCTGCCGGCACCCAACGGAAGCATCTACCTGGTGATGCGCCTCTACTGGCCGAAGGCTGAAGCGCCATCCATTCTTCCGGCCGGCAATGGCAGCTGGAGTCCACCGGGCGTCGTGCAGGCGAAGTGAAATGCTCGTCTGGTAGAGCAGCGATCGCACGCCAACGGTGGTACAGCATGTGGCCGCCCAACAATCGGCTTCAGCGGACGGCGCACGCACGCCGCCGCTGAACCGGGACTTTAGGCAGCGCTTGGGAGCCCTGTCGAACCAGGTCATCTCCGTTGGCCCAATCGTCCTTGGGCTCGGGCTGCTGTTGGCCGGCGTCTGCATCGTTATCCGCCTCCTTTCGCCGGGGCCGAAGGTCGGCGCTTCTGTCCTCGGGTTCCTTCTCCACGCCCTTGCTGTCGGCGCCGCAACGTTCATCGCCGGCGCGGTGGCCGGCGTCGCGGTGTTCTGCTCGAGCGCGAGCTCCGGCAACCTTTGCGGCTTGGGTGGCATCTTCGGGACCGGGCCACTTCTTTGTGGGGTCAGTGTTGGGTGGTACGCAGTGGTCTGGCTCAAGCGTTCGCGGCACACTGTGCCGAGCGCCCACTGATGCACGCGCCGCCTAACCCTTCGTTGCGTCCGACTCGCTACGGCCGGCTTCGCCGGCCTCTGCGAGCGGGTGAACTCAAACGTGAGGCGTCACAACGCACTCCGCGGCGCTTTGGCAATAACATGGAGCCGCTTTGCGAGGCTGCGCATCGAAAGGAGAATCGCCAATGGCCACGGGAACCGTACGATTGCATCGCGTGCTCCGCGCATCGCCGGAGCGTGTCTATCGGGCATTCCTCGACGCCGACGCAATGGCAAAGTGGATACCACCATACGGATTTACCTGCAAGGTTCACCACATGGATGCCAGGGTCGGTGGAACTTTCAGAATGTCGTTCACGAATTTCGGCACGGGGAACGGCCACTCTTTCGGTGGCGAGTACCTTGAACTTGTTCCTCACGAGCGACTTCGCTACACCGACCGGTTCGATGATCCGAGCTTGCCCGGCGAAATTCAGGTAACAGTGGGGTTGACAAAGGTTTCCTGCGGCACGGAACTCAATATCCTGCAAGAAGGAATACCTGAAGTCATTCCCGTCGAGATGTGCTACCTCGGCTGGCAGGAGTCCCTCGCGCAGCTTGCCACGCTCGTTGAGCCTGTTATT
>Ga0210102_1000170_pt1 | contig 19576 bp, 20 predicted proteins | sample RushOxbow_ThreeS_4_FD_185563 | JGI IMG/M metagenome (GOLD analysis project Ga0210102, IMG submission 185563) | Wetland microbial communities from San Francisco Bay, California, USA, that impact long-term carbon sequestration -... | ecosystem: Environmental > Aquatic > Marine > Wetlands ...
ATTTCGTTCGGGACTCGCAGCCGGGGTTGGGACAGAAGGCGGGCTGCGAACTCCGGCGCGGCGGCGACATCCCCTCCGACTACGCAGCAATCGTGCCAGACCCATTTTTCGATCCACGTTTCTCCCCGAGGGGCAAAATCCCGCTCCGGTAAAGGACATCCGCAGCCCGGCCGAAAAACCCGACGAGATGACCCGAATCGGCAAGCCCATGCTCTTCTGCCCGCCCCACCCTCCCGTCGCGCTCGGGCAGCGCGAAACGGTTTCGATTGGCCGCAGTCGCAGCTGCGACCTGCGTCTGCCCGGAGGCGACGCATCGCGACGGCACGCGGAAATCACGGGCGGCCCCGATGGCTTCACGCTCATGGACCTGGGCAGCACCAACGGCACCTACGTCAATGATCGCCGGGTACAGAAACACGCGCTGAAGCCGGGTGATCGGATCGAGATCGGCAACAGCATGATCACTTTTTGCGAGGTGGGCGGTGGACTCGAAAACGTCGGCCTCGAGCGCGATCGGGAGCGGACCATCCAGGTCGAGCGACCGGTGGCGGGACAGATCTTCGAGGGCGATCTCTCCGAGATCCCGCCGTTCGCAGTGCTTCAAATGCTCGAGATGGGGAGCAAGAGCGGATTGCTGAGCATCGAGGCCGACCAGGCCAACGGCCGGCTCTGGCTCGCACACGGCGCGCCCATACACGCGGAAACCAAACGCTGCTCGGGATTCGACGCGGCCATCGAGATCGTGAATTTCACGGGCGGCCGCTTCACCTTCCGGCCGCACGAAGATCCCGCAGAGCCCACCATCGAAGCGTCGGTTACGGAGCTGCTTCTCGAAGCTTCGCGGATGCTCGATGAGGGTCTACTGTAGCGGCCTCCGACGGAAATTCGGCGAGGACCGCTTCGCGAACCGCTCGATCGACGCCATCCGTATCGACCCCGAGAACCGCCAACAATGCCTGATCGGCGGCAATTCCTGTTCCGAGCATCCCGAGCAGTTTGGTGCGCTGCGCGCGGTCGGTGTGCTCGGAAATCCAGAGTGCAGCGGCGGCAGATTGCAGGTAGGCGATGCGCGCACTCTCGTCGTCGAGGCCCGAAAAACTCGGCGCCAGGCGCTTCAGCGGGGTCCACTTCCCGGTGTCGATCGCATCGCGCAGTGTGCGTAATTCAGTGCGGGTAAGCGTCGTGCGCCGGAGCGACTCGCGCTCGGAGATTTCGGCGAAGCCTTCGTTCAACCAGTAGGGGCGGTCGCCACCGGTCTGCTCGCGGAAGACGGCGTGGGCGTACTCGTGGAATAGCAGCGCGCGAAGCTCTCCGGCCGGATGTGCGGCCGACACCACGTGGATTCGACCGTCGAAGAAGCCGACCGTCTGGAACGAAAAGCGATGCTGGTGCTCCTCGAGGTAGGCAGCCCTGCCGTAGAAGACCACACCCATCGACTCCTCGGGAACCGCGCCGAGGCGGCTGCTGACGGTCGCGCGGGCCTGCTCGAGATAACGCAGTACGGTCTGTGCGTAGTTGGGGGAGGCCTGCCCGAGTTCGGGGTCGTAGTGGACGCGAAAGTGCGCGTTCGAGAGTCCCTGCCAGGGGCCGGTCGCGCGCTCGCCGCTGGGATCCGCCAGCCGCGCTTCGTCGTCGAGCGCCGCCAGCCGGCGGCGCGCCGATTGACGCCAGGGCTCGAGTTCGTCGCCCGCGGCGGCGAGGAAGGCCTCGAGGTGCACGCGGGCCGAATCGTACCGACCGCGCTGGCGATCGAGGAGTGCGAGGTACCAGTGCGCGACCGGCTCTCCGGGCGACTCCCTCAGCACGCCGTTGAGCGAGACCGACGCGCGCGCCGTTTCGCCGCGGCGCAGGTCGTCCACCGCGCCCCGGATCAGGCGTTGGACGCGGGCGTCAGCGGCGTCCAGCGAAGCCCCGGATACAGGCTCGTCACCGATCGGGCTGCTCCAGAGCTCGCCGAAGCCGTGCTCGCTCGTGCGCGCGTCCGCGGGGATGCCCGACGGATCATCGGTGATGTGGGTGACGCCGCGCTCGTCGATCCAGACGAAGACCTCGGCCCTGGCAGAAGTCGGACCGAGCGCGAACCACGCGGCGGCGGCGAGTCGTGCCGCGACGGCGACCAGGCGGAGCGGGAGCTGGGCCATCCTGAGTGTTTCGGAACAGCGTCAGCGCGTCTTGACCGCCTCGGCGGCGAGGTGGCCGAGTTCGGGCAAAACGAGCTTTCGCATCGCGAGTTCGACGGCGCCCCGGGAGCCCGGCAGCACGAAGACGACGCGGCCCGAGGCGAGCCCCGCGAGCGCGCGCGAGAGCAGCGCTGCGCTGCCGATCTCCTCGTAGGACAGGGCTCGAAAGAGTTCGCCAAAACCCGGCACCACCCGATCGAGCAGCGGCTCGACGGCCTCGGGTGTGACGTCGCGCGGTGCCACGCCGGTACCACCGGTCAGGATCACGGCACGGACGTCGTCGCGCACCAACAACGCGCGCAGTGCCGCCGAAATTTCTGCAGGTTCGTCCTTCACGATCTCGCGCACGACGACGCGATGCCCGCTCGCGCCAAGCAGCTCGACCACGCGCGCGCCGCCCGCGTCGGTGTCGAGCGTTCGCGTATCGCTCACCGTGATCACCGCCGTGGGAACCTCGGCGGCTGCGCCCTTTCGGTGGTGGTGTTCGCGAGAAGCGGGATTCGCTTCGCTCATGCTCGATCGTGGGCCCGAGATGCGAGCGCTCTCCGTCGGGGTTTCCGGGCCTGCTCGTAGCGACTCAGGGGCGGCCATCGATCCATTGGACAGAGATTGGGGCAAGAACCAGGGCGATGCCAGGCCTGGGCACGAGCGAAGCAGCGCCGAACTCAGACGGCCCCTTCCCTCCTCCGCATCACCCAGTGCGCCGCTCGGTTCACTTCGGAATCAACGTGATCGAGTCCTTGTCCCGGCCATTCTCGGAAATCGACTGATACTTCTCGGTGACGGTCACGACGCCCGAGCAGCCAGCCGCGTCACACGCGAGACTTCCTCCGGCGGTGTTCGTCGGCGTACCGCTCGCATCCGTCACCACGGAGCTGACCGACGTGCCCTCACAGACTTCGATGCGGTGCGCCGTTTCGCCGAGTGAGGCCGGATCGATGATGTGTCCCGTGATCGCGTGCGACAGCGTCGGATTGTTCGTCGGGCTCTGCCCCTTTGCGATCGTGACGATCCGGGTCACCGGCCAGGTCGCCGAGCACGCGCTCGGCGTGGGTGTCGGTGGCGGCGAAGCGGTCGCCGACGGAGTCGGCGGCGGAGCCGTCGAGGTGGGTGTCGGCGTCGGATCCGACACGACCACCGTGACGCTGTCGTCCGGTTCCCAGACCAGACAGATACACCCGGGATCGATCGCGAGCAGGCTCATCTCGGCAGTGTTCGTGGTCGTTTCGGTGATCTTTGCCGTTCGGGTCAGCGTCTCGCCGCTCGATTGGCCGATCGCTCCGAGCTTGTCGTCCTCGACTTCCACCAGCGCGTAACCACCGAAGAGCTGGACCTGATAGTGGTAGGTCACTTCTCCGCCCGAGCGGACGGTGCAGAAGTCCTCCAATGGACCCCCGCCCACCGAGCACTTCTTGTCGAGTGAACAAGCCATGTCGCAGAAGGGGCTCGGCGTTGGTGACGGAGTCGGGCTGGCCGTGGCCGTTGGCGTCGCGTCCCCCGGGCCCACGCCGGCATGGCTGGTGAATGCCGTGCCGAGTACCAGGCCAATCGCGAGTACCGCGATTCGGATGATTCGAGTCGCTGCATCGAAACCGGCGATTCGGATTCGCATGTCGGAGTCCTCCCAATCAGGTAGCGACCCATTATCAACACGCTGTGGCGATCGCGGTCAAGCGAAATGTGCTCGAGACCCAACCAGCGAGCGCGAACGAAGAGAATCGACCTTGTATCCTCCGAAATAAACACCTAACAGAATCGGCGTCTTATCGAATTCGAATGATCGAATCGCCAACGAAAAAGGCAGTGCTTTGGCTGCTTGGAAAGACGACGGTGTCTGCCGATGCGCGAGATTGCCGCGGGCAGCCCGGCACCTGCGACGCCGCCCGCGAACCGGCCCGTTCAGGAGGATCTGGAATGCGCAGGTCTCGTCGTCCACAGGCAACGGCGAACGAAACGCGGGTTCGCGCGCAGCACAGCCGACACCGGAGTCCGTGGCAGGACGTCGAAACCGCGGCGAGCGTCTCGTTCAGAACCGATACTGAACGCCCCAACCGATCGACACGTAATCCAGATCGTCGAGGTTTCCGAAGGGGAGCACGTAATCGGCCTCCAGGCTCACGACCACGTTCTTCGTGGCGTAGAGATCGATGCCTCCCCCGAAGCGCATGCTGAACGCGTTCTCGCTCTCGCTCGAAGAAAATCCCAACCCCACGGCGTCGTTTCGCAGCTTGGCTTCGGCCGTCATGACGCCTCCACCAACCAGCAGGAAGGGCTGGTAGCGCCCGGTCAGGAGATAGCCCTTTGCGTTGGCGGTGATCACGACGGGATCAAATTCGAGCTTGCCGAGGTCACCGAAGCCGGGCGACGAGAACTCGGCGTCGAAGCCGTCGAGCCATTCGACCTCGACTTCGGCCGAGAAATTCCGGTGGCAGCGGTACCCCACGCGACCGTTGAAGCCGAAGCTGTTCTCGACGATCATGCTCGTGGGAACCCCGAGCACCCGGCTGAGATCCGCTTCCGCGTCGCTCTCGAACGTCTCGATCGCGTAGCTTCCCGCCACGCCCACCGAAAAGCCCCGGCGGGCGAAATCCTCCGGATCGATTTCGTCGTCTGCCGTGAGTGCGACGCCCGAGCAGATGATGCCCATGAGCACCCCGCCCGCCGCGCCCTCGACGATGTTCTTGGCCGTGTCGCTGCGAGCGGAGATCGGCAGTGCCATGACCGCGCATACCGTAAGTCCAACCACTGCTGCCCGTTTCACGACCCGCTCCACGACTCGCTCCACGACTCTCTTCCTCCTTCAGAATCGATGGATTCGCCCCTCGCGATCCTGGCGAGGTCGATCGAGCCGTGACCAGCGCGCTCGAGGGCGTTTCCGTGCCGCGAACGCTACACCCGAACCGCAGCGTGCGCCATCTCGCAGGCGCCTCCGCTCATCTGGGAATGAAGCTGATCGAGTCCCTGTCCCGGCCATCCTGGGAGATCGACTGATACTTCTCGGTGGTGGTCACCACACCCGAGCACTTTGCCGAATCGCATGAGAGGCTTCCCATCGCAGTATTCGTCGGCGTGCCGCTGGTATCCGTCACCACAGCGGTCACCTCCGTTCCGACGCAGACCTCGATCCGGTGCGCGGTCGGGCCAAGCGAACCCGCATCGATGATGTTTCCGGTGATCACGTGCGAGAGCTTCGCATTGTTTGCCGGACCCTGACCTTTCGCAAGCGTGACGATGCTCGAGATCGGGTTGCTCGCTGTACACGATGGCGGCGAACCTTCCTGCCCAGCGTGGCTCGCGACGCCAACACCAATGATCGCGCCCGCAGCGAGCGTCACGATCCACCGCTTCGAACCGGACTCGGTCCATCTGGTTCTCATTTCAGCTACCTCCCGATCAACTTCCAGGGATGCACTGAAACACGAAACCGGGATCGCTGTCAACAACATCCTCGTCGATGGCGCTAGGGTCGGTCGTCGACCCAGTATTCGCCGTCGGTCGCGACTTCCTTCTTCCAGATCGGGACGCGCTGCTTGAGGGTGTCGATCGCGTAGCGGCAGGCCTCGAAGGCCTCGGCGCGGTGCGGAGCCGCGGCGACGACGACGACCGCGATATCGCCGATTTCGAGATGGCCGGCGCGGTGGGCGATTGCGACCCGCGTGCCGGACCAGCGATCGGCGGCTTCGCCGGCGATGCGCTCCATCTCGCGCTCCGCCATCTCCGGGTAGGATTCGTACTCGAGGTGGCGGATGTCCCGCCCCCGGGCGCGGTTTCGCACCGCGCCGATGAAGGTCACGATGCCGCCCATTCCAGGGCCGGATACCCGCGCCACGACCTTGCCGACGTCGATCGGACCGTCCGAGAGCGAGCAGGTTCCCGCCCCACCCGACACGGGCGGAAGGAACGCGATCTCGTCGCCGTCGTGGAGTTCCGCCTCGAGCGAGCGAATTTCGAGATTCACCGAGACCGCCAGCCGGTCGGCAAATGGTGCGATCGCGGGATGCTCGCCGAGCAAGAGGGCCCAGACGTCGCGCGCCAGGGCGCCTTCCGGAAGCGTGAGTGACAACTCCTTCGCGCCCGCGGCCTCGCGAACGGCACCGAATAGTTTTGCGATGACCTGCATCCCGAGACCCTACTCTGCACGGGACAAAAGCTCAATCCAGAGCGATGACTCGTTGACGCAGAATTCTCCGCCGCTCTAAAATGGCGGCCAGGAGGAGCTTGCCATGGCGACTCGCAAGAAGACCACGACGCGCAAGAAGCCCGCCCGCAAGAAGCTGGCCCGGAAGAAGTCGATCGGGAAGAAGGCGACCCGAAAGAAGGCCACCCGGAAAAAGACGACCCGCAGGAAGACCGGAGCTGGCAAGACGCCTCGTAAGAAGACCGGCCGCAAAAAGACCGCCCGCAAGAAGCCCGTGCGAAAAAAGGCGCCGCGAAGCAACCGTTCACGCAAGAAGGCGACGCGCGGCGCAGCCGGTGCTCGCAAGAAAGTCGCCAAGAAGAAAGCCGGCCGAAAAAAGACCGGCAGCAAGAAGGCGACGCGAAGGAAGGCCGCGGCGCGCAAGATCGTGACGAAAAGGGCAGCTCGAAAGAAGACGGCTCGGAAATCAACGCCGAAAGGAATCTCGCGCGCAAAGGCACCCGCGAGTTCCGCCCGAACGGCCTCGAGCGCAACACCCGCTGCGTCGCAGATTCCGCCGACGGTGGCAGCAGCGGGATCGACCCAGGTCGGAGTCGTGACCCACTACTTTCCGCGGGTCGACGCGGCCGTGGTGGCGGTAGGCCCCGGAGAAATCCACACCGGAGACACCGTTCATTTTCGCGGGCACACCACCGACTTCTACCAGACGCTCGACCGGCTGGAATACGACCACCAACCCATCGAGGTTGCGAAACCCGGACAGCAGGTGGGCGTGCATGTCTCCCACCGCGTTCGCGAGGGAGACAGCGTCAAGCGCATTGCGTGAGCCCCTACCTGGGCGCGCTGCTCACCGCGTCGTTGGCACTCTTGGCGTCGCCCTTTCCGGCGACGGCCTTGAGCGAGGAGGTTCCGGATTTCGAGCCCGGCGCGCCCATGCTGATCTTGCCAGTGATCATCGCACCCTCTTCGACCACGATCGAGGGCGTCTGGATGTCTCCTTCCACACGCGCGCTCTTGTGAAGCACGACCTTCGCCTCGGCGATGACGTTGCCGTGGACGGTGCCACTCACGACGACCGTCTTCGAGCGGATCTCGGCGTCGATCTCGCCACTCTCTCCGACGATGAGGGTGTTCTCGCTGGTGATCTCACCGTGAAATCGGCCGTCGATGCGAACCGTGTCGCGAAACGAGAGCTTCCCCTCGAACTCCGAGCCCTGGTCGATGAATGCGGTGAGGCCGCCCGAACTGGATGAACTGCTGGATGCGGACGAAGTAGAACCGGACTGAGTGTCGTAATCCGTCTCTCGACCCCGACCGAATGCGTTGATTGCCATCTGAAAACTCCCTCCCAATTGCGCGTGCAGGCGTCCAATACCGCGTGCAGGCGTCCAATACGCGCGCAAGCGTGTCGGCTGGATCGGCGCGCGCAGCGGAAGACTTGAGCGCAAAGTCCTTGAGACGTTACTGGGGGTTCGAGCGATCCGATGCGCAGCCGTGAGCGTGGGAAAAAACCGCCCGCATCCAGCCCGCGAGCGCAATTCCGGCCAGGAATCCGCCGGTATGGGCCCACCAGGCCGATCCCCCCTCCTCTGCGGAGGGGTCGTCGAACCCGGATAGGACCTGGATCACAAACCAGACCAGCAGAAAGAAGATCGCGGGGATCGGGACGGGCGACCACCGCAGCCGCAGCCGTCGGTGCGGATACGCGACCACGTACGCACCGAGCACTCCCGAGATCGCTCCACTCGCGCCGATCGTCGCCACGTAGGAGTTGGGATCGCTCGCGATCTGGAACCCCGACGCGGCCAGACCGCAGGCGAGGTAGAAGGCCAGGAAGCGGCGCCCCCCGAACCAATGCTCGACCTCGGCACCGAAGATCCAGAGGTAGAGCAGGTTGCACGCGAGGTGGACGAGTCCGCCGTGGAGAAACATCGAACTGAGCGGCGTCAACCAGACGACCTGACTCGTGGCACCCGGGTCGGCGATCTCGCGGAGGAATTCTCGCGGAACCAATCCCCAGCGGGCGACGAACTCACCCACCGCAGCGCCGTCGGCGGCGGGACTGCCCGAGAGGATCATCTCGTAGCCGAAAACAATCGCGTTGGCGGCAATCAGGCCGCCGACCGCAAGCGGAAACCGGTGCGGGCGAGAAGCCTCGGGTTGCACGATCATCGGACCGAGCGTACCCCCGCGCGTGGGTGGGGTGCTAGACTGCTCGCCCCATGTCGACCGCTTCGAGCGACTCGCCGAGCCTTCTGCGCCGCAGCCTCGAAAGCGGTCGCATCCACTCGGCGTACCTGCTCTCCGGCCCCGGATCGGCGCCGCAGGACGCAGCCCTCGACTTCGTCCGGGCCCTCGTCTGTCGGCAGCCGGATGGCCCCTGTGACGCCTGCATCGACTGCCGACGATCGCACCCCGGCGAGCCGATCGCGCTCGACGGCAGCGGCCGCAAGGGCCCGCTGCTGCGTCACGTCGGCGATCACGCGGATCTGTTCTGGATCGAGCGCGGCGACGACGCGACGCGGGTGACCATTGGCCAGATCCGCGCGCTGCAGGGAGCGCTTCACCTGCGATCCACCGAGGGCGGGCGGCGCGCCGCGGTCATCGCCGACGCGGAGCGGATGAACCACGAAGCCCAGAATGCGCTGCTCCGGATTCTCGAAGAACCGCCGCCCCAGACCACCCTGGTGCTGGCGACGGCAACCGCGACCGGCCTGCTCCCGACCGTGCGCTCGCGCTGCCAGCGCGTTCGCCTCGAAGCCGATTCCGCTGCCGCACAGCAGGATCCCGGGCGCGAAGCGCTGCGTAAACGCCTCGACGGGATCGCGACCGCGGCGATTCCAGAACTGCTCGACTGGGCGTCGGAGTATCGCGGCGCGCGCGCGGCGATCGTCGGCGACGTCGAAACGCTCCTCGAAACCGCATCGCTCTGGATACGCGATCGGGTGGCGACCTCCGTGTTCGAGACCGAGGCCGACGTCACGCGGGATCTCGACGCATTCCAGACCCTCGGCGATTGCCGCAAGACGCTGTCACAGCGCAACGCGAACCCCCAGATGGTGGTGGAGCGTGCGCTGCTCGCACTGCGCGAGTCTACACACAGATGACAGACATCTTCTACGCCACCACGCCGATCTACTACGTGAATGCGGAGCCGCACATCGGCCACACCTACACGACCGTCATCCTCGACACCCTCGCGCGCTACCACCGGATGGCCGGCGACGACACCTTCTTTCTCACGGGCACCGATGAACACGGCGACAAGATCGCCGAAATCGCCGCAAAACGCGGCGTGTCGCCACAGGAGATCGCCGACGAATATTCCGCGGCTTTCAGCTCCACCTGGAAAGAACTGGGATTTTCGTTCGACCGCTTCATTCGCACCACCGATCCAGACCACACGCGCGTCGTCCAGCAGATCCTGCAAAAGGTCTACGACGCGGGGGAGATCTACTTCCAGGAATACGAGGGCCTGTACTGCGTGGGCTGCGAGCGATTCCTGACCGACCGCGACATCGAAGCTGGACTCTGCCGCGACCACGAGCGCGCTCCCGAGAGACGGCACGAGTCGAACTACTTTCTGCGCATCACCTCCCACTTCGCCTGGTTGTCCAACCACATCCAGGCGCAGCCGGATTTCATCCGACCGGAGCGCTACAAGAACGAAACGCTCGCGATGCTCGGCGAGGAGAGTGGACTCGGAGACCTCTGCATCTCGCGGCCAAAAGAGCGGCTCGAGTGGGGGATCGAACTCCCCTTCGATTCGAATTACGTCTGTTACGTCTGGTTCGATGCACTGATCAACTATCTGACGGGAATCGGTTATCCGGACGGACCGGACTTCGAGCGCTATTGGGGGGCGGCCGAGCATTTCGTCGGGAAGGACATCCTCAAACCGCACGCGATCTTCTGGCCGATCATGCTCAAGACGATGGGCCTGCCCGTCTACCAGCACCTCAACGTGCACGGCTACTGGAACATGGATGGGCGAAAGATCTCCAAGTCGCTCGGCAACATGGTTTCGCCGATCGCGATGAAACGGATCTACGGCTTCGACGCATTCCGCTACTTCCTGTTGCGCGAAATGGTCTTCGGGCTCGACTCGATCTTCAGCGAAGCCGCGCTGATCCGCCGGATCAACGCCGACCTCGCGAACAACCTCGGAAACCTCGTGAGTCGCACGCTCAAAATGACGGCTCGCTTCGCGGATGGCGTCGTCCCCAAGCCAGGCGAGCCGGGCGCGCTCGAGCGCGCAATCCAGGCGGCCGCACCCGAAACGGCCGCGCGCGTCGACCGGGCAATCCGAAGCAACGAGTTTCACCGCGCGCTGGAGGCGATCTTCGAATTCCTCGATCGCGTCAACCGTTACCTCGAAACCCGTGCGCCCTGGAAGGCGGCCAAGGACCCCGCGAACGCAGGTCCGGTCGCGACGACGCTCTACACCAGCTGCGAGGCGCTGCGCGTGATCGCACTGCTGCTCGCAGCCTTTCTCCCAGAAACCGCGCAGGAGATCCTCCATCGACTCGGGATTCCCGACGCGTTGAAGACCGCCCGGCTTCCCGAGGACGCCGGGCGCTGGGGAGTGCTCGAGCCCGGAACCGCGACCACCAAGGGTGCCGCGCTGTTCCCCCGCATCGAAGCTTCTGAAGGGACCGATTAGCCGTGTGGCTCGACAGCCACTGCCATCTGGCGGCGGACGAATTTGATCTCGACCGCGCAGCGGTGCTCGACCGCGCCTGCGAAGCCGGCGTCGACACCTTCATCGCGATCGGGTCGGGTTACGGAATTGCGGGCAATGCGCGGGCCGTCGAGCTGGCAGCCGCGGATCCGCGCGTGTACGCCACGGTGGGCGTGCACCCCCACGAAGCCAAAGAGCTGGACGACGAAGCGCGCACACTGCTCGAAGAGCTGATCGGTCGACCGCGCGTGGTTGCCGTCGGAGAATGCGGCCTCGACTACCACTACATGAACTCGGAACGCGAAGTGCAGCGCGCGGTCTTCGCCGAGCAGGCTGCCACTGCGCGGTCCCGAAAGATGCCCGCCACCATCCATGTGCGCGGTGATGAGCCCAACGCTTTCGAAGAACTGCTCGACATCTGGCTGGCAGAAACGCGAGGTGAAATCGAGGGAGTTCTCCACTGCTACACGGGAACCCTCGCGTTTGCGCGGCGGGCGATCGAAGCCGGTTTCTACGTATCCTTCTCGGGGATATTGACGTTCAAGAACGATCGCGGCCTCAGAGAGGTCGCGAAGGCGCTCCCGCTCGAACGCCTGATGATCGAAACCGACGCCCCGCTGCTCGCCCCGCAGGGCTTTCGCGGCAGGCGCAACGAACCCGCCCACGTCGGAGAAGTCGGAGAAATTCTCGCGGCGCTCCACGACGTGCCCGCCGAAGAGGTCGCGCGCACGACCAGCGAAAATGCGCGAAGGCTCTTTCGCCTGGATGCCGCGTGACGATGCGCGCCGAAGCCGCACCGCTACTCGAACTCGCAGCGCGCCTCGCACGCGGAGCCGGTCGAATCCAGCGCGAACGCTACGAGGGCGAGTTCGGGATCCAGTCCAAGAGCGCCGTGATCGACCTCGTCACGGACGTCGATCGGGCCTGCGAGCAACTCATCGTCGACGCGATCCAGACGCAGCGCCCCGGAGATGCCATCCTCGCCGAAGAGGGCGGCGGAACCGACATCCCCGACGCCGAATGGCGCTGGGTGATCGATCCACTGGACGGCACCACCAACTACGCCCACGGCTACCCGCGCTTCTGCGTTTCGATCGGCGTCGAACAGCGGGGCATCGCGGCGGTGGGGGTCGTCTACGACCCGCTGCTCGACGAACTCTTTTCAGCCGTACGCGGCCACGGCGCCCGCTTGAATGATCGCCCGCTCAGTGTGAGCTCGGAAGCCCGGCTCGACCACGCGATGCTCGCGACCGGCTTTGCGTACGACGTCCATCGCTCGACCGACGACAACCTCGACCACTTTGCGGCTTTCGCGAAAACCGCCCAGGCGATCCGGCGCGACGGCAGTGCCGCCCTCAACCTATGTTATGTCGCAGCTGGCCGCTTCGACGGCTTCTGGGAACTGAAGCTCCACCCCTGGGACGTCGCGGCTGGACTCTTGATCGTGGAAGAGGCCGGCGGGCGCACGAGCGACTTCTCGGGTGACGGGAGTTGCACGAGCGGCCTCGAAACCGTCGCGAGCAACGCCCAGCTGCACGCAGCCATGCTCGAAGTCCTGCAGCGCTGAGGCGATGCGCCGCGCTTGCCGGGCGGCCGTCACACCGGCCATTGCGGCGTGAAGACGTACTCGAGTTTGATGTCGTCGGGGTCCGCGAAGAAGACCGCGTAGTAGCCGGGTGCATAGTGGGGATATTCTGCCGGTGGATCGAAGATCGGCACCTTTGCCACCTCGAGTCGCGCGTAGAGTTCGTCGACAGCCTCGCGGGTCGGCGCCGTGAAGGCGAGGTGGTGGAGCCCCGGCGAGCGCCGATCGTGCGCGGAGGTCGAATCGGCTCGTGCGGTCTGCAACCCGACTTCGACCTGCGCCCCGGCCCAGAGCGGTCCCTCGGCGGCGTCTCCGATCCGACGAAATCCCATCAGCGGCAGCACGATATCGTAGAATGCGAGCGCTCGTTCCGGATCGCGCACCGTGATGTCGATGTGGTGAATCGCTCCAAATGTCTTCACGCGAATCAGGCCTCCCGTAACCGAATCACCAAATAGCAGAAGAGCACGAACCCGACAGGCCCACGATCGCGAATAGACCGACGAGGCGAGGCGAAACTTCAGCGATCGCGAGGAGTAGATCCTGCTCGATCACCCGAACTCCAGACGAAGTGAACGGTCGCGCGACTATAACAGCCCGCAATCGAAAAATGCACTCGAGTCAATTCGCTAGGCGCAACGCTCACGAACACCTATCCTGATCGCGCGGCCCCATGCGCGGAGCCCGAAAATCGCGCGCACGATCTCGTCGGAATGACCGCACGGTTCCGGCAAGGCCCCGGCGCGGGCCCGGTGGGTTTCGAGCGAAACCAGGTGCAGCGTGTGATGCGCGTGTGACGCAAGGAGGTAGAGGTCGAGATGCCCGCGTTGGTGATCGTGGAGATCGAAGTGCGCGATCCGGAAGCCTACGAGCGCTACAAGCGCCTCGTTCCCGCCTCCGTGGAAGCGTACGGCGGAAGGTTCATCGCGCGCGGTGGCGCGACCGAGAGCCTGGAAGGCGGCTGGTCACCCGAGAGAATCGTCGTGCTCGAATTTCCGAACCTCGAACGCGCCAGGCAGTGGTGGGGTTCGCCGGAATACCGCGACGCCAGAGCCATCCGGATGCGCGCAGCGCAGACCCGGATGATTGCCACAGAGAGCCTCGAGGAACGCGACTCCAGAAATGCATCGCGCGACGACGCAAGCGAATCCGAAGGATTCGCCCGTTAGCTTTCGTCGTTCCCGACGTCGACAGCCGCGGCTGGCTCGCCAGCCGCCGATTCGGGCTTCGCGATGAAGCGCGCGCGGTAGTCGTCGAGATTCGCGGGCAGCGCATTCGCGAGCGCTTGATCGATCAGGAAGACGGTCGCGCGGTCGGGCACGCGCGCGGTGATTCCGTCACCAAAGGCCACACCGAGTTCAATCTCGGCGAGGCGCTCGGCGGGATCGCCGTCGCCGTACACCTGCAGCACGAGGTTCGCGGGCTCGAGCCCCATCGCCTGAAGCTCCGCCGACCCGAATTCTTCAGCGACGATGTCGTGGGCGCTCAGATCCGAAAGCACATCCACCAGCGCGTCCAACATCTCGGGATCGACGGGATCCGCATTCGACAGCCAGCGGCCATCTTCGAGGCCGACACTGACGGCGACGGTCTCTCCGGTCGCCGTGTGAAACCCCAGCTCGATGCGTCGGGCGTCTGCCACCGCGAACTTCGAAAGCCGGCGATCCCGATACTCGGCCACCCTGCGCGGAAAGCCATCGATGCTCTCTTGCGAGATCAGGTAGAGCGTTTCCACGGCGCCGCGAACGAATCGCTGGGACCCGCCCTCGTCCACGCCACCGACCGCAATGCGCACGATCGCGTGATCCTGGGCCTCGGCTTCGCGAGACAGTTCGATCTCGGCCGCGAACTGCGGCGGCGCAAAGCCCCTCTCTTCATCGGAACCCGGATCGTCGACGAACCCGGACGCCCGCAGCAACGAAAGGTTCGTCAGCAGGCTGTCGATCGTGTCCGCGTCTGCGCGAACCTGAACTGGCGCAACCATCTGCCAACCGTCGTCGCCGCGTTCGACGACGACCTCCGTCCCGGGCCAGCGGATCGCAACCCGCCTGACGGCGGCGGGATCGAAATCGAGGATGTGCTTGTCCCGAAGCGCCTCCACCCCCTGCTTGAACGGCGAGAACTGATACGAAGCCACGGTATGGACGCGATCGTCTCCAGCTACCATCGCGTAGGAATTCGATCCGACCGGCGTCGCGTTTCCGATACGCAGGGTCTTCTGCTGATCCCCTACCGTGAAACGAACCTCCGCGGCCGCGGCGCGAAGGCCGTAGACTTCGACCGGCTGGGGGGCTTCGATGACCGATTCGCTCATCAACTGGGTGATCGCGCTCGCAAGGCCATCCGCCGCGAAAGTGTCGGCCGCGAAATCGATCGGCGCCGCGATCCGCCAGCGGTCGTCACGGCGCTCGATCCGGATTTCGGGGTCATCCGAAACACGCAGCGCGATCGAGGTGATCTCGCTCTGCTCCAAATCGGGGAAGAGGCGCTTCTCGGCCGCCTTCGCTTCCACGCGCGCCTGTTCGCCCTTGATCTCGTAGAAGTAGACGAAGGCTGCAAGCGCGGCGGCGATCGCGAAGAGAACCGCGGTCGTCTTCGGGTTCATCGCCTGGCGGTCTGGCGGCGCGTCCACCAGATGTAGACACCAGCCACGGCGAGCACTTCGGGAATCGCGAACAGCGCAAGAATCTGAACCGCCCGCTTCTGCGAGGCACTCATCTGGAATTTCGAGGCGCGCGACCGATTGGGTCGAACCGAAATGGCTTCGACATCACCGAGCAGCCAGTTGACGGTATTCACGAAGAGGTCGCGGTTCTGGTACGAACCAAGTATCTGGTTGGATGCAAAATCCGCGTCGCCAAACACCGCGAGCCGCGCCTCCTGCGGCGCATCACCCTGCCCTTCGAGAATCACGGTTCCCGCCACCGCGATCGGTACGGGCCCGCGCAGATCCGCGTCGTCGAATTCAGCGCGACCCTCTGTGAGGAACTGCTCGAGATTGCGCTCCGCCCACGACTCGCTTCCGGTGAGAACGATCGAGGTAAAACGATCTTCGGCGCCTGCAGCGGGCCTCACGCTGCGCACCACATGAAACATCGTGTATTCGCGCAGGTCGCGCGTGATCGGGTGATCTGGCGCGTATTCGCTCGCAAATGGAGTCGTCGCCCGACCGAAGACCGCCAACTCGCGATCGACCACGATGTCGTCCCCGAGCTCGACCCCCCACCCGGCGAGCGCTTCGACCAGGTCCGTGCGAACGCGTGGGTCGACCAGGGCCAACAGCGCGCCTCCGCGCTCGATGTAGCGTTCGAGCGCGTCGCGTTCCTCTGGGAGCATCAGGCGCGACGCACCCGCGATGATGACGACGTCCGCGTCTTCGGGAACGTCACTCCTGGCGGCGAGCAGCAGTTTCTCGACCTTGTAGTTCTCGTTGCGCAGCGCGTCGGCGGCTCGTTGATAGCCTTCTTCGGCCGCGCCGTTCGGGCCATCGATCGGGTTCTCGCCGTGACCTTCGAGGAAGTAGACGGTCTTTTCGCCCCGGCGGGTGAGTTTCACGATCGCGTTGGTCAGGGTTTCTTCCGTCGGCTCTTCGACGTTGACCGACTCTCCACCGTATTCGAGGTGAACGATGCCGCGACCGAGCTGCTCGGGCGTGATCCCGTAGCGCTCGAGCAGGTCTGGCTTTTCGTTGGGATCGGCGATCTCGACGATCTTGAATCGATCGCTCGCATACGCGTAGCGATCGAGTTGCTCGCGAACCGGTTCCCACTCCATCCTGCGATAAAGCGCGAGGGCTTCGACATCCTGATCGAGAGTCGACAAGACCTTCGTGGTCTGATCCGACAAGGAGTGAATACCCTGTTCGCTCCAGTCGAAGCGCTTGGGATAGCGATTGGCGAGGTATCCACCCATGCCGAGAATTGCGATCACCAGCAGCGCCGAGACCAGCGAGCTCGAACCATATTTGCTCGCGCGACGGGCTTCTCCCGAAGTCATCCGCTCTCGCAACCCGTCGAGGTTGATGAGCGCGGCAGCCGCCAGCAGCGCGAAACCGCAGACCCCGTGCAGAATGCTCCAGCCGAGCGGGGCCGCCCCCGTCAACGCCATGAAGAATCCCGCCAGGGCGAAGAGGATCGCAACCAACCCGAGCGCTCCGAGCAGAGCAGACATCAGCGCACGCCCTTCTTCATCGCCATCGCACCGATTCCACCGCCGCCTTCGTCATCACCAGGAAGCTTCCGATGATCACGACGAAGTAGGCGAGATCCGCGGTGTCCACGAGGCCCCTGAGCAGCGGATCGAAGTGGAGTTGCACCGAGAGGTAGCGGAGCGTCTCGGCAACCCCGGAAGCACTCCCGGCGAGACCGAATTCCGCGATGCCCGGCAACAACAGCAGTGTCACCAGAATCACGAGTGTGATCAGAAACGCGACGATCTGGCTGCGGGTGATTGCAGAAGCCAGGCCACCGATCGCCACGTAGGTCCACCCCGTGAGGAGAAGCCCGATCAAGCCCGATGTGGTCTTGCCGACTTCCGGATCGCCGTAGAGGAACAGCACGCTCGCAAACAGGCCCACGATCCCGACCAACATGGTGATGAAGATTGCGCCCGCCGCGAACTTGCCGAGCACGATGTCCCAGATCGTGAGCGGACTCGTGAGCAACAATTCCTCGGTTCCATTCGTCTTCTCGGCCGCATACACACCCATGGTGATACCGGGAATCAAGAACAGCAGAACCACCGACATCGAACCGTAGAACTCGCGGAGCAGGCCGTCGTTGAGATTGAATTGTCCGAGCTGATCCGGATACTGTTGGGCCTGGAACAGCACCTGCTCGAACCAGCTCATATCGATGATGAAAAACATCCCCGCGAGAACCGCGAACAGGCTCAGCACCCCGTAGGCGACCGGCGACACGAAGAGCGAGCGCAATTCGCGCCCGGCGACCGAAGCGACGTGTTTCACGGCGCGCTCCTCGATTCGGCGTCGCCGATCGGTTTCGACGGAAGTGCGGCGGGATCGGCGGCATCGTGGGCCGTGTGCTCGGTGAAGATCTCGTCCAGCGTACGGCCACCGCGCGTGAGCTCGGACAACGGCGCGTCGACGGCCTTCCGCCCCCGATTGATCAAGATCACGCGCCGACAGATGGCGTCCACCTCGGCGAGGATATGGGTCGAGAGAATCACCGTGTGCTGGGTGTCGCCCTGCGACGGGGCCGTCAGCTCGGCAATCAGGGCGCGAATCTCGCGAATCTGGAGTGGGTCGAGACCCGCGGTGGGCTCGTCGAGAATCAATACGGGCGGGTTGTGGACGATGGCCTGCGCGAGGCCCACGCGCTGCCGGAACCCCCGGGACAAGGTGCCGATGACCTGTCGCTTCACCTCGGTCAGCGCCGTGCGCTCGAGCGCCCGATCGACAGCCGCTCGCCTCTTCGCGCGGGGCACATCCTTGATTCGCGCGACATACGCGAGAAAGGATCCGACCGCCATCTCCGGATAGAGCGGCGGCGATTCCGGGAGGTAGCCGATCGCACGCCGGGCGGCGATCGGATCGCCGAAGATGTCGTGCCCGGCGATCACCGCGGTTCCGTCCGTGGGAGGCAGGAAACCCGTGAGCATTCGCATCGTGGTCGTCTTGCCGGCCCCGTTGGGCCCCAGAAAGCCGACCACCTCGCCTTTCGCGATCGAAAAGTCGATGTTCTCCACCGCGACGAGATCGCCGTAGCGCTTGCTCAGTCCCTTCGCCTGGATCACGCGGCCTGCCCCACTACCATTGCGGTCATCGCTGAAACCGGACGCAACGGCGTAACGCGCCGTTCGCCCCCGTGTTAAGCGCCCGGTCCGCCCTTGCCGGCCGATTCAGTCGTCCGGACGGTTGATTTTGTTCCATCGATTCCACTGATTTCGATCACAGCCATTTCGATCACAGCCATTTCGGTCACAGCCATTTCGATCAAAGCCGCGATGCCGGAGTGGGCATGACTATAAGAACTCCGCTATGCGCGTCAACGCCGCGGGCGGGTCTCGGACCGGCTCGAGCGCCATCTTCGGTGCAGAGCGAGAATCTTGGCTTGGTTCGCCGCCGTGCGCTCCGCCTCAGCGGCTCACCACGATCCAGCGGAAGTAGCTCGACGAACCCGGAACCCGACCGCCCGCACCGGGCCGGTAGGTGAGATCGCTACCCCCCTCGGAACCGCAGACGATCTCCTTGAAGGCGGCGATCTTCGTCTCCGGGTCCTCCGGGTTGAGTCCGTGGAAGACGATCTCGACGTGCTCCCTGGTCTCGAAAACGTTGAGGATCAGGGCCGCGAGCGTGAAGAGCTTGCCGATCCCCTCCACCGCTTCGACCGAGAAACGAGGCATTTCTACCTCGGAAAGTTCGAAGCCGAATTCGAGTCGCATCGATCCTCCCTAGCTAACGAAACTCGATCACGCTAACGAAATTCAATCACGCTAACGAAACCGGTTCACGCTAACGAAACCGATTGACGCTAACGAAACCGATTCACGCTAACGAAACTGAATCTCGGGCGCCGTACTCAAACCGGGCGCCGCAGGTTGCCGCCGGCGCGTCTGAGTGTCAAGCACCGCCCGTCGGTTTGGACATCGCCTTCAGCTGCGCGACGAGCTCTTTGCGGCTGAAGACACCCTTCTCGACGAGAAGCTGCGCGATGGCTCTGAGCATCGCGTCACTCGAAGCGCTGGCGCCCTTGGCCTTCGCGGTTGGAGCGTCGAGCGGGAGGGCGGGTGAATCTTCGAAGACGAGTGGAGCGTCGGGTTCCTCGGAGCCGAGTTCGTCCAGTCCCACGAAGGACGGCTCGGGACCGAAATCGTCGAGGCGGGTGGCTTTCATGCCGTCGATGTTCGGATCGATCGCCTGGGTGCCGGGCGCAAACGTCGACGCCGAGTTCGGAGCCTGGGATGGCGCGGCCGCCGACGGAGGGAACGGCAGCCGTTCGACTCCGAAACCCGCGCATCGGTAATGGCGGTAG
>Ga0210102_1000171_pt1 | contig 19285 bp, 24 predicted proteins | sample RushOxbow_ThreeS_4_FD_185563 | JGI IMG/M metagenome (GOLD analysis project Ga0210102, IMG submission 185563) | Wetland microbial communities from San Francisco Bay, California, USA, that impact long-term carbon sequestration -... | ecosystem: Environmental > Aquatic > Marine > Wetlands ...
ACCGCGTCGCGGTAGCCTTCCGGCACGCCCACGTCGAAGAAACTCGCCTCGGCGATCACTCCCGCGAGCCTGCGTTCCCGCGCCAGCCGCTGGAGCACCTGCACGTCGTCGAGCTCCCGGCCCGGCGGCAGCCCCCGGCCGACCTCCTCGAAGAGATCCAGGCTCCCGGCGCAAAACACCATCCGCCCGATCGGCGTGAGTGCCCGCGCGCCACTGCCGGTCTCGAATCCCCCCTTCACCTTGTCGGCCACCTCCACCACCCGGAGCGACCGGTCGTCGGCCATTTCCACCCTGGCCCGGCCGGTGGCGCCGCGGGACCCGGCATCCTCCCGCGAGACCTCGGCCAGGAGCACCGTGGTAAGTCCGGTGCCGCGATGGGTCGAGATCACGGCGCGGGTGGGATTGGGCCCGTGGAACAGGTTATCGGGCAGGAGGGCGACGAAGGGGGCGCCGGCGAGGTGGTCGCGGGCCCGGAGAAAGGCGTCGCCCAGGCCACGGGGATGGTCCTGGCTCACGAACTCGAGCTCGAGCGGACCGGAGTAGCCGCGCGCGACCGCCTCGACCAACGGCTTCTGGGGATTGGTGATCACGATGGCGCGGAGCAGACCGGCGTCGGCGGCCTCGTCCAGCGTCCAGTGGAGCAACGGCCGCAGCGCGACCGGCAGCATTTCCTTGGGGAGCCACCGGGTGATGGGATGGAGGCGGGTACCGAGCCCGCCGCAGGGAATGACCGCGGTATCCAGCATGGTCAGCGGATGGACATGGCGACGAGTATCTTGTACGCCAGGCCGCCGCGATCCCCGGCCCCCTGCCAGCGAAAGGAGCAAGGTGTCCGAAAGTAGTCCTCGCCCAAAGGGGGAGCAAGCCCGGCGCGGCTGGACCACGGCGGACCTGCTCAGCGTACTGCGGATCCCGCTGGCGGTGGCGTTCCCGTTCGTCTCCAACCAGTGGCGCCTCGTGCTGCTCGCGGTGGCCGCGGCGACCGACCTGCTCGACGGGCCGCTGGCCCGTCGATTCGGCAGCTCCGCTCTCGGCAGCGTGATCGACCCGGTGGCGGACAAGCTCTTCATGGCTTCGGCCTTCGGCGTCGTGGCCTTCTCCGGTCGGCTGGAGCCGTACGAGATCGTCGGGGTGCTGCTCCGTGACATCGTCGCCACGGTGGCATTCGTCGCTACCATCGTTTCCCACCGGCCCCGCGCCATCCCGGCGCGGCCGGGTGGGAAGGCGGTGACGGTGGCGCAGGTGCTCACGCTGCTGGCGTTCCTGACCGACTCGCCGCGGCTCCGGCCGATGGCGTGGGCCACTGCCGCGGTCGCGATCTACGCGATCTGGGACTACTACCGGGTGGCGCCGACGGCCGAGCGCCGGGTTGGCGGGGGGAATCGGACGTGAGCGGCGAGACCAAGCGGGCGGTGCTGGAGTGGACCGGGAAGCTGGTGTTCCGAGGTGGTGAGCCGGGCGGGCCCACCACGGTGGTCGACGGCGACAACGCGGCCGGCCCGGGCCCGATGCTCACGCTCCTCCTCGCCGCGGCGGCCTGCAGCGGCTCGGACGTGGTCGCCATCCTGGAGAAGATGCGGGTCTCGGTGCGCGCGCTCCGGATCGAGGCGTCGGGGCTGCGCCGGGAGGAGCACCCCAAGCGCTACCTCTCACTCCACCTCGATTTCCACCTCGCGGCCGAAGGAGTGGACCAGGCCCGGGCGCACCGCGCGATCGACCTGTCGCTCACCAAGTACTGCTCGGTCATCCACTCGCTGGCTCCGGACATCCGCATCACTCATGGTCTCACGCTGGGGTAGGCTGGCGCTTGCGGCGCTCGCCGCCGCGGGACCCGCCGCCGCCCAGCAGGTGAAGGAGCTCGGGGTCCAGGTCACCGGGACCTGGTCCGATCCGGCGCTGGTCGTGGCCGGGGTGTCGGGCGCGATCCGGACCTCGGAGCGCACCAGGGTGTCCGCGGCCTTGGGCGGCGGCGTCTCCGATGGAGACGCCGCATGGCGAGGCGAGCTGCTGGGGCACTTCCTGCTCGCGCCCCGTCGGCGTGCGGGACTGGCGCCCTACGCGGCGGCAGGAGTCTCCGTGGTGGGTGGTCCGGTGGAGCGGGGCTATCTGGTGCTTACCCTGGGGATCGAATCCCGGCCGGGGAACCGGTCGGGGTGGTTTCTCGAGCTGGGAGTGGGCGGCGGTGCGAGGATCGCGGCGGGATGGAGACGGCGCTGGTTCCCGGCCTGGTGGCCGCTGACGGACTGAAGACAAGAAGCGCCCCGGAGCCGGGCGCTCCGGGGCGCTCGACGTCTTCCGGCGGACTCAGGCGACGCCCGTGGTGGCCGGTTCGGCCTTCCGCTGGACCGGGCGGCTGAACCGCTCGCCGAGCACGCGCAGCTCGGCCAGCTCCTCCTCGCTCAGGTCCTCGTACCGGTCGGCCAGGTACAGCATGGTGTCGTCGAACCAGTCCTTCTGGTGCTCCGGAAGGGCGTCGATGACGCCGCAGCGGAGGATGTGACTGAACATCTCGTCACGGGCCTGGGCGAAGGACACCGCGTCAGGGTCACGCCGGAGTTTCTTCTGTTTCATCTACCTTCCTTGCTCGCGGCTGGGTGGCCGCGGGGTCGAGGGGTTGTGGTCGATCGAAAATATATCCGATTGCACCTTTTGGTGCAAAGGGGGTATCCGACGCCCTCGGGGCGTGGGGTTCGGGTGGGGGAACCGCAGGATTCAGGCCGCTTTCGGCCCCCGTCCGGGGGTGGGTGACCGATTATCTTTTCAGTCCGCGGACCCGTACACTCGAGCGGGGACGGTCCCTCCGCCCCCGAGGTACCGATGGCAGAGCACGACGAAGTCTATGACGAGGCACGGGCAGACCGGCTGGCCGACCTGCTTCGGGCATTGGCGGAACGGATCCAGGAGCTGGATCGCGCCGGGCAGCTTCTCCGGGGGGCACCCGAGCTGCTCCGGTTGATGGGCGACGCCCGTAGCGAGCTGTTCCACTATGAGGTCCGCAGCACCTACGACACCCCCGATGTGGCGGAGAGCCGGCGCATCGTGGAGGAAGCCCAGCGGCAGGACCACTTTTCCCCCGAGGACCCGGAGGACGACGAGCCATGGCGGAGACGGCCGAAGGAATGAAGCGGTTCTACGCGATCCTGGCCGGGGTCGCGGCGGTGGGAGCGGGGGTGTTGGCGTACCTCCTCTTCAGGCCCCAGACCGTGAGCATTCCGGCGAACGTCACCATCCAGGCCTCCGACACGGCCGGGTTCCGGGGCTACCTCAAGGGCTCTCCCGACGCCCCGGTCGAGATCACCGAGTACGCCGACTACCAGTGTCCCTTCTGTCAGACCTTCGCCACGCTCCAGATGCCGACGATCGAAGAGCGCTTGATCAGGACCGGGCGGCTGCGCTGGCGCTACCGCGACTTTCCCTTGCAGCAGCACTCGTTTTCCCGGCTGGCGGCGCACTCGGCTGCCTGCGCCGACGAGCAGGGCAAGTACTGGCAGCAGCACCAGCGGATCTACGGCGGCCAGGCCGACTGGGCGGCGTCGAGCGACGCGGGGAAGTACTTCCGGCAGTACGCCCAGGCCAACGGGCTCGACCTCGCCCGCTACGACGAATGCATGCGCTCCGGGCGGTACGCCGGCCGGATCCAGGCCAGCTACGAGGAAGGAGCCCGACTGGGAGTGAGCTCCACGCCCACGCTGCTGGTGGGCAACCGGCTGTACCAGGGGCGGCTCGACTCGGACGCGATCCGTCACCTGGTGGACTCGCTCGCGCCGCTCGCGAGCCGATGACGCTGCCGACCGGCGAGGGACCGGCCCGCTAGCCGTGTCGACTCCGGGTGAGGCGCCCCAGGGGCGTGCCCTGGCGTTCCTGGCACTGGGGGCGCTCGGGGTGGTGTACGGGGACATCGGCACCAGCCCGCTCTACGCGCTCAAGGAGTGCTTTACCGGGCCGAGCGGGCTGCCGCTCTCCCGGGAAAACCTGCTTGGCATCCTCTCCCTCATCTTCTGGTCGCTCAACTTCGTCGTCACCTTCAAATACCTCTCCGTCGTCATGCGGGCGGACAACCGGGGCGAGGGCGGCATCCTCGCCTTGCTGGCGCTGGCCCGCCCCAGCGGAGTGCCGACGGTGCCCAAGCGCGTTCTGGTGGCGGTCGGACTGTTCGGCTCGGCGCTGCTGTACGGAGACGGAATCATCACTCCCGCGATCTCGGTCCTGGGCGCGGTGGAAGGGCTGAGTGTCGCCACCCCGGCGCTCGAGCGCTGGCAGGTCCCCATCGCGTTCGTGATCATCCTGGGCCTGTTCGCGTTCCAGCGGCGGGGCACGGCCGGGGTCGGCGCCGTGTTCGGGCCGATGACCGCGCTCTGGTTCCTCTGTATCGCCGCGCTCGGGGTGCACGGCATCGCGCGTTTCCCCGAGGTGCTGGAGGCCCTCGGCCCGTGGCACATGGTGGACTTCTTCGTCCGGGAGAAGTGGACGGGGCTCAAGGTGCTCGGTGCCGTGATCCTGGTCGTCACCGGCGGTGAGGCGCTGTACGCCGACATGGGGCACTTCGGCCGCCGCCCCATCCGGCTCGCCTGGTTCGGGCTGGTGCTGCCCGCGCTGGTGCTCAACTACTTCGGCCAGGGCGCCTATCTCCTGCACGATCCGACCGGAGCGCGCAACCCGTTCTACGCGCTGGTGCCGGACTGGGCGCTTTATCCCATGGTGGGCATCGCGACCGCTGCCGCGGTGGTCGCCTCGCAGGCGCTCATATCGGGCGCCTTCTCGCTCACCCGGCAGGCGGTCCAGCTGGGATACTCCCCCCGGGTCAACATCGTTCACACCTCGAGCACCGAGATCGGGCAGATCTACATCCCCGCGGTCAACACCCTGCTGATGGTCGCCTGCCTCGGGCTGGTGCTGGGCTTCCGGACGGCGGGGAACCTCGCGGCGACCTATGGCGTGGCGCTCTCGATGACGATGACCGTCACCACGTTCCTCTTCTCGGTGGTGGCCCGCGGCCGCTGGGGCTGGCCCTGGTGGAAGGTGCTGGCGCTGGGGGTCCCGTTCCTGGTGGTGGACCTCGCGTTCGTGGGCGCGAACCTGCTCAAGGTGCCCCACGGCGGGTGGTTCCCCCTGCTGGTGGCCCTGCTGGTCTTCGTGCTCATGTCCACCTGGAAGAAGGGAAGGGCCCGGCTCGCCGCCATCGTGCGGGAGAACACGCTGCCGATGGACCTCTTCCTGGCGGACATTCGCAGGAGCCGGCCCCACCGGGTCCAGGGTACCGCGGTATTCCTGACCTCCGACCCGCAGGGGGCGCCCCCGGTTCTGCTCCACCACCTGAAGCACAACCAGGTGCTGCACGAGCAGGTGATGCTGATGTCGCTGACCACCGAGGAGATCCCCCAGGTGGATCCAGAGGACCGGGTCGAGTGCCGCGAGCTGGGGGAGGGGTTCTACCAGGTCATCGCTCACTTCGGCTTCATGGAGACGCCGGACGTTCCCGCCGTGCTCCGGCGGCTGGCGCGCCCCGACGCGGAAGGGCGGCCGGTGATCACGAAGATGGCGAGCACCACTTTCTATCTGGGCCGCGAAACGATCATTCCAGGCGGCCGCAGAGGCGTGGGAGCGCCCCCGCCGCCGGGGGTGCCGGTGGGCCGGATGGCGCGCTGGCGGCAGAAGCTCTTCATCATCATGGCGCGGAACGCGCAATCGGCGACCGCCTTCTTCGGCTTGCCGCCGAACCGGGTGGTGGAGCTCGGGGCCCAGATACAATTCTGACCGGGGCGGGGCAGGGGAGCAGCAGGGGCGGGAGCTGAGCCTGGAGGGACATGTCCGGCGAATCGGAGCACCGTGAGGGTCCATCCACCACCGGGTCCACGCTGCTCGGGCTGTCCACTGCGGCGCTCGGCGTGGTGTACGGCGACATCGGCACCAGCCCGCTCTACGCGCTCAAGGAATGCTTCGCCCCCGAGTACGGACTCACGCCTACGGCGGAGAACGTGCTGGGGATCCTGTCGCTCATCTTCTGGTCGCTGAACTTCGTCGTCAGCTTCAAGTACCTGTCGGTGGTGATGCGGGCCGACAACCGGGGGGAAGGGGGAATCATGGCCCTTCTCGCCCTGCTCAATCCCCGACGCCTGGGCTCCCGGCGGCGCCGCATCCTGCTCGGCCTCGGCCTCTTCGGGACCGCGCTGCTCTACGGGGACGGCGTCATCACACCGGCCATCTCGGTGCTGGGGGCGGTGGAGGGGATCAGCGTCGCGACGCCCGCGTTGCCCGACTGGGTGATCCCCTTCGTTTCCGCGCTCATCCTGGTGGTGCTCTTCCTCTTTCAGCGCCACGGCACCGCCCGGGTCGGGGCGGTCTTCGGCCGGGTGATGATCACCTGGTTCGTGACCATCGGGGTGCTGGGCTTGAGCGGGATTCTCCGCCACCCCGCGGTGCTGGCCGCGGTCAATCCCTGGTACGCGCTGAGCTTCCTTTCCCGCGACGGCCCGCACGGGTTTCTGATCCTTGGCGCCGTGGTGCTGGTGGTGACGGGAGGCGAGGCACTGTACGCCGACATGGGACACTTCGGCCTCCGCCCGATCCGGGTGACCTGGTTCGCCGTGGTGCTGCCGGCGCTCCTCCTCAACTACTTCGGCCAGGGTGCGCTGCTGGTGGCCAACCCCGAGACGGCCCACAACCCGTTCTATTCGCTGGTGCCTTCCTGGGCGCTCTACCCCATGGTCGGGCTCGCCACCACCGCCGCAGTGGTCGCCTCCCAGGCGCTGATCTCCGGGGTGTTCTCGCTCACCCGCCAGGCGGTCCAGCTGGGGTACAGTCCGCGGGTGACGGTGCGCCACACCTCCGAGACCGAGATCGGGCAGATCTACCTGCCCGAGGTGAACCGGATGCTCGCCGTCGCCTGCGTGTTGCTGGTGCTGGGCTTCCGGTCCTCGGGCAACCTGGCGTCCGCCTACGGCATCGCGGTTACCGGAACGATGACCATCACCACGCTGCTCTACTGCGCGGTGGCCCTGGAGCTCTGGCACTGGCCCCCGGTCCGGGTGGCGCTGCTGGGAGCGGTGTTCCTGGTGGTCGACCTCGCCTTCCTCGGGGCCAACGCGGTCAAGGTCGCCAGCGGCGGCTGGTTCCCGCTACTGGTGGCGGTGGTGGTCTTCGCGCTGATGACCACCTGGAAGCGGGGGCGTAACGTGGTCCGGGGGATTCTGCAGGAGAGCGCGATGCCGGTGGACCTTTTCCTCCAGGACATCAAGCGCCGGAAGCCGCCCCGGGTGCCCGGCACCGGCGTGTTCATGACCTCCGATGCCACCGGCGTGCCGGTGGTCCTGCTGCACCACCTCAAGCACAACAAGGTGTTGCACGAGACCGTCATCCTGATGTCGGTCGAGGGAGTCGAGATCCCCAGAGTGCCGGCCGAGGAGCGCTCGACGTGCACCACGCTGGGCGAGGGGGTCCACCGGGTGGTGGCGCGCTACGGATTCATGGAAACACCCGACGTTCCCGCGCTGCTGCGGGACCTGGCGGAGCGTGGACTCCGGACCCGCCCGCAGGAGACCAGCTTCTATCTCGGACGGGAGACCCTGCTGCCGACCGGCCATTCCCGGCTCTCGAACTGGCAGAAGCGGCTGTTCATCCTGATGGCGCGCAACGCCCAGTCCGCGACGGTCTACTTCCGGCTCCCCGCCAACCGGGTGCTGGAGCTGGGGGCGCAGATTCAGTTCTAGCGGAGCCCTTCCTTCTTACCGTCTTACCGTCCTCGGTTCTTTGCAGTAGAATGCCGCGGAGTGCGACGCAAGGCCTCGCACCCACTCGGAGATCACGCTCCCTAAGTCCAGCCGTTCCATCGCGTTGCCGGCGATGGCACCAGACTCGCCCTTCGCTGGGACGGCCGCAACAACGAACTGCGGCGTGGCGTCGATCCGCCCGATAAGAGCACACCCGGAGTGATCCGGGGCCGCAAAACTAGAGGTCTCACCGACGCGGGATGGTGAGATAGCTCGGTGCCGAAGGAGGATAGATGAGAACCCCGCAGGACGTGGAACGCGGCTTGGCCGCGCCCGAGACACTCGGCCTGAGTACCCGGGTCGAGATCCGGGAGGCAGCGCATCACCTGCTCGAGGAGCTGCCGGTCGGCACCGGCCGGCTGGTCATCGACCTCTCCGGAACGCGCAACATCGATTCCGCCGGGCTGGGCGCGCTGATGCTGATCCAGCGCATGGCCGCCGAGCGGCGCCAGACGGTGGTGCTCCGGCGGCCCAGCGAGGAGATCCGGTTCCTCCTCGTCCTCACCAAGCTCGCCGAACTCTTCCACATCGATGACGATGGCTGAGCGAGCGCTCCGCCGCACACGGCGGGGCGCCGTCCGCTATGGACGCGTCCCCCGGGACCGATTAGTGTATCCCATTAGCAACCATTCTTCTCATCGCGGTGCGGGGCACCGGGACGTGGGGTGCGAGAGATGAGCGAGGCGAAGCGCCGACGCGTGCTCATCGTGGAGGACGAGCCCGCGTTGCGGCTCAGCTACGAACGGGCGTTCCGACCGAGATACGACCTCGTGTTCGCCTCCACCGGGGCCGAGGCGCTGGAGCAGTTGGAGCAGCAGCAGCCGGACGTGGCGGTCCTCGACATGCGGCTGCCGGACACCGACGGGGTCGAGCTGCTCCGGCGCATCCGGGTGAGCAACCCCGAGCTGCCGGTCATCATCACCACCGCGTACATGAGCATCGAGCCCCAGCTCAAGGTCCTCGACCTGCCCCACTCCGGCTACATCGTCAAACCCTTCCGACTCGACGAGCTCGGCGCCCGCATCGATGCCGTCCTCTGACGGCGCGGCGGAACCGCTGCTGGCCGCGACGGGGCTGCGCCGCTCCTACGGCCGGCTCCGGGTACTGCACGATCTCGCCATCACCGTGCACGGCGGCGACGCGGTCGCCGTGGCGGGCCCGAACGGCGCGGGCAAGACCACGCTGCTCCGGGTGCTCGCCGGGCTGGCGCGGCCGGAGCGGGGCGAGATCCGGATCGAGGGCCGTCCGCTTCGCCGGGACGCCCCCGAGGTCCGGCGGGCCATCGGCCTGGTCTCCCACCACTCGCTGCTCTACGACGACCTCACTCTGACCGAGAACCTCACCTTCGCCGCCCGGCTGTACGGCGTGCCCCAGCCCGCGGCGGCCGCCCGCGCCGCGCTCGAGGCCGCGGGCCTCGGCGGGCGAGCCGACGAGTCGCCCCGGAGGCTGAGCCGGGGGCTGGCCCAGCGCGCCGCCATCGCCCGGGCGCTGCTCCACCGGCCCCGGCTGCTGCTGCTGGACGAGCCGTTCACCGCGCTCGACGCGGTGGCGGCGGAGCGGCTCCGGGAGGAGCTGCGGGCGCGGCTCCGGGAGGGCCTCGGCCTGGTGATCGTCACCCACCACCTCGGCGAGGTGTGGGACGTGGCCAGCCGGATCGCGGTCCTGGTGGGCGGGCGCTGGGTCTGCGACGAGCCCCGGTCCGGGGGCATCGAGCACTTCCTGCCGCGCTACCAGGGGCTGATCGGTGATTGAGTGGCTGCGGCTGGCGCTCACGGTCGCCGGCAAGGACGTGCGGGCCGAGCTGCGCAGCCGCACGGCCCTGCTCTCGGCGGTGGTCTTCGCGGCCCTGGTGCTGGTGGTCTTCAACTTCGCCCGCGACCCGACCGCCCTGGCCGCGGTGGACCTGGCGCCGAGCGTGCTCTGGGTGACCTTCGCGCTGGCGGCGATGCTGGCCCTGAACCGGGCCTTCACCATCGAGAAGGAGAACGCCGCCCTGGACGGCCTGCTGCTGGCGCCGATCCCGCGGGAGGCGCTCTTCCTGGGCAAGCTGCTCGCCAACCTGGCGTTCGTCGGCACGGTCGAGGCGGTCACGCTGCCGCTCTTCGTCCTGTTCTTCAACGTCGATCTGGGAGCCGCCCTCCCCGGGATCATCGGGGTGACCGCGCTCGCCACCATCGGGTTCGTCACGGTGGGGACGATCTTCAGCGCGATGGCGGTGCGGACCCGGTTCGCCGAGCTGATGCTCCCGGTGCTGCTGCTCCCCTTCATGGTGCCGCCGCTGATCGGGGCGGTGCAGGTGACGGCCCGGCTGCTCGCCGGGCGTCCGTTGAGCGAGATGATGGGATGGCTTAGGTTACTCGCTCTCTATGACGTCGTCTTCGTGATCCTCTGCTCCCTGGCCTTCACCGCGGTGGTGGACGAATGACCGCTTCCGGATCCGCCCGCGCCGTGGTGCGGCGGGGGACGGCGATCACCGCGATCGCACTGCTGGGGATCGCGGCGGTGTACGTGCTCGCCTTCGACTACACCCCGATCGAGGCGCGCCAGGGGATGGCGCAGAAGATCTTCTACGTCCACGTGCCGGCCGCCTGGAGCGCGCTGCTGGCGTTCTCCCTGGTGGGCATCGTGAGCGCGCTCTACCTCTGGCTCAAGGACCCCCGGCTGGACCGGTTCGCGGCGGCATCGGCCGAGGTCGGTCTCGCCTTCAGCGCCGTGATGCTCACGACGGGTCCGATCTGGGCCAAGCCGATCTGGGGCACCTGGTGGACCTGGGACGCCCGTCTCACCCTCACGCTCTTTCTCTTCTTCCTGTTCATCGGCTACCTCGCGCTTCGCGCCGCGCTCCAGGACCCCGCCGAGCGGGCGCGGTTCAGCGCGGTAGTGGGGATCCTGGGGCTGCTGCTGGTGCCGTTCATCCATCTCAGCGTATACCTCTTCCGCACCCTGCACCCGCAACCCATCGTGCTCAAGCCGAGCGCGCCGTCGCTCCCGCCGGAGATGCTCCGGACCCTGCTGGTCTCGGGCTCGGCCTTCCTGCTGCTCTACCTGGGGCTGGTGACGATCCGCTACGGTCTGGCCGTGGCCGAGGAGGCGGCGGAGGGGCGAGCGGATGCCACCTGAGAATGCGCAGTACGCCATCGCGGCCTACGTCGTGGCGGCGGTGATCCTGGTGGGTTATACCCTCACATTGCTGCGGCGGGCTCGGCGGGCGATCCGGCGGCTGGATCGGTGAGGGTTTGGGGTGTTCACCACGGAGGCACGGAGGGCACGGAGGTAACACGGAAGACCGCCGGGGTGAACAGCACACCACCACAGCTTCCGTGAGTCATCTGTGCTCTCCGTGTCTCCGTGGTGAATCCTGTCGGAACCTCGGCTAGCTCTCGGCCCGCTTCGGCAGCAACACATACTCCCACACCACTCCCGCCACCACTCCGCCCAGGATCGGGCCGATCCAGTACACCACGTGCGCCACCCAGTCTCCCGCCACCAGCGCGGGGCCGAACGCGCGCGCCGGGTTGACCGCGGCGCCGGTCAGGCCGCCGCCCATGAGGATGTCGGCCGCGAGGGTGAGACCGACGGCGAACCCGCCGACCCGGGGCGCTTCCGGGTGCACGCAGGTGCCGAAGACCGACGAGATCAGCAGGAACGCCATCACCGCCTCGACCGCGATGCCCTGGGTGAGCGAGATCGACGCCGCGAGGTGCGGTGTCCCCAGCCCCGTGGCCCGGATGACGGATGCGGGGTAGATGGTCTTGAGCAGCGCCGCCGCCACCACCGCCCCCGCGAGCTGGGCCACGATGTAGCCGGCGGCGCTGCGGAGGTCCACCCGGCGGCCAGCCAGGAGCCCGAGGGTCACCGCCGGGTTCAGGTGCCCGCCCGAGATCCGCATCGTCGCCGTGATCATCGTGCCCAGGATCAAGCCATGGGCCAGGGCGACTCCGAGCACGCCGAAATCGGACTTGGGAAAGAACCCGCTCATGATCGCCCCGGCACCCACGAAGACGAGGGCGAAGGTGCCGATGGCCTCGGCGACCGAGCGGCGGAGGAGGGATGGCATCGAAGGTCTCTCCTTGGGGATGGGGCGGCGGACCGGCGGCGAATCTAGTCGTCGCCGCGGCGGAAGACCAGCGCCGCGTTGATCCCCCCGAACCCGAAGGAATTGCTGAGGATGTACTCGGGGCTCCCGGGCCGGCCCGCCCCGGTCACATGGTCCAGGTCGCAGGCGGGATCCGGGGTCTCCAGGTTCACCGTCGGAGGAAGCCAGCCACGCCGGCTCACCAGGGCGCAGATCGCCGCCTCGATCGCCCCGCTGGCGCCCAGGGCGTGCCCGTAGTAGCCCTTGGTGCCGCTGAGCGCCGGCAGCCGGGTCTCCTCGCCGAAGACCTGCTTGATCGAGGAGGTCTCGGTCGGGTCGTTGAGCGGCGTGGACGAGCCGTGCGCGTTGATGTAACCGACCTCCCGCGGCGACACCCCGGCGTCGGCCAGCGCGTTCCGGATGCAGCGCGCGGCCTGGCGCCCGTCCGGCCGGGGTGCGGTCATGTGCCAGGCGTCGTTGGTGACCCCGAAGCCACAGATCTCGGCATAGAGCGGCGCGCCCCGGGCCACCGCCCGCTCCCGCTCCTCCAGGATCAGCACTGCCGCCCCTTCCGACATCACGAACCCGTCCCTCCCGGCGTCGAAGGGGCGGCTGGCATGGGCCGGATCGTCGTTGCGGGTGGACATGGCGCGGATGATGGCGAAGGCGCCGAAGCAGAGCGGCGCCAGAGGGGCCTCGGCGCCGCCCGTGATCATGACGTCGGCGTCGCTCCGGACGATGGCGCGGAAGCCGTCCCCGATGGCGATGGCACCCGAGGCGCAGCTCATGCCGTTGGTGCTGTTGGGGCCGGTGCACCCGAACTCGATGGCGATGTTGCAGCTCGCCGCGCCGGCGAAGACCGTGAGAGCGAGCGCCGGGTCCACCGCCCGCGGACCCTGGGTGAGGAAGTTGTGGTACTGCCGCTCGCCGTAGGCCACGCCGCCGAGGGCGGTGCCCATCATGGCGCCCACCCGGTCGAGGTCTTCCCGGACCAGGTCCAGCTCGGCGTCGGCCAGCGCCATGCGGGTGGCCGCGATGCTGAACTGGGAGTAGCGGTCGAGCCGCCGGGCGCGCCGCTCCTCGATGTGGTCGGTGGGGTGGAAACCGTCCACCTCGCCGGCGATCCGGGACTTGAAGGCGGACGGATCGAACCGGGTGATCCCCCGGATCGCCGACCGCCGCCGCCGCAGGCCCTCCCACAGCCCCTCGACGCCGAGACCGATCGGAGTGACCGCGCCGATCCCGGTGACCACCACACGACGCCGTTTCATGGCTCCGTCCGCTCGACCGCCCGCTTGATGCCCGCCAACGTCCGCGAGGCGATCGCGTGAATGAAGACGGGACCGATCACCCACGCCGCGGCCGGAGGGCCGATGACCGGCCAGCGGGGGCCGGTCCAGTCGTGAACGATGGTGACCAGGGTATGGTCCCCGTCGCCCTCAAACTTCCAGAGAACATCCATCCCCGCGGTTATTCCCCTCACATGCCGGTACCGCACCGCCGGGGCGTCCCGGTCCACCCGCATCTCCGACACCCACCAGGTGGGATACCAGAGCGGGCCGAAGGGACGCCAGGCGGCCATCTCCACCAGCCCGCCCCCGGCGGGGAGCCGTTCCAGCATCCGCACCCACCGGTAGTGAGGCAGCAGCTCGGGCCACCGCTCCACCGCCTCGGCGGCGCGGAAGACCCGGTCCACCGGCGCGTGCATCCGGATCCGGTCCTCGGTTCGCACTAGGCCGGCCTCCAGGTGGCGACCAGACGGAACCCGGGCCGGCGGGAGACCCGCGCCCGCACCCCTGCCGCCGCCAGGAGGTCGCCCAGCTCCGCCGCGGTGTAGCCCCGGTGGATGGAGGTGATCCCGTCGGCCACGGTCCAGCGATCGAAGCCCAGCGCGCGGGCGCCGGCCCGGAAGAGCACGGCGGCCGGCCGCGCGCGGCGGAGATCGGCCACCACCACGCCCACCCGGGCGAGCCGGTCGCAGGTGCGGAGCAGCCGCACCGCCGAAGCCGGCTCCAGGTGATGGAGCACCTGGCTCAGGAGGATCAGGTCCACCGATTTCTCCCTCAAGGGAGGGAGCCCGGCATCGGCGACGGCGCAGGGGCATCCGGCCCGACGAGCGAGCCCCGCTGCCACCCGGCTCCGCTCGATGCCGGCCGGCGCGATGCGGTAGCCCCGGCGGGCGGCCCAGCGCACCGCGACCCCCGGGAGATCGCCCGCGCCGGTGCCCACGTCGAGCAGGCTGAGCGGGCGGGACCTCGGCACGCCGTCCAGGAGCCGGCCGAGCCCATGGCGCACCGCGCGCGCTCCCCCGAACCAGCGGTTCGACCGCGCGATGTTGCGGAGAGATTCCGCCACCGCGGCGGGGTCGGCGGCGGCGGGATCGTCCAGCAGCTCGGTGCCCAGCGACGTGATGGTGAGCGGCCGCATCGGTCATCCCAGCGCGGCGTAGCCGCCGCGGTAGTAGAGGAGGGGCCGGCCCTCACCCACGTCGCCGCCGATCACCCGCCCGATCACGATGGTGTGATCGCCTCCGGGGTAGGTGGCGTAGCGCTCGCACTCGATATGGGCCAGGGTCCCGTCCAGCAGGACCAGCCCCTCCGGACTGCGGTGGTACCCCACGCCCTCGAACCGGTCCTCGTGCGGATCGGCGAAGCGCCGGGAGAGGGCCTCCTGGGCGCTCTCCAGGATGTTGACCACGAAGATCTCCGCCGAGCGGATGGTGTCGTGCAGCTCCGCCTGGTGGTCGATGCAGAGCGAGACCAGCGGGGGCTCGAGCGACACCGAGGCCAGGCTGCTCGCGGTCATGCCGAGGGGCTGGCCGCCGGGGCCGCTCACGGTAACGACGGTGACCCCGGTGGCGAAGCGGCCGAGGAGCTGGCGGAAGAGTGGTGGATCCACCTCGCCCGGCTTCAGAGGACCATCCTCGCGAGGAAGAGCGGGTTGAGCACCACGCGGGCGGGAACGAAATCGCCGGTGACCCCGATCAGGGTATGGGCCAGCCCCCGTCGCTCGAGCCGGGCCACCGCCCGGTCGAAGAGCCGGGGGAACAGCATGCCGTAGCCGATCAGCCTCTCGACCGCCCACTTGCCGGCGAAGGCGCGGCGCCGGGCCCGGCGGTAGGGCGCGAGGTCCCGGCCCCGCACCGGCCCGCCGCGCTCCAGCGCGGCCACGGCCGCGCCAGCCAGGAGCTCCGCGCCGCGCAGGGCGCTGTAGATCCCCTCCCCGGTGAACGGGTCGAAGAAGTCGGCGGCGTCTCCCACCAGCGCCGCGCCGCCCGCGACCACCCGGCCCGAGCGTGCCGCGAAGGGACCGGTCGCGAGCACCGGCCGCACCAGCCGGCCGGACTCGATCCGGCGCGCCACCGGGCCGAAACGGCCGAGCTGCTCCAGGAAGAACGCCTCGGCCCGGCCGCGCGCGCCGGCCGCGCGAACCCGAGGGATCACCAGGGCCACGTTGGTCCGCCCGTTCCCGATGGGGTTGAGGCCGACGTAGCCGTCGGGACCGACGAACAGCTCCGCCGTGTCACCCATCCCCTCCACCCCCTCGAGGTGAGCGACGAAGGCCACCCGGCTCGGCGCCCCATGGCGCCGCGCGCCGAGCCGGCGGGCTACCAGCGAACGAAGCCCGTCCGCGCCGATCGTGAGTCGCGCCCGCACCGCCCGGCGCCGGCCGTCGGGGGCGCGCAGCAGGGCGCCGGCCACCCGGCCGTCCTGGTAGAGGAGCTCCTCCACGGCGGTTCGCTCGCACAGCTCCGCCCCCGCGCGGCGGGCCGCCTCCGCCAGCCGATGGTCCAGGACTCGGCGGGCCACCGACAGCCCGGTGGCACGGAACGGCTGATGCCCCGCGAGCGCGAAGCGCCCCTCCAACCGGGAGCCGCGCGGGGCGATGATCGTGCTGCCCTGGACCGGGACTGCCCCGTCGGACTCCAGTGCGGCCGCCACCCCGAGCCGGTCGAGGATCCGCACCGCCTCGGGACTCATGTACTCGGAGCAGGCCTTGTCACGGGGGAAGGCGGACCGGTCCACCATCACCACGCGGTGTCCCGCCCGGGCGAGGAGCGCGGCCGCGGCGCTGCCCGCGGGTCCGGCACCGGCCACCAGGACATCGACCTCCGGCGGGTCAGCGGGGCCGCGAGGCAGTTGCGCCATGAAGCCCGGGGATCAGGCGTGAAGCCATCGCCAGGCGAGGGCGGCGAGGAGCCCCGCGCCGAGGGTGGCGGCGAAGTTGACCCGGTCGTTGTCCAGCCATGCCAGCCCTCCCTGGTGGGTGGTCGCCGCGCCGCAGCGGTGCACCGGCCACTCGGTTGCCACCCGGCACACCGTGCACTGGAAGCGGCCCTGCAGCGCGGCACCCAGCACGGCGTCGGCCGCCATTCCCAGGAAACCTATCAGCGCCGCGGCGGGCAGGAGCGCGGCGTCCCCGCCCCCGAGTGCGCCGGCGCCGGCCACCAGCAGCGCTCCGGCCGCCGCCCCGGCGCATCCCGCGACGGTCACACCCCCGCTGGTGCCGGCCGGCACCGGCCGGCCGCCGAGAATGAGTCGGGGCGTCACCCGGCTCCAGGTGCCGACCGAGGTGGCCCAGGTATCCGCCGCGGCAGCGGCGAGCGATCCGGTGACGATCCAGAGTGCCAGGCCGGGAGCCGTGGGGCCCAGCAACGCGGCCGCAGCCGCGACGCCGCCGTTGGCCAGCACCTGGGCGTGGTCCCGGCGCCTGCCTTTGGCATCGTGGCTCACCGAGAGAGGCTCGAGCCGGGAGACGATGCTGCTGGAAAAAAAGAAGGCGGCGAGGACGCCGCCGCCGGGCCAGCCGGTGCCGAAGAGGATCAGGGTTCCGACCGCCCACGCCGCCAGCGCGCCGGTGCCGGTCAGGGACCGCAGACCCCAGGCGAGGGCCGCGACGGGCCCCGCGACTAACGCGGCAGTGAGTGGCGGGAGCGGCGTCAGCCCTGCTCCGCCTCGACCTGAAGCAGGGCCACGATGCGGGCCCGCAGAGCCTCGGGACAGCGGACCTTGGCGCAGCCCTCCAGGAGCCGGAGGAAGTTCTCCTCGAAGCAGGCCTGGCTGAAGCAGGGCCGGCAGCGGGCCAGGTGGGCCCGCATCTCCTCGGCCAGCTCCGGGGTCATCTCCCGCTTGAGATAATCCTGCAGCTGGAGGGTCGCCTCGCGGCAGTCGATCGGTTCACTCATGTCGGCCCTCTCGCGGCTTGATGTAGCCCATCTCCACGGCGTAGGCGTACAGGGCGGCCTGGAGCAGGCGCCGGGCCCGGAAGAGCCGCGACTTCACCGTCCCCAGCGGGAGCCCCAGCGCTCCGGCGATCTCGGCGTAGCTCAGGCCTTCGACGTCGCTCAGCACCAGCACCTCGCGGAACTCGGTGGGGAGCGCGTCCACCGCATCGAGCACCTTGTCATCCACGATCCGGGAGAAGAAGGTGCCCTCGGGGTCCACCTCCTCCACGGCGCGGTAAAGGGCGTGGGGCTCCACCGCCTCGAGATCCATGGCGATCGGCTCCAGTTTCCGCCGGCGGTAGTCGTTGATGAAGGTGTTGCGGAGTATGGTCAGCAGCCACCCCCTGGCGTTGGTGCCCGGGCGGTACTGGCGCCATGATCGGTAGGCCTTCAGCATCGTGTCCTGCACCAGGTCCTCGGCCTGGCTGGTGTCGCCGGTCAGGCGGAGCGCAACCCGGTACAGGGCGTCGAGGTGGGGCAGCGCCTCGGCATCGAAGGAGCGGACGGCGGCGGACGGCTCGGCCATGCGGGAATATAAGGACCCCTTGGCCCGGGTCGTCGGGGCGGACTAACTTCCGCGCCGGCCACCGTGTCCACACCCGCTCCCGTTCCCGCGCTCATTCCCCTCAGCCTGCTCGAGGCGATCCGCAATCTCGACACCCCGGTCGAGGACGGTCTCGAGGAGCTGGCCGGGGAAATGGCGGTGCGCCGGCTGGGCCTGAGCCCGACCGTGGCGGCGCAGATCCAGCGGTACCGGAGCGCGGCGGAACGGGACGGCACGGTAGATCCGGACGAGGCGATCTCGGTGCTCCGGCTGGTGGGTCGGCGGCCCGACGCCCCCCTGGTCTTCGCCGACGCGGGGCGGCGGGCGGCGCGCTATGCCACCCGGGCCCAGCGGCCGGCATGGACCATGGCCCGGGCGCCCACCGGCGGACTCAGTCTCCGGCTCGCCCTGCGGGCGGTGACCCGGGTGGCGCGGCGCACCTTCGGGGGCGAGCTCCGGAGCGGGGCCGACGGGAGCGAGTTCACCATGCGGGAGCCGCTGTCGATCACGGCCTTGCCGGACGGGTCCGCCTGCGCATTCTATGGAGCGGCCTACGGCGAGCTGCTCCGGCGGCTGGCCGATTTCGAGGGGGCCATGCTGCACGAGCGCTGCCGCTCCCGGGGGGACCCGGGCTGCGTCTGGCACACCGCGGCCGCCGAGATCTACGAGTAGTCTTCCCGGGCTCCTCTTCCCAAATTTCCCTTCACGCTGTAATATCGGCCGCGTCACCTCCGAAGTCTTTCGTCGCCCACACCCCGCCGGTGGTCGGAAGCCGGCACCCCGAGCCGCGAAGTCCCATGGCCGCGCCACGCGGTCGAGCGAGGTGTGCGAGTCGGCGCGCGACTTCCGTTTCAATGGGCAACTTTTTCGGTTTCAGAGAGTTACGTAGAACGCGCGCGACCTTCACGCGCCCGTGACTTTGCTTGACACCCGATTTTGCGCGCTCCATATTAGGCAGCCGACCGGGCCGCGGTCGCCTCATTCAGGTTCCCTGACATCATCATTCCTCGATGCAGGCAGAACTCCCACAGCAGTCGCATTCCGAAATCGGCCATCGAGCCTGAGGGGAGGCGCACGCGCGCCCGCTCCACTGTCGGCGGTATCTGCAGGTTCACGCCTTTGGAGGACGTATCCATGAAGCTATGCCGTGTCAGCGCCTTTGTACGGGTCGCGCGACTGGTCGCGGTCGCGACGGTCGCGCTCGGTCTGGGAGCGAGTTCGCTCCTGGCCCAGGGCTCGACCGGTAAGATCGAAGGCAGGGTGCGCGATCAGGCCGGTGCGCCCATCGCCAACGCCCAGGTCTTCATCGTCGGGACCTCCTTCAACGCCCTGACGAATCCCCAGGGCTACTACTTCATGAACAACGTGCCCGCATCGACCGCGTCGGTGCGGGCCGCGTTCATCGGGTACAAGTCGACCCAGGTGGACGGGGTCCGGGTCCTGGCCGACCAGACCATCACGGTGGACATCCAGCTGGAGCAGACGGCGGTCGAGATCCAGGAGATCACCGTCGTGAGCCAGACCCAGCCGCTGGTCCCGCGGGATGAAGTGACCACCAAGCAGCGGCTGGACGGCGAGGTGGTGAAGAACCTCCCGGTCGACCGGCTGAACCAGGTGCTGGCGCTGCAGCCGGGCGTGGTGGCGAGCCGGAGCACGAATTCGCTCTCGATCCGCGG
>Ga0210102_1000172_pt1 | contig 19175 bp, 18 predicted proteins | sample RushOxbow_ThreeS_4_FD_185563 | JGI IMG/M metagenome (GOLD analysis project Ga0210102, IMG submission 185563) | Wetland microbial communities from San Francisco Bay, California, USA, that impact long-term carbon sequestration -... | ecosystem: Environmental > Aquatic > Marine > Wetlands ...
CCGGATCAACCAGCACCGAGAACATGCCGTTCAGCACCCGCAGCTTGCTGCGGTCGTCGGTATGCCAAGTGCCCCCGCCCGTCAGCGCCCCGCCCAGAAGCTCTGCGGCGACCGCGAGTCCGTAGCCCTTGTGCAGGCCGAAGGTCGTAAGCGCGCCGAAGGGCTGTATGACGCCGTAGCGCGCCTCGGTCGTCGGCCGCCCCTGATCGTCGAGCAGCAGCCCCGGAGCGACCGCCTCGCCCTTGTTGTGCGCCACGCGGATCTTGCCTTGCGCCACGGCGCTGGTCGCCATGTCAAGCACGAACGGCGGCTGGCCCTTGAGCGGAATGCCGATGGTCACCGGGTTGGTGCCGAAGCGCGCATCGGTACCGCCGAAAGGCGCGACGATCGAGCGCGAGATGACGTTTACGAAATGCAGCGACACCAGCCCGGCGGCGATCGCCTGCTCGGCCCACTGTCCGATGCGGCACAGATGATGCGCGTTGGCGAGCGCCATCACGCACACGCCGTGCTGCTTCGCGCGCGCGATTCCGATCTCCATCGACTCGAGGCCGATCACCTGGCCATACCCCGCCTGGCCGTCGAGCGCGAGCAAGGCGCCGCCGTCGACTTTGATGCGCGGGTGCTGGTTCGGCGCAAGGCCGCCCTCTTTCAGCGACGCGACGTAGCGCGGAATCATGCCGACGCCATGCGAATCGTGCCCGGTGAGGTTCGCGCCGACGAGGTTCTCGGCGACGATGCTCGCCTCGCGCGGCTCGCTGCCGCCGGCGGCGACGATCGCCTCGATCGCGCGCCGCAGCGGCGCAGCTTGAAACACTTGGGACTCGGCCATGAAATCGCTTTCCTCTCGAATACGGACTGTGCATTGCCCTACGCGGGGCGCAAGTGTACCGCCGCGCCGGCGCTGCGCTAGCGCGTCGCAGGCGCGCCGAGGATGCGCTCGACGCTGCGCTGGTACCGCTCGGCGAGTGCTGTATCGCCCGCGGCGCGTGCGCGCTCGATTTCCACCTTGAGCCAGGCGAGCAGCGGCCGGCGCCAGCCTTCGGCCGACGCGGTCTGGGCGGCGAGCGCGATGCCCTCGGGCGGCAGCCGCGCGCCGCGAAACAGCACGCCGGCCGCGATCAGGCGCGAGCGCGGGTCCTCGATCGCCGCGAGCGCCGCAGCGCCGGTTCCGACGACCGCGCGATAGCGCGCGGGCAGCAGCGCGGGATCGAGCCCGGCCCAGCTCGCGGCGAGAAAGTCAGCGTAGGCGCGCTCGGCCTCGGAGGCATCGGAGCGCAGACGCTCGAAGCCGCTGCATGGCTCGAACTCTAGGCTCGCGACCTGCAGCGCACAGCGCGTCAGCTCGGCGCGCGCGAGGAGATCGGCGCGCCCGGTGCGCGCCAGCGCAGAGCGGGCGCGGGCAAAATCGCGCTCGGCGAGGCGCCGGTTGCCTTCGAGTTCATGCCGTACGTAGGCATCGAGCGCGCCGTGCGCCTCGATCTCCCAGTCCGGCGGCGGCGGCCCGCTGGCGCAGGCGGCAAGCAGCGCGGTCAGCGCCGCGATCGATCCCAGGCCCGCGCGCCGCGTCACGGCAGCTTAACCTCGGTGTCGCGCGCCAGGGGCCATTTGCGGTTCAGCTCGTCGATCAGATGGCCGAGCTTGCGAACGCTCGCGTCGACTTCGGCGCGCAGCGTCGCGAGGTCGGTGCTCGCCAGCTTCGCTTCGCCGCTGATCGCGCGCGCGTCGGCGCTGACTGCCCCGATGTTCTCGAGGATGGCGTCGATCTTGACGAGGCGCTCGCGCGTCTGCGCGAGCAGCTGGCGCGCCTCGACCGCGGCATTGCGCGTCTCGTCTACCAGACCGCCGGGGTCGAGCACCTTGCGCTGCGCCTGGCTCACCAGGCGCCCGCTTGCCTGCGCGACCGTGTTGAGTTCGGCGAGCAGCGCATTGGTCCGCTCGAGCGCGTCGATCGCCTTCTTCGCGCTTTCCGCATCGCCCAGCACGGCCTCGAGCGCGCCGTGCTCGCCCGCCATGCGCGCGGTGAAGGTCTGCAGGTTGGCTACGCTCGCGCGCAGCCCCGAACCCGCTCCCGTGATCTGCTCGATGTTCTCCAGGGTCGCGCGCAGCGTCGCCACCATGCGCGGGATTTCCTCGCCGACGTCGCCGCGCAGCACTTCGCGCTCGGCGTGGTCCTCGAGTGGAGGATCGTCGCGGTTGCCGGTGAAGGCACGCAACCGGCTCGCACCCACCAGCGAGCGCTCGAGCGTGTACACGCTCGTCGTGCGCAGCCAGCGCGCGTCGCGCCGCGCCACCAGGACTTCCAGGCGCGCACGCCCGTCCGGGCCGAGCGAGATGCGCCGCACGCGCCCGATCGGGAACCCGGCGAAGGTCATGTCCATGCCGACCGTCACCCCGTCTGCGTTGTCGGCGATGAGCGTCAGGCGCTGCGTCGGCTCGAACACTCCGCGCGCGTACAGGACGTAGGAAACGAACCCGACGACGAGCGCGAGCGTGACGGTGACCAGCAACCCGACCTTGAAGCCGAGGTGCCGGATCAGCGAGGCGGATACAGCGGGGCGTTCCATGCGTAATCGACGATCATGCACTCGCCATAGCGGCCCTGCAGCGCAGCGAGCGCCGCATCGACGAACGGCGGGTAGTGGCTGTCGGGCAGAAGATAGCCGGGTCGCTCGATCACGACCAGGGCCGGTTTTGCCGCCACGGCGCGCAGCAGCTTTACCTGGAAGCGCTCTGCGTGCGTCAGTGCCGCATCGCGCTTGCCGGCGCATTCGGCGCAGCCGAGCTGCTCGAGCAGTGCCAAGGCCTCGGCCGACGCGGCCGCCCAATCCAGGTCGCGCCGGTACTGCGGCACGAGGGCGATGTTTTCGAGTGCCGACAGATTCGCCCGCAGCGGCAGCTCGGCCGAAACGAGCGCCGCCCCCGGGTGCTCGGCGAGCGCTTCTCGCCGCTCGGCGTCCCCTGTGACCCACTTCATGTGTACTTGAACGCCAATGACGCCACCTCGATCAGCAGGAGGACGAAAAACAGCCGCATCATGCCGCGCAGCACGGTGACCGGCGCGACATGCGGTTCACGGGGACCCGCGAGCGCCTCGCCCATGGGAATGATGCCGACTGCAATGCCGAAGAACAGGCACTTCAGGCCGAGCCCGATGGTGATCTGCGCGTCGAATACGTTGCCGACCGAGCGGGTGAACTCCGGCACCCCCCAGAGGAAAAAGCCGTACACGCCAAGGTAGGCGATCAACAAAGCGATCGCGCAGCTCAGCACCGTAAGCGAGACCACCGAAACGACGCAGCCGACCAGACGGGGGACGAATTCGAAGTGCATCGGGTCGACGCCCGCGCGCGCGAGCGCCTCGATCTCGTTGCGCAGGTTCATCAGCGCGACCTCGGTGTTGATCGCGGCCCCGGAGCGCAGCGAAACGAACAGCGCCGCGATGAGCGGGATGATCTCCAGCACCAGCACGCGCATGGTGACCTCGTTCGCGTACTGCGAAAGCCCGTAGTCGCGCGCGGTCGCATCGACGATGTTCACGATCACCGCGCTAAGCGCCGCGACGAACAGCACGAACCCTGGAATCACCTGCCAGGCGGTGAAGTAGATCTGCTTGGCGACGACCGCACGCGTTGCCGGGTTGTAGATCGACGGCGAGAGCGCGGCCACCACCGCCGCCGCGCCGAAGCGCAGCAGGCGCAGCCAACCGCTCGCCCAGGCGACGAACACCACGCCGCGCCGGCGCAGAACACGTTGCGGGTCGGCAAAGCCGAGCATGCCGCATCATACCGTGCGCGTTGCGTGCATGGCTTTGCGACTGCGGCGCCCCGCGCAGTGAGCCGCGTCGTGCAACGCCGTTAGAATGCGATGCTTCGAAGCGACGGGGAACGGCGATGGCGACGATCAAGAAGCGACCTGAAGAGCTGCGCAGTCATCGCTGGTTCGGCGTCCAGGATCTGCGCGCGTTCGGCCATCGCTCGCGCGCCGCACAGATGGGATACGACCGCTCGGAATACGCGGGCAAGCCGGTCATCGCCATCATCAATACCTGGTCGGACATCAACCACTGCCACACGCATTTCCGCACCCGTGCCGAAGAGGTCAAGCGCGGCGTGTGGCAGGCGGGCGGATTCCCGCTCGAGATGCCGGCGATGGCGCTCGCCGAAACGATGCAGAAGCCGAGCACGATGCTCTACCGCAACTTTCTCGCGATGGAGACCGAAGAGCTGCTGCGCTCCTACCCGGTCGACGGCGCGGTGCTGATGGGCGGCTGCGACAAGACCACGCCGGCGCTCATCATGGGCGCGACCAGCATGAACATTCCGGCGATCTATCTCCCCGCCGGACCGATGCTCAACAGCCACTGGCGCAGCCGCACGCTCGGTTCGGGCTCCGACGTCTGGAAGTACTGGGACGAGCTGCGCGCCGGACGCATCACGCCGGCCGACTGGAAGGAAATCGAGGACACGATCGCCCGCTCCCCCGGCACCTGCATGACCATGGGCACCGCCGCGACCATGATGTCACTCGCCGAAGCCCTCGGCTTCACACTGCCCGGCTACAGCTCGATTCCCGCGGTGGACTCGAACCATGCCCGCATGGCGACGCTCACCGGCAAGCGCATCGTCGAAATGGTGTGGGAGGACCTCAAGCCGCGCGACTTCCTGTCGCGCGGCTCGTTCGACAACGCGATCACCACGCTGATGGCGATGGGCGGCTCGACCAACGCGATCGTGCACCTGGTCGCGATGGCGGCGCGCGCCGGATTGGCGTTCCCGCTCGAGCGCTACAACGAGATCAGCGCGAAAACGCCGGTGATTGCGAACGTGCGACCCTCCGGTGAGCGCTACCTGATGGAGGACTTCTATTACGCCGGCGGGCTGCGCGCGCTGCTGTTCGGACTGCGCGACCTGCTCGATCTATCGGCCTTGACAGTGAATGGGCGCAGCCTCGGCGAGAATATCGCGGGCGCGGAGGTCTGGAACGCCGAGGTCATCCTGCCGCGCGATCGGCCTCTCAAGGCCTCCGGCGGAATCGTCATGCTGCGCGGCTCGCTCGCGCCCGACGGCGCCGTGATCAAGACCAGCGCAGCGGATCCGAAGCTCCTCAAGCACACCGGACGCGCAGTGGTGTTCGAGGACTACAACGACATGGCAGCGAGAATCGATTCCGACGACCTCGATGTAGACGCTTCCTGTGTGCTCGTCCTGAAGAACGCGGGGCCGCTGGGAGGCCCCGGGTTTCCCGAATGGGGCATGCTGCCGATCCCGAAAAAGCTCGTGAAGAGCGGCGTCAAGGACATGGTGCGATTGTCCGACGGGCGCATGAGCGGCACCAGCTACGGCACCTGCATCCTGCACGTGGCCCCAGAGGCCTACGTCGGCGGGCCGCTCGCCTTCGTGCGCAACGGCGACCTGATCGAGCTCGACGTCGAAACGAAGCGCCTCGAGCTCAAAGTCGCGCAGGCGGAGATGGCGCAGCGCAAGGCGGCGTGGAAGCGGCCGCCGCCGCGCTACGAGCGCAGCTACGGCGCGCTATTCTCGCGTCATGTGAAGCAGGCAAACGAGGGCTGCGACTTCGATTTCCTCGAGGGCACGGCGGCGACGCCGGAGCCGGAAATTCATTGACGATCGACCTCCAGCCGCTGCGCGTGCCGATGAAACAACACTCCGCGCAGGGCATCGATCGCCGATAATCCACCCTTTCACCGGGAAACGCGATGCAGCTACCGCGAAACGCTTTCAAGCATGCGCTCGCCGCTGGCAAGCCGCAGATCGGTCTGTGGTCGAGCCTGTCGTCGAACTACACGGTCGAAGTCATCGCCGGCGCCGGCTTCGACTGGATCCTGCTCGACATGGAGCACTCGCCGAACGACCTCGAGAGCCTGCTCGGCCAGTTGCAGGCGGTGGCGCCCTATGCGTCTACGCCGATCGTTCGCGTGCCTTGGAACGACATGGTCACCATCAAGCGGGTGCTCGACGCAGGCGCGCAGTCGCTGCTGATTCCGTATGTCTGCAGCGTCGAGGAAGCGAAAGCGGCAGTGGCGGCGACGCGCTATCCGCCGGCGGGCGTTCGCGGCGTCGCCGGCACGACGCGCGCGACACGCTTCGGGCGCGTCAAGGACTACGCCAAGCGCGCAGCCGAGGAGCTCTGCGTGCTGGTGCAGGTCGAGACCAAGCCCGCGCTCGATCAGCTCGAGGCGATCTGCGCCGTCGAGGGTGTGGACGGCGTGTTCATCGGCCCCGCCGACCTGCACGCCTCGATGGGCTACCCGGGAGAAACCGCCAACGCCGCCGTGCTGCCGCTCATAGAAGAGGCAATGCGCCGCATCCGCAAGGCGGGCAAGGCGCCGGGGTACCTGTCGCCCGTCGAGGCGGACGCGAAGCGCATGCTTGCTGCGGGCGCCCTGTTCGTCGCGGTCGGTGCCGATGTCGGGCTGCTCGCGCGCGGCGCCGAAGCGCTCGCCGCCAAGTTCAAATCCTGAGCGAGATCGCAATGAAACCGGAAATCTTGCTTCCCTCCAGGATCTATATGCGTACGCAGGAAGTGCTGGAAAAGGAATTTTCCTGTCACCGCCTGTACGAGGCCGATGACCGCACGGCCCTGCTGAAGGAGCTGGCGCCACGCGTGCGCGGCATCGCGAGCTTCGGCAGCAGCATCGATGGGGCACTGATGGACGCGTTGCCGAAGCTCGAGATCATTTCCAACTTCGGCGTTGGTGTCGACTCGATCGATCTGGATGCCGCGCGCAAGCGCAAGGTCATCGTCACCAACACGCCCGACGTCCTGAACGATTGCGTCGCGGATACGACGCTGGCGCTCACGCTGAACGTGATGCGGCGCTTCCCCCAGGCGGAGGCCTATCTGCGCTCGGGTTTCTGGGGCGCGCGCGGCGCCTATCCGCTCAGCACCTCGCTCGGCGGCAAGACCATGGGTATTCTCGGGCTCGGCCGCATCGGCGAGGCAATCGCTCTGCGCGCGCAGGCTTTCGGCATGAAGATCCGCTACCACAACCGCAACAAGAAGGACGTTCCCTACCCCTACGCCCGCGATCCGGTGGCGCTGGCGCGGGAGAGCGACGTCATCGTCGTGGTCACGCCCGGCGGGACCGGGACGCGGCATATCGTCGATGCGCGCGTGCTCGATGCGCTCGGCGCCGAGGGTTATCTGGTCAACATCTCGCGCGGCTCGACGGTCGATGAAGCGACGCTGCTCCGCTACCTGCAGGAGGGGCGCATCGCCGGAGCCGGGCTCGACGTATTCGAGAACGAACCCAACATCGATCCGCGCTTTTTCGCCCTGCAGAACGTCGTCGTGCTGCCGCACGTCGGCAGCGCCACCGTCGAGACGCGCACCGCCATGGGCAACCTGCAGATCGAGAACCTGCGCCTGCATTTCGCGGGCAAGCCCGTGCGCACGCGGGTGGTTTGAGCGGCGCCGTGGAGCGTGCCGACGCCCTGGTGCTGTTCGGCGTCACGGGCGACCTGGCCTTCAAGAAGATCTTTCCCGCGCTTCAGGCACTGGCGAAAAAGGGCCAGCTCGACCTCCCGGTCATCGGAGTCGCACGCGAGGGCTGGACGCTTGAGCGGCTCGTTGCGCGCGCGCGCGACAGCCTGGAGGCGCACGGCAGCTTCGAATCCGCGCCCTTCGAGCGCCTCGCGCGCGCGCTGCGCTATGTGCCGGGCAACTACACCGAAGCCGAGACCTTCGACCGGCTCTGCGCTGCGCTCTCCGGCGCGCGCTGTCCGGTGTGCTATCTCGCGATCCCGCCCAGCCTGTTCCCGCAGGTGACCGCGGGCCTGGCACGCATCGGTTGCACCGCGGGCGGGCGCGTCGTGCTCGAAAAGCCGTTCGGACGCAGCCTCGCTTCGGCGCGCGCGCTGAATCGCACGCTGCACGCAGAGTTCGGCGAGGACGCGATCTTCCGCATCGATCACTATCTCGGCAAGGAGACGGTCCAGAACATCCTGTTCTTCCGCTTCGGCAACAGCTTTCTCGAGCCGATCTGGAACCGCAACTACGTCGAGCGCGTGGAGATCACGATGGCCGAAGCCTTCGGCGTGGCAGGTCGTGGCAGCTTCTACGAGGAGGCCGGTGCGATTCGCGACGTGGTGCAGAACCACCTGCTGCAGGTCGTCTGCCTGCTCGCGATGGAGCCGCCGGTCGGGCCGGATACCGAGGCGTTTCGCGACGAGAAAGTGCGCGTGCTCAAGTCGATCCGCCCTCCCGCAAAGACGGACGTCGTGCGCGGCCAGTACAGCGGGTATCGTGACGAGCCCGGCGTCGCGCGCCAATCGCTGGTCGAGACGCTCGCGGCGATGCGCCTGCAGCTCGAGTCCTGGCGCTGGCAGGGCGTGCCCTTCTACCTGCGCGCGGGAAAGCGCCTGCCGCTCACTGCAACCGAAGTGCTCGTCACGCTCAAGCACCCGCCGCAGCACACCTTCTCCGGGCGCGCATTCGACGGCGGCGCGGCCAACCACTTGCGCTTTCGCATGAGCCCGAACGTGGAGATCGCGCTCGGCGCCAGCGTGATGGCCTCGGGCCGGCCGGGCGAACTCGAGAACGTGGAGCTTTACGCACGGCGCGATCCGGCGCTGCAGATCGAACCCTACGAGCTGCTGCTGGGCGCGGCCATGGCCGGGGACTCACTGCTGTTCGCGCGCCGCGACGAAGTCGAGGAGGCCTGGCGCATCGTCGACCCGGTGATCGCCGACCCGCCGACGCTGCGCGCCTACGATGCCGGCAGCTGGGGCCCGAGCGAGGCGACACGGCTGATCGCGCACGGCGCGCGCTGGCATGATCCGTTGCCGCCGAACTGATCCCGCGCATGGCGGGAGGGGCATGGGGACGCTATGATTGGGCCGTTTGCCGAACAACACGTCTGTTTCGATCCGAAGGAGGAGAGCATGAATCAACCCAAGAAACGTATTGCCCTGGCCGTGGCGGCCGGGACGCTGGCGGCGGCCTTTGCCGTGCCCGCTGCAGCGCAACAGGTCACCTTCATGACCGGGCCCCAAGGGGGGTCGTGGATCCCGCTCGGCGGCGCGCTGAAAGGAATGTGGGAGCAAAACATCCCCGGCCTGTCGATCACGCAGACCCCGGGCGCCGGCATCGCCAACGTGCGCGGCGTCGACGAGGGCAAGGCGCAAATCGGCTTGTCCAACTCGAATACCGCCGTACTCGGGGTACAGGGCGAGAAGCCCTACCCGAAGAAGGTCACCAACGTCTGCCAGCTGGCGAACCTGTACCCGCAGTACTTCCAGGTCGTCGCCGCGGCGAACGCGGGCGTCAACAGCTTCGCCGACCTGAAGGGCAAAACGCTGGTGACGCAGCCGAAGGGCAACACGGGCGAACTGCTCACCGAGCAGGTGCTGAAGATCAACGGCATGACCTACCAGTCGCTCGCCAAGGTCAACTTCCAGGCCGGCTACAACGACGCGGTGGCGATGATGAAGGACGGTCACGCGCAGGTGTTCACGCTCGGCACCACGGCGCCGGCCTCGGCGGTAATGGATCTCGCCAGCGCGCGCGACGTGAAGCTCGTGCCGGTGGACGACAAGACCTTCAACGCGGTGAAGAAGATGAATCCCGGCCACAACAAGCTGATCATCAAGGCAGGAACCTATCCCAAGCAGGACAAGGATGTGCCGGTGATCGGCTACTCGACGCACGTGGTGGTCGCGTGCAGCCTGCCCGAGGATACCGTCTACAAGATGGTCAAGACCATGGCGGCGCACGTGGATGACATGGCCGCGGTCGTCAAGGCGATCGGCGGATCGACGCCCAAGGACATGGCACTCGACATCGGCGTGCCCTTCCACAAGGGCGCGGCCAAGTTCTACAAGGAAGTCGGGGCGATGTAATGCCCGTCCGGCTGTGACACGAGCGGGGCGGCATGGCCGCCCCGCTTTACATCATGGACGCGATCTTCGACGAAAAGCCTGCCAGAACGCCGGCGCTCAGAGCGCTGCGCTGGATCGCGCTCGCCATTGCGGTCGCGATGTCTCTGTATCACATGTATGTCGCGGCCTTCGGACCACCGGAAGCCCTGATCTTCCGCGGCACGCATCTGCTGTTCGCGCTGACTCTGGTCTTCATTCTGTACCCCGCTGGCGCCGGTGCGCGGCGTCTCATCGACGTGATCCTGCTGGCGGGCGGCTGGGGCCTGGTGCTGCACATCTTCCTGAACTATGAGTATTTCGAAAATCGCATCATCTACATCGACGAGCTGACGGTCTGGGACAAGTTCTACGCCGTGGTCTCGGTGATCGTGGTGCTCGAGGCGACGCGCCGCGTCATCGGCTGGGCGCTGCCGGTCACGGCAATCTGCTTTCTCGCTTACGCACTCAACACCCAGGTCACGCTGCCTGTGCTGATGGAGCAGGTCTACCTCTCGACCGAGGGCATCTTCGGCTCGACGCTCGGCGTTTCGGCCTCCTACGTGATGCTGTTTGTTCTGTTTGGCGCGTTCATGGAAAAGAGCGGCACGGGCCAATTGTTCATGGATTTCGCCCTCTCGCTTACCGGGCGCTACGCGGGCGGCCCGGGCAAGGTCGCGGTCGTCTCGTCCAGTCTCTTCGGCACCGTCTCCGGCAGTGCGGTCGCGAACGTGATGGTCGACGGCCCGATCACGATTCCCCTCATGAAGCGCACCGGCTTTCGGCCTCCGTTCGCGGCGGCGGTCGAAGCCGTCGCCTCGACCGGCGGACAGCTGATGCCGCCGATCATGGGCGCGGCCGCCTTCGTCATGGCCGAGTTTCTCGCGGTGCCCTACGCCAGGGTCGCCCTGTGGGCCTTCGTGCCTGCGCTGCTGTATTACCTCGCCGTGTTTTTCGCCGTGCACTTCGAGGCGAAGCGCCACAAGCTCGCCGGCGTCCCCAAGTCCGAGCTGCCAGGCTTCGGCTCGGTGATGCTCGAGCGGGGCCACATGTTCACCCCGATCCTGATCGTGCTGTTCGGGCTGATGGCGGGGTATTCGGCACCGCTGTGCGCGCTGGTCGGCGCGCTGTCCTGCCTGCCGATTGCGCTGCTGCGCACCTCCACCCGGCAGGGCATCAGCTGGAAGACGGTGATCGAGGCCCTCGAAGAGGGCGCGCGCAATACGCTCTCGGTCGCGATGGCCTGCGCCTGCGCGGGCGTGGTGATCGCCTGCGTCACCATTACCGGTCTCGGCATCGTATTCACGCAGTTCGTGCTGGCGCTGTCTCAGCAGTCGCTCATCCTCGCGCTGATTCTCACCGCCATGGCGGGCATTGTGCTCGGCATGGGCATGCCGACCACGCCGGCCTACATCATGATGGTTGCGCTGCTCGTGCCGGCAGTCATCAAGCTCGGTGCGGTCACGCCCGCAGCACACATGTTCGCGCTCTATTTCGCAATCCTGTCGGCGATCACACCGCCGGTCGCGCTCGCCGTGTTCGCCGCCGCCGGGCTCGCCAAGGCGAACATGTGGGCCGCGGGCTTCGCCGCGATGCGGGCGGCGGCGCCCGCCTACATCGTGCCGTTCATGTTCGTCTACGAGCCGATGCTGCTGCTCGTCGTCAAGGACTGGGGCACGGAGTGGATGAACGTTCTACTCGCCGTGTTCACTGCCTCGGTGGGGGTGATCTGCCTGGCCGGCAGCCTGTTCGGCTGGTTCATCGGTTACGCGCTCGCCTGGCACCGCGTACTGCTGTTTGTCGCGGCCATGGCGCTGATCAAACCCGGTTTTGTCACCGACGCGATCGGAATCGTGCTTCTGGCCGTGGTGGCCGTTGCGCAGCTTGCCGTGCACCGCCGCGCCGTCGCCGCCTCACCCAGGACCTAGGACCCGCCGTCTTTCTCGTGAAGGCTGCGTACTTCGCGCTCGACGCGATACTCGCCCTCAACCACGGTTCCCTGCTGGCGCTCGAGATCGCGCCGCAGGTGACGCGTGCGCCACATCAGCCAGCCCCAGATCATCAGCGCGAGGATCGCGGCCACGGCGAAGATGACCGACGCGAAGACGAATGCCAGCACGAGGAAAACGAGGCCGACCAGAGCGCCGGCCGCACGCTGCAGGAAATTCACGCCAGACCGCCCGGTGCTGGCTCGGTGCGGTCGAAGTCGATCTCGATCTTGGCACCGTTCGGATCGTGGAAGAACAGCTGCCAGGTGCCCCAGGTCCCCGGCAATCGCCGCAGCTCGTAGGTCACGCCGTGTTTCTCGAGCCGCTTGACCGTGGAGATCAAGCCTTTGCCGGTGAACGCCATGTGGTCGATCACCCCCGGGACCAGGCAGTCCTTCGGCTTGTCCGCGATGATGTGCAGGATCGGGTGCGTGCCGTCCTTCGCGTACAGCCACGCGCCGCGGAACGAAAACGGCGGGCGAGCACCCGGTCGCAGGTTCAAGTGCTCGGCATAGAACGCGAGCGTCGCCTCGAGATCGTGCGTGAGGATCGTGAAGTGGTTCATGGCGGATACGCCCATGCCGGCCTCCCTAGGCACTGCGCGCGGCGGCCTGCGCCTGCCGGGTCTTGTCGAGCACGGTCATCGCCGTCGCGACGAAGCTTGCGAGATCGTTCGCACTCGCAGGGATGATCATGGTGTTCGCCTTGTTCGCCAGATTGCCGAAGGCGATCACGTATTCCTGCGCGATCTTCAGGTTCGCCGCCTCCAGACCACCCTTGTCGCTCATCGCTTCGCCGACCGCACGCACCGCGGCCGCATTGGCATCGGCGATCAGGCGCAAGGCCGTCGCCTCGCCCTGCGCACGGTTGATCGCCGCCTGCTTCTCGCCCTCCGACCTGAGCACCGCCGCCTGCTTCTCGCCATCGGCGACATTGATCTCCTGCTGCCGCTCGCCTTCCGACTTGGCGATCAGCGCGCGCTTCTCGCGCTCGGCGGTGATCTGCTGCTGCATGGAACGCAGGATCGCCTCGGGCGGCGTGATGCTCTTGATCTCGTAACGCAGCACCTTGATGCCCCAGCTGCGCCCCGCCTCGTCGAGCACTGCGACGATCTGGCGGTTGATCTCGTCGCGCGATTCGAAGCTCTTGTCGAGCTCCATCTTGCCGATCTCGCTGCGCAGCGTGGTCTGCGCAAGCTGGGTGATCGCCATCACGTAATCGGCCGAACCGTAGGACGCAAGACGCGGATCGGTCACCTGGAAGTAGATCACGCCGTCTACCGCAAGCTGGGTGTTGTCCTTGGTGATGCAGACCTGCTCCGGGACGTCGAGCGGCACCTCTTTGAGCGAGTGCTGGTAGGCCGCGCGATCGAGGAAGGGAATGATCAGGTTCAGGCCCGGCTGGAGAATCGTGTGAAAGCGCCCGAAGCGCTCGATGACGAATGCGGTCTGCTGCGGCACGATGCGTACACCCTCGATGACGAAGACGACGACCACCGCGATGACGAAAATCCAGATCGCGTAGGGCGCGGTCTGAGGGACAAACGCGGCGGCGACGGAGACCGCGAGTGCGATCAGTAGTTTCGGAAACATGGTGACCCTCCGGGTAAAGCCCAGGCCGCGCACGCCGCCCGGCTCACGCGGGCGGCGTTTTGGAAACCGTGAGCGTATTGCCACTGGCATTCAACACATACAGCATCGCGCCCGCTTCGAGCGAGCCGCCACCTTCGACGCGCGCGTCCCAGCTCGCCCCGCGGTAGCGCACGCGGGCGAGCAGCGCGCTCTGGTCGACCCACGACTCGAAGCGCGCCGGCTGCCCCTGGTCGATCGGCGCCATCTGCTCGGCTCGGTTGCGCGCCCGGTAGGCATGGACCATGTAGGCACCGCCCGCCGCGCCGACCGCCGCGACGATCGATTGCAACGGGAAGCCGAAGCCCGCGAGCGCCACGCCGGCCGCGCCGAAACAGGCCACTCCGAGCATGAGCAGGTAAAACGTCCCGGTGAGGACCTCTACGATCACCAGCGCGAGCCCGACCAGCGCCCAGACGAGATAGGGTTCCATGGCGCGCTAATGTGGCATGCAGGCTATGAATCCGCAACTCGGCAAGCATCGCCGCACGGTTAGAATCTGTTCAAAAGCAGACCCTTGCATGGCCGAAAGCTCGATCGACCGCGTTGCCACCGAACTCGTGCGCCTGCATGCGGAGGGCGGCGAAATCGCGCCGTTCAGCGAGCGCTATGCCGACCTGACGCCCGAGGACGGCTACCGCGCCGCGGCGCGGCTGCACGCGCATCGCACCGTGCAGGGCTGGAAGCCTGCGGGTCGCAAGATCGGCTTCACCAACCGCACGATCTGGAAGCGCTACGGCGTCTACGAGCCGATGTGGGGCATGGTGTACGACCGCACGCTCGTGTACTCGAGCGCGGGGCGCGCGCGCGTGGCGCTCGCTGGGCTCGCACAGCCGCGCATCGAGCCCGAGATCTGCTTCCGGCTCGCGTCGGCGCCGCCGCGGGACACGAGCGATCCGCATGCGCTGCTCGCCGCGATCGAGTGGGTGGCGCACGCGATCGAGATCGTGCAGTGCCACCACCCCGGCTGGCGGGTGAGAATCGCCGACTGCACGGCGGACAACGGCCTGCACGGCCGGCTCGTGGTCGGCACGCCGGCACCGGTCCGGGAACTGCCCGACCTCGCGGAGCGCCTGCCCGCGCTCGAAGTCACCCTGCGCTGTGGCGAGCGCGTGGTCGATCACGGCGTGGGCGCCAACGTGCTCGACAGCCCGCTAAACGCACTCGCCTTCCTCATCGAAGTGCTCGCCAAACAGCCCGAGGCGCCCGCGCTCGCCGCGGGCGAGATCATCACCACCGGTGTGCTGACCGACGCCCACCCGGTAGCGCCCGGCGAAACCTGGTCTACGTCCTTCGAAGGCCTGCCGCTCGCCGGGCTGGAAGTGAGCTTCGAATGATGCGGCCGCTCGAGGGCGTGACGGTGGTTGCGCTCGAGCAGGTGATCGCGGGCCCGTTCTGCACGCGCCAGCTCGCCGAGCTCGGTGCGCGCGTCATCAAGATCGAGCGCCCCGGCGAGGGGGATGCGGCGCGCGGCTACGACGAGACGGTGCAGGGCCAGTCCTCTCACTTCGTCTGGGTCAATCGCTCGAAGGAATCGATCGCCCTTGACGTCAAGCATCCGGAGGTCAAGCCGATCCTGGACGCTCTCGTCGCCCGCGCGGACGTGTTCCTGCAGAATCTCGCGCCGGGCGCGGCCGATCGCCTCGGTCTGGGCGCAGCCGAACTGCGCGCCAAGCACCCGCGGCTTGTGTGGTGCGGGATCTCCGGCTATGGCCCCGCGGGGCCCTACGCGTCGAAGAAGGCCTACGACCTGCTGGTGCAATGCGAGGCGGGGCTGCTGTCGGTGACCGGATCAGGGGACGCACCGGCAAAGGCGGGAATCCCAGTCGCCGATATCGCCGCAGGCATGTACGCGCTCAGCGCGATCCTCGCCGCTCTGCTGCGCCGTGCCACGACCGGCGAGGGCGCAACGCTCGACATCACCATGTTCGAGGCGCTCGGCGAATGGATGGGATTTCCCGCCTATTTCACGCACTACGGAGGCACGCCGCCGCCGCGGCGCGGGGCCTATCACGCCACCATCGTGCCTTACGGGCCCTTCAGGGCGGGGGACGGCGGCACGGTTTTCCTCTCGGTCCAGAACGACCGCGAGTTCGCGCGATTCTGCGAAGTGGTGCTGCACGATCCGGGACTCGCCGCCGACTCCCGTTTTGCAACCGGCCCGGCACGCTACGCCAACCGGGACGCGACGCATGCCGCGATCGAGGCGGTGTTTTCGGCACTGTCTTCGGCCGAAGTGATCGCACGGCTGGAACGGGCCGGCATCGCCAACGCCCGGCTGAACGACATGAACGAATTCTGGTCGCACCCGCAGCTTGCCGCGCGCGCGCGCTGGACGCGCGTCGGCTCGCCCGGCGGCGAGATCGATGCGCTCAAGCCGCCGTTCAACCTGTCGGATTTCGAGCCGCGCATGGCCGCGGTGCCCGCGCTGGGTGAGCATACGCGCGCGATCCTGGCCGAGCTCGGCTTTGCGCAGGACGCGATCGAACGGCTCGCGAGCTGCGGCAGTATCGCCGGCCTCTGAGGCCGGCACCGCGCCTCAGGCTTTCGAGCGGCCGATCTCGATTCCCGCGCTGCGCGCGAGCTCGCGGTGGATTCGCGCCACCCGCTCGACCTCGCCCTTGGCGGCGAAGCGCTCGTAGAAGCCCTCGGCGCGGAACTCGCGCGCACGCTCGGCCCAGGGCGCGAGGCGCTCCTCCCAGCGGCCCTGCCGTCCGGCCTCGGGTTCGGCGTCCTGTCGCGCCAAATCGGCGCAGACGCGAATGAAGGCCTTCAAGGTCACCGGCTTGGTGACCATGTAGCTGTCGTTGCCCCAGCAGGCGTCGCCGAAGGCCGCCCGCGCGGCCTTGAGGAAGTCGCGCACCACCGCGTAGTAGCGCGGGACCTCCTTGCCGCTACCGCCGGCGAGCTGGATCGAGCGCCAGCGCCCCCGCACCCAGCGGTGCAGCTCGTTGAACAGTTCCGCCTGCAGGATCCACTTGTCGCGCTGGCTGCGCCCGCCGAGCCGGTTGATGCGGTAGCGCAACGGGCTGTCGCCTTCGCTGTACAGGCGCTCGACCAGCCGCGCGGCGAAGCGCCGGTCGGGCGCGGCGAAGGACACGCGCTCGTACAGATCGACCAGGTGGCTCTTGTTGATGCGCGTCGGCGTCGAGTTGATGATGACGAACATCTCAGTGGCGAAATCCTCGCTGCGACCATCGAAAATGATGCATGGAACCTGGATGCCCCGCGCCTCGTCCGGCTTGTCCTTCATGTAGAAATGCAGCGCAGCCAGGCGGTGCTGGCCGTCGATGATGAGGAACTTCGAGCCCGGCTCGGCGAGCCGTCCTCCCCCGTCGGCATTGTCGGACTGAAAGCGCAGGGTCTCGGGGGTAAACAGCAGCACCGTGCCCGGAATCGGCGGCTGTGTCACCGCGGTTTCGTAGAAGTTGCGCAGCGCCTTGACCTTGGCGCGCGACAGCGTTCTCTGGAACGCCTTGTCGGTGCGCTCGATCTTCGAGATGAACTGCGCGATGTCGTCATCGTGCGCGATGCGCGCGGGCGCGATTTCCTCGCCCTCCCCGTAGAAACGGCTGATGAAACGGACCTTGGACAGGAGGTCCGCCGCCCGGTAATTTGCAAAGTAGAAGATCCCGTCTTTTTGCCGGATCTGGGTCGCGTGCATAAGGCCCCTGTCTCCCTCGGGTTCCGCCCCCCCTCGGCGGGTTCGGCCGAATATACCCGAGCCGGGCCCGGGGGCGAAAAGGAAAACGCCGCCCGAAGGCTCAACTCGGACAGACCGGCAGCATCAGAGCCTGCAGCACCTCGGCGGTACGCATGCTCTGCACGAAAGCCACCACGCCCGCGCTCCCGGGCAGCGCCGAAGGCAGCTTCAGTCGCCGGCGCAGCGTCAGCTCGCCGTCGCGCCCGAATGGCATCGGGCCCCACCAGCCGAAGGCGACATGGTCGTGTTCGAGCCTGCGCCCGGAATTCTCGCCCGAGCGCACCGCGGTGCTGAATCCGCTCGCGGTGGTGGCAAGCATCAGGGCATGCGACTGCGGTGCCGCCCGGGAGGCTTCATCGAGCAGGCGTGCCTGCACCTGGACCTCGATTTCGGCATCCGATCGGCCGGCAATCGAAAGCACGATCCGCGCACGTGCCGGGCGCGCGTTGATTCGCGCCGCCGCGGCATCGAAGTCCCCGTGCGACCAGCGACGGTAGTCGAGTCCCTGGAGAAGTACCTGCGGCGTATACACGACGCGCTCGCGCCGCAGCTCCGCCAGCGCCCGCTGGCGCGCGGAAAAGGCAGCCTGTGCGAAACGGTCTTTCCAGCCGATGTAGTCCCAGTAATCGACATGCCAGGCGATCGGCACCACGCCGGTCGGCTGCACCGAGCCTGCGCTCAGTGCGGAGAGCCAGCGGTCCGCAGGAGGGCAGCTGTTGCAGCCCTCCGACGTAAACAGCTCGACCAGAACGTTTGTGCCAGCGGTGGTCGCCGCACGGCAGTCCGCTGCACCCGCCGGCTCAGTTGGTGCCAGGCCAGCGCATGCGACCGCGAGCAGGACAGTCAGACGTTGCTTGCTGCGCCGCAACATCCTCGCGCCTGGCTCCAATTGCCGCAATCCATCCGTCTTCACATGGCTTGGTCCGGGAAGACCACTCGGACATGACAGGCCGGCGGGCGGACAGGGCCTCCCGCGCCACCGCTAACGGCGCCTCAGCACCGCGCTCAGGCGCTCGTATTTTCGCGAGCGTGCACGCGCTCCAGCGCGGGGGTTTCGCCGGCGGCGGCGCGTTCGCCCTTGAACATGGCGGGCGCCAGACCGTGGCGATCGAGCAGGCGATAGAACTCGGTGCGGTTGCGTCCGGAAAGGCGTGCCGCGTGCGTCACATTGCCTTCGGTGATCTTCAGCACCCGCACCAGATAGTCTCGCTCGAAGGCGCGCCGCGCCTCATCGAGCGAGGCCAGCGTCGGCGGTGCGCCCCCCACCGACTGCCGGACGAGCTCGGCCGAGATGACGTCGCCCACGGCGAGTGCCGCGGCCTGCTCGACGACATTGAGCAGCTGACGCACGTTGCCGGGCCAGGGTGCTCCGATGAGCAGTTCGGTGGCCTCGGTCGCGAGCTCGAGCCGCGGGCGGCCGTAGCGCGCCGCCAGGCGCGCGAGAAAATGCTTCGCCAGCAGAGGAATATCCTCGCGGCGCTCCGCCAGGGACGGCAGGGTCAGTTTTACCACGTTCAACCGGTAGTACAGGTCCTCGCGGAAAGCGCCCGCCGCAATGCGCTCTTCGAGCTTGCGGTGCGTCGCCGAGATGATGCGCACGTCGACGTCGATCGCCTCATTGGCACCGACCGGGCGCACCGCGCGCTCCTCGAGGGCGCGCAGCAGCTTGACCTGGATCGCGCCCGGCATGTCGCCAACTTCGTCCAGCAGCAGCGTGCCGCCGTCGGCCGCCTGGAACAGGCCACGCCGGTCCTGCGTCGCGCCGGTGAACGCGCCCCGCTTGTGCCCGAACAGCTCGCTCTCGAGCAGGCCCTCGGGAATCGCCCCGCAGTTCACCGCTACGAACGGCGCACGGGCCCGTGGGCTCGCGAAATGGATCGCGCGCGCCAGCAGCTCCTTGCCCGAGCCGCTCGAGCCGAGAATGCAGACGTTCGAATCCGTGCTCGCCACGCGCTCGGCCTGCGCGAGCACGTCTTCC
>Ga0210102_1000173_pt1 | contig 19114 bp, 16 predicted proteins | sample RushOxbow_ThreeS_4_FD_185563 | JGI IMG/M metagenome (GOLD analysis project Ga0210102, IMG submission 185563) | Wetland microbial communities from San Francisco Bay, California, USA, that impact long-term carbon sequestration -... | ecosystem: Environmental > Aquatic > Marine > Wetlands ...
GGCTGCCGCCGATCGTCTGCATCAACAAGATCGACCGGCCCGACGCGCGAATCGCGGAAGTCCTGAACGAGATCTACGACCTCTTCATCGACCTCGGCGCGACCGACGAGCAGCTCGACTTCCCGATCCTGATGACGAACGCCCGTGCGGGGACCGCGACCGTCCGCGGGGGGGATCCGGGAAGAAACCTGCAGCCGCTCTTCGAAGCGATCCTGTCCCACGTGCCCCCGCCCGCCTCGACAGTACGTTTGACGTACTCCAGAGCCTGCAACGCTTGCATGCGCATGTCGCCCTTTCCAATGATGCCGTTCGGACCGATAGCCGGGTAGCCCGACATCCTGAGGGTCTTTCCCCCGGTGGTTACGATGGCGTGAGCAATCCTAATGGATTTGTACTCGGGGATATCCCGATGCAGCGTGCCGGCGTAGAACTGCTCGATATCGGGAAGGACGATTCTGTGTTTTTCCATGGCTCTGCCTCTTAGGACGAACAAGCGCGAGAGTGCGGGAAGGAAGCACCGGTTTTCATAACGCGACCGCCTCGATCTGCAGACGCGCTTCACGGAAGGGCAGGTCGGACACGGCGAGCACGCTGATGGCGGGAGGTTCATTTCCAAGCGACGACAGCAAGACGTTCCGCACAAACGGGAAATCAGACACGTCGCGTAGGTAAACGGTAATCTTGAGAAGGGAGCGCAGGTTTGAATCGAGGCTAGCAAGCACGATCTGCAACTGGTCGAGGATGCTCTGCGTCTGAGCCGCCGCGGCGAGCTGCTCGCGTGATGCAAGGTAAAGTCCGCCGATAGCGCGCTCAACGCTGCGTGCCGAGGCCGATCCCAAATCGGACGGGCGGTCCACCACTCGGCGGTTGACCGGATCGTAGCCGGGCAATCCCGATACGAATACGAGATCGCCGCCGCGCACCGCATCCACGTACCGTCCCCAGGAGGCAACCCGGGCGTCCCGCGGTGCCGGGCGGAGCGATCCGCCGGCATAGGTAATACCCTCGATCTCGATAAAAAAGTCGCGTCGCGCAAGGCTTTCGACGCCGATCGCCGTGCCGGCAGGCACTTTCGCCGGCAGGAAATGGCCTCCAATCCGTTCCGCTTCCGGCAGCTCGTGCATGCTTCGCAGATAGATGTTGAGCCGCAGCAGGCTTTCGAGCTCGGTTCCGTGCTCCGCCAGCATGGCGCGAAGCAGCTTATAGATGGTGTAGGTCTGGGCGGATATAGGCTCGAGCATCATTTGCTCGGCGAGACCACCACGGGGTCGGGGCCAATCGGCATCCGCTAGTTCGTTCGCGCCGCGGATGATGAGGCCGGTCTCCGGGTGCGCGCCGACGACCCCCGCATAGAATGTGTATTCCCCCGCGCGTGAGGCTAGCTCATAGTTGGAGAGAGGGCCCTGGACGACATGCCGGGAGGTCAGGACCTCCTTGGCGGGACCATGGGCGGGATCGGGGACTAATGCTACGGGATCAAAATAGACGACTGCTCCGGGAACAAGCAGGCCCGGGACCTGCGAGGCCGTGCTGGGCGGCGCAACGCCGCTTGCGAATAGCGATGCCCGTGTGCGCACGAGCAGCGGGAAGTTCCGCATCTCGCGCAGGTAGATGCCATAGAACAGAAGATCAGTCTTCTTCGCTCCCTGCTCGGTGAGCAGCGTCTCCAGGTCCTCATACATTCTTGAGGCCTGCGATACAAAAATCTCCTCCCAGCTATCCGGGGCAAGTAGTCCGAGCGCGAGAGGCGGTTTTTTACCAAGGTCCCGGTAGCCGGAAAGAGGCATTCCGGTTGTATGATCGAGTCCGACCCGGCCCGAAATGAACAGCAGGTGGCTCGCCCGGGTGGCAACGGGAAACCCGGCCACGGGCGCGGAAACCGCGCTTCGCGAGATGCTCTCTTTTTTCACTTTGTCTTAGCCCGCGAGACGGTTGCCAAGCCGTCTCGCGGTCCTGAGGACACCTTCTGCGTTCTCATAAAGGATCTTCTTTTTCGGCCCCTCGGCCAGGCGATTCAATACGGGAAGCGCACGCTTTGCCTCAGGATCGCCAATGTCGAACGGATAGTCGGTTCCGAACATCACGCGGTCCGCACCGGCTACCTGGATCGTGAAGTCAACCGACTCGGGGGAGAGCGAACACGTGTCGAAAAAAATCTGCCGGAAATACTCACCCGGTGCCTTTGACACGTTTTTCCTGTAGTAGGGATCTGCCTCCCAGCCGGTCGCTTCATACGCGGAGTTGAGCCGGCCCTTAAGGAAGATGAGGTTGCCTCCGCCGTGTGCGAGCAGAAGCTGCAGTCCCGGATGCCTGTCGAAGACCCCTTCGAAGATCATGCGCGTTATTGCAAGCGTGGTCTCGAATGGCCACTGCACGAGCACCTGCATGCCGTATAGGGGGAACCGTGATGGCGCTTCCGCAGAGACGGGGTGCATGAACAGGAGCAGGCCGAGCCGCTCCGCGACGGCGAACATCGCATCAAATTCGAGGCCGTCTAGGGGGCGCCCTCCAGCCGTTGTCGGCAAGATTGCTGACCGCAGGCCATAGAGGTCCACAGCGCGCTCGAGCTCATATGCGCATCGTCCAGGTTCCCCGAGAGCCAGCGCCGCCATCAACTCGAGTCGACCGCCGCCTTGGCGGGCGACTCGTGCGCCGTGTTCGTTAAGCGCCCGCGCGTACTCGACATCGGCGGCGCCTCCCGGCCAGGCGACAAAGCCGGGTGGAGGCGCGATCAGCTGTAGATTGACACCTCGGCGCGTGAGGCTCTCGATCCGCTTCGGGACGTCGAAGAGGTTTTCGTCAAGAGAATGCACGCGCCCTCCGTCGCGCTGGATCCAGAAGCGATCGTCCTTTCTGCGCTCCGCCGCCAAGCCGAACGCCGGCTTACGGCAAAGGCCCTCGAGAAAGGCTTCATCCAGGGCGTGTGCATGGGTATCGATGATCACTTCGTAATCCCCCGCTCGCAAATTATGGAATCAGCCCGGATTTCCCGGGCTCCAGCCCGCAGCCCCGCGCGAAGTGGCGAGGTCAAACCGGCAGCTTCCTCCGCTCACCCGCAGAAAACAAAACGCCCGCTGAAAGGGCGTCATGTTATCTGGCGGAGAGGGCGGGATTGTGCGCATCTCGCGTTGCATCCGCGATCTGCGCATCCCTCGCCAAACTCCGGCTCGGGACCGCCCGACCTCAAATCGGTCCGGCGTCCAACGCGACATCCCCCGGACCTCGCGTTGTCGAACCCAGCGGTTCTCATCCCGCCCTGTTGCCAAGATGTCAGGCCTCGTGGACGCCTCACATCTTGGCGGAGAGGGCGGGATTCGAACCCGCGGTACGGCTTTCACCGTACTCACGCTTTCCAGGCGTGCGACTTAAACCGCTCATCCACCTCTCCGGTGGCGGGAATTCTAGCAGATCGACGGGGGCGTTCCGCCGGTCGCGAGTCACCCGCGAAACCGCGGCGACCTAGAAGAATCTCATCACGGCGGGGGCGGACAGCAACACGGCTCCGCCCAGCCAGATCCACATGGAGATATCGTTCTCGGGGTCACGCTCGATCAACCGCTCATACAATGCCGCGGGCACTCCGCTGAAGAGCAGCGTCGCGCTCGCGAGCAAGACAGAGCCCCAGAACAGCACCCACTCCACCGTGCGCGGAAAGAGCTCCGGCATCAGCGCGGCGCTGATGGGAATGGCGATGTTCATGTAAGGCGAGAAGATCCCGTTGACGATGCACACGCCGATGATCATCAGGAGCAGCGACTGGCGATCGAGCATGGGTTTCCCGTGGTCAACCCGGCACGCGCGGCGCGAGGCCCGCGGCGTAAAGGGCGGCGAAAAATGCAACGCGAACAATCGCGATCCAGAATGCCGCGATCGGCGACAACGCCAGCCGCGGAACAATGGCGGGGGTGATGAAGGCGACCGGCCGCATGAGCCAGTCGGTCAGTCGCCGGAACCAGCGAAAGATGTAATTAGGCGAGTCCGGCGGGAGAAAAAGCTCGAACAGGAAGCGCCCGATCAGCGTCCAGAACAGCAGGGCCAGGGCGTAGTTCGGGAAGTGGAAGTACCAGTACGGCCACCAGATGCCCTGGGCTGACATGGCGTGGATATTACACCGGGTGCGCGACTACGCTACCATCGGCTCATGGCAGATGCACCGACTGCGACCGGCACCCCCGTGGCTCCCGGCCCCGCCGGGGGATTCTGGAAGCGCCTGAAGGATCGCCTGCGACCAGGGCCGATCGATTCGGTGGATGCGCTGCGGACGTTTCTCGCTGAACGCGCCGCGCTGATCGCCCAGAAATGCGCGATCGACTATTGCCGCGGCAAGACCGGGCTTGCGAGCTACGCGCTCTTCACGGAGAAGCCGTTTCTCGAGGCGCTCGACCGCTGCCGCTGGGATACCTTCGCCGCTGTCCTGGGCGATCTGCTGATTGTCGCCGAGGGAAAGCTGCGCCCCCATGTCGCGCCGGGGCAGCAGCCTCGTCTATGCGAAGCCATCGCTGGCCTCTACCCGGAAATCCTTGCGACGCTGCCTCCGCCGGCGCACCGGGCCGAGGGCTGGGCCGAAGCGCAGGCGTCATTCCTGCTGCGCTTCAGGGATGCGAGCCTCGGAGCGCCGCGACAGGCGCTCGATGTCGCCGACCACTCGGCCAAGCGGCTGTTTGATACGCTGCCGATCCACACCCGCTACCGCGAGCTTGACGAAGAGGTCGTGTACGGCGCCGTGCGCTTCCGCATGATCGCGGTAAGCCAGGAACTCCAGGGGCGCCTGCGCGCCGCGGACCTCGCGCGGCGGCTAGCGGGCGATCAGAACGTGACCTTGTAGGTGCCGTCGGGCTGTTTCTCGGCGATGCACTGGTAGAGCGCCTTCTTGCCTGCGAGCTCGTGGGAAAAGGAAAGGCCCGCATCGAGCGGGCCTTTCGCGTGCGGGAATTGCCTGCTATCTATTCGTGCGCCTGCCCCTTGAGCCAGGCGAGCTCGCCCTTGGGCGTGCGGATCGAATCCACGAACTCCTGCATCTCCTTCGAGGGCGCCTGCGTCATCAGGCTGACCGCCCAGGTGACGATGAACGCCACTGGCAGTCCGAACAACGCGCTCGAGATGTTGCGGATGCCGAACCAGAGCGGCATGTCGAAATAGCGCGTGCCGACGAGGTAGAACACGCAGACGAGGAAGCCGCTCATCATGCCGACGATCGCGCCCGCCGCGGTGGTGCGCTTCCACCAGATGCCGAGCACCAGTGGCGCGAATAGTCCGGCCGCAGCGAGCGAGAACGCCCACGCCACCATCTGGATGATGCCGGCGGGCCGCGTGCTGGCGACCGCCGCGCCGATGATCGCGACGCCGACGAGGAGCACGCGGGCGACGACCAGGCGGCGCACCGTGGAGGCCTTGGGGTCGATCAGCTTGTAGTAGACGTCATGGGAGAGCGCATTGGCGATCGCGAGCAGCAGTCCGTCGGCGGTCGAAAGGGCTGCCGCGAGGCCGCCGGCGGCGACCAGGCCCGAGATCACGTAGGGCAGGCCCGCGATCTCCGGCATCGACAACACGATGATGTCCTGGTTGATGATGAACTCGGAGAGCTGCAGGATCCCGTCGCTGTTGGCGTCCTTGATCGTGAGGAGCCCTCCGACCTGGGACCAGTTCTGCACCCACGCCGGCAACTGCGAGATCTGCTGGCCGATCACGTTGGCGTAGACCTCGCGCTTGGCGAACGCTGCGTAGGCCGGTGCAGTGAAATAGAGCAGGAAGATGAAGAAGATGCTCCAGCCCACCGAGGTGCGCGCGTCGCGCACGTTCGGCGTCGTGAAGTAGCGCATCAGGATGTGCGGCAGCGAGGCCGTGCCGATCATGAGCGTCAGCGTGAGCGCCCAGAAGTTGTTGAACTCCACCCAGCTGAACTGGCCCTTGGCGTCGACGTAGGCTCCGATGTGCGGCTTGATAATACCGAGCTTCTTCTCGAGCTCCGCAATGTCGCCCAGCGCCTGGCCGTAGGTCAGTTCCGGGATCGGGAAGCCGTAGAGCTTGGTCGAGAGCCAGACGACCGGTGTCAAGTAGGCGATGATCAGGATGATGTACTGCGCGACCTGGGTCCAGGTCACCGCGCGCATGCCGCCGAGCATCGAGCACACCAGGATGCCGAGCAGACCGACGAAGAGCGCGACCTCGAACGGAATGCCGAGGAAGCGCGAGGTGATGATGCCGATGCCGAAAGTCTGCGCGACGATGTAGGTGAACGACGCGCTGAACAGCACGATGACGCCGCAGATGCGCGCGGCATTGCCTTCGTAGCGCACGCCGAGGAAGTCGGGCACCGTGAATTGCCCGAACTTGCGCAGGTAGGGGGCGAGCAGCACGCCCACGAGCACGTAGCCGCCGGTCCATCCCAGGACGTAGCCGAGGGCGCCGTAGCCTCCCAGATAGAGGCCGCCGGCCATCGAGATGAACGACGCGGCGCTCATCCAGTCGGCGCCGGTCGCCATGCCGTTGAAGAACGGCGGTACGACCCGTCCGGCCACGTAGTACTCGGAAAGCACGGAGGTGCGCGACAGGATCCCGATGTAGGCGTAGACACCGATCGTCAGGAACACGAAGCAGTAGCCGATGATCCTGTTCGGCACGCCCATCTGCTCCAGGATCGCCAGGAGGATGACGAAGCCGAGGAAGCCGCCGGCGTAGCCGCCGTAGATCTTCGGGAGATTGTCGACGAAGCTCTTGCTGGTTTGCATGCCCATGGTTTGGTCGCTCCCGGTCAGTCTTCGGCCACGCCGAATTCCTGGTCAATCTTGTTCTGCGCGCTCGCGTTCCAGAAGCACAGCACGACGTACGAAATCAGCGAGCCCTGCGCAGCCATGTAGAAACCGAGCGGGAAGCCGGCGATCGTAATCGAGTTGAGCTGGACGGCGAAGGCGGGGATCAGGAAGCTGAAAAACACCCACCACCCCATGATGATCCACATCAGGCGGGACGTCTTCCGCCAGTATGCATCGCGCTGCGCAGGCGATAATTGGGCCATGTGCCCCTCCCGGTAGAAGTGCGGCGGACGTGGAGCGGAAAAGCGCCGCGCCCGCCAGCGAGTTGCCGTTCTTTTTTTCTTGTTCCGGGCAATCCTAGTGCAAAAACCTTACAAAATCCTGAATCCTGGAATTAGAATGGGCCGTCCTTGGGGAGGGGGGATGAGGATACTCATCACCGAAGACGACGCACCGCTCGCCGAAGCGCTGCAGTTTTCGCTGGCGCAGACGGGTTACGCCGTGGACTGGGTGACGAACGGCGCTGCCGCCGACGAGGCGTTGAAGGGCGACGTCTTCGGCCTGCTCATACTCGACCTGGGGATACCCAAGCTCGACGGGTTCGAGGTATTGCGGCGCCTGCGGCGGCGCAACACGACGCTGCCCGTGCTCATCCTGTCCGGCCGCGAAAAACCCGAAGAAAAAGTGCTCGGGCTCGACATGGGAGCGGACGACTATCTGGTGAAGCCGTTCAGCCTCAACGAGTTGCAGGCGCGGGTGCGGGCGCTGCTGCGCCGTGGACAGCAGGGAGGGGCCGCGCCCACGATACTTTATGGCGGGCTCGGGTTCGACACGGTGACGCGGTCGGCCTCGATCCAGGGCCGGACGCTGTCACTGTCGGCGCACGAGGCGGGCGTGCTTGAAGTTCTGCTGCGCCGCTTCGGGCGGGTCGTAAGCAAGGAGCAGATCCTGGAGCAGCTCTACAGCTACGACAAGGGCGTCAGCCACAATGCGATCGAGGTCTACGTGCACCGCCTGCGCAGGAAGATCACCGGCGGCGGCGTGACGGTGCGGACGCAGTACGGGCAGGGTTATATCCTCGACTACGTCAATCACTGAACTGCAGGCCGCCATCAGACCTGGTAATCCAGCGCGACCCGGTGCTGCAGCGAGCGCGATCGCCGCAACGCGTCTCTGAGCACCGCGCGGTCGAAATCGTTGAGGGCGCGGGGGTCCACGCGGTTGTCCGGCACGAGTCCCTGCGCAAGGCACTCCGCCTGGCGCCTGAGGCGCTGGCCCTGGATGTGGTGGAAAGCCGCGATCCACGCCTCCAGCTCAACCGCGGGCACCCTCAGCGCCGGCGCGGCCGCGCGCAGCCGCCGTTCCGTGTTGCATTCATCGATGCCGAAAGCCAGGCTGAAGATGCGCGCGGCATCCACGAACAACGTGGCTCCGTTCAACTTCAGGTCGAGCCTGCCGTCGGCCGCGACGCGGAATCTGCGCAGCCAGTTGAGAGGTGCGCGGTTTTTCAGGGCGTTTGCCGCCATCTGGTGCAGGAAGCGGCGGTTCGCCGGCGCGTGCGCGGCGAGCCAGGCGCGCAGCTCCCGGCCGAGCGCGAGATCGCCGGCGAGCGGCCTCAGGTCGAAGAATATCGCCCCGTGCAGGAGCGCCTCGGGGCTGCCGCTGTCGATCCATTGGCCGAAGCGGGTGCGCCATTCGTCGAGGCTCATGCACCACTGCGGGTTGCCGGCCATGATGTTCCCGGGGCACAGGCGGTAGCCCGCGCGGTCGAGTGCCTGATTGATGTGCTGCGCGACCGGCAGCAACGTCGCGCGGGCGTCCGCCGCGCTCTGCCCCGGCGCCGGATCGAAGATGATGCCGTTGTCCTGGTCGGTTACGAGCGTCTGCTCGGAGCGGCCTTCGCTTCCCATGACGACCCAGCAATAGCGCACACCGTTGAGGCCGGCTGCGTGGGCCTCGAGCTCGACGATGCGCTCGGTCAGGAGATCGTTGAGCGAAGCGATGAAGGCGGTCAACGGACCCACCGCCATGCCCTGCGCGATCATCCGGCAGGCGAGATCGCGGATGTCACCGCCAAATCGGCCGATTGCGGAAAGGTCCCTGGTGCCCTTGATCTCGGAGGAGAGATGGCGCACGCCGGTGCTCTGGAGGCCGAACAGATCGCGCTCTGACACCAGGCCGGCGAGCCTCCCGCCGTCCACGAGCACGATATGCCGGACACTGTGGCGGACCATCGCAAGCGCGGCGGCATACGCCGTGTCCTGCACCGGCAGGGTGACGGGGTGGGCCGTCATGAACTCGGCGATGCGTGCTTGCAGCGCATGGGGTTCCAGCGCAACGCGATCCACGACATCGCGCAAGGTCAGGATGCCGACGGGAACGTTCGCTTCGTCCACCACGATCATGGAGCCAATTCTCATCTCGCGCATCGTCGCGATGGCGGTGCTGACGCGCTCCTCGGGCCCGCACGCCACGGGCTGCCGCCGCAGGATGCGCGCGAGCGGCGAAAGCATCGAATCAGTAGCGGATTCGGGCATGGAAGGTCTGTTGCGAGACTTCGCGCGCCTGGCGCAAAGTGACGATTCCGCGCTCGGCAAGCAGCGGAATCATGCGCAGAAATATCTCCCCGGTGACGATGGCGTCTCCGAGCGCGGTGTGGCGGCCCGTCACGCTGACGCCGAAGCGTGCGGCAATCGCCTCGAGCTGGTGCTCGCCGAGGTCCCGGTGCAGCACGACCGAAAGCAGCAACGTGTCAAGGACCGGCTGGGTGAAACGCACACCGGTCGCCGCTTCCTTCAGCTGCAGGAAGCGCATGTCGAAGGCGGCATTGTGGCCGACCAGCACCGTGTCCTCGCAGAACTGGTGAAATGCCGGCAGCACCTTGTCGAGGGTGGGCTGGCCCGCCAGCATCGCCGGACGGATGCCGTGGATCTTCGCGGATGCGGGGCTGATCGGCCGCTGCGGATCCACCAGCTGGTCGAAGACTTCGGCCGCCAGCAGGCGCCCGTTCAGCATGCGCACCGCGCCGACTGAGATGATCTCGTCGCCGGCGGCGGGTTCGAGCCCGGTCGTCTCGGTGTCGAACGCGGTGTATGCGAGTTCCGTCAACTTGCGATCGTCCAGCTCGCGCGCGGGAACCGGCTGGCTGAACAGGTCGAAATCATAATACTCGGGACGGCTGTCCTGAGGCGGAGCCAGCGAAGTCCGCACCGGCTCCGTCAGCGGCAGCAGCAGGCGGAACCTGCCGGCGGCGGCTGGGGTCTCGCTCTCGCACCACGCCTCCGCGCGATGGCGCTCGAGCACGTCACGCAATGTGGCGGCGCTCGCTTCGCCTCCGGCAAGGAGCGGCACTGATTCCCACGCCGCGGCAGCTGCCGCCGCCGGCCGGGCTCCCGCCCACAGGATGTCGATCCGCGCGTGGCGCCCGTCCGCCGTCACGCAAAGGCGCAGGTCCCGCCCGGCGAGCTCGTCGTGGATGCGGCCCGCGACGTAACAGAGCGCCTGGGCCATCGAGTAGCTGTCGACGCTGACCCAAACCGATTCGTCGATGTCGCCCACCCCCGTGGGCAGGCCAAGTTGAGCCTCGATCCGGCGCCGGACGACCGCCACGAGGTCGGCCGCGCGCATCTGCTCCGGCGACCAGTGGCTCTTCACCAGATCGGAGTAGCTGCGCGAAACGCGGTCGAGTTCGGCGCTCAGGCGATGCGCCTCCGCGCCGATGATCGCGGTGAACCGGGCCCGGCGCTCCGTATCCATCTGCGGAAAGCTTTCGAGGTTCTCGGCCGCCGCGCGAATGCCCGCGAGGGAGGCCCGGGCGCACTGGATCAGCTCCTCGAGCAGCCGGTCGCGGTGCTCGAGCCGGGCCACCTCCTCGCCGACATCATCCATCAGCAGGACGAAGCCGCTCGGCTCCTGCGGCCCGCCGGGCGAAGTCGCGGCCCCCATGACGGGCGCCATGCGCACGCGCAACAGGAGCGCCGGGCCCGGGGAGGCGAGAAACACCGAGACCGGCTTCGCCTCTCCCTGTTGCAGGCGCTGGCGCAGCTGATCCAGCGCATGCACGACGAGCTGGCGGTCGAGAAGCGAAAACAGCGATCGGCCGAGCCCGATGAATCCCGATACCCCCGATCCGGAGAACACGCGCCGGGCATGCTCGTTGTAGAGCAGGATGCGCCCCTCGATGGTGCAGACGACGACGCTGCTTGCAAGCTCCGACATCAGCGCGGCAAGGCGGCTCGTCTCATCGTCGAGATCCGCGCGCGCCTGGCGGATCCGGTCGTCCACGCTGCCGAGCAGGGCTTCGTGCCGCTCGGCGAGCGCATTGACGGCGAGCGCGAGCTCCCGGATCTCCGCGGGGCCCCGGGGCTCGGCGCGGTGGGCGGGGTTGCCGGCGGCGACGAGCCGGGCGGATTCGGCGAGCCTGCGCAGGGCACCGGGCCAGGCGCGCACGATCCAGTCCGCCAGAAAACCGCTGGCAGCAAACAGGATCACGCCGAACACGAACAGGATATTGCTGCCCGCCGCCAGCAGCCGGGAAAACTCGCGCTGATCTTGCGGCGTGAGCACCGCGTGCACGGCGAGGAGGCCGCCGGCGCATGCGCCCGCAGACAGCGCGAAGCACGACAGCCACACCGCGAGGAACCGGAACCGTGCCAACGCGACTCCCCCGGGTCACTCGCCGAGCAATCGCTTCACCGTGTCGAGCAGCTCGCGCGTGGCGAAGGGCTTGGTGATATAGGCGTCGGCGCCGAGCGCGAGCCCCTTGGCGACCTCGGTTTCGCGCCCCTTGGCGGTGAGCATGATGATCTTGACCTTCCCCAGGGTCTCGTCGCCGCGCACCCGCTGGCAGACTTCGAACCCGCTCTTCAAAGGCAGCATGACGTCGAGCAGCAGCAGGTCGGGCCGGAATTCCGACGCCGCCCGCAGCGCTTCCTCGCCGTTGACGGCGGTCCGGAACTCGTAGCCGGTCTCGTTCATCAGGAACTCGAGCGAGGCGACGATGTTCGGCTCGTCCTCGGCGATCAGCACCCGTTTCTTCACGTCACACCTGTCAGGCGGCGGCGCGGGCCTGCGGCCGCGCCCGGTCGAATGGCAGCGTGAAGCTGAAGGTGGCGCCCGCGCCACGCTGGCTCTGCACCCACAGCCGGCCGCCGAAATGATTGATGATCTGGCGGCAGATCGGCAGGCCGAGGCCCGTGCCCTGGGGCCGGTCGGTCAGGGCGTCGCCGACCTGGCGGAACTTCTCGAAGATCACTTCCTTGTCGGACTCGCTGATGCCGATCCCGTTGTCGGTGACGTCCACGCGCAGGAACCCGTCCTGGCGCGCGAGCGCGACGCTCACCCTGCCGCCCGGTCGCTTGCAGAACTTGGCCGCATTCGACAGGAGATTCAGCATGACCTGCATCAGGCGGTCGCGGTCCGCCACGATGGTCGGCAGCTCCCGCGGCACGTCGATTTCCAGCTCGACGCCGTTTTCCTTGAACATCTGGCTGACCGCAGCCGCCGCGTCGTCCACCACCTCGCGCATGTCGATCTCGCTCGAATGCCATTCAGCGTTGCCGGACTCGATCTTGGAGAGATCCAGCACCTGGTTGATGAGGCGCGTCAGCCGCTCGGACTCCTTGATCACGATTCCGAGAAACTTGCCACGCTGGTCCTCGTCGAGCCGCGGGTTGTCCTTGAGGATCTCGGAGAACGCGCGGATCGAGGTGAGGGGCGTGCGCAGCTCGTGGGTGACGGTGGAGATGAAGTCGTCTTTCAGCCGGTCGAGCTCCTTCAGCTGCTGGTTGGCGCCGCGCAGCTCCTCGGTCGCGGCCTCGAGCTCGCGCGACTTCTGCTCGAGCTGGCGGCTGTAGGCGAGCACCTGCGAGGCCTCGTCGATGATGTTCATGACCTCGTCCAATCCCAGTGGCTCCTCCGCCACCACCGAGGCCACCATCACGCGCGCGGAGGCGCTGCCGATGGCGCCGGCGAGGAGCGATTCCGCATGGTGCACCAGGCTCGCGTCCGCGGCGAGCAACTCGATCGAGCGCGCGCCGCGGACGCGTGCGTAGGACTCGAATGCCTCGCGCGCACGCTCCGGTCCCAGAAACCGGCCGAGCAGGGCGAGGAGTTCGTTCACCGATGCGCTGCCGCGCCACAGGCGCTGTCCCGCGGTGGCGCCGGAGAGCCGCAGCGCGTCGACGAACACCGTCGCCTGGCCGTGCTCGGCGGCACTCGGCGCCTTCACGAGCGAGACTGCGCCGTAGCAGCCGATGTTGGCGAGCATGCTCCAGAACAGGCAGTGCGCGATATCGTCGAGCCCGGACAGCCCGAACAGCTGCTGGGGCTTGAGGAGATCGATTCCAAACATGCCTTCCGAGAGAAAGCTGATGGGCAGCCAGCCCGATTTCGCGAAGGAGGGCAGCAGCAGCGTATAGAGCCAGACGAGAAAGCCCGCTCCGAGGCCGCACACCGCGCCGGCGCGCGTGCCGCCTTTCCAGAAGATGCCGCCGATGATCGCCGGGGCGAATTGCGCCACCGCCGAGAACGAGATCAGCCCGATCGACACCAGCGCGTAGGCCTCTCCCGCGAGGTAGAAGTAGAGATAGCCGAGCACGAGGATCAGCACGATCGCGCCGCGGCGGATGCCGAGCAGCAGCCCCGACAGGTCGCGCCGCGCGGTCAGCCGCAACCCTTTCATCCGCAGCAGAACCGGCATGACCAGGTCGTTGCACACCATGGTCGAAAGCGCGATGGTCTCCACGATCACCATGCCGGTCGCGGCGGAAAGTCCCCCGATGAACGCGAACAGCGCGAGTCCCGGCGCGTTTTCCGCTATCGGCAGCGTCAGCACGAAGGTGTCGGCGTCCACCGTGCCGCTGGGGAAGTGCATCAGCCCGCCGAGCGCGATCGGCAGCACGAAGATGTTGATCGCCAGCAGGTAGAGCGGGAACAGCCAGATGGCCTTGGTGAGGTGGCGCTCGTCCACGTTCTCCACCACGGTCACCTGCCACTGGCGCGGCAGGAACATGATGGCGGCCATCGACAGGAACGTGAGCGAGGCCCAGGTCGTGTAATTGCCGGCGGCGCCCCCCAAAGTGAGCAGCGCGCCGAGCTCCGGCACCTGCGCGGCGCGCGAGAAGATGTCGCCGAAGCCGTCGTAGAGCCAGAAGGTGACGAAGATCCCGACCGCGATGAACGCGACGAGTTTCACCAGCGATTCGAATGCGATTGCCGCCACCAGACCCTCGTGGCGCTCGGTGGCGTCGAGGTGGCGGGTGCCGAAGAGAATGGTGAAGGCGGCGAGCAGCATGGCGATGTAGAAGGTGTTGTCGCCGAGGAAGAGCGGGGCGCTCTGCTTGTCCAGCGCCGTCGTTTCCGGGACATGCAGGATGATCGAGAACGTGTTCGCGATGGCCTTCAGCTGCAGCGCGATGTAGGGGATGATGCCGACCACGGCGATGATCGTCACCAGGCCCCCGAGCATCTGGCTCTTGCCGTAGCGCGAGGCGATGAAGTCCGCGATCGAGGTGATCCGGTTCTGCTTGCTGATGCGGATGATCTTCAGCATCACGTACCACCACAGCGCCGCCATCAGCGTTGGCCCGAGGTAGATCGGCAGGAAGCCGATGCCGCTCGTCGCGGCGCGGCCGACGCTGCCGTAGAACGTCCAGGTGGTGCAATAGACGGCGAGCGAGAGCGCGAAGATGTAGGGGTTCGCGATGATGCTGCGCCCGGCGTCGGCGCGCTTGTCGCCGTAATAGGCGATCGCGAACAGCAGCCCCAGGTAGGCGAACGACGCGATGAGGACGACGGGCGCGGTGAGCATGGAGGGGCGCCGCGTGCGGCGCGATCAGTCCTGGCCCTTTTCGACCACCAGCGCCATCAAGCCGATCAGCAGCGCCCACACGGCGAAGACGTAGGCGTACAGCACCGGGATGCCGAGCACCCAGGTCGGCCCGGCGAACAGGTTGAGCAGGGGATAGTTGAGCAGCAGAAAGCCCAGCAGGAACAGCGCCACCAGGCGTTGTCCCTTGATGCTCGGTCGGATCATGCACGCCCCACGCGGTGAGGCTACATCTTACTCGATGCCGGCTCGAAAGGAGGCCGGCACGCCCGGCGTCACTTCCCCAGTTCCTTGATCTTGTCGACAACCTCGGGATTGGCGAGCGTCGAAACGTCGCCCGGATCCTGGCGGTTCGAGATCGCCGCGAGCACCCGCCGCATGATCTTGCCCGACCGCGTCTTGGGCATGTCGGGGACGATCACCACGTGGCGCGGCCGGGCGATCGGGCCGATCTCTGAAACCACCGCGCCGGAGATCCGGTCCGCGATCTCCTTGGACGCCTGCAGGCCCGGCTTCAGGGAAACGTAGAGGTCGGGCACCTTGCCCTTGATCTGATCGGACACGGGCACGACGGCCGCTTCCGCCACTTCGGCAACGGTGAGCGCCGCAGATTCGATCTCCTTCGTGCCGAGGCGATGCCCGGCCACATTGATCACGTCGTCGATCCGGCCCAGGATCCGGTAGTAACCGTCCTTGGATTCCACCGCCCCGTCCCCGGCCATGTACGGCCAGTCGCGCCAGTCCTTGCTCTTGGGATCCTTGCAGTAGCGCGAGTAGTACTGCTTGACGAAGCGGTCCGGGTCCTTCCATATCGTCTGGAATCCGCCCGGCCAGGGGTTGCGGATGCAGATGTTGCCGGCACGGTTGGAGCCGGCCGGCAATTCCTCCCCCTCGTCGTCGTAGATGACGGCGTGTATGCCCGGGATGCCGGGACCCGCGCTGCCCGGTTTCATCTTGTGGATGCCTGGCATCGTGCTGCACAGGAAGCCGCCGGTCTCGGTCTGCCACCAGGTGTCCACGATCACCGCCTCGCCTTTGCCGACCACCTTGTGGTACCAGCGCCAGACCTCGGGCTCGATCGGCTCCCCCACCGTGGTCATGTGCTTGAAGTGGTAGTCGTACTTCGCCGGCTCGTCCGGCCCGGCGCGCCGCAGCGCGCGGATCGCCGTGGGCGAGGTATGGAAGATGTTTACGTCCAGGTCCTTCGCGATGCGCCAGGGGCGTCCCGCGTCCGGGTGGGTCGGCACCCCCTCGAAGACGACCGAGGATGCGGCGAGCGCCAGCGGGCCGTAAACGATGTAGGAATGGCCCGTGATCCAGCCGATGTCCGCCATGCACCAGTAGACGTCCTCGGGGTGGATGTCCTGCACATACTTGGAGGTCCAGGCGGCGTAGGCGAGGTAGCCCCCGATCGAATGCTGGCAGCCCTTGGGCCGCCCCGTCGTGCCGCTCGTATACATGAGGAAGAGCGGCCCATCGGCCGGCAGGCGCGCCGGTTCCACTCGCTTGCCGTAATACTGCTTGAGCACATCGTTGACGACGAAGTCGCGCCCCTCCACGAGCCGGGTCGAGCTCGAGTATTTCCCCGGGTAGCGCTGCCAGATCAGCACCTTGTCCACCTTGTGGCCGTCTTTGGCGGCTTCGGTGACCGCGATGTCGGCCTTTTCCTTGTGGTCGAGCAGGGTGCCGGCGCGGTAATACGCATCCATGGTGATCAGCACGTGGCTCGCGGAATCCGAGATGCGGTCGGCGCAGGCCTTGCCGCTGAAGCCGCTGAACACCTGGGAGTGGATGACGCCGAGGCGCGCGCACGCGAGCATGGCGATCGGCAGCTCTGCCACCATCGGCATGTGCAGCGTCACGCGGTCGCCCGCCTTGAGACCGCAGAAATCGCGCAGCAACGCCGCGAATTCGTTCACGCGGACGTAGAGTTCCTGGTAGGTGATGTGCTCGGTCCTCTCGTTCTCCGGCTCCGGCACGAAATGAATCGCGGTCTTGTTCTTGTGGTTGGCGAGGTGCCGGTCCACGCAGTTGTAGCAGGCATTGATCTCGCCGCCGACGAACCACCGCCAGAACGGGGGCTTGCTGGTGTCGAGGGTCTTCTTCCAGCGCTTGTACCAGTGGAGCAGGTCCGCAAACTCGCGGTAGCATTCGGGGAACTTGTCGAGCGAGAAGCGTTTGAAGATCCCGGCGTCGGTCAGATTGGCCTGGGCTACGAAGCTTGCCGGCGGCGTGAAATAGCCCTCCTCGCGCCAATGCACCGCGATCTGCGCCTCGGAAACGTCGGTACCCGGCTGCGGCTGGGCCCGGCGGGGCGATGGTTTCTTGCTTGCCATTGCGATCTCCCTTTGAAAAGCGCGGCCTGCGATGCGGCGGGCACCCGGGCGGCGGGCGCCGCAAAACCAGTGGACACCGGAATCGACTAAAATGGAATCATTAAACGGCGCGCTTGTAAAGGCGCAGGGGTCGCGGGGGCGCGCGCACCGGCCGCCATGCGATAATGCTTACGATTTGCTTACGGCGGGCCTCCCCGCATTGCATGGTAGTGAACCTGGTCAGGTCCGGAAGGAAGCAGCCACAGCTATTCTTTGCAAGTGCCGGGGGTAAGGCTCGCCTCCCTATTCTTGACTGGTGACCGGTGACCCAGGTCCTCGCCCGCAAGTGGCGCCCCAGGACGTTTGCCGAGCTGGTGGGCCAGGAGCACGTGGTGCGGGCGCTCGAGAACGCGCTCGCGCAGCAGCGGCTCCACCACGCCTATCTCTTCACAGGCACGCGCGGCGTGGGCAAGACCACGCTCGCGCGCATCATCGCCAAGGCGCTCAACTGCGAAACCGGCGTCACCCCGACTCCGTGCGGCCGCTGCACGGCATGCACGGAGATCGACGGCGGGCGCTTCGTCGACCTGCTCGAGCTCGATGCCGCCTCGAACACCCAGGTGGACAACATGCGCGAGCTCCTGGAGAACGCGCTCTACGCGCCGACCGCCGGGCGCTACAAGGTCTACATCATCGATGAAGTGCACATGCTCTCGCGCAGCGCCTTCAACGCCATGCTGAAGACGCTGGAGGAGCCGCCGCAGCACGTCAAGTTCATCCTCGCCACCACCGAGCCCCAGCGGGTGCCGGTGACCGTGCTGTCGCGCTGCCTGCAGTTCAGCCTGAAGCGGATCCCGCAGCAGCAGATCGGGAGCCGGCTGCAGCATATCCTGGAGGCGGAAGGCGTCCGCTGCGAGCCGGCCGCGTTGCCGTTGATTGCGCGGGCCGCCCAGGGCAGCATGCGCGACGCCCTGTCACTGCTCGACCAGGCGATCGCGCATGGCGGGGGAGCCGTGGTGCAGGATTCGGTGCGCGCCATGCTCGGCGTGATCGGACAGGACCACCTTTATTCGATCCTGAGGGCGCTGGCGGCGCGTGACGGCGGCGCGCTGGTGGCGGAAGCCGAGCGCATGGCGGAGCGCAGCCTGTCTTTCGATGCGGCCCTGCAGGACCTCGCGTCGCTGCTGCACCGTTTATCGCTCGCACAGGCGGTGCCGGAGACGATCGGCGCGGATGATCCGGATCGCGATACGCTCAACGAGCTGGCGGGCTGCTTTCCCGCGGACGACCTTCAGCTTCATTACCAGATCGCAATCCAGGGACGGAGCGACCTCGGGCTTGCGCCGGACGAGCAGGCCGGCTTCACCATGACGCTCCTGAGGATGCTGGCGTTCGCTCCTGCGGGGCAGGGGGCCGCCGTCGAGGCTTCCGGCGCAGCGCGCGGGTCAGGCGTGCCTGCGCCGGCCGCCAGCCCAAAAAAAAACCGCGATGATCGGGATTGGCAGCATACGGTCGACCAGCTGGGCCTGACTGGCATGGCACGCGTGCTGGCGCAGCATTGCGAGCTGGTCACCCGTGACGCGGGGCGCGTCGAGCTGCGGATCGCGCAGGCCCACCAGCACCTGCTCGACGGGCCGTTCCAGCAGCGGCTTAAGGCGGCGCTGCAGCAGCACTTCGGTGCTCCCCTGAGAGTCGCGATCCAGGTCGTGCCGGATGCCGGTGGCGCGCCTGCCGCCGTCGCCGACCGCGACCGCCAGCAGCGCCAGGAGCAGGCCATCGCGGGAATCGAGCGCGACCCCTTCGTGCGCGAGCTCGTGGAAGGCTTCGATGCACGCGTGATCGAATCCTCGATCAAACCGGTGAACAGTGACCCGTGAACGGTGAACAGTCATGAAAGGCGGAATCGGCAACCTGATGAAGCAGGCGCAGCTGATGCAGGACAACATGAAGAAGCTGCAGGGCGAGCTCGCCGCGATGGAGATCGAGGGCCAGGCGGGTTCGGGCATGGTGAAGGTCGTCATGACCGGGCGCCACGAGGTGCGGCGCGTCGTGATCGACCCCCGCCTGCTCGCGGACGACCGGGAAATGCTGGAGGACCTGCTCGCCGCCGCGGTCAACGACGCCGTTCGGCGCGTCGAGGCCATGACTCAGGAAAAGATGGCGGGCGTTACCGCCGGCCTGCCGTTGCCGCCGGGGATGAAGCTGCCGTTCTAGATGAA
>Ga0210102_1000174_pt1 | contig 19079 bp, 11 predicted proteins | sample RushOxbow_ThreeS_4_FD_185563 | JGI IMG/M metagenome (GOLD analysis project Ga0210102, IMG submission 185563) | Wetland microbial communities from San Francisco Bay, California, USA, that impact long-term carbon sequestration -... | ecosystem: Environmental > Aquatic > Marine > Wetlands ...
GTGGTCATCACCAGCGGCTACTGCCAGGGGCGGTCACTGGTGTGCCGCGCGCTGGTCTCGCTGGGAGCGAAGCGGATCGCGGTCGAGGACCCCTGCCATGACGAGGTCCGGATCACCGGCGCGAGCGCCGGGCTCACGCTGGTGCCGGTGCCGGTGGACGGCGAGGGGATCCGGGTGGACGCGCTGGAGCGAGTGGCGGTGGACGCGGTGTTCCTGACGCCGGCGCACCAGTACCCGAGCGGCGCGGTGCTCTCGGGCGCCCGACGGGGAGCGCTGCTCGACTGGCTGCGGCGGCGCGGGGCCTTCGCAATCGAAGACGACTACGACGCCGAGTACCGGTACGACCGGGCGCCGGTGGGGGCGGTACAGGGGATGGACCCCGAGCGGATCGTGTACGCCGGGACGGCGAGCAAGACCCTCGCCCCGGCGATGCGGCTGGGCTGGCTGGTGGTGCCGCCCCGGCTGCTGGAGGCGGTGCAGCGGCAGCAGCGGCAGATCGACTTCGGGGTCTCGCGGATCGAGCAGCACGCCTTCGCCGACTTTCTCACCCGGGGCGAGCTGGACCGTCACCTGCGGCGGATGCGGGTGCGTTACCGGGCCCGGCGCGACGCGCTGGTGGAGGCGCTGGTAGAGGCGCTGCCCGAGGTGCGAGTGCACGGGATCCGGGCGGGACTGCACGTCACCGTCCAGCTGCTTCAGGATGACCGGGGCCGGGCCATCCGGGACGAAGCGGCGCGGCGCGGGGTCGGACTCACCGCGCTGAGCGACTACTACCTGGAGCGGGCGGAGGACTCGTCGTTGCTGCTGCTGGGGTACGGGCGGATTTCGGAGGCGCTGATCCGGGCGGGGGTGCGGGAGCTGGCGCGGGCGGTGCGGGCGGTGCGGGGCAGCGCGCGCCTCGTCGCGGCGGCTACTTGATGTCGTCACGCCTCGTCGACGGGCCGCGCCGCCTATTCGTGTACCATCCACGAAATTCGAAGTGCTCGGGGTCGAGCGCCCGCTCTCGGATGATTAATCGGCCATCGGCTCGCCCAAGGGTGTGGGCGACCACGCGATCCGCCAGCACGGCTGCGGCCTCCCACTGGCCCACACTGATGTAAGGATAGTGTCCGGCGAATTCGGGGCGGAGCCGCGCCTCACGACGCGGCCTCATGCAGCCTTCGTCAGCTGAGATGCGGATGTTTGCGCACCAGCGGCTACTCTCCGCGAAGTGCGAGAATGCAGGCGAAGCGAGGTGAGCAGACTAGCGAGAACTTCCATGGTGGTCGTCTCCGTCGGGACGGACCTGGGAGCGCCGCAGATTCTACGCCACCCAAGTGATGGGGCGTCGAAGCCCGGTCATCTCGGACGCAGTGCGGCTTGTTGCAGGTCACAGCCCTTCCTTGTCACCCCGACTCTTCCGCGTACTGCACCAGGTGACACAACAGGTTCACCAGCCGCATCTCCTCCACCGACCGGCACCGGACGTTGATCAGGTCGGGGCACCCCACCACGATCGCCAGCGCCTGGGCCCGCGACACCGCCACGTTCAGCCGGTTCGGGCTGAGCAGGAACGACGCCCCCCGAGGCGCCTCTTCCAGAGTGGATGAGCAGAGCGAGACGATCACCACCGGCGCCTCCTGCCCCTGGAACTTGTCCACCGACCCGATCCTGAGGCCGGGTTCGAGCCGGCCGCGGAGAGCGCGCACCTGGAGATTGAAGGGCGCCACGATGAGGATGTCATCGAGGGTCATCGGGCGTTCGACACCCGTGTGATCCACCACCCCCCGCCGCAGCAACTCGCCCATGATCTCCACGATCGCGTCGCACTCCTCGTCGCTCGACTGGGTGCAGCCGTCGTGCCGCACGGGCACCCAGGCGATTCCGGTCTCTGCCGGAACCAGCGTGGTTTCGGCGCCCCGGACCACCCGGTGCCTAGCGGTCTCGGGGATGCTACCCAGCCGGCCCTCGTACACCGCGTCGGAGATGAACCAGCATACATCCGGATGCATCCGGCGCGTACGGCGCAGGAAGATCCCACGGTCCTCCGGCACCGTGGCCTCCCCCTGGAGCAGGTACTCGAGGCAAGAGAGCCCGGTGTCGCCGGGATGACTGCCCTGGGTCACCTGGGCGAGCTGCATCTGGTCGCCGATCAGGATCAGGTTGCGCGCCGACAGGCCCACCGCGACCCCGTCGGCCAGCGCGAACTGACCGGCCTCGTCGATCACGAGGTAGTCGAATCGTCCGCCCAGCTCTTCCCGGCTGAACAGCCAGGCGGTGCCGCCGATAACGCAAGGCCCCTGGTCGAGCGCCGCCGGTACCTCGTCGTTCTCCAGTTCGCGTACGATACCGGCCGCCACCAGCAGGTCGTCGTCGTGCTCTCCCACCTTGTAGAGATCGGCGGATAGCCCCGTCCGCTCCAGCGCGCCGGCGACCGCCCGGATGGCGTTCATGATGACCTTGTGACTCTGCCCGGTGACCCCGATCCGGTGTCCCCGCCGCAGCAGCTCGACGATCACCGCTGCCGCAGTGTAGGTCTTGCCCGTTCCGGGGGGCCCCTGGATGCAGAGGGTGCTCTGCTGAAGCCGGGCCGCAAGCGCCGGCACCCGCTCCAGCGGATCCTCCGTCGCCCCGACGAGCGCCCCACCCGAGTGGCCAGCGATCCGGGGCGGGCGACGCCAGAGCAGGTCGTCCACCGCCTGCGACGGGATTTCGCCTCGCTCCCAGGCTGCCGCATAACGGGCGATCGCATTCTTGATCACGTCCGCCCGGACGAACTCGTCGGGGATGAGACATAGATGGTCCGGCAGCGGCTTGCCGGACTTGAGCTCGACCAGGCCGGCATCCTCGTCCATGGCCGCGAGCTCGACCCGCTGATTCGATCCCGCGACGAAGCACCGGTCGCCGGGACGGAGCTTGGTCTCCTGACCCACGTCGTAGCGATACTCGACGCCCACCGATTTCTTGATCGTCCAGGCCGGCCGCGTAGTGCGGGTGAGCGCGGCCAAGCAACTCTGATCCTCGGTACGCTCCTCGATGCTCATCTCGTGCCGCTCGAACATCCGCCACCACATCGGCTTCTCTTCGCGCCGGTGGAACTCGACCAGCCAGCCGACGAGCTGGTCGAGTCGGCCCTCCTCCGGCTGTGACTCAAGCCGAGCCATTCCCCGCTCGACCAATCGCAGCGACAGAGCCTCGGCAGCATGCCGGGCCGGATCTGGCGCAGCCGGTCGGCCGTCGCGCAGCGGGTCCGGCAGATACTCGATCCCGCTTTCACGCTGCCGTTCCCGGAGCCAGCTCCGAAGCGCCCAGATGGACTCGCAGTCCACCCGGTTGTACTCCCGAATTCCCCGAAGGATTGGCGACTCGTGCCAGTGCCCTGGCTCACCGCTGTCGATCCACCGCTGGTACTCGATCACCGATCCCCCGGCTGATAGCACCGGCCCGGTCCGCCCGGCCATGTACAGGCGCTCGATCTCCTTGAGCGAGTAGCTCGGCGTTCCGATCACGAAGCCCTGGGTCACGATGCGGTAGAGGTCCACGAACACGCCGCCCCGGAGCAGATCGTCCATTTCCTTCTCCCGGGTGGCGTACTTGCCCATGAGGCGCTTGAGCGCGGTCTCCTCGTACGCGGCGTAGTGATAGACGTGCAGCGACGGGTGTCGCCGCCGCCGCTCGACCAGCCAGTCCATGAACCCCTCGAATGCCGCGCGCTCCGCCCGCTCGTCGTGGGCCCACCAGTCGTGGAAGACCGGCGTGACCTCGTCCGCCGTCACCGCGCCGAACAGGTACTCAAGCCCGCCAGTGGCGTAGGGGAAGCCCTCCAGGTCGAGGAACACATCGCCGTCGGACGGTGGGGGAAGCTGCGCCAGACCCCGGCGCGGCTCGTCCGGGACCGGCGGCCGGTGCCGCCACAGCGGCTGGGGGTGCCCACTCGACTCGAGCTGGAGACTGGCCTGAAGGCGAAGACGGTCGAACACCGGCTCGGAGATCCGCCGGGGCCGCAGCTCCGGTCTGCATCCCGTGAGCGCGGTCAGGGTGGCGACGCCGGCCTCTTCCAGCCGGCGCACCTGTCCGCGAGTGATGTTGGCCACCCGGCTCAGGTGGTCCGACGCGGCGAGCAGCCGCTCGGCCGTCTTCTCCCAGCGTCCCCAGGTGCGATCGAGACCGGGATCGGGTCTCCGGTCCACCGACCAGTCCTGCTGGAACGCCGTGAAGGAGCGGCGGAGCTGGCGGTAGTAATGGAAGTACTGGCGAGTCGGGTAGGCCCGGACCTCGCCGTGACCGAACACGAACACCACCTCGGCCGGCCGGAAGCCGCGCGTCACCTCGAGCAGGTCGGCGTAAGCGCAGAGCTGGATCAGGAAGGCAGGCCGGGCGGAGCGGGCGAGCTTGGTGTCCCAGGGCGTGTAGTGCCATCCTCCGCAGGGGCACCCGTTCCCGGCACAGCGATAGAGAAAGTCGGGGAAGCCGCCCCAGCCGTCAGCGATGAGGTGGCCCTGATAGATCACCGGGGCCGCCGCCTCCATGGCGGCGAGGGTACGGCGAGGGCCCTCCGGGTCGGCGCGGTCGATTTCAACGATGGCAGGATACTGCTCTCGCACAGACGCGAGGTATCGCTCCTCGTGCTCATCGCCCATGCGGGCCGCGAGGGCAGCCTCCTCGTCGCCCTCGTCCGGCGTCACCCATTCCAGCTCCGCGGAGCCGGCGCCGCCGGCCCGGGCACGCTCGGCGGCCATGCGCTCGCACCACGCGGCGAAGTCGCCCTCGAGGTAGGCCACCAGATCGCGCGGCGAATACAGGAAAGTGCCGTCCGGGAGAAGGATCATCGCGGAAACAAGACGCCGAGGCTGAGATTGGGGGCCGCTGAAGGTGCGCACGAATACCCGGAAAGACAAGAAGGCGGGAGGGTGTGACAGTCCCTCCCGCGGCGGATATCTTCAGAATCCCTTCGCGCCCACCGACACCCACGCATCGCGGACGACTCGCCGTGGCCGCAGCGTCTCGACCGTCGCCCAGGCCCCCGTCGCGCCCGCTCGCCCCTCGGCTCCTGCTCGCGGGGGGACTAGCGCTCGCCGCCGCCGCGCCCCCCCGTCCCGGCCTCCAGGCCCAGGCGGTCACCACGGTCGCCGTCCGGGGCACCGTCCGCATGGCCGACGGGAGCCCCGCGGAAGAGGCCCGGGTCGTAGTGCGGAGCGGGGCCAGCGGCTTCGCGGTCGAGGCCACGGTGCGGCGGGGCCAGTTCCTGATCCAGGGACTCGAGGCCGGCGGGCCGTACAGCATCACAGTGCGCCGCATCGGGGCGCTGGCCCGGCGATACCAGGACGTGTTCCTCCGTCTGGGCGAGCCGCTGGTGCTCGACGTGAACCTGGAGCCGGCACCGGTGCGGCTCGACAGTATCCTGGTGGTGGTCGAGAGTCTGCCGCCCCTGCCCTGCTGCCACGGCGGGACGGCCACCACCCTGGGCGACTCGCTGATACACCGGCTTCCCAGCCTCAACCGGAACGTCTACGACTTCCTCCGGCTGGTGCCCCAGGTCTCCAGCCGGATCGGCTTCGCCCCCGGCGGCATCTCCGGCGGAGGGGTCGGCTTCCGCTTCAACGGCTTCCTCACCAACGGCGTGCCCGAGCGCTCGCTGGGTGGCGGTCAGCCGCCGGAGTTCGCCGGCGGGAGATCGCTGCCGTTCGAGGCGGTACGGGAGTACCAGGTGCTGCTGGCGCCATTCGATGTGCGTTACGGCGACTTCGCCGGCGCCCTGGTGAACACGGTCACCCGGTCGGGGGCCAACCGCTTCGAAGCCTCGTCCTTCGGCCAGGTCCGCAACGACGCGCTGGCGCGCGGGGGCGACCTCGCAGTCCAGCCCTACGACCGATGGCAGCTCGGCGCCTCGGTGTCCGGTCCGATCGTCCACGACCGTGTCCACTTCCTGGTCGCCGGCGAGGTCCAGCGCACCGAGTCGCCGATGGTCGGTCCCTTCGTGGGCCAGCCCGCCGGCGCGGTTCCCCGGCTCCCGGTGAGTCCAGCCGACCTGGACCGGCTCGCGGCCATCATGCGGGACCAGTACGGGCTCAGCACCGGCTGGGGCGGTCCGGTGGCGAATCGAAGCCGAATCGGCAACGTCTTCGCCCGCCTGGACGCGGGGCTCCCCCGCTGGAACAGCCGCGCCGTCCTCTGGCTCAATTACTCCGAGGCCCGCAACCGGGCGTTCGCGCGGGCGGGGAGCTTCCCCCTCTCGAGCACCGCGGCGGACCAGTCGCTGCAACCCCGTACGCTTGCGTTTCAGCTCTACACCAGCCTGCGGCGCGCCGGCGGCGGGCAGAACGAGCTGAGCCTCTCCCATCGCCGGATCCCGTTCGGCGCCATTCCCGCGGTCCGGCAGCCGCTGGTGGAGGTCAGCGTGCCGGACGGCGCCGGCGGCTTGACCACGGTCGTCACCGGCACGCCCGAGGTCGCGCAAAGCGAGGTGGTCCGGCAATGGCAGGTGAACCTGCGCGACAACCTCACCCTCCCGCTGGGCGGCGCCCATCTCGCCACCGTGGGGCTCGAGGCGGAATGGTTCCGCATCGGCTCCCTGGGGCTCAACAACGCCTACGGCACCTGGACCTTCTCCAGCATCGACTCGCTGGCGGCGGGCACCGCCGAGCGCTACACGCTGGGGCGCGATTTCGGCAGCGCCGGTGTGCCCCTCCCCGGCATGCAGATGGGGGTCTACGCCGGTGACCTCTGGCAGCTCGGCCGCCGGGTATCGCTTACCCTCGGCCTCCGCGCGGACCGGCTGGCGCTGAGCCGGCGGGCGCCCTACAACCCGCTGGTGGACTCGCTGTTCGGCCGGCGCACCGACGAGAGGCTGCACCGCACCATTCAGGTCTCTCCCCGGGTGGGCTTCACCTGGGACCCGCGCGGCGCGGGCCGAGACCAGCTCCGCGGCGGCGTCGGGATCTTCACCGGCCGCCCACCCCTGGCCTGGTTCCACACCGCGCTCCAGAGCTACGGCCTCGGCACCGGCACGCTGCTCTGCGGCACCGGGCCCGGGGACAAGGGACTGCCGCCCCCGTTCGTGGACCCGGATCCGTTCCAGCCCCCGCTCGCCTGCGCCGGCGGCGAAGGGCTGACCGACCCGCCTCGGGACGTGGATCTGGTGGATCCGAGTCTGCACATGGCGCGCACTCTCCGCGGCGTGCTGGCCTACGAGCGGCGGCTCCCCGGCGGCCTGGTCGGGACCATCGAAGGCCTGGTCACCCGGAATCTCTCCGACTTCATCTTCGTGAACCTGAACCTGGAGGGCCCGCAGGGGACCGACCGCCGTGGCCGGGTGCTCTACGGCACGCTGGACAGCCTGGGACGGGGCCGTCCGGCGGTGGTGACCACGGCGCTGCAGAACGTCTTCGAGCTGAGGAACGTCTCCCGCAACTCCGCCGTGCAGGTGGCCGGCAGCGTGTCGCGCCGGTTCGAGCACGGCATCGCGCTCATGGCCTCGTACACCTGGTCCCGGGTGCGCGACGTGGCGACGCCGCTCCGGGTCAACACCGGCGGGTCGGTCAACTGGGTGCTGCGCGCGGTCTCCGGCCGCCATGACGACCTCACGCCGGGGATCTCGCTCAACGACGTGCCCCATCGGGTGACGCTGGCGGGGACCTGGCGGGCCCCCTGGCGCCGGTGGCTGACCGAGGTCTCGCTGCTGTACGTGGGGGAGTCGGGGAGCCCGTTCACCTGGCGGACCGGCAGCGGAGGGCTGCGGGGCCAGGGCGACCTCAACGCCGACGGGGGACTGAACGATCCGATCTACGTCCCCCGGAGCGCGTTCGACTCCAGCGAGATCGTGTTCACCGGACTGGAGCCGGGGGGCGACAACTCCCCGGAGGCGCAGCGGGCGCGGGTGAGCGCGCAACAGGCGGCCTTCGACGGTTTCATGCGCCGGAGCCCCTGCCTGCGGCGGCAGCGGGGCCGGATCCTGGAGCGCAACAGCTGCCGGGAGCCCTGGACTCACACCACGGCGGCGTCGCTCCGGCAGACGCTGCCGATCGGCGGGCAGGTGCTGGAGGCACAGCTGGACGTGTTCAACCTGCTGAACTTGATAGTCGGGGACTGGGGTCTGCGAAAGACGGCCACGAGGCAAGAGCTGTTGCAGCACGTGGGCCAGGTGGTGGGTCCCTCGGGCCAGGCGGAGCCGTTGTTCCGGTTCGACGAGTCGAACGCGGCGTTCGCCACCAACCGGGCCGAATCGGCCTTCCAGGTCCAGTTCGGGGTGCGCTACCGGTTCTGAAGGCCTAATCGCGCCCGCAACTGGTCCAACCGCCGGTCTCCCTGGAGCGCGTCGAAGGGCGGCTCTGACCAGTCCACCCGCAAGCCAGGGGAGAACGCGAGCGAGCCGTCCTGGCGGGCGCGCTCGAGCCAGGCGAACGCCTCATCCCGATCACCCAGGGCCGCCGGCACGAACACCATGGTCATCGCATCCACCGCGCCCCGCCCCCAGCGGTCCGTCAGCCGAGCCTGGATCGCGCGCGCCTCGTCGCGATTGCCGCCCCGAGCGGTCATGTAGCCAAGCAGGGCGAGCGTTCCGCCGCTGTCCGCCGCCTGAGGACGCAGCACCGCGACGGCCTCGGTCCACCGCCCCAGCTGGCCGTAGCAGCGCGCGGCGATCCCGGCGACCCGAAGCGGCGGCGGTTCCACGGTCTCCAGGCGCTCCAGCGCCGTGAGGGCCTCGTCGCAGTGCCCGTTCGCGGCGAGGGCCCGGGCCAGCTCCGCGTTGGCGGTGGGAGACAGCGGATCGACCTGCACGGCTCGCCTGGCCTCCACCAGCGCCTCTTCCCGACGCCCCATCATCAGCAGGAAGGCGACGTACCACTCCCGGATCCGGGCCCGCCGGGGCTCGACGGTTAGCGCCCGCCGGAAGTGGTCCTCCGACTCGGCATAATCCTGCGACATGGCCCGGTACACGCCGAGCAGCGCGTGCGCCTCGGCCAGGGAGTCGTCGAGCGCCAGGGCACGACGGGCAGCCCTCTCCCCCTCCACCACCGCGCGTTTGCGGTCGGCCGGCGCGGCGGAGCGGACGGTCAGCCGCGCCAGGCCGACCCACGCCGCGGCATAACTCGAATCCAGCGCCACCGCCCGCCGGAAATACTCCAGCCCCTTGCGCGCGCCGCTGTCGCTCCGGATCAGGACCGGGTCCTGACCGCGAAGCACCAGCTCGTACGCAGCGAGACTCCGGGTCCGGGTCTCGGGAGATCGCCGCCCGGTGTCGCCCCTTTCCCGCCGGTCCAGCTCCCGCGCCACCGCCCGGGCGATCTCGTCCGCCGCGGGTGCCGAGGCGGTGCCGCCGCCGGCGCGCTCGCGGCCGCCACTTCCTGACGCGAGCCGGATCGCGCCGCCGATCGCAACCGCGGCCAGAACGGCCACCGTGGCGTAGAGAAAGAAGCCGCCCGGGCGCCGGGCAGCGGCGGCGACTGGGGCGCTGGGGCCGGCCGGCTCGACCGGCGACGGTCGGTCGGTCCTGGGAAGCGCCGACTTCGACGGCGCCGAAGGCGGCGCGGGACTCCGGCGAAGCTCCTCCATCAGCGCCAGCACTTCCCGGTCGGGCTCGATCTCCAGCTCGTCCCGCAGCAGTTGCCGGTGCTGGACGGCATGTTGCAGCGCCCCGGCGCGGTTCCCGGCCCGCTCGAGCGCCTGCATCAGGCGCAGCGCCACCCGGGAATCGAGGCGGTCGAGGGCCGCCCGCGCCTTCCACCGCTCCACCGCTCCGGCCAGATCACCCGCCCGTTCCGCCGCTTCGGCCAGCTCCTCCAGGGCCCGGGCGCAGGCCGTGGAGAGCCGATCCCGCTCCCCGTCCACCCAACGCTCGAACTCCGGCGCGTCGTCCAGGAAGAAGCCGTCGAGGAAGGGCCCGGCGTACAGGGCAACGGCGCGCTCGGGCGCGCCGGCGGCGAACGCCTCCTCAAAGGCAGTCAGGTCGCAGTGGACCGAGCGGGTGTCGAGCTGAAGGTCGTCACCGCTGGAGACGATCGCCTCGGCGCCGAGCGCCTGGCGGAGGGCATGGACCGCTTGGTTCAGGAGGCGGCGGGCGGGCTCGGTGTCGCGCTCGGGCCAGAGCCACGCCATCAGCTTCTCCCGGCTCACCGGCCTCGGCCACGCGCCGGCGAGCAGGGCCAGCAGGGCCAGGCGGTGGCGCTGGACCGCCGGGCCGCTCAGCGGGCCCTGCTCGCCGGCCAGGGTGGCACCACCGAAGAGCCGAAGGGTGAACGACATGGACCGGGTTAACCGAGCGTTGATCGGGGACGAAGGGCAGGTTCACCGCGCCGGACTATGGTACCGCCCGCACACCGGCTCTACAAGGTGCACCGCGGAGTTGCCGATGCGGACGACCCGGAAGAGAGGAGACTTGCCCGTGACGATCCCACCCGCCCGGCTCGGCCGCGGCCTCCGGCTCGCCGCCGGCGCAGCGGCGCTGCTCGTGGCTTGCGAGGAGAGCGGGCCGTCCAACGTCGCGCCGACGGCGACCTTCACCGCCCAGTGCACTGCCTTGGGCTGCAGCTTCACCAACGGGAGCAGCGATCCCGACGGGACGCTCGAGGCCTATGCCTGGGACTTCGGCGACGAGAGCGCCGGGTCTACCACCCGCGACGCGGCCCACACCTATGCCGCCGCCGGCCGGTTCAGGGTGACGCTCACCGTCACCGATGATGACGGCGACTCCACGGCGGCGACGGCGACGGTGGACGTCAAGGCGCCCACCAAGCCGGGGGGCGGGGGCGGGGGCGAGGGCGGTCTCACCGCCAGCTTCACCGTCTCCTGCGTCGAGCTCCTCTGCGTGTTCACCGACCGGAGCGCCGCGAGTGTGGCAGCCACCTACACCTGGACCTTCGGCGACGGCAGCGGACCGGCCCTGACCAGGGATGCGAGCCATACCTATGCCGCGGAGGGGTTGTACGCGGTCACGCTGACCGTGGCCGACGGCGGGCAGACCGGCCGAAGCAGCAGGATGGTGACCGTGGAGCGGGCGAACATCTCGCCCAACGCCGACTTCGTCTACGGCTGCACCGATCTCGCCTGCGAGTTCACCGACCGGAGCGCCGACGTGGACGGGAGCATCGCGTCTTACTCCTGGGACTTCGGCGACGGGCTGACCAGCACCGAGCGCAACCCGGCGCACGTCTTCGCCGCGGCCGGCACCTACACCGTCGCGCTCACGGTGACGGACGCCCGCGGCGCCGGTGCCACGGCGACCCGCCGGTTCAGCCTTCCGGCGACCGACTGGCCGGCGGCGGAGCTCATCATCAGCTGCTATTACAGCTCCTGCGGTTTCTACACCGAGAGCACCGGCGCGATCATCGTGGCGTGGCAGTGGAGCTTCGGGGACGGAGGCACGAGCATTGCTCAGTACCCGAACTACAACTACGCCGCCCCCGGCACCTACATGGTCCAGGTGACCATCACCGACCTGCAGGGCGGCACGGCGACGATCTCGCAAGAAGTGACGGTGCCGGTCCTGCCACCGACTCCCGACTTCACCGCCGATTGCACCGGCACCACCTGCACCTTCACCAACCAGACCAGCCCCTGGTTCTTCGCCGGGGCGTACTGGGATTTCGGCGACGGCAGCGTCAGCGGGGACTGGAGCCCGTTCCACACGTATCAGGTGACGGAGCCGACCACGTTCACGGTGAGTCTGAGCGTCTATGACTGGGACTTTGGCGGCGCAACGATTTCGAAGGACATCACGGTATCGCCCTGAGCGAGGTGACCCATGCAGCGACGAATTGCAGGCAGCCTGTTCATCATCACGGCCCTGGCCGGCTGTGGAGAGAGTGAGCCCGCGGCCACGGAACCCATCGCGGTACCGGTCTTCGCGCTCACCCAGGGCTCGGGCAACTTCGGGACCCACCTGAGCGGCGCGGAGGAGACGCCGCCCAAGCCCACCCGCGCCCAGGGGCAGGTGATCTTCCGGCTCAGTGAGGACGGGACCGAGCTGAGCTACCAGATCATGGTGGCCGAGATCGAGAACGCCACGATGTCGCACATCCACCTCGGCGCGCCGGGGGTCGCCGGGCCGCCGGTGCTGTGGCTCTATCCGCCCACCCAGACGCCCCAGCTCATTCCCGGGCGGTCGCAGGGTATCCTGGGCCAGGGCGTCGCGACGGCGGCGGACCTGGTCGGACCGCTGGCGGGGCAGCCGCTCTCGGCCCTGGTCGAGATTCTCCGGTCCGGCGGGGCCTATGCCAACGTGCACACGTCGCAGTTCCCGGCCGGGGAGATCCGGGGGCAGATCGAGTGAGGTGCGGCTCGGCGCTCCTCGCCCTCGCCCTCCTGCTCGGATGCTCGGAGACCCGACTCCCCCTCGAGGGCGAGGAGTTCCCGCCACCCGATGGGCCGCCGGCGGAGCCGCCGCCCGGGGTCTCCGCGATCTACCTGGCCCACGCGGACGGGTCGGGGGTGCGTCTGGTGGTGACCGGAGAGCGGCCGGCGTGGTCGCCGACCGGGAGGCGGGTGGCGTTCCAACGGGATGGGCAGGTCTGGGTCAGTGACGGCATCCTAGAGACTGCGCTGGGGCCCGGCACCGAGCCGGCGTGGGCGCCGGACGGGCGGCGGATCGCGTTCACCGGAGCCGAAGGGATCGCCGTCATGGCGGACGACGGCAGCGGGGTGACCACCATCCTGCGGCACGACTTCCGAACCGACACCTGGGCCGGGGGAGACCAGGGCGTGGGCAAGCCGGCCTGGTCGCCCGATGGAGAGCGCATCGCCTTCGAGCACCGGGGAGACGGCGACCTGATCCCCGCGCAGATCTTCGTGATGGACGCCGACGGGTCGAATCCCCATCGACTAACTCCGCCGGCGGGGATACAGTACGCCGAGTCGGACCCGGCGTGGCCCGCGGACGGGCGCGAGATCGTGTTCTGGAGCTTCGGGTATGGGATCGCGTCGGTGGAGGCCGGGGGAGGCTTGCCGCGCTCGCTGGTCCACGACTTCCCGGCGGTGGCCTACGGGGCCAAGCCGGCGCCGGCCCCAGGGGGTGGGGCCATTCTCTTCACCGCCAACCGGTTCGCCGCCGAGGGGCCGGCCCTGTGGCTGCTCGCGGAGGCGGGCGCCGAACCGCGGGTACTGCTGGAGAATGCCGTGGACGGGGTGTGGTCGCCGGACGGGAAGAGGATCCTCTTCGGGAGGACGCTGGCCGAGGTGGCACCCGACTTGCCGACCTCGGCCGGCATTCCGCCGCCTTCATCGTCCAAGCGACCGGCCGGCCAAGCACTTAGCTTCGGCAGCAGCGTCGTGCGCGCAACAGGATCCGGGGCAGGACTGATGAGTGAGTCCTACAGACAGTGTCCTGAGTGCGGCAAGCGGGCCCTGCGCATCGCGAGCCAATGCCCCGGGTGCTTCCGGGAGCTGGCGCACCTGGACCCCCCGGAGGCCGGGGCCGCCTTGGCGCTCGACCGGTTCCTGTCGCCCAGGGTGGCGGGCGGCCTGCTCGCCGCCCTGACGGTCGCCCTGGCCATGATCGGGCGCACCAGTCATCCCTCGACCGCGCAGTCCCCCGCCCTGGCGGATGACGGCCCCGCCGCCATCGAGGTGGCGTACGCCGTCCCCCCACCTCGGCCGCCGACCCCGCCACCCGACGCCCCCCGGCTCCTCGTAGCCCGCACCTGGACCAGCGTCCGCGAGACGCGGAACAAGAGCGCCATGGTCGAGGCGGTGCTCCTCCCGGGCGACACCGTCGTGGCCGATTCCCTCGCCCGCGGCTGGTACCGCGTGGCGCTGGAGGGCGAGGTGGTCGGTTACGCCCACCGCTCGACTCTGGTCTCGCCGGGGACGGCCAACTCCATCCAGTAGCAGGCGACTTCGCTCCTCCCAGGGCGGAAGGTCGAACCGGGTCCCGGCCGTTCGACTACTTTCCAGCCATGCCGCACCCGGGTGAGCAGACCGTCCTCGAGCATCCCACCGTCAGCAACCGCTACCGGATCGAGCGGGAGCTGGGACGGGGCGGGATGGCGGTCGTGTACCTGGCGCGCGACCGCAAGCACGACCGGCCGGTCGCCATCAAGCTGCTCCGCCCGGAGATCGTCTTCGGCCACGCCGCCGAGCGGTTCCTGCTCGAGATCAGCATCCTGGCGCGGCTCCAGCATCCCCACATTCTCGCCCTGCTCGACTCCGGCGCCACCGAGGAAGCGTCTCCCCGGCCGTTCTACGTGATGCCGTACGTGGACGGCGAGACCCTGCGCCAGCGCCTGGTCCGGGAGGGCCCGCTCCCCATCGCGGAGGCGCTCCGGCTGGTGCGGGAGATCGGGGAAGCGCTGCATTACGCCCACGGGGAAGGGCTGATCCACCGGGACGTGAAGCCGGAGAACGTGCTGCTGTCGCAGGGACACGCGCAGGTCGCCGACTTCGGCATCGCGCGCGCCGCCGGCATTGCGGCCGCCGGCCGGCTGACCCAGACCGGGCTGGGCCTGGGGACCCCGGCCTACATGAGCCCGGAGCAAGCCGGGGGCGAGCGCGAGGTGGACGCCCGGGCCGACCAGTACAGCCTCGCCTGCCTGCTCTACGAGCTGCTCGCGGGGCAGCCGCCCTTCACCGGACCCGACGCGCTCGCGGTGCTGTCGCGCCAGGTGCTGGACCCGGTGCCGCCCCTCACCACGCTCCGTCCCACCGTGCCGGGATCGGTGCGCCGCGGGGTGGAGCGGGCGCTGGCCAAGGTGCCGGCGGACCGGTTCGGGAGCGTGCTGGAGTTCCTGGCGGCGCTGGACGCGCCGGACGTGCCCGCAATCGCGCCGAAGAAGGCGATCGTGGTGCTCCCCTTCGCCAACCTGAGCCCCGACCCCGAGAACGCGTACTTCGCCGACGGGCTGATGGAGGAGGTGATCGCTGACCTCTCCCGGGTCCGGGCGCTCACGGTCATCTCCCGGACCTCGTCGGTCAAGCTCAAGGAGACCGGCTGGGACCTCCGGCGGATCGGGCGCGAGCTCAACGTCGGCTACGCCCTCGAGGGGAGCGTGCGCCGGGCCGGCTCGGCGCTCCGGATCACGGCCCAACTGATCGACGTCGAGACCGATGCCCACCTCTGGAGCGAGAAATACTCCGGCACGGTGGACGACGTATTCGACCTCCAGGAGCGGCTGTCGCGGCAGATCGTCGAGGCGCTCAGGATCACGTTGACGCCGCCGGAGGACCGGGAGATCGCCCAGCGCCCGATCGGGGACATCCGCGCCTTCGAGTACTACCAGCGGGCGCGGCAGGAGTACTACCGGCACAGCGCGGAGGGGATGGTGGCGGCGCGGACGCTGGCGGAGCACGGGCTCGCGGTGGTAGGCCCCAACGAGGCGCTCTACGGGATGCTGGGGACGGTCCATGCCTGGTCGCCGATCTTCCTGGGCGAGGACGAGGAGAGGACGCTGAGGGAGGCGGAGACCTGCGCCCGGCGGGCCTTCGAGCTGAACCCGGAATCGGCGCAGGGCCTCTCGATCATGGGCCAGGTCGCCTACCGGCGGGGCCAGGCGGGAGAGGCGGTCCGGCTCCTCACCCGGGCCTGCGCCGAGGACCCCAACAACCCCGACGCGATGCACCAGCTCGCGGGCGCGTACCTGCTGGGCGGGCGGATCGGCCCGATGCGGCAGGTGCTGACCCGGCTGGTCGAGCTGGACCCGCTCACGGCCAGCAACCACTGCCTGCTGGGGCTGAGCTGGTCGCTGGGCGGCGACCCGGCGTCGGCGCTTCCCTCGCACTACCGGGCGGTGGAGCTGGACCCGCGGAGCACCATCTGCCGGGTCTGCGCCGGGGTGGCGCTGGAGGCGGCGGGGCGCCGGACCGCGGCTGCGGCTCAGTTCGAGTGGCTGGAGCGCCAGCCCGGGGACGACCATTTGGCGGCGATCGCGGTGCGCCTCTGGCGGGCGCTCAACGGCGACAGGTCAGCGGTGCTCTCGGCACCGAGCGAAGCCGAGCGCGCGGCGGCGGGCTCGGACGAGTACTGGGCCTACCTCATGGCCGGGGCCTACGCGCTGGCCGGCGAGGCGGACCAGGCGCTGGAGTGGCTGGAGCACGCGGTGAACGTGCGGGGGTGGGTGGACTACGTGTACTTCACCCGGCACGACCGCTTCCTCGAGAGCCTGCGCCCGAACCGGCGGTTCCAGGAGCTGATGGCCAGCGCGCGGGAGCGGCACGCGCGGTTCACCGACGAGGGGGCGACGGTGGTCCGGCCGGGCTAGCCGGGCCCGCGTTGTGCGGGGCATACGTCGGGGTCGCGGATGGGGCGCTCGCCCGGGAGGTGGGGGACCCTCCGGGGAGTCAGATCGGCCGGAACAGGGCCGGCAGATCGAGCTCGAAAGGTCGCGCCGCACCCTCCGGGTGCCAGACGACGCGCCCCCGCTCGAAGGTCGGGGCAACATCGTCCGGCTCCCAAGCCTCCACCCGGCGCTCATCGGGATCGACGATCCAATAGACCGGGACCCGTTGTCTCTGATACTCGATGCGCTTGGTGAACCGGTCGGCCCGGGCGGTCGAGGGGCTCAGCACCTCGGCCACCAGGAGCAGGTCCCTGACGCGAGCCCAGTCGAGGGACCGTGCCTGGCCCACCGGGACAACGAAGACGTCGGGCTGCACCAGCGTGTCCGGATCCCAGGAGATGTCAGCCGGAGCGAGAAGGGCATGCCCCACCGGCTCGTCCTCGAGGTAACGCCTCAACGCTACCAGCAGCCGGCCGACCAGCTCCTGGTGCACCAGCCGGGGCGCAGGAGTCACCAGGAATTCCCCGTGGACTACCTCGTACCGGTTGCCGTCCGGGGGGAGCGCGCGGACCTGATCGGCGGTGTAGTGGAGGGGGGCGGCCATGCGTAGCAATCGTGATTGCCGAGGCTAGTGACCGCGCAGCGCGATCAGCAACCCGGCCATGCCGAGAAGGGTGGTGACCCAGAAGCCGAACATCCAGCGTAGGAGCTCGGTGCGCAGCTGATGAAGCCGGGTGCGAAACTCGACCAGCAGCTCGGCGCGCAGTTCGGCCAGACGCTGCTCCAGCTTCGCGTCGAACCGCGCGAAGTTCAGCTGGTTCAGGTCTCGGAGATCGGTGCGGTAGATCAGGTCCACGGCGTTGAACCAGTCCACCAATTCGTTGGCGACATCCTCACCCAGCACCTCGTAGAAGCGCCTGGATAGTTTGGCGGTCACCGGCACCTATGCTCCAGGGCGTGGGTCGGTGACATCGTAAGCATATGCTCGGCTGGCTGGGGCATCAAATCCGGGCGGCCAGTGCCCGTCGCGCGCACGCCACCGCTGGACGGCATCGGCCTACGGCCGCAAGTTGGAGCCGTCTCTTTCTCAACCTGGAGGCGCTCATCATGAACAAGACCGTGCTCGACCAGATGTGGGACCAGTTCCGGCAGAAGTACGGCGTCTATCTCCGGCTGCTCGACGCGATCCCCGCCGACCGCTACGCCACCCACCCCGTCGCCGGCATGCGGACGCCGGCCGAGCTGGCGGTGCATATCTCGGGCACGGTGGTGCGCGACATCGCGGAGGGCGTGGCCAAGGGCCGGATCACGGCTGACGAGGCGGCGGAGGCGAAGACTGCCACGGAGGTGGGCGACAAGGCGGCGCTCCTGGCCTTCGCGCGGCAGTGCTTCGAGCGGGCGGACGCCGCCGTCAGGCGGATCGGCGATGCCGAGCTCTCGGCGATGGTCCCGACGCCGTGGGACTTGACCTGGCCCGGCTGGGTCGCCTTCCACGTCCTGAGCGACGAATTCATGCACCATCGCGGGCAGCTCTTCGCCTTCGCCCGCGCCTGCGGGGTGGAGCCGCCGTTCATGTGGAGCTACGGGGACAACGCGCCCGAGTTCCAGCCGCGCGCGGAGGCGGCGACGGCGGGGGCCTAGGACCGGCAGCACAGGCGATCGCCATCCGGCATGTCTATGACACCCCCGAGCCGGGCCCCAGGAGGAAATGCAGGGCGAGGGCCTTGCGGGAATGGAGGCCGAGCCGGTCGAGCACCCGCTCGAGGTAGTGGCGGACGGTATGGGCGCTCAACCCCAGGCGCCGGGCGATCTCGGCGTTGGAGAGCCCTCCCGCCGCCAGCAGCGCGATCTGCGGCTCGCGGCCCCGGAGCCCGAAGGCGCGGCGCAGCTCGCGGGTGCACGGAAGCGCCGGGCCGGCAGTGCTCCGCCCGGCGTCCGATCTCCGGAGCGTGGACAGCCCGCCGGCGAGAGCGCAGCGCAGGGAGATCCGGGGGAAGTGATCCTGCGACAGGTCCGCCATGGGCGGCAGGACCGGTCCCCGGTGCCCGGCCAGGCCAGGCCGGCGGCGAGCGATGCCCGCAGCCACCCCGGCTCATCGCCGGGCAGCGCGAGCAACCGCTCCAGCTCGGTAACCGCGCCTGCCGCATCGGGCGGCCCGGGGACGCCGGTCGCGCTCCGCACCCGTCGCAGGCACTCGGCGAGCCAGTCCTCCTCCCTGCCCCAATCCAGCGGTGACATCAGCCCTTCGATGGCTCGAGCCAGCGGCGCGAGGTCCACGGCGCAATCCTTCCGACGATCACACTAAGGTACCGGGCCAACGTGAAGCTTCCGTGATTTGGCAAATCATGGGACGTTCGTCCCCTGCGCGGGGTCGACCCGGCACCCACCTTCCGGCAGTGATCGCAGCGACGGACAACAACCCGGGAGGTGCATGATGAGGACCACGCTCACTCGCCGTCTTTCCACGGCGGGAGTGCTGCTCGCCACGGCCGGCCTGCCGGCAGGGGCGAGCGCGCAGTATCGCCTGCCGACGATCGTCAGCTCGGTCCGGGCGGACAGCCTGCACGAGGCCGCGGCCGCGCTGGTGGCCGCACACCGGTGGGCCGATGCCGCCCGCCTGCACCGCCGTTCGGCGCGGCTGCGCCCGGCGGAAGATCCGCTCGGATTCCGCTGCCTGAAGGAGGCCGCTGCCCTGGCGCACGCCGTCGGCGACCGCTCCGCCGCCCGGACCGACATGGCCCAGGCAGCCGGCCAGGCACTGGCGCGGGGCGATCTCCGGGCCGCGGCGCTGGCCTACCTGGACGCCGCGTGGATCGCGCAGGAGCAGAAGAACCCGCGCCAGGTCTGGGAGCTGGGGCACCGGGCCGAGATGCTGGCCGATTCGCCGCTGCTCGC
>Ga0210102_1000175_pt1 | contig 18818 bp, 17 predicted proteins | sample RushOxbow_ThreeS_4_FD_185563 | JGI IMG/M metagenome (GOLD analysis project Ga0210102, IMG submission 185563) | Wetland microbial communities from San Francisco Bay, California, USA, that impact long-term carbon sequestration -... | ecosystem: Environmental > Aquatic > Marine > Wetlands ...
TTTGGCGGCAAAGGCGACGACACCGTCGTCTTCAAGCTCGCGGAAAACACCGGGCTCGACGCCTGCGGCAACGAGACGCGCGATTACTTCGACGGCGGCAAAGGCAAAGACACGCTGCACTTGATCCTGACCAAGGAAGAATTCGACGATCCCGAGATCCAGGCGGAACTGCAGAAGTTCCAGGACTTCCTCGACCAGAACCCCGGGGGCTGCGGCCGCGACGGCGAAGTGTTCGAGTTCACCAAGTTCGGGCTCACGGTTCGCAATTTCGAGGAGCTCTTCGTCGAAACCGGCAACACCCCGCCTGTCGCGAATCCGGATCACTATGCGGTAGCCGAGGATCCGGGCGCGCCGTTGACCGGGAACGTCCTGGACAACGACACAGACGCCGATGGCGATACGCTCACTGCCACGCTGGAACTGCTCGGCGGACCGACGCACGGCACGCTGAATCTGAGTGCGGACGGGTCGTTCAGCTACATGCCCGACGCGGATTTCTACGGCGAAGACCAGTTCAGCTATTACGCGAACGACGGCACCGACGACTCGGACCCGGTGATGGTCGACATCACCGTGCTTCCGGTCAACGACAAGCCGATCGTGGTCTCTGACGACGTGCAGTTGTCGCGCGTTGACGACTACGTAGAGCTGTCTCCAGGAAAATTCGGGTACGTTATCGATGTACTCGCGAACGACTCGCCCGGGCCCGGACCGGAGGCCGACGACCAGTCGCTGGTCGTGCGGCCAGCGGGTGGACCTCCTGCAGCATTTTTTCCCACGTCCGCCGGAGGCACCTGGGCGCCGAGTCCGGACATGACTATGGTCTGGTACGTGCCCCCGACGCCCGACTACGTCGGCGACGACTCTTTCCGCTACGCAGCGCTGGACGACGGATTCCCGCCAATGTCGACATCCCTCAATCCAATGGACCCGGTCGACATACACATCGTTTAGGCGGCCGCGACGAACGAAGACGCTAGCTTGCGGGTCGCATCGCAATTGATCCGGGCAACCTGGAACGTGCCCGGCTCCACCTAGGCGCCATCGTCGCGCCGAGATCCGTCCACCGCCCGATTCGCTCTACACTACCGCCGCCCAGGGGTTCGCCACCACCCCCAAGGAGGCGTGCATGCTTGCACCGGCGAGGAGCGGCGAGAAGCGCACGACAGCCGAGACGGCGTCGGCCGCGCCGGCTGCCCGCCCGCCGCGCTACTTCCACGTCCTGCAGTTCGCCCTGGTCAACGTGGTATCGGCGGCGCTTTGCATCGCGGCCTGGCTCGAGGGCTGGCTGGAGGGGGCGCTCGTCGGCTACAGCCTGTGGCTCTGCCTGGTGATCGTCGCGGTGTTTCTCTACGGTCTCGCCTACTGCGGCGTGAGCCTCTGGGGCGTCGTCCACGAGTTTGACGACCTGTATGCCGGCTCACTCCGCCCGGCCTCGCGCGCCGGCCACTACCTCGCGCTGGCGGGCGGCGCCGACAGCGAGCGCCGCGCCATCGCCGCCGGTCTGCTGCGCCTGCAGCTCGCACAGGCACCCTCCAGCGTGCGTCACATCGCCGGGATCCTGGTGTTGATGGGGCTGATCGGAACCGTGATCGGCTTCATCGTCGCGCTCTCGGGCGTCGATCCGCAGAAGGTGCCGGCCGTCGACAACGTCGCGCCGATGGTCGCGCGTCTGATCAACGGCATGTCGATCGCGCTCTACACGACGCTGATCGGATCCGTGCTTCATCTATGGCTGATGCTCGCGCAGCGCATTCTCGCCGCGAGCGCGCTCGCGCTCTACCAGGCAAGCGTCGAGCACGGGGAGCGCGATGCTCGAGCTTGAGGAGTTCGAAGACGAACCCTCGGGTACGGTGTTTCGCGACGTGCTGATGCTGGCGCTGATCGGTTTTGTCGCGATGGTCATCATGCTGCTGCCGCATCTGAGCGAGAAGCGCGACGAGAATCGCGACACGCATTCGCCCGGCAACGTGGTGGTCGAGATCCACTGGCCGGACGACCTGCCGGTGGACGTGGACCTCTGGGTCCAGGCCCCGCGCGACGTTCCGGTGGGGTTCTGGAACCAGGGCAGCCGTTTTTTCAACCTGCTGCGCGACGACCTCGGCCTGGAGAACGACGCCACGGGGCGCAACTACGAAGTGTCCTACAGCCGCGGTATCCCGGCCGGCGAGTACACGGTCAACGTGCACATGTACGGGACGGTGCCGCTCGGCGTACGCGTGCCAGTGAGGGTGGTAGTGAGCGTAAAGCCGAAGTACGGCGAGCTGCGCCAGCTGCTGGAGACCCGGATCGAGCTCACGCGGCGCAACCAGGAGGAGACGGCGTTTCGCTTCCAGCTGACCGAAGAAGGCGAGCTGGTCCCGGGAAGCGTGACGACGCTGCGGCGCCGCCTCGTCACCGCACCGAGTTCATGATCGAGCCGCTGTACCTGCTGTTCGTGTGCGCGGCCGTGCTGGCCGCGTTGCTCGCGGCGATCGCGATCGGGGCGCCGCGCGCGACGCAGCTCAGGGTCGCCGCGGTGGCGATTACGACTGCGTTCCTTCCGTTTGCCTATCTCGGTCTGACCGAGATCCTCGCCCGACCCAAGCCGATGACCCACGAGTGGTTCAACGCCGCGGCAAAGAGCGCCATGGTGCTCGGCGTCAGCCTGCACGAGGGCAAGGCGATTTACCTGTGGCTGCGCGTCGACGATTCGATCGAGCCGCGCTACTACCGCCTGCCCTGGCAGCAGCGCAACGCCGAAAAGCTGCAAAAGGCGATCGAGGAAGCGGCCGAGGAGGACGACCTCGGCGTGCGCATCGAGAATCCTTTTTCCAGGCGCTCGTGGACCAATCAGGGCGAGATCAACATCGAGCTCGTCCGGCCGCCGGTGCCACCGTTCAAGCTGCCGCAACCGCCACCGCGCATCTTCAATCCGCGCGAGCGGCAGGTGCGCGCCCCGCTATAGGTCCGGCCAGCGCTCGGTCCAGCGCTCCATCGCCTCGTAGAGCGCGCCGATGCGCAGCACCGTCGCTTCGTCGCGCAGTCGGCCGACGATCTGCAGGCCGATCGGCAGGCCATCTATGCCGAAGCCGCAGGGCAGGCTCATCGCTGGATGGCCGGTGATGTTGAACGGCAGCGTGTACGGAAAAAGGTTGCTGCGCAGCTCGCCAACCACCGCACCGTCGATCTCGATCGGCTCGAACAGATCCTGCTCGACCGGCAGCGCCGTGCGCGCAAGCGTCGGCGTGAGCAGCACGTCATTGGCTTCCAGCCAACCCTGCACGCGGCGAAACAGCGCGGTGCGCTCGAACATCGCTCGCTGGTAGTCCACCGCGCTCCACTGCGCGCCGACTTCCACCTGGCGCAGCAGTGACGGCGACATGCGCGCGCCGTGATCGCGGATCAGCCCGCCGAAGCGCGCGCGCCAGCTTGCGTGGTTGATCACGCGCCAGATCGGCTCCATCTTCGGCACCGGCTCGGCAAGCTCAACCAGTTCGGCGCCCAATTCGGCGAAGCGGCCGAGCGCGGCCTCGAACGCGGCACGCACGTCGCGCGCGACGACCGCGTTGCCGAGCGTGGCTGACCAAAGGATGCGCCGCCCTTTGAGGTCGCCCTCGGGACGCGCCGAAGCGACGAAATCCTGCGGCGCGAGGCCGATCGACCAGGGATCGCTCGGGTGTGCGCCCGCCATGACGCTCAATTGCAGCGCCGTGTCCAACACGGTGCGAGAAAGCGGTGTTACGTAGGTGTAGTTGCCGAAGGCGTCCTGCACCTGGCTGTGCGGCACGGTGCCGAGGGTCTGCTTCAGGCCGACGAGTCCGCAGCAAGCCGCGGGGATGCGGGTAGAGCCGCCGCCGTCGGTGGCGATGCCGATCGGGCCGAGGCCGGCCGCAACTGCCGCAGCGGCGCCGCCGCTCGAGCCGCCGCAGGTTCGCGAGGTATCCCAGGGATTGCAGCTGCGACCGAACAGCGGAGCGTCGGTCATCGCCTTGTGGCCGAATTCAGGAGTCGTCGTCTTGCCGAGCAGGATGCCGCCCGCGGCCTTCATGCGCGCCGCGGCGACCGCGTCCTCGGCCGGCACGTTGTGTTCGTAGACGCGCGAACCGAAGGTGGTGCGCACGCCCGCCGTATTGACAAGGTCCTTGACCGCGTACGGGACGCCGTGCAGCGGACCGAGGGCTGCTCCGTCCATGACCGCCTGCTCGGCCTGCCGCGCCATATCGAGCGCCTTTTCGTGGCACACGGTGATGAACGCGTTGAGCGTAGGCTGCAGGCGGTCGATGCGCTCGAGCACGGCTTTCGTCAGCTCGAGCGGCGAGACCTGCTTGGTTGCGATGAGGCGCGCGAGCTCGTGCGCCGGGCGCTGCCAGAGCGCGTCGGTCATCTCAGTCCCAGATTGCCCGCCCGGCTTCGACACACAGCCGGAGCTTCGCGCGCTCGTCGTCTTCCGTCACCGGGTTGCCGCCCATGGTGCTGGCGAAGCCGCACTGCGGGCTGATCGCAAGGCGCGCGGCATCGACATACTTCGCCGCGTGCTCGGCGCGGCGCTTGAGCGCGTCGATCGGCTCGAGCTGCGGGATCTTCGAACTCACCAGGCCGAGTACGACGCCCTTCGACTTCGGCATGAAGCGCAGAGGCGCGAAGTCGCCCGCGCGTGGCGTGTCGAATTCGAGCAGGAAATGGTTCACCTCGGCGCGGCCGAAGAGCTTCTCGGCAACCGAGTCGTAGCCGCCCTCAGACAGATACATGCCCTTGTAGTTGCCGCGGCACATGTGAACGCCGATCACCATCTCGGCCGGCCGGTTCTTCACCGCCTCGTTGATCGCGTCGACGTACAGGTCGACGAGCGATTCAGGATCGACGCCGCCGGCGCTCACTTTCTCGCGCGCCGCCGGGTCGCAGAGCATCGCGAGCGCGACCTCGTCGAGCTGGACGTACCGGCAGCCCGCGCTTGCGAGATCGGCGATCTCGGCCCGGTACACCCTGCCGAGGTCTGCGAAGAACGCACGCGCATCCGGGTAGGACTTCGGATTCGCGAACGCGCTGTAGCGGTACAGGTGCATCGTCGAGGGCGCGGGCATGGTGATCTTCGGCATCGCACGTGTCTCGCGGTCCAGGAACTCGAACTCGTCTAGCGTGATCGGCGCGCTGCGCCCGACCTTCGCTTCGACATACGGTGCGGTGAACGCCGACTCGTGGCCGTGCTCGTCGTGGAACTTGAAGTGCGCGTCCTTGACCGTGAGGCCATCGGTGAGTCGCACGAACTTCTCCCAGTACGAGATGCGGCGGAACTCGCCGTCGGTCGCGACCTCGAGCCCGCAGTCGGCCTGCAGCCGCACCACGTCGCGGATCGCCGCGTCCTGCGCGGCACGGAACGCGTCGTCGGAAAGCGTCCCGTCGGCATGCGCGCGAAACGCCCGGCGCAGCGCTGGCGGGCGCAGCAGGCTGCCGATGTGGTCGGCGCGGAACGGCGGGCGGCCGTTGGGTGCAATCGTCACTTACGGCCTTCGGTGCGAGCGCCCGATTCAGACGCCGATCTTCTCGGCGCGGCGGCCTATCCCGAGTTCCGCAAAGGCGTGCTGGAAAGCGGTTTCGGTATCCAGTCCGAGCGCGTCGTTGAACTTGTTCCATGCCGCGCATAGTGCGAGCCGCATCGTCAGATCGACGATCTGCCGCTCGGAAAAGTGCTCTTTCAGCTCCGCAAACAGCTTGTCGTCGACTCGCTGCGGCACGCTCGCCAGCGCCTCGGCGTATCGCACCACCAGCCATTCCTCTCGCGACCAGAGCTTTGCATCGGACCAGGCGTCGTCCTGCAGCGCCTGCAGCTGGGAAGCCTTCAATCCCGCGCCGTGCGCAAGTGGCGCATGGTGTTGCACGCAGTAGCTGCAGGCGTTGACGCGTGACACGACGAGAATTCCGAGCTCGGTCAGCTTGCGATCGAGCGAGGGTTCGGCGGCAAAGGCCTCGTAGACGCCGAAGAGCGATCTCAGCAACGCGGGGTTGTGTGCGAGTGCGCGCACCTGGTTGCCGAACAGCGTCGGCCCGGGTAGCGTGCTGCCCTGCGACACCGCGTCGGCGCGCGCGTACAGCGGACCGAGCGAGGCGTCGGCTTCGTGGCGTTCTAGTAGACGAATCCGTCCGACTGCTGAATCGACCATGGCCGGCCTCCGGGAAAGCGGTGGAAGTCGCTCAGATTCTAGCCGCCGCGGCACGACGCGGCGCTGGGAAAATGTTCCAAGGCCTGAGGCGGGGCTCGGTGGGTGGACAACATGCACTCCTGAGAGGGATGCCGAAGGCTTTCAGCTGGGCAAGGGCATGCTGCGTGATCTTCCAGACGCTGGATGGACCAATGACAGTACCGACGGGGCATCGGGAGATGGCTGATCTCGTTTGTCATAGAGTGGACATTCTCGATAGTGTTCTGGCATTGAGAGCGTGATCACGTACAACTCATTGACGTGCCGCGACAAATCGAGGATTTCGCCTGATCTCGAATCGAAGTACGGCCGCATCAGAGCGCTGAGGATGCAATAAGCATGAGAGCTCGTATTGCACTTGATCAGCTTGGCCAGTTCCACGAGAACCCTGCGGTGATCGCGTGGTGGTGCCGACTCGGCGGGCGCGCCCTGGAATGGCAGACCCCTGCGCGGCGTCGCATGATCCTGGTGCTGGGTGCAATCTGGATCGGCTTCAAGGAACCTCTCGAGACTCTTGCGCGAAGGAACAGCCCATCCCAGATGCCCGACGAGCTCGGTGCCATCGTCGTCGCGCTGCTGGCCTTCATCCTACTCTGGCTGTGCTACAAGTCGGCAAGCAACTTCAAATCCTTGCCGGCATTCGTTCGCCGCCACCCCTACATCAGCCTGCACCTGCTTTACTGGGGACTGATCGTTTATCTCCTGACCACGACCCCGGCACTCGGTGAGTGGCGCAGCATCCTGGTCGGGGTCGCGTTCGTATTCCCTCATCTGATTTGGCGCTGTGGCTATCTGCTGCAGTCCGGCCTGCACGGCCGTGTCGCGGGCACGCGCTTTCGCGATCATCTGTTCTACCTGTGGCCGGTGTTCGGCGGCTCCAACACCCCCTACGGAAAGGGATTCGACTATTTGTCCCGCTGCGAAGCGAAGACCGCGGAAGAACTGGCGCGGTCGCAGCTCGCCGGCATCAAGCTGCTTCTGCTGAGCCTGGCCTGGTCGATCGTCCTGGATATATGGGAAGCCTTCGTGTACGGCTCCGGTAATTCATTGTCCAGGGCCCTTGGCGCGCAGCCCGTGGTTCCGTATCTAAACGATCTGGCCCAGCAGCCCGGATCGGCGCCTCTATGGGTCGCCTGGGCCAGCCTCTATGGCGAACTCATACGCGATGTGCTGAAACTGGCCATCAGAGGTCATCAGATCATCGGAACATTGCGCATCTTCGGTTTCAATGTCTTCCGCAACACCTACAAACCGCTGCTCGCGGAATCGTTGGTCGCGTTCTGGGGTCGTTACTACTACTACTTCAAGGAACTGCTGGTCACATTCTTTTTCCTGCCCACCTTTGCCCAGCTGGGCAGGAAATTGCGCGATAGGCCAGACCTGCGGCTGTTCGCGGCGGTGTTTGCCTCGGCCTTTGCCGGCAATCTCTATTACCACATGCTGAAGGGGTCGAGATTGCTGGGGGAGTGGCAAGTGCCGTGGCCGCGTGTGTTCTACTGCTTTCTGCTGGCAACAGGCATCTTCCTTTCCATGTGGCGCGAGAAGCGGCGCGGCGGCGTGACACCGCCGGGCGGCCTCGGCCGGCGCGTATTGCGAATCGCCGGCGTGTGGACGTTTTTCGGCATGATCATCATCTGGAATACGAACGACGGACATGCTTTTTACACGCGGACGATGTTTTTCCTGAGCCTGTTCGGCCTGTAACGGTCGCCCGGCGATGGAACCTTCCGCCAAGCTGAGCCAGAAGGGGGAGTCCTTGAGCGTGGAACGGCAGCAACGGCAGACGAACCTCATCGACTTCCTGCGCACGATCCAGAAGCCGAACAAGCCGGTGGAAAGCCTCGGCATACACGATAGCCTGGTGGATTCCGGCCTGATCGATTCGCTGGCGACGCTGCAGATCGTTGAGTACCTGGAAACCACCTACGGCATCGACTTCGCGTCCATGGGAGTCGATCCGGAGCAGCTCGGATCGATTGCCGGCATCCTGGACCTGATAGAGAAGTCCCGTCCGTGAGACATCCGGCGTCAACCCTTGGCGCGGACGAAGCTGGGCGCGCTGCGACGCAGAATCGGTGGGAGCCTCGGGTGAGCGGCGCGGGCAACGCCCCGATTGCCCGATCGTGCTCCGATTCCGACCTTGCTCAGTGTCGTACGAAGCGCTTGTACTGCTTGAGTTGCGCCCGCGCTTGCGCCAGCTCGGCGCGCAAGGCCCCAGCCTGATCCGCGATCGGCTGGTCGTCCGCACCGCTCACCTGCAAGTCATTGAGCCCGTCCCCGGCAAAGGGCAGCACCAGCTTGTACTCCGGCCCGAGGAACCCGAGACGGTCCCAGTCGCCCACGACTAATCGCCGATCGGCCGAGCGCTCGAACAGGCTCTGCCCGACGCCATAGTCCGACGGCGGGTTCGTGACCCCGAATCGCGGCAGCAGCGTCGGCATGAGGTCGAGATGGCTCGTGCGCCAGTCGGCGGCGAGGGGCGCCTGTCCCGGGAGCCAGAGCACCAGCGGCACCAGGAGCTGCTCCTCGACGAAGGTCGAGTTATGCCCCCAGCGGCCTTTCTCGAGGAACTCCTCGCCGTGGTCGCCGGTCACCACCACCACGGTGTTCTCGAGCAATCCCTTCGCCTCCAGGTGCGCGAAGATCCGGCCGAGCTGGCTATCGAGGTGATGGACCGAGTTCACGTAGCGCTTATGGATGCCCCGGATGTCGCGCGCGATGCGCTCGAGGTCGAGGCGCGTGTAGTTGAACTCGGGCAGGTAATCGGGCTCGATCACCGACTCCGGCGGGAAATCGTACTTGGCATGCGGCGACTCGAAGAACATGAAGGTCATGAAGGGGCGGGTCGGGTCGCGCCGGTCGATGAAATCAAGAAGGTCGGTGACGTTCTTGCGATCGCGCTCCCAGCCCGCTCCGTCGTGAGTCTCCTGCATCTGTTCCGCCCGCACCCGCACCCAGATCGTCCGGTCGAACTCCGGGTAGGTGAAGCGCGCGCTGGTGAACAGGCGCATCTGGTAATCCTGCGCGAGCAACGCATCGACCAGCGGGCTGCCGGCGCGCGCGTCGAACACCTGGACCCAGAGGTTCGCGGGCAGGCTGTAGAACTGGCCGAAGACACCGATGCGGGTGCTATTGCCGCTGGAGTAGTGGCGCTTGAACCAGCTCGCGCGCTGGGCGAACGCATGGGTTTGCGGCATCACTCGCGAATCGAGCGTGTCGGCGCGCCAGGATTCGGCGACGAGCCATACGAGATTCAACGGTTGCGCCGGCCGGACGATTTTCAAGGGCGCGATCGGATAGCGAAGCCGTCCCGTCAATTGCGCGGTCTGCCTCTCGGCATGCCGCGGTCGTTTGACGCCGAGCCAGCCCAGGACCTGGCGATTGAACCCGGCGGCCTGGTAGAAGGGAACGCGCTGCGCGAGCTCCAGCACCGGGGTATCGCCGAAGAAGCGCGCGGTGGCATACGCAGCACGTTCGGCCAGGGAAACGACCAGCAGCGCCACCAGCACCCACCGCAGGCGCGGTCGACGGAACGTGGTGCGTCGCGCGACGAACACGGCCATGGCATAGAACAGGAGCTGCAGCCCGATCAGGCCGAGGACGATCAGGGCGAAGTCGACGAAGCTCGAACCGGAGGCGCCGAGCGCCTCGATGCCGCCGCGTGTGGTCAGCAGGTTCCAGACGAAGCCGTTCAGGTGGAAGCCATAGAGGTCCCAGAGGTTGCGGTCCACCAGCAGCAGCAGCTCGAGCAAGCCGCCGAGCAGTAGCGCAACCGGGATCCGTATCCGCGGCACCCCCCATGCCGCCAGGCGCACGAGCAACCAGACCGGCAGGACGAGCATCGCGGCGTAGGTGCTGACCAGGGCGAGCGCATACAAGCCGAGCGCAATGCTATGGGGCCAGGGCATCAGCCACGCCAGCTGGATTGCCAGCGCGAGCCACGTCAGAAACCAATACCCGTCTTCGGCGCGCCGATCGCGCGTCAGTGCCTCGTCCATGAAGTGGGGATTTTACTGCGGCGGCCTTGAGCTCAAGCCCGTCTTCTGCAGGTTGGTCTCAAAAGTCCCGGAAATCCAATCCGACGGCTGTATGGCCGCGCTGCGCGCGGCGGCACGGATCAACGCGCTCAGCCGTGCAGGCTTTGGAATTTTTCCATCAGCTGCTCGGGCGTCTCCTGGAAATCCGGATTGACCTCGATGCAATCCGCCGGGCAGACGAGCTTGCATTGCGGCTCGTCCTCGGCGCCCACGCACTCGGTGCAGCGGAACGGATCGATCACGTAGATCGGGTCGCCGACCGCAATCGCCTCGTTCGGGCACACCGGCTTGCAGGCATCGCAGGCGGTGCAGTTGTCGTTGATCGTCAAGGCCATCGTACGGTCTCCTCGCGCTCAGGCCGCGGCGCGCGACTCGAGCTCTCTCAGTTTGTCGTGACGGAATGCGCCCCAGAGCGCCGCGCCGATCGCGCCGGCGAAGATCGAATCCGGGTGGCTCACCGCCGTCAGTCCCGTGATTTTCTCGTTGACCAGCTCTTCCTGCAACGCGGCGAGCAGGCCCTGGTCCAGCGCCAGCCCGCCGGTCAGCAACACCGTTCCCTTGGTGATGCCGGTGACCTTGAGCAGCTTGGCGAGACGCGAGGCCATCGACAGGTGGATGCCCTTCAGGATGTCGGCTGTCGCGATGCCACGCGAGACCATGTTGATGACATCAGTTTCCGCGAGCACCGCGCAGATCGAGCTCACCTTCTCCGGGTTCTGCGAGGTTTTCGACAGCGAACCGATCTCCTCGACCGCGACGCCGAGATAGCGGGAGATGTTCTCCAGGAACTGTCCCGAGCCCGAGGCGCACTGGCTGGTCATCTTGTAGGAAAGCACCTTGCCGCGCTCGTCGATGTAGATCGCGCGGCCGTTTAGCGCGCCGATGTCGACCACCGCTCTCGCCTCCGGATTGAGATACACACCGCCGCGCGCATGCGTGGTCATCGAGTAAAAGTGCCCGGTAGCGAATCTTACGTTCTCGCCCTCGCCGGTCGTCGCGACATAGGCGATGTCGTTCGGCGCCAACCTGGCCTCCGTCAGGACCTCGTCATAGCCCTGCCTGGCGAGTTCCATCGGGTCGCGCCTGCGAATGCGCTCGGAGCGCCTTGCAAGCCAGGTATGGCTATTGCCGTCGTTGGCGAAGAGCGCGGTCTTGACCACGCCCGAGCCGATGTCGATGCCAATGGTGTGGATTGCCGTCATTTGCGCGCCTCCGCGACTTTGCCTTCCTCGACCACCGCACGCCAGGCGAACGTGGCGCCGCCGAGCGCGCCGGTGAAGATCGAGTCCGGGTCGATATTGAGCGTCATCTCGCCGTAGTTCTCCGTCACCAGCTCGCGCAGTGCCTTGACCGCGGCTTCATTCTTCGCGACTCCGCCGGTGAAGGTGAACTCGTTGCGGATTCCTCCCGAGCGCGCCAGGATCGACATTGCGCGCAGGATGATCGCGCGATGCAGACCGGCCATGATGTCTTCGCGCTTCTCGCCGAGCGAAAGCCTGTCGCGCAGCTCTGCGCCGGCGAACACCGTGCAGGTCGAATTGATGCGCACCGTCTTGGTGGCCTTCATCGCCAGGGGCCCGAGCTCGTGCAGGCCCATGTTCATCTCGTCGGCGATGTAACCGAGGTAGCGCCCGCAGCCCGCCGCGCAGCGATCGTTCATCTGGAACGATTCGACGATGCCCTGCTTGTCGACCTGGATGGCCTTCGTGTCCTGGCCGCCAATGTCGAGCACCGTTGCCGTGTCCGGGTACATCACGTGCGCGCCCAGGCCGTGGCAGAGAATTTCGGAACGGATGTGCTCCTTGGAGAACGGCAGGCGCGCGCGGCCGTAGCCGGTGCCGATGACGTAGCTTTCTTCGAGCGGCATGTCGATCACGCCCTGGATCGGCGCGCGGATCGCCTCGCCGCGCCTGGCCGCCTCGGGCAATACGCGGAAGGTGCGATCGAGCGCGGCAAGCAGGTTCTTCGAGATCGAATCGCCGTACTCGCGGTTCTCGACCTCGATGATCGAGCGATCGAAGATATTGAGCAGGAAGTCGTAGCGCAGCTCCGTCGCCTTGGCGACTTCCTCGCCGATCGCAAGATAGCGGCTGCCCGCGATGTCGCGGAAGAAGTCGCTCTTGCGCTTTGCACCGGGCGCGAACAGCTCTGGCGCCTCGAGTTTCAACCGGCGGAAGGTTTCCTCCAATGCGGCGACCACCGGCTTGGTGAAATCGCCGAACTTGCCGCCGTCGACATTGCGCCGGCAGACCGCTTCCAGATCCGCAAGCTGCTCAGTGAACTGCTCGAGCCGGAAATCGCGCTCGAGCTGGCCGACGAATTCGTCCAGGCCTCCGTTCAGCGCGCCGCTCTTCTTCAGCGCGCCGCGAAACAGGTGAAAACGCGCATTGACCAGCGCTTCCTGCTTGGCAATGTTCGCCGCGGTGTCGTAGTTCGAACGCGAGTTGGTGATGCCGCGCCCGAGGATGTTGCGCTCCTCGTCGATCACCACCGACTTGGTGGTGGTCGAGCCGAGGTCGATGCCGATGAAGCAACGCATGGCCGGCCCCTCAGTGCACCGCTGCGCCTGTAGCGGCGCGTTTCTGCTTGATCATCTGGAAGTAGCTCTCGAGCCGATTCTTGATGTTCGCCGCCGAGAAGTAGCGCGGATCGACCAGATCCGACTCGATGAACGCGGCCGGCTTGCCGGTACGCTTCTCCACCTCGCGCAGTATGAGTAGCTGGCCCGCCGAAAAGCTGTTGCAGCTCTTGATCGAGTTGATCAGCAGGCCGTCGGCCTGGTACTCGTCGAGGTACCTGCAGATCATGTCGATGCGCTGCGGGAAGTTGAGATTGGTGTAGCAGCCGAGACAGTACTCGGCGAGAGACTCGAGCGGATGATCGGGGTCATGGCGGAAGCCGAAGTCGTACACGCCGCCGACTTTCGAATAGGTCGAGGCGACGACCACTGCGCCTTCCTCGTAGAACATCTTCCAGAAGTCACGGAAGTGGGTCCAGTTGGGGGGGCCTTCCACCACCAGGCGGTACTTCTCCTCCTCGAGCTCGCCTTCCGGCGTCATCGGACCCTTCTTCGCGCGCACGCGCTCGTCGATCTCGGCGCGCAGCACGCGGTAGTACTCGGTCGCCTCGGGCGCGCCGCGAAACGCAGTGAATATCGGACCGATGTAGTACACCCCGCCGAAGTAGCCGTCGATCGGGCTCGGCCGGTTCTTCGCCGAATGCAACACCGCGACGAGATCCTCCTCCGCCTTGGTCGATTCCTTCATGTACGCGCGCAACCGGTCGATGTCGAACTTCACGCCCGAGATGCGCTCGAGCGTCGGGATGACTTTCTCCTTCAGCTGCTTGACGACGTAGTCGCGCATGTTGGGCGAGATGTGACCGTCGCCCTGGTAGGGGACGTGCAGCATCACCGTTTCGCAGTCGTATTTCTGGCGCACCAATTCGAACCACTTCATGAAGGTGAAGCAGCCGGTGTAGGAGAGCAGCAGGACGTCCGGCCGCGGCAGCTTCTCGCCGGTCGGACCAATTTCGCCCTGCAGCATCATGCCGAGGTCGGCCTTGACGTAAGTGCAAACGTCCTCGGAATGGCCGTCGCGCTCGGCGTCCATGATCATCTTGCCCGACTTCTTGCGCATGCCGTTCTGCAGCGCATTGGTCTCGGGCAGGCTGCGCGCAAAGTCGAAGCACATCAGAAGCTCGTTCAGATTGCCCGGCACGAACGTCGCCGAGACCTTGCGCCCGGTTTCGTGCGCGGTGGCGAGTTCGTGGTAGTTGCGGTTGATCATCTCCTTCTGCAGCAGCATCGCGTCCTCCTTCTGGACGTCTTGCGGCTTCTTCTGGCTCTGCGGCATTTGAATCGTCGCCATACCCGTCTCCTTCGGGGTCAGACCCCTGTGGATAACTTCTCCTGGGGTCGTCGAGTTTCTACAGTCGTCGAATGAAGTTATCCACAGGGGTCTGACCCCGAACGCCTAAGCAGCACTCCATAGCTTGATCGAATCGGCAAAGGTGCCGGCCTGCTCGCGGATCGGCGCCATTTGCCCAGTGTTCTCCGCGTACTTGAACGCGGTGTACGGAACCTTGTGCTTGGCGAGAACCTCCTGCAGCATCGGCCGCTCGAGCAGTGCCGGGTCGCAGAACGACGGCGCCGCGAAGATCACGCCTTCGGCACCGCGCATCTTGACCTGGTGCAGGAGAAACGTGCCCTTGTCCTCGCGCCGTTCGTCGTACTTCGGCGAGGACTGCACCGAGTGATGCAGAAAGGCCCGGGCGAGCGCCTGCAGCGGATCGCCGTCGGTCGGCACCGGCTCGCGCAGCCAGCGCGAGACCAGCACGAAATCGTCGTCCACCACGTAACAGCCGGCCATCTCGATCGATTTGATGAGCGACAGCGGCGGTTGCTCGCAGAACGCACCCGTGAGCACGACGCGCGCGTTGTCCTTCCTCGGCCGCTCTTGCGCTTTGGCAGCTGCCAGATAGTCGCGCACCAGCAGCGTGTGTTCTTCAGCCGGCAGCACCAGCCCCGCACGCAGCACCAAATAGACCTCGGAGGTCGGCGCCTGCCAAGGCGCCTGGGCACGATACGCGTACAGCTCGGCGACCGCCGCGCGATTGTCGTTGTACACCGCGATTGACGCACGCAATTCGTCGTCGCTGATCGGCTTTCCGCGCAGCTTGGCAAGATCATCGCGCACCTGCTGCATCTCGTGCATGTAGAACTCGCCGCCGATCGAGTCATCATAGTTTTGCGGCACATCTACGTAGCGCACGTACTTGTCCTTGAACATGATCTGCCACATGCCGGAGAGGTTGCGGATCACGTCGCAGATCGACGGAAACAGCATCCCGTCGAGGCAGTCGAGCCGCCCGGTCAGGCCGAGCTCGACCGTGGAGCGCGGGATGCGGCAGATATAGCTCTGATAGTAGGCATCGCCCTGGATCACCTCGATCTGGTCGCCGCCGCCGAAGATCCCCACCGGCAGCATGTCCGCCGCGTGGATGATCTCGCGCGGAACATAGATCGGCATGTAGCCGATCGCCTTGCGTCCGGGCGTCGCGGCCTTCCATTGCTTGACGGCGTTGAAATCGAGATCCTCAAACAGCTGCGCGCAGCGTGCAACGATGTCGGTCAGCTTCATCTCAGAGCCTCCTCAGCGGTTGTGCCACTTGGGCGCACGCTTCTCCAGAAATGCGGCAAGGCCTTCGTTCGCGTCGTGCGTCTTCATGAGGCCCTCCAGGTAAAGCTTCTCTACCTCGGCCAGGCAACGTCTGACTTCGGGCAGCATCGCACCTCGTGCGGCGCGAAGCGCATAACCCAGCGCCGCTCTGCTCTTATCGAAGAGCTGCGTATCGAAATACTCCAGTGCCGCGGCAACAGGGTCGTCCGCAACCTCGGCGACCAGTCCCAGAATTTTCGCCTCCGCCGCCTTCAGCACACGACCGGAGAACAGCAGATCCTCGGCCGCCTGCTGGTTTATCCGGTACGGCAGCAGGCAGGACGCAGCAGGTGCGAACACCGCGAGCTTGATTTCAGGCTGCCCGAAGCGCGCATCGGGCGCGGCGAAGATGCGGCTCGCCGCAAGCGCCACCTCGAGCCCGCCACCAAGGCACTGCCCCTGCGCAGCGACCAGGATTGGCACCGGCCAATCGAGCATCTTCAAGATCACGCCGTGCAGCGCCGCAAGCATGGCCGCGCAGTTTTTCGGCAGATGCTCCTCGACGCTTGCGCCGAACGAAAAGTTGGGCCCCTCGGCATCGAGCAGCGCTCCGGTCAGTCCGTCGTCGGTACGGTGCTTGTCGAAGGCGGTTGCGAGTGCTCCGATCATCGCCGCGTCGACGATGTTCGCCTTCGGGCGCGCGAGGCGCAGCCGCAGCAGCCGGCCTTCCCGGTCGAGCCAGACCTTGAGCGGCTCCGTCATGCCGTTCTCTTGGCCTTGGGCTGTATCGCGTCGTGCAGTGGTCCGACCCAGCCGTCCCCAGCTGCGAGCTTCTGGCGCAGCAGCACAAAATCCACCTCACGATCATCTTTGCTGCCCGCGTTGAACGCGGTGAAGCCGGCGCGTGCCTCGGTCACCATGTTGAGCGCGAGCCAGGCGCGCGCATCCTCCTTGTTGCGATTCCAGGCCTCCAGCTTGGGCTTTCTCAGCTCTTCGATCGTCTTGGTGGTGCAATCGGGGAAGGTGAGCAGGATCTTGGCGCACAGCTCTTCCACCTTTGCGTCGAGCATCGACAGGTCCACCTTGCCCTTGGCGAGCAGCGCCTTGCCCGCCTTGAGCGCATCCCCGGTCTTCGACTTGCCGAACACCAACCGGCCGAAGTCGTCGTAGACCCGGTCGGTCACGACGAGCGGATTGGCGACGAACTGGCCGTCTACCTTCAGCGCGGGCACGATGTCGCTGATCATTCCCATGTGATAGGCCTCGTGCGCCGAGAACGGCTCGCACAGCACGCAGGCCACCATCGCGCGCTCGGCACCCACTACGACCGGCAGAAAGTCCGTCGCGCCTCCGATCGGTGCCGATCCGTGCTTCGGGCCGGCCTGACCGAAGCGCGCCAAGTCCTGCGCGACGGTGAAGTCGCAGGCCATGCCGATCTCCTGCCCGCCGCCGATGCGCATGCCGTTGACGCGGCAGATCACCGGCTTGTCGCAGGCGAGGATGGCCGACACCATGTCGTTGAACAGGCGCATGTACTGGCGGTACTCCTGCGGATGACCGGCGTAGTACTCGGCGTACTCCTTGGTGTTGCCACCGGTGCAGAACGCCTTGTCGCCAGCCCCGGTGAAGACGACGCTCGAGACATCGCGCGCGTTCGAGGCCGCCCGAAAGGCGAGGATCACGCCTTTCACCATCTCGGTCGTGTAGGAGTTGTACTGCCCGGGATTGTCGAGCCAGATCCATGCGTTGTAGAGGCCCTTGGCGATCTTGCCGTCGGGCGCCATCGCAGGGCGCATCTCGAGCTTCACGCCCGGCACGACGATCTCCGCCAAGTCGTGATTCTTCAGTTCTTGCGCTGCGGCCATATCGGTGTTCCTTTCGAGAATTCGTGATTGCGGCGGTTCAGGTTCCCGGAACCAGGACGACGCGCTTCGCGATTCGGCGATGATGAACTGCCTCGAATACGTCGTTGATCGTGTCGAGCGGGCGCTGCTCCACGAAGGGCTTGACCTGCACCTTGCCCTCGAGCACAAGGTCGAGCGCCGCGGGATAGAGCTCCGGTGGACAGCCCCAGTTGCCGAGCGCACGTGCGTCGTACGCCATGAGATTGGACAGTCGCAGCTCGACGCGGTCCATGGTGAAGCCGACTACGCCGAGCGTCGCGCCATGCACGAGCAGGCCCCAGGCAGTGCTCTGGCCGGCCGCAGTGCCCGAGCATTCGAAGATCACCCATTCGGTGCCCGGAAGGCCGTTCTGCTTGGCGAAGTCATGAATCGCGCCCTTGAGCGCCTTCTGATCCTGCGCCCTCGAGTTCAGCGCGAGCGCCGCACCGTAGGGCCGCAATGCGTCGAGCTTGGCGTCATCGACGTCGATCGCAACGACCTTGGCGCCGGACGCGTTTGCAACCTGCACGCAGTAGCCGCCGACCCCGCCGACACCGATCACCACGGCGAGCATCCCTGCCCTGACGCCCGCGCGGCGCACCGCCTGAAAGGGCGTGGTGAGCGCGTCGGCGACCACCGAGATATCGGCGAGCGCGAGGCCGGCGTTCTCGAGGCGCAGGAGGTCCACCTCGCACAGTCCGCGCGCAGGAACGACGAGGTGGCTCGCGAAGCCGCCTTGAATGTCGTTGCCGGGCATCTTCTGTCCGCGGCAGATCGTGCCGAGGCCGCGTCGGCACAGCTCGCAGCGTGCGCAGGGCAGCACCGCGGGAACGAGCACCGCCTTGCCGATCCAGCCCTGGGCGTGCTCGCCCGCCGCGGCGACGCGGCCCGAGACTTCATGCCCGAGCGCGAGCGGCAGCGCGTGATTGGTGCGCACGCCGTCGTAGTAATAGCCCAGATCGGTGTGGCAAACGCCGCAGCCTGCCACTTCCACCGCGACTTCGTCCGCGCCGACCCGGCCGGCATCGAAAGTCTCGCGCACCATGGGCAGCCCAGGCGCGCTCATGACCCAGCGGCTGGCGGCGATCGTCATCTCTGAGCGTCCCCCCGGGCGAACCGCCGGCCGCTTCCGAAACAGGGGCTGGCGCTCCGGCCTAAATTGGTATTACAGTACCACATTGCGTATTTAAGCTCCAAGCGTGGCAGAAAATCAAGGCCCGCCACGGGAATGCGATCATGAATAGCGCATGCGCCGAGGGGCTCGTTTGATCTGCCTCAAAGAAGCCGCAGGAGGTTGGGTCATCGTGCGTTTCGCGGCGCACCAAGGAGGGCGAAGGTGAACACGGCAAAATCCAGCAATGGCGGCGTGACCAGCATATCGCTGGCGCTCGCCGGCAGCGGCGGCGCGGGGGTGATGACCGCCGGCAACCTGCTGCTCGAAGCCGCGGCGCAGGCCGGCTACTTCGGCCTGATGACCCGCACCAGCGGACCGCAGATCCGCGGCGGCGAGGCCGCGGCCATGCTGCGCATCGCGACCCATGCGGTCGACGGTCCAGACGA
>Ga0210102_1000176_pt1 | contig 18810 bp, 12 predicted proteins | sample RushOxbow_ThreeS_4_FD_185563 | JGI IMG/M metagenome (GOLD analysis project Ga0210102, IMG submission 185563) | Wetland microbial communities from San Francisco Bay, California, USA, that impact long-term carbon sequestration -... | ecosystem: Environmental > Aquatic > Marine > Wetlands ...
GTCGGAAAGCTGCGACGCGTTACCCGCCGTGACCGTGCCGCCCTCTTCCTCGGGTTTGAAGACGGGCTTGAGCGCCGCGAGCCCCTCGAGGGTGGTCTCGGGGCGGTTGCACTCGTCGCGATCGACCACGAAGTCCTCTTCGTACGGCTCCGCATCCTTCTTCATCACCTTGCGGGTCACCTTCATCGGCGCGATGTCTTCGCGAATGTGGCCGGCGTCCGCGGCGGCCGCGTAGCGCTGCTGGCTCACGAGCGCATATTTGTCTTGATCGTCGCGGCTGATCTTGTAGCGCTCGGCGACGACCTCGGCCGTGACACCCATCGGGAAATACAGACCCGGAAAACGCTTCTGTGCGCCCTGATTGACGATTCGGGACGTGTTCATGCTGCCGTCCTGCATCATCGTGATCGTCTCCACTCCGGCTCCTATCGCGACTTCGGCACCCTCGTGGAGGATCGCGTGCGCGGCCATCATGATCGCCTGCGAGCCCGAAGAGCAGAAGCGATTCACGGTGGTGCCCGCCACCGTCTTGGGAAATCCCGCGGCGAGCGCGGCGACCCTCCCCATGTTCATGCCCTGGCACCCCTCTGGAAAACCGCAGCCGAGAATCACGTCCTCGACCTCGGCGGCCTCGAGATTGGGCTGGCGGGACACCACCTCTCGCAGCACGTGAGCGGTGTACTCGACGGGCTCCGTGATGTTGAAGGAACCGCGGTGGGCCTTGGTAAGCCCGGTGCGGACGTTGTCGACGACGACGGCTTCGCGTGTCATGGGGGAAACCTCTCGGTTGCAGGAATCGAAAACCTCAACGCGCCGCCAAACTAGCACGCAGAACTGCTGCTGGGTTGCACCCGGGTGCTCGGAACCCCGCGCCAGAGGCTGGCGCGCCAGGATCACCCAGCCATCCGTGATATCCTTGCGATTCGCGCATGGGCTGATCCGGTCGGTCGGTCTTGTGAAATCTGGTGGACAGCATGAACGGCCCTTCCCCCGCAGCCCGGTTTGCCACCCCGCTGGGCGGTTTTTTGCTGATCCTCTTGACGTCCGCCCAGGTCGGCTCCGCGGCGCCCGCCCCCGACGACCCGAATTCGCCCGCGCCCGTGGGCTTTCGGCCCGATCAAATCATCTTGAAGCTCTCCGAGAGCCGCGCGAAATCGCTGGATCTCGGGGATGGCAGCGCGCTGAGCGCGCTGCTCGTGGAGCACGGCGCCGTCAGTCAGCGCAGAGCCTTCTTCGGGCCTGGAAGTTCCCAAGCCTCGATCGCGACCGCAGCACAGGGCGCCGAGCGTGCGCGGCAACGCTTCCCAAAGCGTTCCACCCGAGCGCCGCGCGGCCGCGAGGCCCCCGATCTCGAAAACATCTTCGTCGTTCAGCTCGCTGAAACGACGGACATCTTGCAGCTGGTCGCAGCGTTGGCCGCACAACCAGGGGTCGTCTTCGCCGAACCCAATTTTCTCTACCACACGATGGAGATCCCGCTCCCAGAGCTGCCATTCATCCCCGATGACCGTTACGTCTCCGAGGACGGGGTCCATTTTTCGGCGGGCGCCTGGGGACAGACACAACCTGACCTGTGGGGGATCGAAAAGATTCGAGCCATCGAGGGCTGGAACGAATTCGACCTCGACGGCAGCGGCGACTTCGACGCCTCCGAAACCCGACCTGGCGAGCACGTCGTGGTGGCGGTCATCGACTCGGGCCTCGACGTCGACCACCCCGACATCGCGGGCAATCTCTGGCGGAACTCCGCCGAGATTCCGGACAACGCAATTGACGACGATGGAAATGGGCTCGTGGACGACATCATCGGTTGGGATTTCGTCGACAGTGACGCAATCCCCGAAGATCGCGCCGGGCACGGCACGCACGTGTCGGGCACCATCGCCGCACGCGGTGACAACGAAATCGGAGTCATCGGGGTCGCACCGTGGGCAAAAATCATGGTGCTCAAGGGCCTTTCCGATACGGGCTCGGGAGACGCCGTCTCGCTCGCCAACACGGTTCGCTATGCGGCCGACATGGGCGCAGACATCATATCGGCATCCTGGGGTGGAGTTGCTGAATCGGAAACCCTGACAGCAGCATTCCGCTACGCGCACGGCCTCGGTGTCTTGTCGGTCGCGGCGGCTGGAAACTCCAACGCCAACGTGGCGGGATTCTCCCCAGCGAATCTCGACGAAGTACTCGCCGTCGCCGCCACCGACCCCGACGATGTCCGGGCGCCCTTCTCGAACTTCGGAATCGCGATCGATCTCTCGGCTCCCGGAATGGCGATTCTGTCACTCAATGCGAATGCCGGAGCGAATGCAATCGCGGAAGAACGCCCCGAGAGCACCGTCGGGGGCGACTACCTCCAGATCAGTGGCACGAGCATGGCGTGCCCCCACGCCTCCGGCGTAGCGGCCGTCTTGCTGAGCCGGGACCCGGATCAGTCCCTCGACGATCTGCGAGGCCGCCTGCTGGCGGGCGCTGAATCGATCGCGGCATCGAACCCTGGGTTCGAAACGATGCTCGGTCACGGCCGGGTCAACCTGCCGTCGTCGCTCGCCGCCGAGCCGCGGCCGCTGGTCAAACTGATCGGAGTCGACCAGGGCAAAGCGGAAGCAGGGCGGGACGCGTCGATTTCGGTATTCCTCCAGAACCAATGGATCACGATCTCGGGGGTCACCGCCACCCTCACAACCGAAAGCCCGCATGCGATCATCCAAAAGGATCAGACCCAATTCGCGCTGCTTGCGACGGGCCAAACAGCCGACAATCTCGCCGATCCCTTCGAGGTGAGCTTCGCCGCCACGACGCCGATCGGAGAGCAGATCCTCTTCGATCTCACACTCGAAGCTGCCGACGGCTACCGGGAGACCTTGTCGGTTGCGGTCGACATCACCCACTTCGCGAACGTCACGCGGCAAACAGGACTTCCCGTCTTCGATTTTCTGCCCTGGGGAGTCACGCTGCACGACTACGACGGAGACGGAGATACGGACGCGCAGATCATCGGACTGTTCAACAATAGCCTCTACGAAAACTCAGGTGGATCCTTTACGGCGCGGGGTGGTTCGGGAGGCATCGGCGCTACCCAGGGCCTCTTCTTCGACATCGACAACGACGACGACCAAGACCTGTTCATGGCCGGGGTCAACTTCATCAGCGCCAGCGAATTCTTGCTCAATACAGGAGGGGGAAGCTTCTCGAACATCACCGACTCCAGCGGCATCCGTGGATTGCGCGCATTTTCGGCCGCAGCTCTCGATTATGACGGCGACGGATGGGTCGACTTCGTGTCCAGCTCGGATCCGCGATTTTCAGGAGATCGCCCGGAGGGCCTTTCCATGATGCGTAACAACGGGGACCACACCTTCACGGACGTCACGGCGAAGACCTGCCTCGATCCCAGATCTCCATTCAGCGTTGGCCAGATCCTCGTATTCGATTTCGATGACGATGCAGACCCAGACCTCCTGTTCGCGTCGATCTTCAGCATCAGCCTGTACCAGAACAACGGCGATGGCACGTTTTCTGATGTCACGGTCCGCGCGGGTCTCACGCCATTTTCGCGCAACAAGCGGGGCTGCACGGCGAACGGTCGACGCGACCGGCGGCCGGAGTGCGACTCGATTGCCTCCATCGGAGGCGCCGTCGGCGATTACGACAACGACGGACACATCGATGTCTTCCTGACGGGCCGACTGTCGGAGGAAAGCGCTCCCGTGAGCACTCTTTACCGAAACGACGGAGCTGGGGGGTTTACCGACGTCACCGCGGAATCAGGTGACCTCGCAGCGGGAGACCTCAGCGGAATGCACTCGGGCAATGCCTTTTTCGATTTCGACAACGACGGCGACCTCGATCTCTACGTGACCAGCCAATCCGTCACCGAGATCCGCACCAATTCGCTCTACGAAAACAATGGCGATGGAACGTTCACTCGGGTCACGGATCGCGCATTCCCGAGGGATACGGGCCCCGCTGGCGCCGCAGCGGCGATCGGCGACTACAACGGCGACGGCGCGTTGGATATCTACGCACCCTCGGGCGTACTCGGAACCGGGGACCTCGGAGCGTTTTTCGAAAACCTGACAGGCCAGCAAAGACACTGGATCGTGGTGAAGCTGCGTGGCGCGATCAGCCATCGAGACGCCTATGGCGCGCGGGTCACGGTCCGCGCGGACGGGCACAGCCAGCTGCGCGAACTGCACACTTCTCCCGTCGACCCAACCCCCCTGCACTTCGGATTGGGCAGCGCCAATTCGGTCGACGAGATCCGGGTGCGTTGGCCGAGTGGCGTCGTCCAGACGCTGCACGGAGCGGAGATCGACCGGGTGATCGAAATTGCCGAGCCCAGCGCTTGCCGGGTGGCCAGCGACTACCCCGCGCCTGGGCAGTCGATCGTCGCGTGCCCCGTACCCAGGGAGGTCAAGCAGGAAGTCCGACGCGCCCGATTTCCCGATCAGCCGATCTGCCGACCTTGATTGGCACGGCGAAGGGCGCGCGACCCGGTCGCCCGTGTCATTCGGGCGAGCGCAGCGAATCCCCCGACGGAAAACCGCACCCGACGCGCCCCGCGGTTGCGCTCACGACCGGCGCGCAGCCGAATCGACCGACCAGACGCCATTCGCGCCGATCGCCGCGAGCAGCAGGAACGTCCAGCTGTACACCGCTGCGAGTTCTCCATCATTTTGAATCGGCAGCATCCCTTGGGGCTGGTGATATAGGAAATACGCAACCGCCATCGTGCCACTGCAGATGAACGCAGCCAGCCGTGTCTGCAAACCGATGCAGACCAGCGCGCCCCCGACCAACTCGATGGCTCCGCCGACGATGGAGATCGGCTCGAGTTCGCCTGGACGGCCTCCGAAGACGCCAAAGAACTTGTCGACTCCGTGTTGCGCAAACAGAAAACCAACCACGATGCGGGTGGCGGCGATGATCTGGGGTCGAACCGAATCGAGGAACTTCATGCGATACCCTCCTTCCTTTGCTTCGCGGTCTGCAATCTTCGAGCGCCGGGGCTGCACGCTGCGGGCGCCCGCGCAGCGACCACGCGCCTCAGCGCTTCGAGTTTCGGGGCTGCTACGTCAGAACGCCAGCTCTGCGATCGCGGCCTCGGGCCCTGCCTGGAACGCGCCCCCCGGGACCCCATATTGCTGCGTGCGAGCGCCTGCCTTATTTTGGGCGCCGCATGCCGACCCCCCGCGACCGCAAGCCGCACGCCATGCCTGCGCCGCTGAGCGGGATCCGCGTACTCGAACTCAGCCGCATCCTTGCGGGCCCCTGGGCGGCGCAGACCCTCGCAGACCTCGGCGCGAGCGTCATCAAGCTGGAGAAGCCCGGAACCGGCGACGACACGCGCAGCTGGGGGCCCCCCTTCGCGAAGCGCGCCGGCGACGATCTCGACGGATCCAGCGGAGATGCCGCCTACTTCCTTTGCGCCAATCGCGGCAAGCGCTCGGTGACGATTGATTTCACCCGACCCGAAGGCCAGCAACTCGTGAGGGCACTCGCCCGGCGAAGCGATGTCGTGATCGAGAACTTCAAGGTCGGCGGGCTCGAAAAATACGGACTCGATTACGCCTCGCTGCGCGCCGACAACCCGGGTCTCGTCTACTGCTCGATCACGGGTTTCGGCCAGACCGGCCCCTACCGGGAACGCCCCGGATACGACTTCCTGATCCAGGGCATGTCGGGCTTGATGAGCATCACCGGCGAACCCGACTCGGTGCCCGGTGGCAAGCCCGTGAAGGTCGGCGTCGCCGTGACGGACGTGCTCACGGGCCTCTATGCGGTGATTGCGATCCAGGCCGCTCTCGCGCATCGCGTCAACACCGGAGAGGGTCAGCAGATCGACATCGCGCTACTCGACGTCCAGGCGGCGTCGCTCGCCAACCAGGCGCTCAACTATCTGGTCTCGGGCCACGCACCGGGTCGGCTCGGAAACGCCCATCCGAACATCGTGCCCTACGAGGCCTTCCAGACTTCGGACGGCTACATCATCCTCGCAGTCGGAAACGACAGTCAGTTTGCGCGCTTCTGCGAAGTCGCGGGAGCGCGCGAGTTCGCCGACGACGTGCGATTCGCCACCAACCCGAACCGGGTCGAAAACCGGAGCGCCTTGATTCCCCTGCTCGCAGGTTGGATGCGGGCGCGCTCCAGCGCCGATTGGCTCAGCGCGCTCGAGCGAGCCGGTGTGCCGTGCGGGCCGATCAACGACATCGAACAGCTCTTCGCCGACCCGCAGGTGAGGGCGCGCGGTCTGCGGATTGCGATCCCGGATTCCGATCGAGCTGCAGGAGACGGCGGAACCTCACAGCCGGGTGTTGCCTCGCCGATCCGCTTGTCGCAGACGCCAGTCCGGTACGAACTCCCTCCTCCCCGCCTCGGCCAACACACCGACGAAGTCCTGCGAGACGAACTCGACCTCGACGCGGCCGCGCTGAATCGCCTGCGGGCCTCGGGAGTCATCGGAGGCTGACCGGCCCGACGACGACGCACCGCTGCAGCCACGCGAACGCGGGCCGGGCGATCCGAAGTCGTTTCGGGCCCCGCAAGGCCGCGCGGCCGAGAGCCGGACTTTCGAGGCGTGCCTCTCGGATCCGGCGTCGGGGCATGCGAGCGCACTGCAGGTCGCTGCGCTTCAGGTTCCCGCGAGTCGATCGAAGATCTCGTCGACATCGCGCGTGCCTTCCCAGCGATCCGCTGGCTCCGCCTGGATCTTCCCGATCAGCGCAGTGCAGATCGCCTGGGCTTCGGCCACGCCACGACTTTCCAGCTCTCGCGGAACGACACTGGACAGGATCACGCAGAACTGCCTCCGGGTGACCGTCCTGGGTTCGAGGCCAGAATCCTTGAGCACGAGCCGCAGGGTGCCGCGCGACTCGAGACGATCGAGAGGCGTGCACTGCTCGAGCAGGTCGGCGACGAAGTTGAAGAGGTCATCCGACACCGATCAATTATCCCCTGCCCCACTCCCACCAGCATCGGTAACGAGCTTCCGATAGAAGCGGGGCGGAAAGAAGACGAGCCCGATCAGTGCGATCGAGACCAGCTCGAGCGCGCCAGACAATCCGTCGAGGAGCGCGGAAAACGCATGGTTGGTTTCGAAGTCCGCGTACATGCGCAGCAGCACGAGTGATACGACGACCTGAACGGCGCCGAAGGACGCCCAGAGCAGCAGGCGGTTGCAGACGATCCGCTCACACAATCCCAATCGCTGACGCCGGAGCGACGAGCGGTACTGCGAGAATGCCTCCAGCCCCGCCCACCCGAAGGGAATCGTGTATCCCACCCATTCGAACCAGAAAAATGGATTTCCGACGGAGAACCCCTCCCAGTCACCCACCACCGCGGAGCCGCCCACGCCGACGACGAGCAGCGCAGACGTCGCGTAAATCATGCCCGTCGAGAATCGACTCTGGCGGCGGAAGACGTCTCGGGTAAACAGCGCGGCAAAGATCGGAGCCGGGATGTAGCTGACGCGGCCCGCGAAATTGAACGGTGTCCAGAGCGCTTCGATCGCGACGATGAGCGGAACGAGGTAGAGCGCGTAGGAGATCGCCGTGAAGAAGAACAGGTTCGACAGCAGCCGCTCGGGCCGCTCGCCGGTCTGGGAGGCGCGCCGCGCCAACCGGGCGCTGAGGATCAGATAGAAGATTGCGGCGATGAGTTGACCAATCCATGCGCCGTCGAGCACCAGGTTCACCCCCTTGCGCCCGACAATGGATATATTTGCGAAGAGACCGACCGTAGGGACCGACCGCGCGTCAGGCGCTCAATGGACTGATCGGAGTTTCACCCTAGTCGCTGAAGGGCAAATTTGCTCGGCAGGGCCGCGCCCGCGCGCCTGGTGGCCCATTTTCTGGTTCGGTCGGAATTCTACTGCTGGACTGGAGCGGGCCCGTTGAGCCAGCGCCGGTAACCGGCGGGCGGGAAGAACACCAGCCAGATCAGTGCGACGGGCACGATCTCGAGCCAGCACACCGCCAGCCCCACCGAAGCCGACCACGCCCCGGCCCGCTGATAGACGACGTCCTGGCCGATGACGACGATTTCCAGCGTTGCCCAGAGGACGCCCGCGAGCCCCCAGAGCAGGTAGCGGTTGCAATCCAGCGGCTCGCAGAGTCCCAGCTTGCGGCGCTGCCGCGCGCGCGCGTAGTGGGAAAATCCCTCGGCACCCATCCAGACCAGCGGGGCGGCGCCGCACGCCCACTTCGGCCAATACCAGGGATTGCTGATCGGATCCCCGCCCAGCCAGTCGCCCAGCCACAGCGAGCCCACGAGTCCGGCCAGCAGACCGATGACGACTGCGGCGACGAGCCAGCGCGCCCAGCCCTCGCGGCTGCGAAACACACTGCGCGTGAAGAACGCGAACGCGATCGTACCCAGGTACATCACGGACACGGACGAAAAGCTGATCCAGGGCGGGGGTTGCGCGCCGCGATTCGCGAACACGACGAACGCGTCGAAGACCAGGTAGCTCAGCCCCCACGAGAACAGCGTCAGGCTCAAGAGCCGTTCGGGAAGCTGGCGCGATTGCCAGCTGAGCCGGTAGAGCTTCGCTGCCATCAGCAGATAGACGATCCCCGCGACGATTTCACCGATGAGTGTGTAGAATTCCAAGCCGGGTCAGCCTCTCTCCAGGGTCGAAGTGTGGCCCGCGCCCTCGATCCAGCGCTGGTAGAAGCCGGGCGGAAAGAATGCGATCCACATCATGACGAGCGAGCTGATCGAGGTCGCCGAATAGAGATAATCCCAGCCCGGCGTGAAGAAGCCATCCTGTTCGAACGCCGCGTACTGTCCAACCGAAACCAGATTCGCGAACAGCTGCAGCGCGGCAAAAGACGCCCAGAGCAGCAAGCGGTTGCAGACGAGGGCTTCACAAAGCCCGACCCGCACGCGCCGCCGCGCCTGGATGTATTCCAGCGTGGCTTCGACACAGGTCCAGGTCACGGGGACGGAATATCCCGTCCACTCCAGCCAGAACCAACCACTGCCGATCGAAAAGCCCTCCCAATCGCCGGACATCGCAGAACCCCCGACACCGACGCTGAGCAGGACAGCTGTCCCGCAGGCGATCCATCGACTCCAGCGCTCCTCCGAGCGAAAGACGCGCTGCGTAAAGACTGCCACCAGGATGAACGCGATGACGTACGAAATCCGGGCCGAAAAATTGAGCAGCGTCCACGACGCCTCGAAGAAGGAGAGCACGGCGAGCGAATAGAGCAGCGAGCCGACCCCCATCAGGCAGAAGGACGCCCCGAGCAGCCGCTCCGGGATCTCCCGGGTGCGGCCGCTCAAGCGCAGCAACCTCGCGCCCGCGATCAGGTAGACGAGGCTCGCGATCAGTTCGCCGGTCGTGGCGCTTTCTTCCATCAGCCAATTTCTCGCCGCGCAACCGCGCCGCGCACCCGAGCCAGCCTTTCGATGCGTCGAAATCCGCTTCGCATCAGGCTGGTTCCGAGGGCGTCGTCCGGGGCTCGGCTTCGATCCAACGCCGGTAGAAGCCGGGGGGAAAGAACGCAAACCAGATCATCGCGACCGAGCTGTTCGAGAAGACGCCGTAGAGCAGGTCCCATCCCTCGGTAAAGACACTCGCCTGCTCGAAGGCCGCGTACTGGAAGGCGACCACGATGCTCAAACCAACCTGCAGCGCACCGAACATTCCCCAGAGCAGCATGCGATTGCAGGTGAGCGGCGCGCAGAGGCCCAGCCGCACGCGACGCCGCGCCTGCCGATACTGGATCAACGCTTCGAGGCCGGTCCAGGCGACGGGTAGCGTGTAGCCCGTCCACTCGAGCCAGAACCAACCGCTGCTCGGCGAGAAGCCCTCCCAGTCGCCGTTCAGCACCGATCCGCCCACCCCGACGCTGTGCAGGGCGCCAATTCCGCAAACGAGCCAGCCCGCCCAGCGCTCGCTCGGGCGAAAGACGCTTCGCGTGAACAGCGCGAACAGGATCGAGACGGGGATGAAGGTGGTGCGCCCCGCGAACACGAACGGGGTCCAGAGCGCTTTGAAACCGTCTGCATACGGGACCATGTAGAGCAGCAGCCCGATCCCCGAAGCGACGAATGCCGCGCCGAGAACGCGCTCGGGAAATTCGCGGGTGCGACGACTCAGCTTCCACAGGCGCACACCCGCGATGAGGAAGAAGATCGCGGAGAAGAGCTCGCCGATGTACGCGTGCCCATCCATTCCACCTCCCCTCGAATCTTACACTCCACCATGCACAGGAATGGCCACGGCCATACGTAGGGACTGTTCGGAATTCGGTCGCGGTCCCTTGAGGCAGCAATTAGCCCTCGAAGTGATTCAATCGAGTGGGATTGTGGGAATCGAAGACGGCGCAGAGACGGCTGTGGCGCCACCCGATCAGTCGGAAACCGACCCGGACTCGGCGCCAGCGTTGATCCAACGGGCATAGATCCTGGGTGGGAAGAACGCCAACCAGATCACGATCAGCGCCGCGAGTGTGGCGCTGCTGTAGAGAAGATCCCAGGTCGAGGTAAAAACGTTCTCGCGTTCGTATGCCGCGTATTGCCCGATCACGACGATGCAACCCAGAAACTGGATGCCGCCGTAGAGTGACCAGAGCAACATCCGATTGCAGACCGAAGGCTCGCAGAGACCGATGCTCACCCGCCGCCGCGCCTGGTGGTATTGCAGGAACGCCTCCGCAGCCGCCCAGCCAAACGGCAGCGTGTAACCCACCCACTCGAACCAGAACCATCCATTGCTGAGCGAAAAGCCCTCCCAATCGCCGACCGTGACGGATCCCCCCACACCGACGACCACCAGCGCGACGACTCCGCGCACGAACCATCTCGCCCAGCGTGCGTCGGGGCGGAAGACGCGTCTGGTGAAGACGGCGACGAGCGCGCAGCCGGGGATGTAGGTGACGCGTGCTGCGAAGAAGACCGGCGTCTCGACGGCGCTGAAGAACCGGATGTCCGGCAGGCTGTAGAGGATCCCCGAGGTACCGATCAGCATGAAACTGGCGCCGAGAAACCGCTCGGGCATCTCTGCCGTGCGAATGCTGAGCAGCACGAGCCGCGCGCCAGCGAGCAGGTAGATGACGCCCGCCGCCAATTCCCCGAGATAGGCGTTGCCCTCCATCGCACTCCTCGCAGAAGCGGACCATGCCCCGGCCCTCACTCCAGCCGATTGATGCACGTAGAGACGGAAGGTGGAGGCTCCTTGGCGAATCTTCGGCACCCCCGAGCGGAGCCTTGAGTGGCAACCCCCGATCCGGGGGATCGCGTCCGACCTCCGGGGATCACGCGCTGCCTCCCGGAATCACGCGCAGCCTCCGAGGAATTTCGCCCAGCTTTCGGGGATAACTCCTAAATCCGGGAGAAACCACCCCTAACACGAGATCGCAATTTCCAACCCAGGGCCACGCAGCGGGTCAATCGGAGCCGACATGACCTAGACTTCCGGGCGGCGAAGAGGCCCCACGCAGAACCCGATCGTCACGAGGCCAGGCGGACAGATCCCATGACGACAGGCAAGAAGATTGCGGTGTTTCCGGAGCCGGGCGCGATCGGGCCGGTCATGAACCTCGTGGGCATCTGTCAGGCGCTGCGCGAACGCGGACACGATTGCGTGTTCATCCTCGACCCGGGGCTCGCAGGCAGCGTGACCGGCTATGGGTTCGAAGAGCAGCTGCTCTCCTGCATGGAACCGATGACTCCAGAAGCATCCGCGAGGTACTGGGACGACTTCATGCAGAAGTTCCTGCCGAGCTTCCGGACGTCACCCTACGAGCAGATCTCCACCTACGTCCGGGCGTGTTGGGAGGCGATCGCCTCCACTTCGAAATGGTCGGTCCGCAATGGCCTCGGCGAACTGCTCCGGCGGATCTCGCCCGATCTGATCATCAACGACAACGTGGCGCTGTATCCCGACACCGAGCGGGCCGGTTGCCCCTGGGTTCGGATGATCTCGTGTAGTGAGAACGAAATCCCCGACCCGGACATCCCGCCGCATTTTTCCGGCTGTGGCGAAAACGACCGCAGCTGCTTCGAGCGATTCCGGGAGCGCTTCCGCGAGGAAGTCGAACCCATCCATCGGGAATTCATGGATTTCATCGAGTCGTGCGGGCACGAGCGGCTGCCCTTCCCCGAATTCGTACTCCCGTCGCCCCATCTGAACCTGCTGCTCTACCCGAAGCCGCTGCACTTCAAGCGTCGCAATCCACTCGACCCGCGGAAGTTCGTCTACCTCGATGGCTGCGTGCGGACCGAGGTCGAGCCCTACGCGGTTCCGCGTTTCGCGAAGAACGAGGGGGGACCGCTGATCTATTTCAGCTTCGGGAGCCTCGGGGTGGCGGACGTGGAACTGATCAAACGCATGATCGGCGTGCTCGCCGAGACGCCCTACCGGGTACTCGTCAACGTCGGCAGCTATCTCGACCAATACGCCGAACCGCCCGGCAACGTCCAGCTTGCTGCGTGGTACCCACAGGCCGCCGTCCTGAATCATTGCGACGTCGTCATCCAGCACGGCGGAAACAACACCCTCAACGAGACGCTCTACTTCGGCAAGGCCCCGCTCGTGATGCCGTTCGTCTGGGACGGCCACGACAACGCGCAGCGGATGAACGACACCGGGCATGGAATCGGCATGCACCGCTACGAGTGGACCGACGATGAATTGCTCGGAAACATCGAGCACCTGCTGACCGACCCGGCGATCCACGCCCGGCTGAAGCAGACCAGTGCCTACATGCAGGCACACGACGGCCGCCGAGAGGCCGCGCAGCGCATCGATGCGCTGCTCGAATCATCGAACTGACGCCAGGAACGGGATTCAAAATCGCGTTCGAATGCCTGCCCGGGGCCGAATCCCGGGAGCGCGAAAGCCGACCGCCTCCGCGTAATTCGCATCGAAGAGGTTGTCGACCTCGAGGTAGAGGCTGACGTGCTTGCGCACGCGCCACGCAGCCGACAGATCCACCCGGCCCCAGGGATCGAGCGTCACCCGGCCGGTCGGCACCGACGAATCCTTGACCGACCCGACGATCAGCGCCGCTGTGCGAATCGTCACGGACTTGACCGGAGTCCAGACCAATGTCAGCGCTCCCTGCCAACGCGGCCGATTCAACAGGTCGTCCCCGGTGTCGCGAATGTCCGTATCCGTGAAGGTCAGATTGCCGTCGAGATCGAGCGTGTCGAGCAGCCTCGCGCTCAACTCGAATTCGAATCCCCGAGACACCACCCTGGAGCGATTTTCGAGCCGCGGAAAAGGATCCGGAACAAAATCGATCAGGTCCTTCACCTCGATTTCGAAATACGCGATGCGCCCATCGATGCGGTCCTTCCAGAAGCTGCGGCTCAGCGCGAGATCCCAACCCTTGCTGCGCTCCGCGACGAGATCGGGATTGCCCACCACGGGACTGGCGAGCGAATAGAAGGCAGGCAGCTTGAATCCCTCGCCCCAGCTGCCTTTCACCACGAGATCGACGACTGGAATCGGATACTCGACGCTCACGCGGGGCGTGACCTCCGACGAGCTTTTGTCCGGAAAATCGATCCGCACACCACCGTAGACGATCAAACCGCAGCCGCTGCGCCAATTCAGTTCCGCAAACGGGCCACCCACTACGCGGTCGAGTTTGAATCCCGCCGGCAGCGTGTACGGCGGATTGGTGGATACCAGCTGGCCGTTGCTGGAACCGTCCTCCCAATAGACGTCCCCGCCGGCGCTGAGCGAGAGGCCTTCCATCGGCTTGACGGTGTTTCGAAGCGAAATCGCGTAATGGTCGAGTTCGTTGCGGCTCGACTCCGAAGGGATGTCGATCGGCATTCGAACCCCAGCCGCGATGCCTGGCGAATCGAGATCTTCCCGTCGGTGGCGGTAGTCGAAGCCGAGCGCGTAGTCGATCCAGCGACCGTGCTTCTGGGTGGCGTCGACGTGCAGGTCGACTTCCCGGATGTCGCGGTCTTCGAGCCTGCGAATCACCGCGTATTCTTCGCCGCCGCTGTCATCGGGAAAGGATTCGCTCCTCGAGTCGGCGAAGCGAAGCCCGCTCCGCAACGAAGCGCCGGCTGGAAGCTCGAGGCCAACGCCTGCCTTGATGTTGCCGCCGCGGTATTCCTGATCGTCCGGCGGGTCCCCCTCGTCGACCCACGCGCCGGCCAGCGACAGATCTGCGATTCCCACGCGTCCGCGCGCCGCTCCCGCAACGCGATACACCCCCCAGCGCCCGCCACTTCCATCGAGAATGAATTCCCGTGCGTCGCGCCCGGTCCGCGTGATGATGTTGACCACGCCCGCAATCGCATCGGAGCCGTGCACGGCCGAAATCGGCCCACGGCTGATCTCGATCCGCTCCACACCGGCCGGATCGAGCGTCGACAGATCGAACGATCCCCCCCGATTGTTCATCGGATCATTCATCCGCACTCCGTCGATCAGGATCAGCGTCTGGCTGGGATCGAGGCCGCGCATGTAGATCGAGGCGCGACCGCCGCGAGAACCCGGCTGCTCGACGTGCATACCGGGTACGCGGCGCAGGATGTCCACCACACTGGTGTAATGGCCGCGCTCGATCTCTTCACGCCCGATCACGCTGAGCGTGCCGGGGGCGGAGTCTGCCGGAAGCGGTTCGCGCGAAGCCGTGACCACCACGGGCTCCAGTCGATGTACCGCGGGCTCCTCCTCCGACACCGCCGGGCTCTCTGCAAGAGCCTGCGCGGAAGACAGGGCGACGGCCAACAGAGCAATTCCGCGCACGGATCCGTCGCCTCGGGAAGTCGCAGCGCGCCATACACTCGAAAAAATCATCCGCACCCACCCGAAGCAGTCGTCAGCATCGGCTCGAAGGGGCCGTCGGCATCAGCGAGCAGCGCGGTTGAACCAGACCTCCAGCGCGGCCCCACCTTCCTGTTCCTTGATCTCCCAGGCGTTGTTGACGGGAGCGACGATGTCGGGACGGCCGTCGCGATTGAAGTCGAGCACGGTGACGCCGGTGTGCCGCGGATGATTGATCTCGATCGACCACGGGATCCAGTCGTCGTCCGTGCGTTCGAACCAGATGATCGAATCCACGCGCATGTGACCTTCGGGTAGGGGTTGGGTGAGTTGGGGAAGGAAACCGCTCGCCACGACGTCGAGGTCGCCGTCGCCGTCGAAATCCGCGGCCTCGGCGCGATGCGCGCCGTACAGGGTGCCGATCCGGTGGGGTTCGAATTCATCTCCGCCGCGGTTTTCGAGCCACATCACGCCCTGGTAGGGCTTGAACGCGAAACCGTCGTCGAGTGTATCGCCGTGCGCGAGCAGGAAATCGAGGTCGGAGTCGCCGTCCAGGTCGACCGCCTCGAGATTGCTCATCCCCCAATTCGGATGGGGCGCGCGGTACAGGATGTGTTCCTGATAGCCCTTCCCTTTCGCAGCGGCAATCTTCGCGCTCGGCTCACTTGACGCCGAGCCGTCGACGCTTGCCGTCGCATCACTGGCTTTTTTCGTCGCCTCACCGGTCTTTTCCGTTGCATCACCGGTCCTTGCCGTTGCATCAGGATAGAAGGCCGATACGTACTCGTATTGCTGCGCAAACGCGACCGCAAAACCGGGGCCCTGGTCGGGCTGCCGCGCCGGCAGCGGAACCACGGAGACCGCACCCGCGCGCGAAACGACCGTTTCCCGGCGAAATTTCAACGGACCGTCGGCCGCGGTTTCGTTGTACAACAGATAGATGCCACCCGCCTTTCGCCAGCCGAACGAGGCCACGACGACGTCGAGATCGCCGTCGAGATCGAGATCGAGCGGGCGCGCGTCGGCCAACCGGCCCACACCGTCGAAGATCGGCTCGAACGCGAAACTTCCTTCGGGCGACTGCACGGCGGCGACCACGCGGCCCGCCAGCTCGTCGCTCAAGCCCATGAAGCCGAGATCGCTCACCACCAGATCCATCCGGCCATCGCCGTTGAGGTCGCCGGGAATCGCGCGCACCGGGTGGCCCGAACGGCCGATCCGTTGCGGCCCCTTGGAGTAGGAGACCAGGTAGACGTCGCCGTTGACCATATCGACCGCGGAAAGCACGAAGTCGCGGCTGCCGAACTGACCCGCTTCGAGGCGCCCCACCGTCGCAATCGCCGGAATGCCGCCAGAACCCAGCGCGAGCGCGCGCTTGCGAAATTGGATCGGACCCTGGCCGGGTCGGGTGATCGAACGCGGCAACGCGTAGACGTCCGGTGACTTTGCGGCGTACCACTCGACGACTTCTCTCAGCGAGAACCCGATCGGCGACCCACCGAACTCGGGTGGCAGGGTGTTCACGATCTCGCGCATGGCGACGATCTGGTCTTCCCACAACTCGCGCGGCAGGATCTCGGGATCGGGGAAGAGGTGGCAGCGCATGCAGGCTACGCGCACCCGGAGATCGACCTCGCTCGCGTCCTTGGCGAAGTTCGTACCCGATTCGCCGTAATACCCGGTGTGACGAATCTCGACGAAGTCACCGATGCCGCCCGGACTGCTGGCGGCGAAACCGACGCCGACCCAGTCTCCAAACGACGGCGTCGTCGCGGAGCCATCTCCATTCGTATCTCCGTACGCGGTATCGTCCTTGTAGGAGGTCAGAACGATGGGTTGCTCGGCCGTGCCCGTTGCGACGAGCGTCCCGCGCACGATCAGTTCCCGGGAGACGGAATCCGCCTTCACCACGACACCGGGTGACAGCGTCAGTGTGACCTCCTCGGCAACCGTCACGTCATCGGTCATCACATAGGGGTTGCCACTCGGGTCCCAGGTCGCATCGGATCCGATCACACCCGCAACGGGCGTGAGCGCGCGCGCAGCGCTCGCCGCGCCGAGCGCAACCGCGATCGCACAGCCCGCGATGAGCGCGCGGAGATTCCGATTCCGGGTCGCTGGAATCACGGGCAAGACCTCGAGGCGCGAATGGGGCGCGCTGTTCGGTTGGCGCGACGTGCTATTCGGAAGCTGCCGGGGCATTCCCGGCTTCACGCCGCTGTGCGCGAAGTCCCTCGATCGAAGCGAGCGTCTCCTCGGCCTCGGGCGCCTTCAGCCACTCGGCCCAGTGCGCATAGCGGAGGCTCTCCTCGAATTTCCCCTGATCGGCGAGGATGCGCGCGAGTTCGATCGCCGCGGCCGACTCGCGAGGGTGTTCGGCGAGAACGGCCGCGAAACGCGCCTGCGCGGCTGCGGCCCGGCCCGCGCCGAGTTCGAGCTTCGCGGCGGCGAGTGCAGCATCCGCATCCCCGGGGTCGAGTTCGGCGGCCCGTTCGTAGAGGGCCAGCGCCGCATCGACGTCGCCCGCTTCGGCCGTGAGCGACGCGAGACCGACCAGCGCCTCGACGTGTTTCGGCTCCAGCTCGAGCGCGCGATCGAACGCCGCGCGCGCCTTCTCGGGCGACCTGCCCGCGGCGCTCAGCACCTGGCCATTGAGTTCGTTGAACACGGCGGCCTCGGGATGCGCGCCGAGCGCGCTGCCAATCTGCTTCTCGGCCTTCTCGTGCTCTCCCAGCGTGGCCAGGTTCATGAGCAACACGCGCAATGCCGGCGCATTGATCGGATCCGTGAGATCCAGGTCCGACTCCTCGACGGTCTTCACGGCCACCACGGCTCCATCGGGGCTGCTCTCGGCGAGCAGCGTCGCGTGTTCGGCCACCGCCGTCCCCGCTTGCTCGGGTATTTCGGAGAGGCGGGTGAGGCCCTCGCTCGCGATTCCGTAGCGGCGCGCTTTGTGGGCGACGCGCACCGCGATGAGCGTGCCTTCGACGTCGTCCGGATGGGCTTGCATGTAGCGCTGGATCGAGTCGAGCGCGTCGGCGAAATAACCGCGCGCGTAATAGAGCTCGGCCAGTTCCAGCGCGGCTCGCGTGCGAGCCGGGTTTGCCCGGATCGACTCGCGGTAGTCGGAGATGGCGCGTTCGAAGTCTCCGGTGCGCTCGGCGGCCTGGCCCGAGAGAAAACGCGCCGCCGGATTGTTCGGCCAGAGCAGGATGCCGGCTTCGAACGCGGCGAGCGCGCCGGCCGGATCGCCCTGGGCGAGCAGAATCCGCCCGAGGATCAGGTCGCGCAGTGCGGACTGCTCGAACTTCTCCGCCAGACTGCGCGCTTTGTCGAACTGCTCGGCCTGGACCAGCGTGTCCGCATACGCGAAGAGCAGCGTCTCCGGAGGGTCGGGGCTCAGCGCGAGCGCGTGATCGAAGGCTTCGAGCGCCTTGTCGAATTCGTCGCGTCCCACGTGGAAATCGGCGAGCGCGAACCAGGCGGTCGTGGAGGGTCGCTCCTCGGCCTCCGCACGCAGCAGGCGCTCTTCTTCCCCAGCATCGCCGGCACGCTTCATCCGCTGGACGATGGCCATGCGAAAGACGCTGTTTCCACTGTCGTCGAATGCCTTCTGGAGAATCTCGAGCGCGCGATCCGGCTGGCCGATCATCTCGTAGTAATTCGCTGTCTCTTGTACGACCATCGGGTGCACGGGGAACTGTTCGAGACACTCGCCGTATTGGGCCTCGGCGACCTCGCTATCCCCCTTCTCGAACGCAAACATGCCGCGCGCGACGCACAACGTCGCGCGAAGCGACGGGTCGACTTCCTCGTCCGAGTTTGCGAACCGCTCGCGCGCAGCCTCGATTGCGATTTCTGCCTCGTCGATCTTTTGCAGTGCGATCAGTGCAGTCACCCGGGGAACCATCACGGGGATGTTGGTGGGGTCGAGTTCGAGTACCCGCTCGATGTCGACGAGTGCATCCTCGTTGCGACCAGTCGCCTGGTAGGCCTGGATGCGAAGAACCATCGCGGGAATGTTCTCGGGCTCGAGTTCGAGCACCTCGTTGATGACCGGGATG
>Ga0210102_1000179_pt1 | contig 18662 bp, 15 predicted proteins | sample RushOxbow_ThreeS_4_FD_185563 | JGI IMG/M metagenome (GOLD analysis project Ga0210102, IMG submission 185563) | Wetland microbial communities from San Francisco Bay, California, USA, that impact long-term carbon sequestration -... | ecosystem: Environmental > Aquatic > Marine > Wetlands ...
GCGGTCGAGGCGTTGAAGGGGCTTCTGGATCAGCTCCGGCTGCTGCGCTCCACCGCGTCGCTCCGGACTCAGGCTCGCACCCTGGAGCTGATCGCCGACCGCAGCACCGGCCCCCAGTCCCAGCGGGCGCGACTGGAGGCCGCGCAGGCGTACAGCGCGGTCGGCGATGGCGCCGGCGCCCGCCGGATGCTTTCCGGCATCGAGGATCGGCCCACCGTAGCCGGCGACCTTCCCGCCGGCGCCGCCACGACGCTCATCACCGTGCTGGCCGCCGAGGGCAAGCTGGACGAGGCCAGCCGGAAACTGGACCACCTCGCCCCCACGATCCCCGGCGACGAGCTGTCGGAGCTGCGTCGTGTGCTGGCGGAGGGATACATCAGGGCGGGTGACCTCGAGGATGCGGAGAAGACCCTGGGACAGGACAGCACGGTGGAGGGGCTCGCGCTGGCCGGACGGCTCCGACTCTACCGGGGGGACGTGGCCGGTGCTCTGGCGGCCTTCAAGATGGCGGGTCCCTACGCCGGAAGCCGGGCGGAGGCCACCCGGCGCACTACCCTGCTCGCGATGCTCCAGCCGATCGAGACCGATTCGCTGCCCGCCCTCGGCCACGCGCTGCTCCGGCTGGATCAGGGCGATACCGCGGCGGCCGCGGGCGAGCTGCAGCGAGTCGGTGCGGACCTGCCTCCGGCCAGAGGCGGGGCCGAGATCACCCTGCTGGCCGGCCGACTGGCCGCGTCCCGGGGCGAGACCGGCGTGGCCGAGCGGCTCTACCGGGATGCCGCGGCTCCGGAGGCCCCGGCTACCGCGCCCGCCGCCGAGCTGGCACTGGCGGAGCTGCTGCTGTCGACCCAGCGGACCGATGATGCAGTCGCCCAACTGGAGCATCTCATCCTGACTTATCCCGGCAGCGTGCTGGTGCCGCAGGCGCGCCGGCTGCTGGACCAAGCCCGCGGCGCGGTGCCCCGCACATGAGGCGCCGCGACTTCCTCGTCCGCGCCGGGGCCGGCGTGCTGGCGCTGGCACCGGGGCTGCCCGGCCGGTGGCGCCGCCGCGCCGCCGCGCCGTGGCTGCTGGTGCCGATGGACGACGCGCAGAGCGAGCACCTCAAGGCGTACGGGCTGGCGTTCCGGGTGCTGGAGCGGGGCGGACGGGGCGAGTGGTTCCTGAACTACCGGGGCGGCTCCTTCCTTCTACCCGCCGACTCCGCCACCAGCCGCGACGCCTCGCTCGCCGGTGTGCGCACCGAGCCGCTCGACGAGGGCGTCCTGGTGCGGATCCGGGGCGAGATCGCCGAGGGCAACATGGACGCGGTGCCGCTGGAGAAGGCGCCCAAGGTGGCGGTGTACGCACCGCCCAACGCCGCGCCGTGGGACGACGCGGTCACCATGGTGCTCAACTATGCCGGCATCCGGTTCGAGAAGATCTGGGATCCCGAGGTCATGGGCCAGAAGCTGAGGGAGTACGACTGGCTCCACCTCCACCACGAAGACTTCACCGGCCAGTACTCCAAGTTCTTCCTCAACTACGCCGGGGCGCCCTGGCTGGTGGACATGGTGGACCGCAACCGGGCCACGGCGCGCTCGCTCGGTTTCCCCTCTGTTCCCGCGGAGAAACGGGCGGTCGCGGTGGCGATCGCGCAATACGTGGAGCGCGGCGGATTCCTCTTCGCGATGTGCACCGCCACCGAGACGCTGGACCTCGCCCTGGCCGCGGACGGAGTGGACATCGCCGCGTCCTACGCCGACGGCACGCCCATGGCGCCCGATGCCTCGTCCCGGATGCGCTGGGACCGGGCGCTGGCATTCCAGAACGCCCGGCTGGAGCAGAGCCCGACGGTTCCGGTCTATTCCGATATCGACGGCCACCAGGTGAACTCGCCCGAGCGGCGCCAGCCGCTGGGCTCGTTCACCCTCTTCAACTTCAGCGCCAAGATCGACCCGGTGGCCACGATGCTGGTGCAGAACCACCGGCAGGTGATCCCCGACTTCTACGGACTCACCACCAGCTTCACCCGCCGCACGCTGAAGCCCAGCGTGACCGTGCTGGCCGACGAGCCGGGCGCGCCCTGGGTGAAGTACATCCACGGCGAGCGGGGCCAGGGCACCTGGACCTTCTTCGGGGGGCACGACCCGGAAGACCCACAGCACCAGATCGGCGACGCGCCGACGGACCTGTCGCTGCATCCCCACTCGCCGGGGTATCGCCTGATCCTCAACAACGTGCTCTTCCCCGCCGCCAAGAAGAAAGAGCTCAAGACTTGAGTGAGCGAATCGCCCCGGGCGTCCGGGCCTATCTCGCGCGGGAGATCGCCGCGGCGGGAGGACGGGAGGTCTCGTTCGTCGCCCGGGTTGACCGGGACGGCGTGATCACCGAGGCCCGCGCGGTGGCCCGGGGCACGGTCGGCCTGGTACTGGCCCTTCCCGGGGTGGCGCGCCGGGGCGAGATGCTGCTGCACAACCACCCGAGCGGCAACCTCGCCCCGTCGAGCCCCGATCTGGACGTGGCCGCCCGGCTGCACGACGGTGGGGTGGGGTTCGGGATCATCGACAACGGCGCGACCGAGCTCTACGTCGTGGTCGAGGTCCCCCGGGACCGCGCGGTGGTGGCGATCGATCCCTTCGCCGTGATCGAGATGCTGGGCGAGCGAGGACCCGTCGCCGCGCACCTGGGCCAGTACGAAGACCGCCGCAGCCAGCGGGACATGGCGGCCTACGTCGCCGACGGCTACAACGACGGCGGCGTGCTCCTGCTGGAGGCGGGCACTGGGGTGGGCAAGTCTTTCGCCTACCTGGTGCCGGCACTCGCCTGGGCCCGGGCGAACCGCGAGCGCACCGTGGTGAGCACCAACACCATCAACCTGCAGGAGCAGCTGGTGGGGAAGGACCTGCCGCTCCTGAGGGAGGCGCTCGGGGATGGGGACTACACCCCCACGTTCGCGCTGCTCAAGGGCTGGCGAAACTACCTCTGCCTCTCGCGCCTGCACCAGGCGGTGGGCGCGCAGCGCACGCTCCTCGAGCAGGACAAGCTGGACGAGCTGCTCGCGGTCGCCGAGTGGGCGGGCCATACCGCCGACGGGACGCTGAGCGACCTTCCGCTGGCGCCAAGCACCGAGGTCTGGGACGAGGTGAGCGCCGAGCCGGACCTGTGCGGGCGGCTCAAGTGTCCCCATTTCGACCGTTGCTTCCTGTTCCGGGCCCGGCGGCGGGCCGCGGAGGCGGACGTGGTGGTGGTGAATCACCATCTGCTGGCGGCCGACCTGTCGGTCCGCCAGGCGCAGGACAACTGGGAGGAGGCGGCGGTGCTGCCCCCCTATCGGCGGCTGATCCTGGACGAGGCCCATCATCTCGAGGAGGTCGCGGCCACCCACCTCGGTAGCCAGGTCACCAGCCGAGGGGTGCGCCGTCTGCTCAATCGGTTCGAGCGCAACGGGCGGGGCCTGGCCCCGACCCTGGCCCACGAGCTGGCGGGGCGGGACGATCTCCTCAGCCGCGCCAGCCTGGATCTTCTGCGGGAGCGCCTCCTGCCGGCGGTCGCCGACGCGCGCCGAGCCAGCGACGCCCTGTTCCAGCGCCTGGCGGACCGGCTGGAGAGCGCGCCGGTGGGACAGTTGCGCCTGGGCGACGACTTCGTCACGGATCCCATCTGGGACGAGGGACTGGGCTTCGAGCTCGACGCCGCACTCACCGGCTTCCGCGTGCTCCGGGAAACCGTCGAGGCGATCGCGGACCGGCTGGCGCAGGCGGACGACACCGAGCGGCGGGGCCAGCTCCTCCAGGAGCTCCGGGGGGTGATGCGACGCCTGGACGGGATCGCCGACGGGCTCAACCGCAGCCTGCGGCCGGTGGGAGGCGGCCCGCCGACGGTCCGCTGGATGGAGCGCACCCCGAGGGGAGGACAGGTCCAGCTCTCGGCGGTGCCGCTCGACCTCGCTCCGATCCTGCGGAAGCTCCTGTTCGATCGGCTGGACACGGTGGCGCTCACCAGCGCCACGCTCGCCGCCGGGGGCGACTTCGGCTTCCTCGAAACTCGGCTCGGGCTGGGCGGGGACGACTCACCGGTCACGGTACGAGAGATGTTCCCGTCGCCCTTCGACTACCCCTCCCAGTGCGTGTTCGGGATCCCCGACAACCTGCCGGAGCCCAGGGAAGACGAATCGGGGCACGGCGCCGCGGTGGTCCAGGTGGTCTCCGACCTGGCCTATGCCTCGGACGGCGGGATGTTCGTCCTCTTCACCAGTCACGCGTCGCTTCGCCGGGCCGCGGCCGAGCTCCGGGGCGTCCTGGGGGCCCGCTGGCCGATCCTGGTGCAGGGGGAGGCGCCGCGCGACGCCCTGCTCCGCCGGTTTCGCGCGGCGGAGAACGCCATCCTGCTCGGCACCGACTCGTTCTGGGAGGGCGTGGACGTGCCCGGCCGCGCGCTCCGCGCCCTGGTGCTCAACAAACTACCTTTCAAGGTTCCGTCGGAGCCGCTCACCGCCGCGCGGCTGGAGCGGCTGGCGGAGGAGGGACTCGACGGGTTCCTGCATTACCTCCTGCCCCACGCGGCGCTCAAGCTCAAGCAGGGCTTCGGTCGCCTGATCCGGAGCCGGACCGACGTCGGGGTGGTGGTGCTGCTGGACAGCCGGGCGGTGACAAGAGGGTACGGGGCCCTCCTGCTGGGCGGACTCCCGCGCGCGGAGCGGGTGATCGGCAGCTGGTCGCAGGTACGCACCCGGTGCGAGGACTTCTTCGCGCGGCACGGCTTCGGGGCGGCGGTATGATCCCGGTCCGCCCGTCGAAGATCGTCGCCGTGGGCCGGAACTACGTGGAGCACGCCCGGGAGCTGGGCAACCAGCTGCCCGAAGTCCCGCTGCTCTTCTTCAAGCCGCCCAGCGCGCTGATCGGGAACGGTGACGCCATCGTCCTTCCGCGCGTCTCCCAGAGAGTGGAGTTCGAGGGCGAGATCGGGGTGGTGATCGGCAGTCGGATCCGCGCCGTGTCCCCCGAGGAGGCGGTCGCGGCCATCGAGGGCTATACCTGCCTCAACGACGTCACCTGCCGGGACCTGCAGAAGACCGATGGGCAGTGGGGCCGGGCGAAGGGATTCGATACCTTTTGCCCGGTGGGTCCCCGGGTGGCGTGGGGACTCGACTGGCGAGACCTGGAGCTGATCTGCCGGGTGAACGGCGAGGTAAGGCAGCGGGCGCGGGCCACGATGATGCACTTCTCCATTCCGGAGCTGGTGTCGTTCATCAGCGGCATCATGACCCTGGAGCCGGGCGACCTGATCGCCACCGGCACGCCGGCGGGCACCGCGCCACTCCGTCATGGCGATCTGGTCGAGGTGGAGATACCGGGTGTTGGTCTGTTGTCTAACCCTGTGCAGGACAGCGAGATCTGATGATTGAGTTCAGCCAACGTCTCAAGACCCTGCCGGGTTACCCGCTGGCCGAGATCCCGGTCCTCAAGCGTCGGTTGGTCGAAGCCGGCGTGGACGTCATCGACCTGGGCGCCGGGGACAACGACGCCGCGCCCCCGGCCGTCGCGGTGAGCGCGATGACCAAGGCGCTGGGCGACTCCGCGTACAGCAAGTACGGCTTCCAGCAAGGGCTGCCCGCCTTCCGGCAGGCCGCCTCCCGCTGGGTCGAGCGCCGCTTCGGTTTCCACTTCGATCCGGTGAGCGAGTTGCTGCCGCTCATCGGCTCCAAGGAGGGACTGTCGCACCTGCCGTTCGCGGTGGTGAACCCGGGCGACGTCACCATCGTCCCCGAACCGGGTTACCAGGCCTATCTGGGCGGGTCGTTGCTGGCCGGGGCCGAGCCGTACATCGCGCCGCTCCGCCCGGAAAACGACTTCCTGGTCGAGCTGTCCCAGGTGCCTGAGCCGGTGCTCCGCCGGGCCAAGCTGGTGTTCGTGAACTACCCCAACAATCCGACCGCAGCGGTGGCGACAGCGGAGTACATGCAGCGCACGGTCGCGCTGTGCCGGCGCTACGGGATCCTGCTGGCCTACGACAACGCCTACTGCGATCTGACCTACGACGGGTACCGGGCGCCGAGCATCTTCGAGGTACCCGGCGCGCGCGAGGTGGCGCTGGAGTTCTTCTCGCTCTCCAAGAGCTTCTCGATGACCGGCTGGCGGATCGGTTTCGTGGTGGGGCGGCCGGAGCTGATCGGCGCGCTGACCCGGGTGAAATCGTACGTGGATACGGGGCCGTTCCTCGCAGTCCAGAAGGCCGGGGCGGCGGCGCTCGACCGCGCGGAGGAGCTGGTGGAGCCGATCCGGGCCGAGCTGGAGCGACGCCGAGATGGGGCGGTCGCCGGGCTCCGGCAGGCGGGATTCACCCTGGAGTCACCCAAGGCCGCGATGTACCTCTGGGTGGCACTCCCGGCGGACCTGCCGTCGGCGGTCTTCGCCCGCCGGGCGCTGGAGGATACGGGCACCGTGGTCCTGCCCGGCAGCGCGTTCGGGCCGTCGGGCGAAGGGTTTTTCCGTATCGCGCTCACCGTCGGTGTGGAGCGGCTGCGCGAGGCGGCGGTCCGGTTGGGTCGGACCTTCGAGGCCGCCCCCCGAGGGGCGCTTGCCACGACCGCTTGATCTGAGCGGATTGCCCCGGAGCGGTCGCCGGCGGCCCTGGCTCGCGATCGGAGCCAGTGTCGCGGCGCACGTGGTCCTGGTGCTGGTCTTCACGATCGAAGCTCGGCTGCCCGAGCTGCCCCGGCGGGAACCGGGGCTCATCGTGCTCGCGCCGCTCGCAAAGGGACCCGCCGAAGTGGAAATGAGATATCAGCGGGGCAGGGCGGCGCCGGGGCAGCGGGGCCGGAGCCGGGAGCTGGGCGTCGAGCGCCCCACCCGCCCGCCTCGCCAGCCGGCGACGCCGCCGGCCGAAGCGGCTCCGGTCGCTCCGCCGTCTCCTGCGCCCGCCGACACCGGCCCGGCCGCCCAGCCGCCCCGCAGTCCATCGGGGATCGAGCTGATCCGCCCCGGACTCGCCCAGGGGCGGCTCTGGGTACGTCCGCTGCCGCTGCCGCCCAAAGAGCTGGCGAGCCGGCTCAGCCGGAAGGACCATGCCCAGCTGGTGGACAGCGCGGTGACGGCCATCGTGCAGGCCTACCTCGACTCGATCGAGAGCGATCCGGCCTCGCGGCACGCCGGGCTCCCCAGCTGGACCACGCAGATCGCCGGCAAGAAATTCGGGCTCGATTCCTCCCACATCTATCTCGCGGGTCTCAAGATTCCGGCCGCGGTGCTGGCCCTGCTGCCGATCCCGGCCGGCAACATCGATCAGAACCGGGCCTACAACCATCTCCTGGAAATGCGGGCCGATCTGCAGTACGCCGCGCAGCGGTCGCAGAACCTCGAGGAGTTCAAACAGATGATCCGGGACATGCGGTTGCGGAAGGAACGGGAGCGGGAGTTCGAGAAGAACCAGCGCACCGCACCACCGCCGCAGGAGCCGGCGACGCCGTGACGCATGCTGGAGGCAGGATGAAACTGGTGGACCCCGAGGAGACCGTGGTTCTGGTGACCGGAAGCTCGCTCACGGCGGAGGAGCGGGACCGGCCGCGCGCCCATCGCCTCAAGGCAGAGATCGATCGCCGCGGGGCGGGGCACGCCTACCGGCGCGCGGTGGTGGTGGGCGATGCCTGGTATCTCCAAAACCAGCTGCTGCAGTTCAATCCGACGATCGCCATCGGCGGACCGGGGGTAAACGGAGTCACCGGCGAGTTCACCGGGATCCTGCCCACAGTCTACGCCCGGGAGGACCGGATCTTCGTGCAGGCCGATCTGGAGGGCGAGGTCAAGCGGGTGGCGCTGTGGGGAGCGGATGCCGCCGCCACGGCCGCGGCGGTGGACCTGTTCGAGGCGGAGGGTCTGGCCGACCTGCTGGAGCGGATCTGGCGGTTCCGCGCCGGGCTGCTGGTGTAGGCCGGACTCAGAGGCCCAGCAGGTCCGCGAGCGCCCGGTCCACCACCTCGGAGGTATCCCCGTCGATGATCTTCCGGAGCACGTCCACCGCCTCGAGCGGCAGGCTCTCGGGGTGGACCCGATCCCGCTCGTAGCGGACGATGTGGCCCAGTGGAATCGGCGCCACCCGCGGCTCGCCGGCTTCCTCTCCCTCCTCCTCCACCGACGCCTCGTAGGACGAGCCCGGCACGCTCGTGGCCCAGGGCTCCTCGGGCTCCTCCTCCTCCTCCGGCAAAGGGACCATCGCGTACAGCTGGCACTGTAGCCCCGGCGGCGCGGCCCGCGCCACCAGGACTACCTGCACCGGGTCGGCGAAGATCTCGTACTGGGTGATCTGTTCCCACGCCTCGGGAGGCATGACCGACCGGGCGATCAAGCGTCCGTTGCGGTAGCTGCCCATGCAGACCATCCCTTCGGGCACGCGGTCGTCCTCGACCAGCCCCACGCTGAGCTGCACGGGGCTCTCGGTCGCGGCGATCGCCGCCGGCGCCGGCGCGCCTCCGCCGGATTCGGGACCTTCGGGCTCGCTCGTCATGCAGAATCAGTAGGGGGATGGCCGTCGGCGGGCAAGCCACGGCCTGGATCTTCATTCGGGCGGTAGAATGGCGCCGTCCTCGGTTACCCTCGCCGCCGTCCCGGGGAAATCCTCCGTGGAGAGCCGGCGCACCAGCTCGAGCGCCGCCCCCTCCGGGTCCGGCGACGGCCCCGCGCCCGGGAGCTGGATCATCGGTACCAGGCGGGCGCGCTGCAGCCCGCGCTCGGGCGCCAGCTCGAGCTGGAGGATGCCGGTGACGCCGAGCGGTCCCGAGAGGTTGAAGCCGCGCCAGGTCAGGAAATTGCCCAGCGAATAGGCGATCGGCCTCCCCCGATAGAGCTCGATCCCGCGCAGCACGTGGGGGCCGTGCCCGACGACCGCGTCGGCGCCGGCATCCACCACCGCGCGCGCCCAGCGACGGAGCTCGCCCCTCGGCTCGCGGGCCAGCGACTCGGCCGTCTCCGGCACGTGCAGCGCCCGCACTCCCTCGGCGCCCCCGTGGAAGGTCACCACCAGCAGATCAACCAGCGGACGGATCGAGTCCACCACCGCGGCGCTGCGGGCGACGTCGAGCAGGTCGTAGGCGAAGGGGTAGGTGCTGAATCCGATCAGTCCGACCGTGGTCACGCTGTCGCCGCGGCGAACGGTGTCGATCGCGATCTCACCGAGGGGGCCGTAGGGGCGGAGCCCCAGGCCTGCGAGGACGGCGGCCGACTCCGCCCGGGCCGCGGGCCCGAAGTCGTTGGCGTGGTTGTTGGCCAGGTTGAGGTGGGTGAACCCCGCCTCGCGGAGCCGCGGTGCCAGCGCCGGCGGCGTCAGGAAGGCGTAACAGAGACGGGGCGGCCCGGGACGGCCGCGCCGATGCCGCCGCCTGCGAGGCATGGTGTCCGGCGGCGGCGCGATGGTATCGGCCGCGGTGACCCGCCGGCCCCGAGGGTCGCACTTGTAGGTGGTGCCGCTGTCGCCCAGGACCCCCTCGAAGTTTCCCACGACGATGTCGCCGCGGAGCGCGTCCCGGGAGCGGTCGAAGAGCCCGCGGCCGGAGTCGCCGGGAACCCCACCGGGCAGGGTGAGCGTGCCGAGGTTGAGGTCGCCCACGAAGGCGAACCGCACCACGGCGAACGGCGGCCGTGCTGCGGGTCGTGAAGGCGCCGGCGCGGGTGGAATCGCCACCTCAGGAGGCCGTGCCGTATCGGGCGTGGGTACCGGTGCGGGTGGAGCAGGGGGCGGCGCGCCGGCGCAGCCCGCGAGGCCGGCCGCGAGGGCCGGCCCCACGATCCGGCGGATCACGCCTGGGCGGCGCGCGCCCCGCCGCCCTCGTCCCACCGGTCCGCGACATCGCGCAGCCGGGCGAGGGCGGTCACCCGGTCCACCACGGCGAGCAGCTCGTTGACCGGCTCGGAGACGGTGGACCCGGTCAGCGCGACCCGCACCGGCTGCATGGTGTCTCCCAGCTTCAGCCCGTTTCGCTCGGCCACCTGCTTGAGGCAGTCGAGGATCCTCTCGGGCGTCCACGCCGGAGGGGAAATCTCCTCCAGCGCAGCGGCCCCGAGGCGAAGATTGCGGGAGAAGGCAGGCCCCATCTTCCGGATCAACGCCTCGCCCTTGGCGTCGAGCTGGGCACGGGACGGATCCAGCCGCACGGCGACCTGGTCGGCCATGTCCAGGATGGTGCGGGAGCGGGCCTTCACCGCGTCGATGAGGGGGTGCGGGTCCCGCCCGTGGTCGTCCACCCCGATCAGGGCCAGACGGCGCCGTACCGGCACCACCAGCTCGTCCGCCGGCAGGGCGGAGAGGTACTGGCCGTTCATCCACTCGAGCTTCGCCGGATCGAAGACCGCGGCCTTCTTTTGGATTCCCTCGAGCGTGAAGAGACGGATCATCTCATCCTCGGCGATGATCTCCCGATCGCCGCCGGGCGACCAGCCGAGGAGGGCGAGGAAGTTCCGCATCGCCGCAGGGAGGATCCCCTGCTCCTGGTAGTCGCCCACCGCGGTGGCGCCGTGCCGCTTGGAGAGCTTCTTCCCGTCGGTGCCGAGGATCATCGGGACGTGGGCGAACACCGGCGGCTGGTAGCCCAGCGCGCGGTACAGGGCGATCTGCTTCGGGGTATTGGAAATGTGGTCGTCGCCCCGGATCACGTGGGTGATCCGCATGGCGATGTCATCGCTCACGACCGCCAGGTTGTAGATGGCGGTGTGGTCGCTTCGGAGGATGACGAAGTCGTCCAGGTCACGGCCCTGAAAGCTGATCCGCTCGTGGACCGCGTCGTCCCAGGCGATCTCTTCGGCGGGGACGCGAAACCGGATGGTGGAAGGCTCCCCCGCGCGCCGGCGGGTCTCCACTTCCCCGGCGGGCAGGGCGCGGCAGCGCCCGCTGTAGCGGAAGCCCTGCCCCCCGGCTTCGGCCCGGGCCCGCTCCGCGTCGAGCTCCTCGCGGGTGCAGAAACAGCGGTAGGCCTTCCCCTCGGCCAGCAGCTGCTCCGCGTCCGCCTGATGCCGGGCGGCGTACTCGCCCTGGAAGCAGGGCCCCTCGTCCCAGCCCATGCCGAGCCAGCTCAGCCCGTCGAGGATGACCCGGGTATGAGCCTCGGTGCTGCGCTCGCGATCGGTATCCTCGATGCGCAGCACCAGGGTGCCACCGGTGTGCCGGGCGAAGAGCCAGTTGAACAGGGCGGTGCGGGCGCCGCCGACGTGGAGGTATCCGGTGGGCGATGGAGCGAAGCGGACGCGGGGAGCGGTCATGGGGCCTGACTGATGGGAACGGAGCGGGAGGGATTCGAACCCTCGATAGGGGGTTATCCCCTATGCCGGTTTAGCAAACCGGTGCCTTCAGCCACTCGGCCACCACTCCAGCGAGGGTGGAAGATGGCCTGGGTCCACACCTCGGGCAAGGTCGGCTCGCCATGAAGCTTGCGAGGGCTGAGGTCGAAGGGATACCTTCGCATCCTCACATGCATACCCCGCCCGACCGGTCCCCGGAAAAATCGGCCACGTCCAGCCTCCAGCGGGGGACCAGGCCTGCCGGAGGATACACGGTGCTCGTCGTGGACGACGAAGAGGCCGTCCGCCGGCTGGCCTGCCGGATGTTGACCTGGACGGGATTCCAGGCGCTGGAAGCCCGGCACGGCCGGGAGGCCATCGCGACCCTGGAGCAGCATTCCAGCCCGATCCACCTCATCCTCACCGACATCAAGATGCCGGGGATGAGCGGGCGGGAGCTGGGGCGGCAGGTCGAGAGCCGATGGCCGGACAAGCGAGTCCTCTACATGTCCGGATTCGCCTCGGAAGTATTCCAGGGCGGCCTGCTCGAGCCCGGCGCCCCCTTCCTGGCCAAGCCCTTCACCCAGGACGACCTGGTGATGAAGGTCCGAAGCCTGCTGGAAGTAGCCCCCTAGCCCACGCCGGCGCGCTCCACTCCTGGTCGTCCCTTGGCGTCATCTGGCTCGCTATCATCCGCGCCTGCAATTACTTGTGGTCGGTGACCGCGGGGTGCCCTCAGGCCAGGAAGACGCACGGGTCTGCACTCGAAGCGACGTCGCGAAGCACCGGAGCACTGGGGTGTTGCACGGCGGGTCTCGGGATCGGGGCGCGGGGGCATCACCCGGCTGTCGCGCTGGGTCCGCAAGCTGCCATCCCGACGGGCCAAAGGGGTTCTCAGAGTGAGCCGGATCACGCCCCTTTCATGGCATGGATGTTGAGCTTAGGGCGGTGCTACGATGGTCGGATCCAGGCCGCCCCTTTCGAAAGGTCCTATGACGGTTGGAGCGGTCCCTCGGTCACCGGTCAGTCCCCCCACCGGTTCCCAGGCGCGGGGTGAGCCCTTGCACGTCGTCTGTCCGACCTACTGGTATCCCCAGCACGCCAGCGACACCCAGGCGACCTACGTGCACGACATCAACCGGCACCTGGTCCGCCGCGGGCACCGGGTGACGGTGGTGACTCCGGGCCATCCTTCCCTCGCGCCCCGGGAGACCTTCGATGGGGTGGAGGTGGTCCGCTTCCCGATGGAGCTGCCGGACGATCTCACCTACGGGCACGTGGCCCAGAGCCGGGTGAGCCTGCTGGGAAAGGTCGCCCGGCTGGCCGTGATGGCGCACTACACCGAGGGCCAGTATCGCACCACCGTGCGCATCGCGCGGGAAGGAAACGCGGACGTGATTCACGCTCACTGGGCGATTCCCACCGGCCCCGCCGCGGTGCTCGCGGCCCGGCGGGTCCGCCTTCCCAGCGTGATCACGATGCACGGGGGCGATGTCTACGTGAACCCGGAGCAGGGCTACGATTTCCCGACCCGCTGGTATGTCCGCCCGCCGCTCCGCTGGACCCTGCGCCGCGCCGACGCGCTCACTGCCATCACCGAGGATTGCCGGCAGCATGCACTCCGCGCCGGCGCACCGGCGGAGGCGATCCGGCTCATCTTCAACGGCACCGACCTTCGCCGGTTCAGTCCGGGCGCCCACCCCAACGGCTCGGCCGACGCATCCTGGGGCCCGCACATGATCTTCGCCTGCCGCCAGCTGTTCCCGCGGAAGGGGATCCGCTTCCTGATCGAGGCCGCGGCACAGCTCAAGCCCCGGTTCCCCGACCTCAAGCTGGTGCTTGCCGGCGATGGGTTCGAGCGCCCCGAGCTGGCCCGGCTCGCGGAAGAGCTGGGCATCGCCCCGGATGTCACGTTTCTCGGCTGGGTGCCCAACACCGCGCTGCCGCCGTACTACCGTGCGGCCGCCGTCTCCGTGATCCCGTCGCTCGAGGAGGGGTTCGGCATTCCGGCGGCGGAGGCCATGGGATGCGAGGTGCCGGTGGTCGCCAGCGATGCCGGCGGACTGCCCGAGGTCGTGGAGCAGGACGTGACCGGCCTGGTGGTCCCCCGGGGCGATCCGACCGCACTGGCCCAGGCGATCGGCTCCCTCCTGGAGGATCCCGCCCGGCGCCGGCGCATGGGCGCGGCGGGGCGGGCGCGGGCCCTCCAGCTCTTCGACTGGGATCGCACCGCGGAGCAATTCGAGCAGCTCTATCGCGAGCTCGGCGCCCGGGTGAGCCGGTGAGCGAGCGCCTGTTCGTCTTCCGATGGGACGTGGACCACCGGGTCTGCGTCACCGACGGCTTGCCGAGGATCCGCGCGGTCTGCCGCGACTTCGGGGTCCCCAACACCTTCTTCGTCAACATGGGGCGGTCCACCAACCTCCGCGAGTGGCTGGGGAAGGGGGTGGCCCGGTCGCGCGCCAAGCTGGCCGATCGCGAGGCGGTGCACCTCATCAAGAAGACCGGTTGGCCCCGCTTCCTGCTGGAGACGGCGCTCGCGCGACCGGTCGGATTGTCCGTTCCCGGCTCGCTTCAGTCGCTCGAGGAGGAGGGGCACGAGCTGGGCCTGCACGGCGGCATGGATCACGTGATCTGGAGCCGGCGGTTCCACCAGCTTCCCGACGAGGACCTCGCCGCCGACGTCGAGGAGTCGTACGGCCACTTCAAGCGCCATTTCGGCCGCCCGGCGGGCTTCTCCTCCCCCGGCTTCTACTCCGACGAGCGGGTCATGCTGCTGCTCGACCGGCTCGGGTTCCAGTACAACGGCGACGCCATCGGCGGCGAGCCGGCCCGGGCCGTGGCGGGGGGACGGGAGCTCCGGCACTGGACCATCCCCGTGACCCTCAGCGGCCCGCGGACCATCCCTTTCCTCGAGTACCACGGCGCACGAGGCACAGCCGAGGCCGAAGTGCTGAGTCGGCTGCACCGGCATCTCGATGAGCGAAACCAGGTGATCCTCTACGGTCATCCCTGTTATGAAGGCGTGCGCGAGACGATGCTGCGCAAGGTCTTCGCCGCGGTGTTGGAGCGCGGGTTCCGGTTCGTGACCATGCAGACGATCGCCCGGCGGCTGCAGGCCAGGGTAATCGCATGACCATACGTGCGCTGAGCGTGTTCGGAACCCGCCCCGAGGCCATCAAGATGGCCCCGGTGGTTCGAGCCCTCCAGGCGCGCCCGGAGTCCTTCGACAGTGTGGTCTGTGTCTCTGCCCAGCACCGGGGGATGCTGGATCAGGTGCTCGAGGTCTTCGGCATCAGCGTGGACCACGATCTCGATCTGATGACCCCTGGACAGACACCGGCCGAGGTCGTCGCGCGGGTGCTGGAGCGGCTGTCGCCGCTCCTGCGCACCGTGCGGCCGGACGTGCTGCTGGTGCAGGGCGACACCATGACCGCCTTCGCGGCCGCCTTTGCCGGCTTCCTGGAGCGCGTGCCGGTGGCTCACGTGGAGGCAGGGCTCCGGACCGGCAACCGCTACAGCCCGTTCCCGGAGGAAATGAATCGGGTGCTCACGAGCCGACTCGCTGAGCTGCACTTCGCGCCCACGGTGCGGGCCCACGAGACGCTCCTGCACGAAGGCGTGGCGGCTGAAGACGTAATGCTGACCGGCAACACCGTCATCGACGCTCTCCTGTGTGCCGTCCGGCCGAACTACCGTCTGGTTACGCCGTCGCTCGCCGGCCTGGATCCCGAGCGGCGTATCCTCCTGGTCACCACCCATCGGCGGGAGAGCTTCGGCGCGCCGCTGGACTCGATCTGCGCGGCACTGCGGGATCTCCTCGAGCGGTTCGATGACCTGCAGCTCGTGCTCCCGGTCCATCCCAACCCCCTGGTCAAGCAGACGGTGATCCGACGTCTCTCCAATCTGCCGCGGGCTCATCTCATCGAGCCGGTGGACTACCTCGAGTTCGCCAATCTGATGGCCCGGGCCCACCTCATTCTGACCGACAGCGGAGGCATCCAGGAGGAGGCCCCCTCGCTGGGGAAGCCGGTGCTGGTGCTGCGCGAGGTGACCGAACGACCGGAAGGCGTCCAAGCCGGCACTGCCGTGGTCGTCGGGACCGACCGGGAGCGCATTGTGCGCGCCGCGAGCGAACTGCTGACTTCCGCCGAGGCGTATGCACGGATGGCGAACGCCGCGAACCCTTACGGCGACGGCCGGGCCAGCGAACGGATTGCTGGAGCGCTCCTGCTGCGCTACGGCAGGGCGGGGACGGCGACGCGTCGCTTGGCATGAGGTTGCTGGTGACCGGCGGGACCGGGTTCATCGGGTCCCACCTGGCCGAGGAAGGGCGGCGCCGGGGGGCGGAGGTCGTTGTGCTGGGGCTCACCGACAGGCCGGAGGAGCACGCCAACGTTGAGGCGCTGCGTCGCCAGGGGGTCGAGGTCGTCCCCGGAAGCATCACCGACGAGGCGCTCTGCCGCCGGGCGGTTCGGGGCGCGACCCACGTGTTCCATCTCGCGGTCGCGATGCGGGAGGGCGGCAAGAGCGACGCGTTCTTCGAGGCGGTGAACCTGGGCGGGACCCGGCGGCTGCTCGAGGCCGCCGCCGACGAGGGGATCCGACGCTTCATCTACTGCAGCACCATCGGGATCTACGGGCATCGCGCGGCGGGCGTCACCCGGGAGGACTCGCCCCTGGCGCCGGGCAACATCTACGAGCGCACCAAGGTGTCGGCCGAGGCGCTGGTGCGCGAGGTGGGGAAGACGCGGGGCCTGCCGTACGTGATCCTTCGGCCGGCGGACGTGTACGGCCCGCGCGACCAGCGGCTGCTCAAGCTCTTCGCCGGGGTGAGCCGGGGCCGGTTTCCGCTGTTCGGCAGCGGGCAGGGGCGGCGGCACATGATCTACGTGGACGACGTGGTGGCAGGATTCTTCCAGGCCTGCGAGCGGGACCAGGCGCTGGGAGAGACGCTGATCCTGGCCGGTCCCCGGCCCTGCACCCTGCGGGAGCTGATCGCCGAGGTCCAGGCGGCGGTGGGGAGCCCGCGGTTCGGATTCCGGCTGCCGCTCGCGCCGATGCTCGGACTGGCCGCCGTGGTGGAGGATGTCTGTCGAGTGCTGCGGCTGGACCCGCCGATCTACCGGCGCCGGATGGACTTCTTCTGGAGCGACTCGGAGTTCGACACCTCCCGCGCCCGGCGGGTGCTCGACTGGGCGCCTCGGGTGGACCTCCCCGAGGGAGTTCGCCGCACGTTGCACGATTACCGGCGCACCGGGGCGCTGGGCACACAGGAGGCCGCCCGTTGACCGAGGCCTGGCAGCTGCGGCTCTACCGCCGCTCGCTCAAGAAGAAGGAGACCATGAAGGCGCTCCTCGAGCACCTGCCGAAGGTGGAGGGGCGCCGCTGCCTCGAGCTGGGCTGCGGCACCGGGCTCACCTCCTACTTCCTGCGTCAGCGGGGCGGCACCTGGACCAGCGCCGATTTCGAGCGCGACCACGTGCGGTCGGCCAAGGGCCTGGTGCAGGAGCGAGTGCTGCAGATCGACGAGCGCTCCATCCCGTTCCGCTCCGCCTCCTTCGACCTCGTCGCCGCCATCAACTTCCTGGAGCACATCCGGGACGACGAGACTTTTTTCACCGAGATGGTCCGGGTGCTCCGGCCGGGCGGCGACTTCCTCTTCATGGCGCCGAAGGGAGAATCGCACCGGATCGGATTCACCCTCAAGCGGGTGCTCGGCTTCACCGCCGACCAGGAAGGTTTCGGGCACGCCCGCGACGGCTACCCGCTCCCGGCGGCGCGGGTGCTGATGGAACGGCACGGCCTGGTGGTAGAGGGGGTCGATGACTACTGCCGGCTCTTCACCGAGTCGCTGGAGGACGTGCTCAATTACGGCTACCACCGCAAGTCCATGAAAGGCAAGGACACGTCGAAGCAGGATTTTCACGGCGACACCGCGCCGATGTCGGCGGAGGCCCTGAACAAGGTCGGCACCGCGTACAGGGTCTACTCGGCCGTGTATCCGGCGCTCCGCGCGTGGACCATGCTCGACCACCTCATTCCCTTCACCCGGGGGTACATGATGGTGGCCTGGGGCAAGAAGGCGGCCTGACATGTGCGGCATCGTCGGCCGGGTGAGCCCGGCACCGGTCAGCGAGCGGGAGATCGCGCGGATGTGCGACGCGATCGCCCACCGGGGGCCGGACGACTGGGGCAGCTTCGTCGAAGGCGGGGTCGGGCTCGGCATGCGCCGGCTCAGCATCATCGACATCGAAGGCGGGCACCAGCCGATCGTGAACGAGGACGGCAGCGTCGTCGTGGTGTTCAACGGCGAGATCTACAACCACGACGAGCTGCGCCGCGGACTGGTGGCCAGCGGCCACCGGATGTGCAGCCGGAGCGACACCGAGGTCCTGGTCCACCTCTACGAGGAGGAGGGCGAGGCGATGGTGGCGCGGCTCCGGGGGATGTTCGCCTTCGCGATCTGGGACCGGAGGCACCGGCGGCTGCTCCTGGCGCGCGACCACTTCGGGCAGAAGCCCCTGTTCTACACCGACGAGCCGTCGCGGTTCACTTTCGCCTCCGAGATCAAGGCCCTCCTGGCCGACGATCCTTCCCTGGCCGAGCTCTCGCCGTTCGCGCTGGACCAGTACCTGACGCTGCGCTTCGTGCAGCCGCCGGACACCTTCTTCGCGCGGATCCGCTCGCTGGCCCCGGCGCACTACCTGGTGTGGGAGGATGGTCGGACCCGGGTCGAGCGCTACTGGCAGCTCGAGTACGAGAGCAAGTGGGACCTGCCGGAGCCGGCGCTGCTGGAGCGGATCGACGGCCTGCTGGGCGAGACCGTCGCCATGCACCTGATGAGCGACGTGCCGGTGGGAGCGTTCCTGAGCGGCGGGCTGGACTCGACCCTGATCGCCTCCTACGCGGCGCGGGCCCTGGGGTCCGACCTCCGGACCTTCTCCATGGGCATCCCCTATCGCGACCTGAACGAGCTGCCGGCGGCGGCGGCAGTGGCCGCGCGGTACGGCACCACTCATTTCGCCGAAGAGGTGACCCCCAGCGTGGTGCACGACCTGCCGCGGCTGGTGACTGCGCTGGACGAGCCGGCCGACCCGCTCTCCATCTGTCTGCTGCACCTGGCCCGGATGACGGCCCGTGAGGTGAAGGTGGTCCTTGGGGGGGACGGGGGCGACGAGCTGTTCGGCGGGTACGACCGCTACTCGGCCGAGCGCTGGCTCAATGCCTACCGGCTGGTGCCGGACGAGGTCCGGGAGCTGGTGTCCTCGCAGGTGCTCGAGCGGCTGCCGGACCAGTTCACCTTCAAGAGCATCACCCACAAGCTCCGCTGGGTGGACCAGATGGCCCGGAAGACCGGGGGGGAGCGCTACGCCGAGAGCCTGCAGTTCTTCTGGTTCAACGAGGTCCACCGGCGGG
>Ga0210102_1000180_pt1 | contig 18617 bp, 15 predicted proteins | sample RushOxbow_ThreeS_4_FD_185563 | JGI IMG/M metagenome (GOLD analysis project Ga0210102, IMG submission 185563) | Wetland microbial communities from San Francisco Bay, California, USA, that impact long-term carbon sequestration -... | ecosystem: Environmental > Aquatic > Marine > Wetlands ...
TGATGGACGGCGCGCCGCGTCCGCCCCGCTGGCTGCCGAGTGGCGTTGCCCTGGGCCTCGCCTTCGTCATCCCGGCTTCGATCTCGCTGATGATGTTCCTCGGCGCGCTGCTCGCCTGGGCGGCACTGACCTTCCGCGCGCGTTTTGCGAACCGTTTCGCGCTCGCCGCGGCGGCCGGCCTGATCGCGGGCGAGAGCATCGTGGGTGTCGCCGCGTCGATCTGGGACATGGCGGGCCGTTAGCGCGCTCCCCTCGCTATACTCGGCCTCCGACGATCGGAGGGCGGCATGTCCAGCGTCAGCAATCTCGAGGAGCTACGCGCCCGGCTCGCGGCGTTCGCCGCCGAGCGCGACTGGGAGCAGTTCCACAGCCCGAAAAACCTCGCCATGGCCCTGGCGGCGGAATCCGGGGAGCTGCTCGAGCACTTCCAGTGGTTGACCGAGGACCAGAGCGCCGCGTTGCCCGAGGCGACGCGCGACGAAGTGGCGCTGGAGATCGCTGACGTGCTGCTGTTCCTGGTGCGTCTGGCCGACCGGCTGGGGATCGATCCGATGCAGGCGGCGGTGCGCAAGCTCGAGCTCAATGCGAGGAAGTACCCGCCGGACAAGTCGCGCGGACGCTCGACCAAGTACGACCGTCTATAGCACGTGCGCGCGTACCGGCATCACTTCCACGCCGGGAACTTCGCCGACGTCTTCAAGCACGCGCTGTTCGCGCGGCTGCTGGTCGCGCTGGCGAAGAAGGAAAAGCCGTTCTGCTGCCTCGACACGCACGCCGGGACCGGGCGCTACGATCTCGCGCATCGCTGGGCGCAGAAGAACCGCGAGTACGAAGGCGGCATCTCCCGGCTTTGGCAGCGCCGCGACGCACCGGCGCTGCTCGCGCCTTACCTGGAGGCCGTTCGTGCCGAGAATCCCGATGGATCGCTCGGCGTCTATCCCGGCTCGCCGGCGATCGCGCGGCGCCTGCTGCGCGCCGACGACCGCATGGTGCTCTGCGAGCTGAACGAAAAAGACAAGGACGCGTTGCGCAAGAATTTCGCGCGCGAGCGCAGGGCCGGCGTGCACTTGCTCGATGGCTTCCAGGCTGTGAAGGCCTTCCTGCCGCCGCGCGAGCGGCGCGGCCTGATGCTGATGGACGCGTCGTTCGATCGCAAGGGAGAGTATGCACGCGTCGTAGAGGCGCTGCGCGAAGCGCACAACCGCTTCGCGACCGGCGTATTCGCGTTCTGGTATCCCCTCATGGAACCGGCGGCGCTGCGCGCTTTCGAGCGCGACCTGCGCGAGACGCGCGTGCCCGGGATTGTGCAGCTCGAGCTCTGGGTGCATCCCGCCGACTGGACTGCAGACCTGCGCGGCTGCGGCATGCTCGTCGTCAATTCGCCCTTCGGCTTCGAGAACGAGGCGCGGGCGCTGCTGCCTTGGCTGCTCACGGCGCTCGCAGGGCCGGGCGCGGGCGGGCAACGCGTGCGGGCGCTTGGGTAAAGCTCAGACCCGCGTGGACCCCTTCGCCGCCGGCACGCTGTCCGCGTTCGCAAACGCCTGCCGGGTCACCTGCATGTTCGGAATGAAGAACGACGCCACCGTGATCTCGCCGAGCATGCGATCGATGAACTTGAGCTTGTCATCGCAGCCGAGAGTCATGTGCCATTCGGCCGCCAGGCGCGAATGGAGCTGGTCGGCGTGTTTCACGGTCAGGCCGATCGAGGGCAGCACGTCGGCCTCGGCCAGCAGCACCGCGTCGTGCGCCAGCTCGGGCTCGAGCCGCAGGCGCGCGAGCGGCGGCGGCAGCTCCGCATGAGGCGGCACGGGCGGCCCGCCGGCGGCGTGCCAGGCCCAGCACGCGCGGGCGAACGGTACGCCGACGCTCGGATCGGTGGCCAGGACGAGTGCCTCGAGGCGCCGGCTCTCGTCCTGGCCGACGCCCGCCGTGCGCAGGTAAGGCCGGGCGTGCCGCATCGCGAGGCGCTCGAGGCGAAACGGCGACACGGTGCCGTGTGAGCCGTCGTGATGGAAGTCGTGCATCAACGCCGCGCTGACCACGCGCGCCGCGCGGCGCGCATCGAGGCGCGCAAGCCGCGCCAGATACAGCGCGCTGAGCATGACTTCGAGGAAATGCTGGCTGTTGTGGTAGCCGTCGGTCACGCCCGCGCCGACGCCGCGGTCGATGTCGCGTGCGATCGCGCGACCGCCACGCAGGAGCGGATCGGCTTCGGGCAGCCCGATGCTGCGCGATGCCAGACTGTGTGCGTGCGAAAGCCGGTCACTGCGCGCGCCGAGCTTCGCGAAGCACGCGACCAGCTCGGCCCCGACCTGCCGCGGAGGCAGAGCGCTCAGGACCGCGAACGGCGGTCGGTCGAGCATTGACGTGTCCACATCCTCGCGCCCGCTGGATCCGGCCGGCGGCGCACTCCTCCCAGGAGCAAACCTACCACCGCGCCGGGTCGAGCGGTTCGAATAAGCTTGCCGTTGTAGATCGCTTATGACTGCGCGGCGTGGCCTCGTCCCCTGCCGCACGTCACCGCGCCCCCAGGATCGACGCCGCCGCGTCGGCGAGCACGCGGCAGCCGAGCTCGATGTCCTCGCGCCGGCTGTCTTCGGCGAAATCGTGGCTGATCCCGCCGATCGAGGGAATGAAGAGCATCGCGGCGGGCAGGCGGGCGGAAACGATGCCGGCGTCGTGGAACGCGCCGCTTGGCATCTCGACCCACTGCCCGGGTGCATGACGTTCGGCCGCGGCGGCGATATGGCGGCGCAGCCCCTCGTCCATTCGAGTAGGCGCAATCGGTGCGCGCGTGCGCTGGATCTCAATCGTGACGCCGCCACGCGCGTTCGCTTCGCGTACCAGACGTTCGGCGACGGCATCGAGGCGATCGAGCACTGCGTCATCGGCGTCGCGAAACTGCAGGTCGAGCTCGGCATAACCAGGCACGATCGAGGCGGCATTCGGCGTCACCTGCACGCGTCCCATGGTCCACACGCTGCGTGCCGCCGCGACCTGCGGGAATTCGCGATTCACCGCGGATGCGAGCTCGAACAGTGCGGCCGCGGCGTCGCGCCGACGCGCCATCATGGTCGTGCCGGCGTGATTCTGCTGACCGCGGAAAACGATCTTCAGGTTGCGCAGTCCCACGATGGTCGTAACCACGCCGATGCGCTTGCCATCGTCCTCGAGGTGCGGACCCTGCTCGATGTGGGCTTCAAGAAAACCGATGTAACGTGCCGGGTCGGCGCGTAGCCGAGGCTTGGCGGCGAGGCCCGCGCCGGCGAGCGCGTCTGCAAGCGCGATGCCGTCCCGATCGGTCACGCCCGCCTCTTGTTCCGGCAGCAGGCTGCCGACCAGCGAGCGGCTGCCGAGGCAGCCCAGGAATCGCGACTCCTCGTCCTGGAACGAGATCGCATCGACCGCGAGGTGCGCCGTCGTCGCGTTGTCCGAGAGCGCGCGCACGACTTCGAGCGCGTAGATCACGCCGAGCGCGCCGTCCAGCCAGCCACCGGTGGGTTGGGTATCGGAATGCGAGCCTATGAGCAGCGCCTTGCCCGGTCGTCGCGAGCGGCCGAAGACGTTGCCGACGCCGTCGATCGTCGCCTCCAGCCCGGCGTCCGAGAACCTCTGCGCGAGCCAGCGCCGCGCCTCCATGTCCTTCGCGCTGAACGCAGGGCGCACCACGCCGCTGCCCTGCGCGCCGATGGAACGCAGGGTGCGGAGGTCGGTCAGCAGACGGTCGGCGTTGACGATGGGGTCAGACCCCTGTGGATAAGTCATGAAGGCACCGGTATTCGCCAACGGGGTCAGACCCCTTTTTAGTTGAACAAAGGCATTCGATCCTCACAATGGGGTCTGAGCCCTTGGGGTCTGACGCCGAACCCAATGCTTCTCCAGGTTTGCGATCAGCGCCGGGCTGAGGTGGCAGTAGGCCTGCTCGCGCGCGTAGACCGCGAAGTAGCGACGGAAGGCATCGAGCGGCTCCTGCACGACGCGCAGTGCGCGCCGGTTGCCTGCGGCGCTGACGACGCCAGAGCCGGTGAAGTTGTCGATCGCACGGGCGAGGGCAGCGTCGAGCGCGTCCGGCGCGACGACCTCGTCGCAGATCAGGCGACCTTCCGCGCTGTCGCAGTCGAGCCGGCGCTCGAGCAGGATCGCCTGTCGCGCGATGCGGTCGCCCACGAAGCGCGGCAGGCGCATGTTCGCCGCGCCGGGAATGATCCCTTCCTTGCGCGCGGGAAGCGTCATGTAGGCGTCGCTCGCCGCGACGACGTAATCCATGACGAGCAGGTACTGGCAATGGCCGCCGATCGCAAATGTTTCGACCGTCGCAATCCAGGGCTTCTCGGTCGTCCTGCCGCGGGTCTCCTCGGGCGTGACCTCGCGCAGCGCGAGGCCGCGGTAGATCTTGTTGACGCAGCCGAGGTCGCGCGTCAAATAGAAAAGGTAGGGGATGCGCCCGAGGTAGAGGTGGGTGAGGTTGATGCCGGCGCCGAACACCCGCCTGCCGGCATAGTTCGGGTGCTCGACCGGGCCGCCGCGCAGAACGCAGATCTCGGTTGCGGGATCGAGCAGCGCAAGATCCACGGCGGTCTCCGCGGCATCGAGCGTCGTCTCGTCCTCTGCGTTCAGAAAGCGAGGATGGCTTAGGGTGACGATCGAAGCGCGCCCTTCGCGGCGCACGCTGGCCGCACCGAGCTCGACCACGCCCGAGCGCTCGAGCTCGGACAGGCGGGCAAGGCTTTCTTCGCGCGGCAGCAGCATGGCGTGGCACAGATGCGTGCCTGTCGCAGGGTCGGCGAGGACATGGGCGAGCAGCAGCCCCTGATCGATCTCGTGCCCGTCCTTGGCGCGCAGGGGCTGCTGCATCTCGCGCGCCATGGTCGCGCGATCGGGAACCAGGCCCGGGTAGGCGATCGCGGCGCGTTCGCACAGTGCGTCTGCGCGCACAAAGCGCGTGCAGCCCTCGGTGAGCGCCTCGTAGACGGCACGCGCATGCAGGCTCAGAAAACGCTCCCGCGCATTGCGCGCCGCGGCGAGCAACTGTTCGGCAGCCGCCTGCTCGTCCGCCGAGCGCGCTGCGTGCGCCGGCAAGCGCTCGAGGAAGCGAGCCGTCGCGCGCCAGAAGCGGCCGAAGCGCTCGTTGTCGGTCGCGAGATCGGCGCTGGCGACGGCGCGTTCAGCGGACCATGCCCGGGCCTCGGCCGTCGAGAATCCCGCCTTCTCGAGCACAGGCGCAATCTGCCGGGCGTATGGGTCGATCGAAGTCATGACGCGAGGCGGATTAGACCGCGCCGGCGGCCGTGTTGGCAAAACGGATTCAGCGCGCGCCGGCGAATCGATTACCCTACGCAACCTGAGGAATTGGACGGCAGGGCATGAGCTCGAAGGCGGTCCGCATCGGGTGCGCGGCGGGATTCTGGGGAGATTCGAGCGTCGGCGCGCCGCAGCTCGTGGCCCACGGGCGCATCAATTACCTGGTGTTCGACTACCTCGCCGAGCTGACGATGTCGATCCTCGCGCGCGCCAAGCAGAAGGATCCGGCGCAGGGTTACGCGACCGATTTTCCGGCGATCGTGATGCGCAGCGTGGTGCGCGAGATTGGGGCGCAGGGGATCCGGGTGATCAGCAATGCAGGCGGCCTCAATCCGTCGGCCTGCGCCGCGGCGGTGGCGCAGGTGGCCGAGGCCGCGGGCGTGAAGCTTTCCATTGCGGTGGTCGAGGGCGACGACCTCATGCCGCGCATCGAAGCGCTGCGCGCGCGCGGCGTGCGCGATCTGTGGAGCGGGGCGCCGCTTCCCGCGCGGGTGGTGAGCGCGAATGCCTACCTGGGTGCGTTTCCGATCGCCGCGGCGCTGGACCGAGGCGCGCAGGTGGTGATCACGGGGCGCTGCGTGGACAGCGCGGTCGAACTCGGGCCGCTGATTCACGAGTTCGGCTGGAGCGCGACAGACTACGACCGGCTCGCAGCGGGCAGCCTCGCCGGTCACCTGCTCGAATGCGGGGCGCAGGCCACCGGCGGTCTGCATACCGACTGGGAGCAGGTGCCGGACTGGGCCAGCATCGGCTACCCGATCGCGGAATGCAGCGCGGATGGAAGTTTCGTCGTCACCAAGCCAGAGGGCACGGGCGGCTTGGTCACACCGGCTACGGTAGGCGAGCAGATGCTCTACGAAGTACACGATCCCGGGCGCTACGTGCTGCCCGACGTGGTCTGCGACTTTACCGACGTGCGGATGACGCAGGCCGGTACGCATCGGGTCGCGGTGCGCGGTGCGCGTGGCGCCGCGCCGACAGCGGATTACAAGGTGGCTGCGACCTACGCCGACGGCTGGCGGCTGCAGGCGCAGCTGACGATCATCGGCATCGACGCGGCGCGCAAGGCGAAACGCACCGGCGAGGCGATCCTCGAGCGCACGCGCGCGATCTTTCGCGCGCGCGGCATTGCGGACTACCGCAGGACGCGAATCGAGGCGCTCGGCGCCGAGAGCGCCTATGGGCCGCACAGCCGCGCGCAGCGCTCGCGCGAAGTGATCATGCGACTGGTCGCAGAACACGAAGCGCGCGAGCCGCTCGAGATTCTCGCGCGCGAGGTGGCGCCGGCGGGAACGTCCTGGTCGCCCGGCACGACCGGCTCGGGGCTCGGGCGTCAGACGCCGGCACCGGTGGTCAAGCTTTTCTCCTGCCTGGTGCCGAAGAACGAGGTCGCGGTGCGGGTGCGCGTAGGCGACAGCGAGACGCCGTGGTCGCCGATGTCCGGCGGCGCGGCCGGCGCGACGCAGCCGCGCCGCTACGCGGAGTTCGCCCCGCTCGCAGGCGAACGCGTAGAGCTGGCGCTGGTGAAGCTCGCCTGGGCGCGCAGCGGCGACAAGGGCAATACCGAGAACATCGGCGTTCTCGCGCGCCACCCCGACTTCCTGCCTGTCCTCGCGCAGGCACTGACGGCTGAACGCGTCGCGGCCTATTTTGCCCACTGCGTGGAGGGCCCGGTGACGCGCTACGACGTGCCTGGCATCCAGGGGTTCAATTTCGTGCTCGAGAACGCGCTCGACGGCGGCGGCATCACCTCGATGCGCGCCGATCCGCTCGGCAAGGGATTCGCGCAGATGCTGCTCGATATTCCGCTCCCCGTGCCGAGGGCGCTCGCCGCGCGCCACGGTCTGCTCGACGCATGAGGCCGGAGCCGCGGCCGTGAGCGCGAACGCGATTCCACTGCCGGAAGACGAGAGCACGGCTGCCTGGATCCGCCGTGCGCTGGTGCTGTTCACCTGCACCGCGGTGACCTTCCTCTATGCGATGACAGTCACCATCGCGAACGTGTCGCTGCCGCAGATGCAGGGCGCGCTGTCGGCGACGCAGGACCAGATCGCCTGGGTCGTGACCTCCAACATCGTCGCGACCGCCGTGATCACGCCGCTCTCGGGCTGGCTGGTGTCGCGCCTGGGCTGGCGGCGGGTGTGCAACGGCTGCGTGATCGGCTTCGGCTTCGCCTCGCTCGCCTGCGGCCTGGCGGACTCGCTCGACAGCCTGGTGCTGTACCGCACGCTGCAGGGCGGCTTCGGCGCGCCGCTGGTGCCGGTGTCGCAGGCGATCGTGCTCGCCACCTACCCCAAGCGGCTGCACGGCACGGTGATCGCGATCTTCGGCGTCGGCTCGGTGGTCGGGCCGATCGTCGGTCCCGTCGTAGGCGGCTACCTGAGCGAGGCCTACAACTGGCGCTGGGTGTTCTACATGATCGTGCCCTTCAGCCTGTTTGCGCTCGCCGGCAGCTGGCTGTTCATCCACGATCGCGAAGGCCAGCGCGCCCGGGTGCGGCTCGACTGGACCGGGTTCCTCGCGCTGTCGATCTCGGTCGCCTGCCTGCAGCTGATGCTCGACCGCGGCGAGCGCGCGGACTGGTTTTCCTCGGCCGAGATCGTCGCTTACGCTGCGCTGAGCGGACTTGCGTTGTACCTCTTCATCGCGCACACGCTGACCGCGCAACGGCCGTTCCTCAGCCCGCTGCTGCTGCGTGACCGCAATTTCGTCATCGGGATCGTCCTGGTGACGGTGTTCGGCATGCTCAACTTCACCCCGATGACGCTGCTGCCGCCACTGCTGCAGGGGGTGGCCGGCTATCCGGACTCGGTGATCGGTTTCGTCCTCGGCGCGCGCGGCTCGGGCACCTTCGTCGCCTTCGCGCTGATGATCTGGGCGAGCCGCTTCGATCCGCGCTTCATGATCGGCCTGGGCTTTCTGCTGCAGGCGGTCGCCGGCTGGCAGCTCGCGCAGCTCGACGTCAACCTGAGCACCGCCGACGTGTTCTGGCCGATGGCGCTGCAGGGCTTCGGCGTCGGCCTGATGTGGGTCGCGATCACGGTGGTGACCTTTTCGACGCTCAAGCCCGAGTTCGTGGGCGAGGGCTCGGCGATCTTCCACATGGTGCGCAACATCGGCTCGAGCGTGCACATCTCGCTCAGCATCACGCTGGCGCTGCGCATGACACGCGCCAACTATGCCGAAATGAGTGCGTTCGTGAACCCTTACAACGAAGCCCTGCGCCTGCCCTGGGTCATGGGCAGCTGGAGCGTCGACACGACCCCGGGCCTGGCCGCGCTCGGCCGGGAGATCGCGCGCCAGTCGGCGATGATCGGCTACATCGACGCGTTCTACTTTTTCATCCTCACGTCGATCGTCGTGCTGCCGCTGCTGCTGTTCGTGCGCTGGAAGCGCTGAGGCGCCTGCCCCCGGCGCGGCGCAGCAGCGCGATGACGATGGAGATGTTGACCAGGTTCCATGCGATGCCGTTGAAGAAAGCGGCGTCGTAGCTTCCGGTGAGGTCGAAAATCGCGCCCGAGAGCCAGCCGCCGAGCGCCATGCCGAACAGCGTCGCCATCAGCACCGTGCCTACGCGGCGCCCCGCCTCCAGCGGCGTGAAGTACTCGCGCACGATGATCGCGTACGACGGCACGATGCCGCCCTGGAACAGCCCGAACAGTGCCGAGATCACGTACAGCGTCGCCAGACCCTCGAAGGGCAGGAACAGCACCAGCGCAATCCCCTGCAGCCCCGAGCCGAGCAGGAGCGTCCTCAGCCCGCCGATGCGATCGGAGATCCAGCCCGAGGCGAGCCGGCTGACGATGCCGCAGCCGAGCATGAGCGAGAGCATCTCGGCGCCGCGCGCCGCCGGAAAGCCGAGATCGCCGCAGTAGGCGACGATGTGCACCTGCGGCATCGACATCGCCACGCAGCAGGCGACGCCGGCGACGCAGAGCCAGAACTGGAGCATGCCGGGCGCCATGCCGAGAGGCATGGACGACCCGTGCCGGGCCCCCGTGCCGGTCGCGGAGAGGTCCAGTGCGGGCGCGGGCCGGCGCAGCGCCAGCGCGAGCGGCAGCATCGCCACCAGGCAGAACACGCCAACCCCGGTGAAGGTCGCGCGCCAGCCGTAGCTGTCGAAGAAGTACTGCAGCACGGGCGGCCACAGCGCGCCGGCCAGGTAGTTGCCGCTGATGCAGATCGCCACCGCGATGCCGCGCCGGCGCGTGAACCACAACGAGATGTCCGCGACCAGCGGAGCGAAGGTGGCGGAGCTGCCGAGGAACCCGATCAGCAGGCCCTGCAGCAGGCCGAAGAGCGCGATGCCGGGCGCCGCGCCCGCCGCCATGAAGCCGAGCCCGAGGCTGGTCGACCCGACCAGCACGGGGACGATGACGCCGTAGCGGTCCGACAGGCGCCCCATGAGGATGCCGCCCAGTCCGAAGCCGACCATGGTGAGCGTATACGGCAGCGATGCGACCGAGCGCGCGACGGAAAACTCGGCCTGCACCAGCGGCAGCACGACGACCACCGCGTACATGCCGCTGCCGCCGATGGTCATCAGCGCGAGCGAGGCGAACAGGCGCAGCCACGCCGTTCGGGATTCGACCTGCGACGGCGGAAATGCGCGCCCTGCGCTCATGCGGTAGGCCTGCGTGGCGGGAAAGCGCGCAAGGATAGCAAGAGGCCTGGGTGACTCGGGCGCAGGCGAGTCAGAAGGCGGTGCGGTCGCTGGCGACCTCTACAACGGTTCGTCCGAGGTGTTCGCGCGTTGAGCGATCGGGACGGCCGCCTGCGGCATGGACTCGTCTACCCAGGCTTGTGTCAGGCGGTAGGTCACGGCGAGCACCACCGGGCCTACGAACAGGCCGAGCAGGCCCATCACCAGCAGGCCGCCGATCACGCCGGCGAAGATGAGCAGCAGCGGCAGGTCGGCCCCGCGCCGGATGAGGATCGGGCGCAGGAAGTTGTCCATCAGCACCACGCCGATCGACCACACGAGCAGGAAGCTTGCCCAGCCCGATTCGCCGCGCCAATACATCCACGCCACGGCGGGGAACAGGACGAGACCGGGCCCGAGCTGCGCGATGCAGAACATGAACATCAACGCCGCGAGCATGCCCACGTGCGGCACGCCGGCGATCAGCAGACCCAGGCCGCCGGCGAGCGATTGGATGAGCGCGGTGACCACGATGCCGATCGCGACCGCGCGAATCGCCTGCGCGGCGAGCACGATCGAGCCTTCGCCGGCTTTGCCGGCGAGCCGTGCGGCGAAACGCTGCGCCAACTGCGCGGCCGCCTCGCCGTTGGCAAAGAGGATCGCCGAAATGATGGTGGTGAGCAGCAGGTGAACCGCGACCAGGCCGACGCCGCCTGCCCTTGCGCCGAGCCATTTTGCGACCTCTCCCACGTGGGGTGCGACGCGTTTCCACAGGTCGGCCAGCCCCAGGTCGAGCACCGCGCGCCAGGCCCTGGCGATGTACTCGCCGACCAGCGGCAGCGCCTCCACGCTTTTGGGCGGCGGGGGCAGGCCGTCCTGCGCGACGCGCTTGCCGAAAGCGACCGCGGCATCGGCGTTCTCGACCAGCGCGCCGATGGCGAGCGACAGCGGCACGAACAGCACCAGCAGGATCGCCAGCGTCATCAGAGTCACCGCGAGTCCGCGCTTGCCCCAGAGCCGCGCCTCGAGACCGAGGAACAGCGGCCAGGTCGCGACCACGATCATGGTTGCCCAGATGATCGAGGCGAGGAAAGGGCTCAGGACCCAGAGCGAGGTCCCCACCAGAGCCGCAATGACCAGCACTTCGAGGATCGTGCGGACGAGGTCGCGTTCCATGCGGATCATTTGCGCCGAAAGGGCGCCATGATGCCATGCGCGCAGGAACGGCGCCGCGCCGACGGCGCGGGCAAGCGCATCTCTGGCGTGGCGCCGATGGGCGTCAGAAGGCGTGCCGCACCGTCACGCCGATGATGCTGGGATCCTCGCCTGCGGTGACGGCCGCGTCGGGCGCCCCGCCCTGCGCGGCGGCCGAGTTCCACAGGTTGTAGAAGGCGCCGGAATCGTTGCTGATCCTGGCGTAGGTCAGGGCGACCGAGGTGCGAGGCGAGAAATCGTAGGCATAGGCCGCAGCCCACATCGTGGCGCCGTCCTGCGCCACTGTCTTCTTGTCATTCTGCGCCTGGCTGTACTCGAGCCAGAAATTGTGCCTGCCCCTCTGGTAGGAGAGCGGGATCGACCAGGCCTGGCGCTTGCTCGTGGTCGTGCCGGTGCTGTCGTTCTCGATCTTCGACCAGTCGTACGCCGCGCCGATGCGGAAACCGAGCAGCTTGTAGAAGCCCCAGACCCGGTCGGCGCGCTGATGCGTCGGGCTGTTGTCGTGCTTTGCGTCCCAGTAGCTGTAGACGACACCCCAGTCCGGCGTCATGTAGCGCGGCGCGACGTTGAAGCCGCGTCCCCTGCGCTCCGTGCTGCCGAGGTCCGCCTCCGCGGGCGCGCCCGGGTTGGAGGAATAGGCGGCGATCAGATCGAAGCCGCCCCACTTCGGCGACTCGTAATAGACCAGGTTGGGCGTTCTGGATCCGTAGGCGATGATCGTTCCGCCGCCGCCCGCGGCCGCGATGATCGAGGTATTCCAGGCGCGCAGAGAACCCTTGCTCATGATGGTCGAGGGCGTCTGGTTGTAGTGCAGATCGTTGCGCCCCAGGGTCAGGGTGCCGAAGCGCTTGCTCCTGAATCCGACCCAGTTCGCGCCGTTGGTCGCATCCGAACCCGCGTCCATATTGAGGCGCCATTCGACCTGGCCGATCGCCTGCAGCCCCCCGCCGAGGTCTTCAACGACCTGGAAGTAGATGCGCGAGAGATCGTCCACCACCCGGTCCTCGCTCGAGGTCGGCCGGGTCGCGTCGCCGATCTTGATGTATTCGTAGCTGAGCTTGAAGAAGCCGGTGATCGTGACGCTGGATTGTGCGAACGCGCTCGCCGGCAGAGCGACCGCCGCGCCGATCAGAGTTGCAAGTGCAGTCTTTTTCATGGCTCGGATCCGGTAGTGAGTGGCACTGTTCGCTTCTCTACGCGCAACAATGCCTCACGAACTCGTGCGGGATCAAGCCTTTGTTATGGCTCGAGGCCGGATCGATTGGTGCGCTGCACGATTCCCATCAGCTTGTACGCGAGCAGCGCGGCAGCAAAGTCGTAGGCGTGAAAGCCGGCGATGGGGGCGAATTCGAGGATGTCGAAGCCGATGATGCGGCGCTGGCGTGCGACCGATTCGAACAGCCCCAGCGTCTGGTACCAGCTCAGCCCGCCCGGCACCGGGGTGCCGGTGGCGGGAAGAACCGAGGGATCGATGCCGTCAACGTCCAGCGTGAAGAAGACCTGCCGCGGGAAGCCGTCGGGCAGGGTGATCGCGTGGATGCCCTGCGGCACGAGCTGGTCGGCGTCGATCGCGTGCACGCCGTAGGTTTTTCTCGCCTCGCGCTCCTCCTCGCAGTAGGCGCGGTTGCCCAGCTGGAAGAGCGGCAGGCCCGCTTCGACCACGCGGCGCATCACGCTCGCATGGCTGAGCGGATCGCCCTCGTAGGCCTCGCGCAGGTCGGCGTGCGCGTCGATCTGCACCACGCCGAAATCGCGCACGCCGGCGTCGAGGTAACCGCGGATCACTCCGCCGGTGACCGTGTGCTCGCCGCCCAGGACGACGGGCGTCTTGCCCAGCGCGAGGATCTTCGCCACCGCCGCGGCGATGGCGTCGATCACCTGCGGCGCGGGACCGCTGCAGTCGATGGCCGGCCAGGTGTAGATGCCCTCCGCGCCCGGGTCGCTGGCACCGTCCCAGCGCTCGAGCTGGCTTGATGCCGCGATGATCGCGCTCGGCCCCCTGGCCGTGCCGGCGCCGTAGGACACTGTCTTTTCGTAGGGCACGGGCAGCACGTGAAAGCGCGCGTCCTCGGCGGCGAGCGGCGGCAGCTCGCTTTCCAGAAAGCGGCTCGGCAGCGCGCTCACGACAGGCGTCCCTTGAAGTCTTCATAGCCGAAGCTGCGCACGATGCGCAGCGCGTCGCTGTGCGAGTTCCAGATCGCGATCGAGGGCAGGTTGATGCCGTTGAAGGTCGTGGCCTTGACCATGGTGTAGTAGGCCATGTCCTCGAACACCAGGCGCTGTCCGATACGCAGCGGCTCGGCGAAGGCATAGTCGCCGATCACGTCGCCGGCGAGGCAGGTCTGCCCGCCGAGGCGGTAGGTATGCGGCCGGCTGCCGGGCTCGCCCGCATCGATCACATTCGGCCGGTAGGGCATCTCGAGCACGTCGGGCATGTGGCAGGTCGCCGAGGTGTCCAGGATCGCGAGCGGCATGCCGTTTACCGGCAGATCGAGCACTTCCGCGACCAGCACCCCGGCATGGTAGGCGACCGCCTCGCCGGGCTCGATGTACAGCGCGACGCCGCGGCGGGCGCGGAAATCCTTCAGCAGGGCGATCAGCGCGTCTACCCGGGAGTCGAAGCGCGTGATGTGATGACCGCCGCCGAAGTTGATCCAGTCCATGCGTGGAATGAATTCGCCGAATTTCGCCTCGAAGGCGGCTACGCTGCGCTCGAGCGGCGGGAAATCCTGCTCGCACAGGGTGTGAAAGTGCAGCCCGCTGATGCCTGCGAGCTGCTCGGCCCGGAATTCGGCGCGCACGATGCCGAGCCGGGAGCAGGGCGCGCAGGGATCGTAGAGCGCCACCGCGCCTTCGCTGCTCTCGGGGTTGACGCGCAGGCCGAAGCGCAGCCCGGGGCGCACGGCCTGTGCCTCGAGTGCGAGCGCCCTGAACCGCGCCCACTGCGCGTGCGAGTTGAACACGACGTGGTCTGAAATCTTCAGCGCCTCGCGCAGCTCGCGCTCGGTAAACGCGGCGCTGAAGGTGTGCACCTCTCCGCCGTAGGCTTCGCGACCGAGCCGGGCTTCGTGCAGGCCGCTGGCGCAGGTCCCGGCGAGGTGGCGCGCGATCAGCGGTGCGAGGCTCCACATCGAGAAGGCCTTCAGCGCAGCGAGCACTTTCGCGCCGCTTTCGCGCTGCACATGCGCCAGCACACGGCAGTTCTCCTCGATCGCGACTTCGTCCACGACGAAGCAGGGAGAGGGCAGGCGCTGCAGGTCGAGCCGGCGGAAGCGCTCGAGGCGCGAGCGCGCCTCAGTCCATGGGCGCATCGAGCGTGGCGAGCGTCCAGGGCAGGCCGTGGCGGTTCAGATCCTCCATGAACGGATCCGGATCGAGCTGCTCCATGTTGAACACGCCGGCGCCGCGCCATTTCCCGCTCAGCATCAGCTTGGCGCCGATCATCGCCGGCACGCCGGTGGTGTAGGAGATCGCCTGCGACCGGACTTCGCGGTAGCAGGCTTGGTGGTCGCAGATGTTGTAGAGGAAAGCGACCTTTTCGCGGCCGCCCTTCCTGCCGTGCACCAGGCAGCCGATGCAGGTGCGCCCCTTGGTCAGCGGCCCCAGGCTCGCGGGGTCGGGCAGCAGCGCCTTGAGGAACTTGATCGGCACGATCTCGCGGCCCTCGTAGCTCACCGGGTCGATGCGCGTCATGCCGACGTTCTCGAGCACGCGCAGGTGCGTGAGGTAATTGTCCGAAAACGTCATCCAGAAGCGCGCGCGCCGGAGCTTGGGGAAGTGCCTGACCAGCGATTCGAGCTCCTCGTGGTACAGAAGGTAGATCTTCCTCGGCCCGATGCCCTCGGGAAAGTCGAACATGCGGCTCACCGACAGCGGATCGGTGCTCTGCCAGGCGCCTTTTTCCCAGTAGCGTCCCCGCGCAGTGACCTCGCGGATGTTGATTTCGGGATTGAAGTTGGTGGCGAAGGCCTGACCGTGCTCGCCGGCGTTGCAATCGATGATGTCGAGCGTGTCGATGGCGTCGAATGCGTGCTTGTGCAGCCAGGCGGTAAACACGTTCGTCACGCCGGGGTCGAAGCCGCTGCCGAGCAGCGCCATGAGACCTCTCGCGCGAAAGCGCTCCTGATAGGCCCACTGCCACTTGTATTCGAACTTCGCCTCGTCCGGCGGCTCGTAGTTCGCGGTGTCGAGGTAGTCGACGCCGGCCGCGAGGCAGGCGTCCATGATCGACAGATCCTGGTAGGGCAGGGCGACGTTGATCACGACCCCGGGCTTTTCGCGCTCGAGCAGCGCGGTCATCTGCGCAACGTCATCCGCGTCGACCTGTGCCGTTGCGATGGGACGTTTGATCTGCGCTGCGATGCGCCGGCACTTTTCCTCGGTGCGGCTCGCGAGCACGATGCTTTCGAATACCTCGGGCAGCTGCGCGCACTTGTGGGCGACCACCTGCCCCACGCCGCCGGCGCCGACGATCAGCACCTTCGCCATCGCTGCGGCCTTCCCCGGCTCAATGCTCGTAGTAGGTGTAGCCGCGCAGGCTGGCCGCGAACGCTTCCATCATTGTCTGGCGCTGCGCAAGCGTGATGCGGCCATCGCGCACCGCCTGCTCGGCCGTGCGGCGGAACTGCTCGACGAGCTGCTGGGGCTGGTACTCCACGTACGACAGCACGTCGGCGATGCTGTCGCCGCCGATCTCGCGGATGACGTCGAAGGTGCCGTCCTCGTTGATGCGTACGCTGGCAACGTTGGTGTCACCCATCAGGTTGTGCAGGTCGCCGAGCGTCTCCTGGTAGGCGCCGACCAGGAACACGCCGAAGTAGTAGGGCTCGCCGTCGACGCAGTCGTGCACCGGCAGGGTCTTGCGGATCCCGCTCGACTCGATGAAGTTGTCTATCTTGCCGTCGGAATCGCAGGTGATGTCGGCGAGGATCGCGCGGCGGCCGGGGCGCTCGGTGTGACGGTGCACCGGAATCACCGGGAACACCTGCTCGATCGCCCACACGTCGGGCAGCGACTGGAACACCGAGAAGTTGCCGTAGTAGATGTCGGCGAGCGACTCCTCGAGATCGTCGAAGCCGGCCGGAACGCGCCGCGCGTTCTGGATCACCGTCTGGATGCCGCGCAGAATGTGCAGGTAGATGTTCTCCGCGAGCGAGAGCGAGCGCAAGCGGATCTGCCCGCGGCGGAACAGGTCACGGATCTCCTCGCGGTAATACTGCGCGTCGTTGTAGCACTCCTTGATCGTCTTCGGACCGATGCCGTTCAGCACCTCGCGCAGGTTCTTGACCAGCTCGTGCTCGTCCGCGGGTACGTCCGGCGGTAGTTCGCCGGGCTCGAAGCGGGTGACGTCGAGAATATTGAACAGCAGGATCGACGAATAGGCGACCGTCGCACGCCCCGACTCGGTGACGATGATCGGATGCTCGATGCCGGCCGCCCCGAGCGTGCTCATGACCGTTTCGATGATGTCGGTGCAGTACTCGTCGAGCGAGTAGTTCTTGCTGTACTGGTAGTTGGTCTGCGAGCCGTCATAGTCGACCGCGAGGCCACCGCCGAGGTCGAGGAATCCCATGGCCGCGCCTTCGCGCTTGAGGTCGACATAGTAGCGGCAAGCCTCCAGCACGGCGCCGCGGATGTCGCGGATGTTCGGAATCTGCGAGCCGAGGTGGTAATGCAGAAGCTGCAGGCAGTCGAGCATCTCGCCCTGGCGCAGGGCATCGATCAGCTCGACGATCTGCGACGTGGTCAGGCCGAAGATGCTGCGATCGCCGCTGGACTCGTTCCAGTGGCCTTCTACGCGCGCGGCGAGCTTGACGCGCAAGCCGAGCATCGGCCGGATGCCGAGCCGGCGGCTGCAAGCGAGAATGATCGGCAGCTCGGCCGGCGTCTCGAGCACGAAAAAGCACTTGTAGCCGAGCTGCAGCGCCTGCAGAGCGAGGTCGATGAACTCCTCGTCCTTGTAGCCGTTGCAGACGATGTAGCCCGAGCCCGGCTCGAGGTGTGCGAGCGCGATCAGCAGCTCGGCCTTGCTGCCGGCCTCCAGCCCGTGGCCGTAGCGCGCACCGAAATGCGCGATCTCCTCGATGACCTGGCACTGCTGGTTGACCTTGATGGGAAACACGCCGCGGTACTGGGCCTTGTAGCCGAGCGCGTCGATCGCGCGACGAAAGCTTTCGTTCAGCAGCGTGATCTGAGCGTCGAGCAGATTCTCGATGCGCAGCAGCACCGGCATTTGCAGGCCGCGTTGCTGCAGGCCGGCGATCAGGTCGATCACGCTGACCGAGACGCGCGCGCCATTCGAGGGCACGCTGATCGTCACTTCGCCGTTGTCGGCGATGTCGAAATAGCCCGCGCCCCAGTTGCGGATGCCGTAGAGCTCGGCGGATTCCGCCGGCGTCCACTCCGCCGGGCTCGGTACAGCCTTCAGCTTCTTTGCAGGCTTCTGCATTTCGGTGCCAAGCAATTGAAATTGCGTGAGTATGTCCCCTGCGATGAGGCATAGCAAGAAAGATCCGCAGGACCGGCGTGTGACAGCGTGCCGCGTGGCGTGCGAACGACGCTCGCGCGCGCCGCACGCAGTGCCGCTTTACTCGGCGACGACGCGCACGCGTTCGATGAACAACTTTTCGGCGGCGGTGACGAGGCTGTTCTGCGGATTCGCCGCGCAGTAGCCGTCCATCCATTTCCACACCGCTTCGTTGTCGATCTCGTTGCGCCCCGGGATGCCCCAGAAGTTGATGTCGGTCCCCATCGCCAGGCCGGAGAAGTAGCCCGACAGCCAGGCCTTTTCGTACTGCGCGTGGTTGCGTGCACGTTCCTTGGTCCAGACCGCGCACGGCGAGGCGCCGCGCAGAGTGACATCCGCGGCTGCTGCCGGCGGCAGGAGGGCGATGCTGATTGCGGCGAGCACGGCCGCGGCGGCGAGAGAAAGTCTGAACATGATCCGGGGTCCCGTTTCGAAAGGCGGGCTGCGAAATGATCGGCGTTGCGGCTATTGCGCGGCACGAATTGGCGCACTATAGCTTAGGGAGACTTCGATCGCAGGTACCGGGGGAGAGGCAACATGGATTTCAACGGAAAGATGGCAGTGGTCACCGGGGCGGGTTCGGGCATCGGCCGCGCGGCGGCCGTCATGCTCGCCGCACGCGGCGCGGCGGTCGCCGCAATCGACATCGACTCGAATGCGGCGAAGGAGACGGCGCGCATGATCGCAAGCGAAGGCGGACGCGGTGCCGGCTTCGGCGCTGATGTCGCGAACGCGAAGGCACTCGACGCGGCGGTGAGCGCGGCGATCCGCGAACTCGGTGCGCTCGAGATCCTGTTCAACAATGCTGGCATCCTCGACGGCTACTTTGACGTAGACGAGCTGGATGAGAGCGCGTGGCGCCGGGTGATCGACATCGATCTGACGGGCGTGTTCCTCGGCTGCAAGCGCGCCCTTGCGGAAATGCTGCCCGCG